>WNFJ01374181.1_pt2 | contig 13848 bp, 15 predicted proteins | sample 5400461 | NCBI WGS metagenome assembly WNFJ01 (sample SAMN13153349, study PRJNA577476) | soil metagenome | isolation source: 115 cm saprolite on Douglas fir-dominated hillslope | place: USA:California | collected 2013-09-17 | reverse complement strand
TTCATCAACGGAATTCTGGACGCCATCAAACGCGACCTGGATGAAGAGTCGCCCGAACCCGAGACAATTAGCGGTGAAGAAATTGAAGAACGAGGGACCAGTGAAAATAGCGAAGCGTCCTAGTTGAGAGCCTCTCCCTGGGCTAGGCGTTCAAAGATCGAGCTCAACCTACAGCGCTGCAATGCGGGAAAGAAATGTACCAACTCAAAAGGACTGGAGGATGCGAATCTTGAAAAAATCAATTCTTGTATTGACTTTGCTCATGCTCTTTGCGGGTTGCAAAATGGGCGGCATTAGAGGATCGGGGGCGCGCAAGACTGAGAAAAAAGCACTGCCGGCTTTCAGAGCCATCGAAACTGGCGGCGCTTTCGATGTCGAGAACACTTGTCAAAAACCGCAGAGCGTGGAAATCGAAGCCGACGACAATCTGCTACCGCTCCTTGAGACGGATGTGACGGACGGTGTGCTGCATGTCGGAATGAAGCAGAATTATCATTCGAGGAAGCTAATCGCTCTGCGCATCGCGGTTCCCGATCTGAATCGCATTACTATCAGCGGCGCGGGCACAGTACGCGTAGCCGGCGTGAAAAACGAAAACTTTGTAATCCAGTCAACCGGCGCGGCAAAAATCGAGGCGAACGGCGAGACGAAGGCCGTCGAGATTCGCAACTCGGGCGCCGGCTTGATCGACGCGCACGAACTGCGCAGTTTCAAGGCTAATGTGAACCTCAGCGGCGCCGGACAGGCCGAGGTGTACGCCAGTGAACAGTTGGACGTAACCATCTCCGGCGTTGGTCGCGTCACATACGGCGGCCAACCTAAGGTCATCAACAAGAACATTTCGGGCATCGGCACCGTCAGTGCCAGGGACTAATGCCTGGGATGGCACAAATGATCGCGAGACAAATTCAAACTAGTAAACCTCAAGGTTAGGAAGGGCGGCTTGCCCCCGCTCCTTTGTCATATCATCTCTTGGAAAACAAAAGACTAGCGGGGGCAAGCCACCCTTCCTGACCTTGAGATAACTAACTTGGTCCGGTTCATGCTAAACAGAATGCTTATTTACCCTTTCCTTAATAGCTGCATCTTTCTGCTCATTGTTTCGCTTAGTGTATTTGCTCAGAAACATCCGACCGTTCAAGTCTGCAGATCAGCAACCTTCGCAGTTTTCAAGCGGCTGCCGAAGCTACAGTATGAATGCCCCGAAGACCCGAATGATTCCGATGAGAAGATTCTGAAACTACCCGCACGAATGGCAGCGATTCGTGAGCTGGAACGCGCGCTTCAGCTATTCACTGGCACGGCGTGGTGGAGTGCAAACGTCGACGATCTGAGTGCGTGCGAGATCCACGGTCGCGTTGGCAAATTAACTGATGAAGAAAAGGACAAAGTCAAAGACGGCGATTTTGCCTTTCAGCTTTTCGGCAATCATCAGATGCGCCTGGTGCTGTTGGCCGATTCTTGTTACCTAACCGGATACGCGGGCTCGAACGCCTTCCTGCTTTATCGCAAAGAGGGAAAACTCTTTGTAACCCAGGTCCTGAATGGTTACGCCTCGCGCGTCGCCAACTCCGTTCTACAGGATTGCAACGTCAGCTAAGCGCCAGTTTCGGCTCTCTCACTCCTCGGCTACGGAGTATGTTAAGACTTGGCTCAACTTCCCTACCAAGTCGCTTAGTCCCTCAACCATTCTCAAGGCTCTCCAATTAAGAGAACGATTTCAGATTAATTATTGGGATGCAGCAATCATCGCGGCAGCTCAGGAACTCGGCTGTCGCACGATCTATTCAGAGGATCTTAGTCACGGTCAGGATTATGATGGCGTTGTGGTGATGAATCCATTCCTTCTTTCTGTTGAGACGTAGATTCCCGATCCTCACTTGGATCTATGGCGACCGGAGGCATCATCCTGCCTTTATTCGTAAAGTAGGTAGATACATCCTTACCCGTGTCCGCGAGACGAGCTATTGACTCTGCGGATGGAGGCTTCTTTGTCCCAGGAGGTCTCTTCATTAATCGATAGGATTGCTTCTGAGAGAGTTGCTTATCTTTCTTGTCAAACTTGAAGCGCATGAGAGGACTCTATAGTATCATCGCGAACACCCAAAATTGGTAACCTAATGTACGCCGCATTGAGGAGAACTCAATGAAAACCACAACTGCATTCTTCCTACTCCTGAGTGTTTTTATCGCTTGCCTGGCCCAGACGCCTCCGTCCGACCGTCAACAGTTCATCCGGGTAGAAGCCGCGGTGATCGCTTTGACCCATGTACGCGTGATCGATGGCACTGGCGGCGCGCCGCTCGAGGATCAGACGATTGTGATCACCGACGGAAAGATCCAATCGATCGCGCCGACCGCAAGTGCGAAGGTCCAGTCCGGCGCGCAGATTCTCGATCTCAAAGGCTACTCGGTCTTGCCGGGGTTAGTCGGCATGCATGACCACATGTTCTTTCCGATGGGCGGCACGCCGCCGATGTATTCCGACATGGGGACAAGCTTCCCCCGACTCTATCTCGCGCTCGGCGTCACCACGATTCGCACGACCGGCAGCGTTGCGCCTTACACCGATCTGGAAATCAAGCGGCTCATCGACAGCGGTCGAATGATTGGACCGAAGATGCACGTGACAGCGCCTTACCTGGAAGGCCGCGGCTCATTCACGCCGGTGATGCACGAACTTACCGGGCCCGAAGACGCGCGACACATGGTGAACTTCTGGGCGGATCAAGGAGCGACCTCGTTCAAAGCATACATGAACATCACCCGCGACGAATTGCGCGCGGCGGTGGAAGAAGCGCACAAACGCGGACTGAAAGTCACGGGTCACCTTTGCTCGATCGGTTATCGCGAAGCGGCGGAGATCGGCATTGATAATCTCGAACACGGCTTGCTCCCCGACTCTGAATTCGTTCCCAACAAACAACCTGACAAATGTCCGGGCGCGGCCGTGAACGCCAGCCTGCGGCAACTGGACCTCAATAGCGATGCGGTGAAGGAAACTATCCACACGCTGGTTGCCAGGAACGTCGCCCTCACTTCGACGCTGCCGGTGTTCGAAGCCGGCGCGCCATTGACCCAAAGTGGAATCGGAGCAGCCAGCGCAGTCATGAATCCGCGCGTGCTTAATGTAATGAACACCGACGCGCGCGTACGTTATCTGACGGCTCGCGCGCGTATCCCTGCCGATTCGCCTACGCCGGCGCTGGTGCGCAAGTCGATGGAATTCGAACGCGCGTTTGTCGCGGCAGGTGGGTTACTGATGGCTGGCCTCGATCCCACCGGCAATGGAGGCATAGTCGCGGGCTTCGGCGACTTGCGCGAGGTCGAACTGCTGGTCGAAGCGGGCTTCACTCCGGTCGAAGCGATCAAGATTGCCAGCCTCAACGGCGCCAAGTTTCTCGGCGAAGAATCGCGAATCGGCTCAATCGCTATAGGCAAACAGGCTGATTTAATGATCGTGAAAGGAAATCCGGCCGCCAACATCGCCGACATCGAGAAAGTCGAAATTGTCTTCAAAGACGGCGTTGGCTATGACTCCGAGAAGTTGATCCAGTCGGTGCAGGAATTAGTGGGGATAAGGTAGCCCGGTTTGTTAGCGACTCTATCAGGTCGCTGAAAAACTCCCGTTTAGATTGCGGACTTGTCCGCCCATTCTTAGCGTCAGATCATAGAGCGGACAAGTCCGCAATCTAACGGAGGCCTCTCTAGAGAGCTAGCACAGCGGCGAGTGGAGACTCAATGAAAGAAGTGACCCTGGAGACGGAACGACTGCTGCTTCGATTCCCTCGCGAGTCGGATTTCGAGGCGTACGCAAAGATTTGCGCGGACCCCGAAGTCATGCGCTTTCTTGGCGGCCAGCCGATGACGGAACTCGAAGCCTGGCGCCACATGGCGTTCGTCATCGGGCACTGGTACTTTCGCGGCTACGGACAGTGGGTCGTCGAAGAGAAAGCGAGTGGGCGCTTGGTCGGTAGGATCGGATTCACCAATCCCGCCGGTTGGCCCGGTTTCGAATTGGGCTGGACGCTGGGGCGCGATAGCTGGGGCAAAGGCTACGCAACTGAAGGCGCGCAGCGCGCGCTCGAATACGCGTTCACCGAAATGAATCGCGATCACGTAATCAGTTGTATCGCGCCCGATAATGTTCGGTCGATCAAAGTCGCTGAACGACTCGGCGAGAAAGTCGAAGGCAAGACCCAATTGTTGGGGAAGGAAGTTTTGATCTATGGGATCAGCCGTACCTGACGCTGCGCGTACCAGCTTGATCGACACCGCGTGCTTGTTGCTCATACTCGGAGCGAATTCTGCATCGCGACCACAACAGCCGACACGCGACGCGCGCTATCCGGCTTCCGGCAGCCAACGAGGTCCGTACCGCGAGCGGTAGCGACCGGGTAACAACGTTGCTTACTTGATTGCCGATTTGGACCACGATATAAAGACGCCGTTAACCTCTAATGTGGAATGACACTGACATTCCCCTTGCCTATCTGATCACGTTCCGCTGTTACGGAACGTGGTTGCACGGAGACGAGCGCGGCTCGATCGATCGCTTCCATAATCGCTACAAGTCGCCCTACATTGATCCAAACAAGAGATGGCATCGGCACAACGCCCAAGTTCTGCAGGGCGAGCCCGTCACGTTGGACGCTGCCGAACTTTGACGACGACTGAGGTTAATGCGACCCGGTCGCTACCGCTTCCGGTACTGACCTCAATGCCGGCGCGACGACTTGGCAATCGTGCGCACCGTACCTGTCTACTGCTTATAAATCACCCCATTCTTCATCACAAACACAACCTGCTCCATCGCGTGAATGTCTTTCAACGGATCGCCTGAGACGGCGACGATGTCGGCCCACTTGCCCGTCGTTAATGATCCAAGGTTCTTGTCCCAGCCGAGCAGCTTGGCACCGTTCAGGGTGCCGGCTTTGATTGCGTCCATGTTGCTCAGGCCGCCCCAATCGACCATCAGGAAAAATTCGCGCGCGTTGGTACCGTGTGGAATTACGCCGGCATCTGTCCCTAACGCAATCTGAATCTTATGAGCAACGGCGAGTTTGATAGATCGACGAACGGCCGCGGCTGCCGCCAAAGCTTTCTCGGCACGAAGACCTTTTAGCACGCCGGTCTTCGCGGCGCGTTCGACGGCTTCGGCGGCGGACAGCGTCGGCACCAGGAACGTTCCGCGCTGTACCATCATGCGCGCGCCTTCTTCGTCGAGAAACGATCCGTGCTCGATTGAAGAGACGCCCGCGCGCACGGCCAGTTTGATTCCTTCGGTGCCGTGCGCATGAGCGGCGACTTTGCGTTCGAGCTTGTTCGCTTCATCGACCAGCGCTTTCAATTCTTCAAAACTGTATTGGGTAGCGCCGACTGCGTCTCCTTCCGATAAGACGCCCCCGGTCGCGCACGTCTTGATCACGTCGGCGCCGTATTTGATCTGATAGCGAACCGCAGCGCGAATCTCCTCCGGGCCATTGGCGACGCCGTCGATGGGGCCAAGTTGCGCGACGCCAGGGCGAAATCCGTTTTCGTCACAGTGGCCGCCCGTAATGCCAATGGCGTGACCGGCGCTCTCCATGCGTGGGCCGATCGTCCAGCCTTCATTGATCGCTTTACGCAGCGCCATGTCGTCAAAGCGACCCGCGGCGCCGACGTTGCGCACACTGGTGAACCCGGCCATCAAAGTGTCGCGCGCGTGCATCACGCCGAGGATGGCGCCGAACGAATCGTAATCCCTGACCGGGGCCATGTCGCCTTCAGGATCACCGAGCACGCGGCCGATAAGATGTGTGTGCGCATCGATGAAGCCGGGAAGCAAAGTCAACTCGCCAAGATCTATGACTTTGGCCCCGGAGGGAATCGGAACAGACTTGGCGTCGCCGACAGCGGTAATCTTATTGTCGGTGACGATCACAACTGCGTTATCGATCGGCGCCGCGCCAGTGCCGTCGATCAAACGCGCCGCCCGCAACGCCACCACGCCTTTCCCTTCCGGCGGCTCCGGCCTAATGCCCAAAGGCGTCAAATTCTGCGGCAGAGCGGCCACGCATAGACAAAGAACCAGAGTCAGCACGACGAAGAATGGTTTGCAGCTTCTCACGGTTGATTCCTCTTGATTGAATTGATGGAAACGCCGACGCATTCTAAATGAGATTGTCTTTGACCGAAAGAGCGAAAGTTGTGCTCGCTGAACTGCACCGGAAAACCCCCCAGGTCTCCTTGCCGCACAAAGAATCAGTTGGTAATGTTTTCTCGCCGCGCTTCCAACATTTTTCATGCGAGCAATCGTAACCACACGCAACGGCGACGTTGGCGCTCTGAAGATCGAAGAGCGTCCGGATCCGGTTCCGAGTAAGGGTCAGGTCCTGGTGCGTGTCAAAGCCGCCGGCTTAAACTTTGCCGACATTCTCGCGCGCCAGGGTTTGTATCCCGATGGCCCGCCGAAGCCCTGCGTGATGGGTTATGAAGTCTCGGGCACGATTGAAGCAGTCGGCGACGGAGTCGATCAGAATCTCATCGGCAAACCGGTAATCGCGATGACACGTTTCGGTGGACAGGCTGAGCTGGTTGTTGCGCCTGTCACGCAGATTTTTGAAAAGCCCGAAACAGTCACCTTCGAACAAGGCGCGGCAATTCCGGTGAATTATCTGACCGCTTGGGCGCTCTTGGTTGCGATGGGTGGACTGAAGAAAGACGAAGCCGTATTGATTCACAATGCCGGTGGCGGTGTAGGACTGGCTGCCCTGGATATCGCGAAAGATATCGGCGCGACGACTTACGGAACAGCCAGCGCTACGAAACACGAATTTCTGAAAGCGCGCGGCTTAGATCATGCAATCGATTATCGCAACCAGGATTGGTTGCCGGTTTTGTTGGACTTAACGAAAGGTCGCGGCGTTGAACTGGTGATCGATCCGCTGGGCGGCAAGAGTTGGAAGAAAAGTTATCGCGCTTTGCGCACCACGGGACGGATGGGAGTCTTTGGGATGTCGACTGCTTCGGCTTCGGGCATCCTGGGAAAGTTGCGCGCGATGAAAGCACTGGCCCAAACTCCGAGGTTTCATCCTCTCTCCCTGATGAATCGCAACAAGGGCGTGTTCGGCTTGAATCTCGGACACATGTGGGGCGAGGGCGAAAAGGTTGCCGGCTGGACGCAGGAGATCGTGCGCGGAATCCATGAAGGTTGGATCCAACCTTATGTCGATCGCGCATTCCCTTTCGATCAAATTGCCGAGGCCCACGCTTACATCGAAGCGCGAAAGAACATCGGCAAGGTTGTGCTCGTGCCTTAGCACTGTGTAGTCTCCAAGACGAAGCAAGATCAAAACACTTGCGCTGAACAATGTCGATGCTAGAATACGCCAGCACTTTAAAGAGCGTCGGCTTCAACGAGTACCATGGCTGAACCCAGAACTGCGACTGCACGCAGCGGCTTTGGCGCCACGATGCGCCGCGATGCGTGGTGGGTTGAGCTGATTCCGGTCGTACTCGTGCTCGGCGCGTTTAGTGTCTACGCGACCTGGCGAACTTTTGAGAATAACTACTACGAGTTTGGACCTTACCTGTCTCCATTCTATTCGCCTCTAATCAAACCGAAGTGGTGGCCGCTCTCACCGGCGATCCTGATTCTGTGGGCGCCGCTCGGGTTTCGCGCCACCTGTTACTACTACCGCAAAGCTTATTATCGCGCGTTTTTTCTGGATCCGCCCGGATGCGCCGTCGGTGAATCGCACGCGCATCGCTACATTGGTGAAACGCGCTTTCCTTTCATCCTGCAAAATCTACATCGCTATTTTCTTTATGTCGCCATCATCTTTCTCGTCATTCTTTGGTACGACGCGATCACGGCATTCTGGTTTCCATCAGCAACCGGCAAACATTTCGGTGTCGGCATCGGTTCGCTGGTATTGCTTGCGAACATTATTTTGCTGACCGGTTACACCTTGTCGTGTCATTCGCTGCGGCACATTGTCGGCGGTAACGTCGACTGCTTCTCTTGCGTGGTTGCGGGTGGGCCGCGACACAACGCCTGGCGCAGCGTGTCGTTTCTGAATGAACGGCACATGTTGTTTGCCTGGATGAGTCTGTTCTCGGTGGGGCTCGCTGATTTTTACGTGCGGCTGGTTGCGTCGGGCGTGCTGACTGACTTGAGATTGCTGTGACCGAAAAATACGAGACTCACGAACACGACGTTTTGATCATTGGCGCGGGCGGCGCGGGGCTGCGGGCGGCAATCGAGGCGCTGGCCCAGGGCGCGAGCGTCGGCGTCGTATGTAAATCACTGCTCGGCAAAGCGCACACGGTAATGGCGGAAGGCGGCATCGCCGCCGCGATGGCTAACGTCGACGCTGCCGATGATTGGCGCACGCACTTTCGCGACACGATGCGCGGCGGCAAGTTTCTGAACAACTGGCGCATGGCTGAGCTTCATGCGCAGGAATCGCCGGAACGCGTGCGCGAGCTGGAACAGTGGGGTGCGCTCTTTGATCGCACGACGGACGGAAACATTTTGCAGCGAGCTTTCGGCGGCCACACCTTCAAACGTCTGTGTCATGTCGGCGATCGCACCGGCCTCGAAATGATCCGCACGCTTCAGGATCGCGGCGTAAACTTAGGCATCGATGTTTACATGGAATGCGCTATTACGCGCTTGCTGAAAGATGGCGAGCGCATCGCCGGCGCGTTCGGTTACTGGCGAGAGAACGGCCGCTTCATCATCTTTAAAGCAAAGTCGATCGTCATTGCCACCGGAGGTATCGGCAAAGCCTGGCGCGTCACTTCGAATTCGTGGGAATACACAGGCGACGGGATGGCTTTGGGTTATGACGCGGGCGCGGAACTGCTGGACATGGAGTTCGTACAGTTTCATCCGACCGGGATGGTCTGGCCGCCGGGCGTGCAGGGCATTCTGGTCACCGAAGCGGTGCGCGGCGAAGGCGGAATCCTGACAAATAAAGACGGCGCACGCTTCATGCAGCGTTACGATCCCGAAAAGATGGAACTCTCGACGCGCGACGTGGTGGCGCGCGCGATCTACATCGAAGCGAAGGAAGGCCGCGGCACCGAACACGGCGGCGCGTATCTGGATATTTCGCATAAGCCGGCTGAATACGTGAAGAAGAAATTGCCGAGCATGTATCACCAGTTTCGCGAACTTGCGGACGTGGACATTACCAAAGGGCCGATGGAAGTTGGTCCCACCTGCCATTACATGATGGGCGGCATTCGTGTCGATGCCGAAACTGCGCAGACGAATGTGCCTGGGCTGTTCGCCGCGGGAGAAGCCGCGGCGGGTTTGCACGGCGCGAACCGTCTCGGCGGCAACTCGCTCTCGGATTTGTTGGTCTTCGGACGCCGCGCCGGTCGCGCCGCAGCCGAACACGCAAAGCAAGTCAGCGCGCCTAACGTTGACGGCTCGCAGATTGACGAGGCAACCAGTGAAATGCTCGAACCGTTCGAACGCAGTGCCGGCGACAGTGCCTACGACGTGCATCGAGACTTGCAGGAGACGATGCAGAACAAAGTCGGCATCTTCCGCAACCAAGCAGATCTGAAAGAGGGCCTCGCTGAGATCGAGAAATTGAAAGACAGGGCCGCGAGAGTTCGCGTTGACGGCTCGCGTCTATTCAATCCCGGCTGGCACCTGGCGCGTGATTTGAAATCCATGCTGACAGTTTCTGAAGCGGTCGCTTTGAGTGCGCTGGAGCGCAACGAGAGCCGCGGCGCGCACAGCCGAATTGATTATCCAAATTATGATGAAAGCTGGGGCAGGCAGAACAACATTATTTCGCGCGACGGCGAGGGGATGCGGTTGAGTCAGAACCCGATTACCGAGATGCCGGCAGAATTGAAGGAGCTTCTTTCGTAACGCAAGAGGTTCACCACGGAGACACGGAGAGCACGGAGAAAAACGAGTGCAGCCAAAGCGAAAGCTATACGAAGAGCAGCTAACCGGCCAGATTATTGGTGCAGCTATTGAAGTGCACAAACAGTTGGGTCCTGGCTTGCTGGAATCGACCTATCAGGCTTGTCTCTGTCATGAGTTGGAATTGCGAGGAATCTCATTCGAATGTGAGAAACCGTTGCCGTTAGAGTACAAGGGCATCAAGCTTGAATGTGGCTATCGGATAGACTTGTTAGTTGCTGGCTTGGTAATCGTCGAAATCAAGTCAGTTGAAGCACTCGCTCCGATTCACGAAGCTCAGTTATTGACATACCTCAAACTAACCGGAATCAAGATCGGATTTTTGATCAACTTCAACGTAGTATTACTTAAGGATGGTATTCGACGTCTTGTGCATTGAGTTCTTCTCAGTGTTCTCCGCGTCTCCGTGGTGAATTAGTTTCTGTTTCTTTATGGATGCAACTTTCAAAATTTTTCGCGGCGATAGCAACGGTGGCGAGTTGGTCGAGTACCAGGTCCCAATCGCACCCGGCATGGTGGTGCTGGACGCGCTCCATTATATTCAGGCGCATCACGCCCCCGATCTCGCGGTGCGCTGGAACTGCAAGGCGGGCAAGTGCGGCTCGTGCTCGGCGGAAGTCAACGGCCGGCCGCGCCTCACCTGCAAAACTCGCCTCGACGCCTTGCCGCTCGATCAACCAATCACGGTTCAGCCGATGAAGAGTTTTCCGGTGCTGAAGGATCTGGTAACGGACGTTTCCTGGAATTACCGCGTCAACAAAAAGATTCCGCCGTTTACGCCGAAGCCGAACGTCGAGTGGAAGATGGATCAGCGGGAAGTCGATCGCGTCCAGGAATTTCGCAAGTGCATCGAATGTTTTCTCTGTCAAAACGTCTGCCACGTGCTGCGCGACCATGAAAAGCAGGAACAGTTCGGGGGCCCGCGCTTCTTTGTGCGCGTAGCCGGACTTGAAATGCATCCACTTGATTCGGTGAATCGCACTGAGTTGCTCAAGAACGAACTCGGCATCGGCTACTGCAACATCACTAAATGCTGCACCGAAGTCTGCCCCGAAGACATTCACATCACCGACAACGCAATCATTCCGTTGAAAGAGCGCGTGGTCGATGACTTCTACGATCCGGTGCGCTGGTTTCTGCGAAAGCTTTCAGGGAAGAACAAGACGTGAATCCATACAGCTTGTCGGCCTGGCTGTCATGTTGATAAGCTCATGGCAAATTTGGACAGTTCAAAAGAATTACCATGCCGGAATTCCTAAAAGTTGCGACGACTGACGAGGTTCCTCTCGGCCAGGCAAAGCTGGTTGAGGTAAACGGAAATGAGATTGCGATCTTCAACATCGGCGGCTCGTACCACGCGATTGACAACACCTGCACGCACGTGGGCGGGCCGCTTTGCGAAGGCGAGATCGCCGGCACAGAAGTCACTTGCCCCTGGCATGGCGCCGTATTCGACGTGACCAGCGGCCAGGTGCTGGGGCCTCCGGCAGCCAGCAGCGTAAACCGCTACAACATTCGCGTCGAGGGCGCGGACATCGAAGTCGAAGTCTGATTGATTCATGCCGAGCGAGTGACATGGACTTCCAACTGAAACCGATTTCCAGAGACGGCATTCCAGAGGCCATTTCCAAAGTCGAGCTTTATCGAAACCTAAACGAACCGGGCGAGGCTGAATCGATCTGCCGTGATATCCTTGCGGCTGATCCTGACAACCAGACCGCGCTTCGCTTGCTCGGTTTGTCGATCACCGATCAGTTCAAAGGCAGCGCCGCGGACCGTTACACCGAAGCCGAAGGTATCTTTCAGAGTTTGCATGACCAATACGAAAAGTTTTATTACGCCGGAATACTTCACGAGCGCGAGGCGAAGGCCCAGCTCGGAGCCGGACGCTCGCCGCACACCGTCGCGCCGCTGTTTGAAGCGGCGCTTGCCTACTTTGAAAAGGCCGAAGCGATCAGGCCGCGCGGAAATGACGACGCGATCTTGCGTTGGAACCGTTGCGTCAGAATTCTGCAAAGCCGGGTCGATTCGGACTGGCAAAAGCTGATTGCGACCTTCGACGCCGGCGACAGCCCTCCGATCTAACCCGTCTTTGTCATACAAAGTACTTGACATAGCAGACCAGAGTGGCTTAGAGTCAGTCCTTGATGACTCTTAGGCATGCCCAGACGCCTTCTGAGGACCCGCCAGCGCTGCACGATCGCGCGATTGATAACCTGCGCTACATCCGCGAAACCATGGAGCGAGCTTCGGCTTTTACCGCGGTGCCGGGCTGGGGCCAGGTGGCGATCGGCGTAACGGCGCTGGTCGCGACTTACCTGGCGGCGCACCAAGCAACGGCGCGAGGTTGGCTGGGAACCTGGTTGGCGGAAGCGATCATTTCGCTTTTGATCGCCGGCTGGTCGATGGATCGAAAAGCGCGGGCGCTGGGAACGCCTCTGCTCTCCGGTCCGGGGCGCAAGGTCGCCTTCAGTCTGTCACCGCCAATGGTGGTCGGCGCGCTCTTGACGGTGGTCCTGTTTCGAGCGCGATTGACGCAGGCGATTCCCGGAATGTGGCTATTGCTCTACGGAACCGGCGTAGTGACGGGCGGGATGTTTTCAGTGGGCATCGTGCCGGTGATGGGAGTTTGCTTCATGGTATTGGGCGCGGCCGGTTTATTTGTTCCCGAAGCATGGGGGAACTGGCTGATGGCGGCAGGCTTTGGCGGCTTGCATATTGTTTTTGGCAGCATTATCGCGAGGAAGTACGGTGGCTAAGCAACACGCATTAAGACGCGAACACAGAAAAGCGCAAACGGAGGAAAAACGTCTGCGCGCGGTAGATGCAAGTGTGCCGAAGAGCATGCATGAAATCGATCGTTTGATCCATGAGCGGCTGCGTCTGGGTATCATCAGTGCGCTCGCGGTCAACGATTCGCTGACCTTCAACGAACTCAAGCACATGGTAAAGACAACCGACGGCAACCTGAGTGTGCACGCGCGCAAACTCGAAGACGCTGGTTATGTTCATTGCTCGAAAACGTTCGAAGGCCGCACTCCGAAAACGGAATATAGTTTAACGACCGCGGGAAAAAGAGCTTTGGAGCGCTATCTCGATCACATGGAAGCTGTGATTGGCCACATGCGAAGGAGCGGAAATTGATATCGAGCGAGCGCTGGAAAAAAATTTTGATTGACAGCTTTGCCGGACAAAGGGCTTTGTCCAGGGTTGGAGAAGAAGGAGGTTCCTAAATGAATACGAACGTCAACCTGGCAGCGCCCATCGGCGCGCTTGCTTTTCTGGGAACAGGATTCGTCTTGTTCGTCGCGGCCATCTTTCTGATTCAGTCACTAATCGTCCGAAAACCGCGGCGCGCGAAAATGGTTTTTCTGGTGATGCTAGTGGTCTGCGGTTTTTATCTGGCAGCTATTCTGATCTTTTCCCTAAGCAGCCACGAAAAAGTTCTGGCGCGAGGGGAAGAGAAACACTTCTGCGAAATAGACTGTCATCTCGCCTATTCGATCGCCAATGTGCGACAGGCAAAGACTCTCGGCGATGCTCCCAATAAATCAAGTGCTCGAGGCGTGTACACGGTCGTCACAATCAAAACTCGGTTTGACGAAACGACGATCGCGCCATGGCGAGGCAACGCCCTGCTGTATCCGAACAGCCGCGCATTGACGTTACTCGATAATCAAGGAAATCGATACGGACCTTCAGCGCAAAGCGGCAAACCCCTGACGACCCCGCTGCGACCGGGCGAGTCGTATACAACTGATATCACTTTCGATTTGCCATTCGACGCCAGGCCTGCGGCGCTGATAATGAATGAAGGCGATTGGTTGACTCGTCTCATCATTGGACACGAGAACAGTCCGCTGCACAAGAAGACGAGCTTTCAAATCGATCTAGCGGCGACGCCCCTGGCTCGG
>WNFJ01253429.1_pt1 | contig 13851 bp, 17 predicted proteins | sample 5400461 | NCBI WGS metagenome assembly WNFJ01 (sample SAMN13153349, study PRJNA577476) | soil metagenome | isolation source: 115 cm saprolite on Douglas fir-dominated hillslope | place: USA:California | collected 2013-09-17 | reverse complement strand
CCTTGCAGGGGGTTGTCACTCTGGGAACGATAGGCCAGATGGCCCTCTTCTTTCCGGCTTAGAAGTGTCAACACTAACTCGACCCGGGACACGCTAGTCATGAGTCTCCGGTCCAGTACTGACAGCAGGCAACATTGCCTTGGCCCGGCGCCGGCATTGCCATGCCACCATCATCAACAGTGCCGACCCCACGAGAAAAGGCGTCGAGAGGTCCACACCGTCTGCCAGGGCACCCATCACAAGAGGTCCCACGATCTGGCCACTGTCAGTCATCATGCGGAGCCAGCCGATCGCCACTCCCTGGAGAGACGGCTGAACTTGATCGCCGATGATCGCCGTGGGCAAAGGAGCCACAAGGCCGCCACAAGGCCAGCAGCGGCGCCAATCGCGAGGCTCCAGAAGCCAAGCGCCAGTGGATGCCTCACGAGAATCAGGGTTCCGAGCAAAGCGGCATAGATCAACAAGCCTGGAATCAGCACGCGTATGCGGCCCCATCGATCCGAGCCACTGCCGCCAAGCCATAGCGCCAGGAGCCTTCCGAACACGCCCAAGCTGATGAAGAACCCGACTGGTTCTGGGCCTACACCGACCCGGTCGGCCAGGTGGAGCGGGAAGAGGAAGACAAGGACCCCGGTCTGAATGGCGATCAGCACCGCGTTCGTCGCACCCATAAAGAGCACACCGGGTGTCCGGAGTGCCGTCCTCAGCAGACGCCAATCGTGGGATCCTCCAGCGACCGATGACCGCCGAGCGGGCAGTGACGCCCACCGCCCTACCGCGACCGCCGCTACCAGCATGCACGCCGATTCAAAGATGAATGGACTCACGGCTCCGACACCCTGATACAGCCAGCCGCCGACCGCGCTCCCCAGCAGTAGCCCTGCCGTTTCGCTCATGAGTAACAAGCTCACCGCACGGCCACGTCGCTGAGCGGCCGGAACACTCACCATGGCGGTGGTCGCGACCGTGGCGAACATCGCCCAGCCCACGCCTCCGAGGGCTCGGAAACCAAGAAAGACGCTGTACCTGGAGGTCATGATGCTAGCGAGGTCAATGATCGCGATCAGCAACAAGCCCCAGACCATCAGCGGACGTCCGAAACGGTCCAGCAGGTACCCAGTCGGCAGACTGGCGACCCACTTCCCAGCGCCGAAGACCACCGGGATCAAGGTGACCATCCGGTAGTTCGCGGTGAACGACCGCTGAAGATAGAGCGGCAGCGATGGCCGGAGAACCCCCTGCCCCAGATTGAATAGAAACGCCGCTGCAAGCACCGAGCCCGGCAATCGCTGAGTCGGGCCACCACGCGATATCACCAATCGCCCCGACTGGCGCCTACCTGGAAGGCTTCCGACGTGCGAGGCTCCCACCAGCGCCTTCGACCTCGAGGCACCGACATCCACCCTGCTGCCGGTGTCGGGGCGAGGTCTGCAGCCGACGCTGTACCTGTTCAAGCTCCTGCTGCAGTAGTTGGAGCTCACCGGACTGGTGCTGCACCGCTAAGAGCTGCTGTCGGACTAGTGCCAGGAGCCGAGGACGCAGGCCCGGACGTCCCTCCTCAAGGGCCGCCACCAGTGCCTTGATCTCACGGAGTGGCACCCTTAAGGAGCGAGCCCGTCGGATGAAGCGCAGCCGCTGTACGCCGGACTGGTCGTACTGCCTATACCTACTTGGGGAGCGGCTCGGGGTCGGGAGCACGCCGATCTGCTCATAGTAGCGAATCGTCTTCGACGCCACGCCAGTAGCCTTGGCCAGCTGTCCGATGGTGAGAGCATGGGTCATCGGCTCACCTCCAGGGTTCGTATGCACCGGCACGATAGTCCTTCCAGCTACTGGAAGGTCAAGGCGAATTCGCTAGAACGCCCGAAGTTGAGCAGGCGCTGCCCGAGTGGCTGGGCGACCGGGAGTGGAACGGAAGTCAAATCGGAGCATCTCGGGCTCGGCCGTCAGCCTCTCTTGGCCGGCGTGGACAGCATGGTCACCAACGCCCTAGCCCCAGCCGATAGCGTGCGCGCCTCGCTGTGGATGACGTGAAAGTGGCGTTGAATCCGAAGCCGGCGGAGCCGGATCGCCACTAGCCGGCGGCTCGCAACTTCGCCACGCACGGCGTGCACTGAGACAAAGGCGACACCCAGTCCGGCCATGACCGCCTGCTTGATGGCCTCAGTGTGGCCGAGCTCCATCGACACGCGCCAACCGACCCCGGCCTGTTCCAGCGCGCGCGCGGTGACGCGGCGGGTAGCCGAGCCTTCCTCTCGGACCAACAGCGGCTCATCCGCGAGATCGGCTGGGGCGACCTCGCGACGTCGAGCCCACTGGTGCCTCGGCGACACGATCAGAACCAGTTCGTCCGCGAGGCCCGCCGCCAGGCATTCCTCCCCTGGGGCGAGGCCATGGCCGCCGACTACCCCCAGATCGACTTCATGCGCGCGGATAGCTTCCTCGATCACGCGCGAGTTGGCGATCCGCAGCCGCAAGTCGATCCCGGGGTATCGGCGTCGAAACTCTCCGATGACAGCGGGCAACACATAGATCCCCGGCGTCGTACTCGCGCCGACCAGGAGCGATCCGCGCTGAAGGCCCTGGAGCTCCCCCAAGACCTCGCGAACATCGGTCAGCGTGGCGAACACTCGCTTCGCGCGCTCCTCCAATAGCCGTCCGGCCTCAGTCGGGACTACCCCGCGGCTGAGGCGATCGAACAGCCGGACACCCAGCTCGGCCTCCAGCTCCCGTACGTGCTGAGACAGGGCCGGCTGGCTTGTGTGGAGGCCTTCCGCGGCCTGGCGGTAGCTGTGCGCATGGGCGATGGCGAGGAACACCTCGAGCTGCCTGAGCGTCATTCCATAAGCCTAGCCCTATCGGCCCGGTAAGAAAACAGTATTGGAGCTTATCTCTTGGCCCGGGCTACCTAGTAGCAACCCAACCGCCCAGCCCGGGCAGAAGGAGACGCCCATGATCTTCCGCCAATTCCTCACCCCCAAGACCGGCTGCGCCAGCTATCTCTTCGGCTGAGGGGGTGCAGCCAGCTGCGCTGTGGTGGATCCACAGCAAGACATCGAGCCCTATGTCGAGGCCGCCGCGCAGAAGAACATGCGCATCACGCACATCTTCGAGACCCACGTCCAGGCGGACCACGCCTCCGGGGCGCAGCGCCTCGCGCGGGTGACCGGCGCGCCCGTGCTCGTCCACGAGTCGGCCCCAGTCGAGTTCGCCCACGTGGGTCTACATGACGGGGAGGAGCACGACCTCGGCAACATGCGGATCACCGTCCTGCACACGCCGGGGCACACCCCGGACGGCGTCTCACTCCTGGTCACCGACAAGACCCGAGGGCCCGAGCCCTGGTTCGTGCTCACCGGCGATACGCTCTTCGCGGGCGGCGTGGGCCGGCCCGACCTGCTCGGAGAGGGTGCCGAAGCCGCGCTCGCCGAGCAGCTCTACGAGAGCATCCACGGCAAGCTCCTCAAGCTGCCGGATCACATCGAGGTCTTCCCGGCCCACTTCGGAGGCTCCGCCTGCGGCAAGGGGCTGAGCGGCAAGCCCGGCTCCACGATCGGCTTCGAGCGGCGCTTCAACCCGGCCCTCCAATTTGCCTCCAAGGCCGAGTTCGTGCGCCATGTCCTGGCCGATCTGCCCCCGCAACCGGAGGCCTTCGCCGAGAACCGTCGCCACAACCTCGGCCAAACGTGAGCGAGGCCCGGCTGGGCCTGCGCGAGAACCTGCCGCAGTTCTCGCTCCTGGTCCTCCTCAACGCCTTCGTGGGCGCCATGGTGGGGCTCGAGCGGACTGTCCTACCCCTCTTGGGCGAGCAGGAATTCGGGCTGAGCTCGAAGACCGCCATCACCTCGTTCATCGTGAGCTTCGGCGTGACCAAGGCGGTCATCAATCTGGTCGCCGCCCGTCTGTCGGACCGGATCGGCCGCAAGCCGATCCTGGTGGCGGGATGGGTCCTCGCTTTGCCGGTCCCGTTCCTGATCATCTACGCGCCCGAATGGTGGTGGATCGACCTGGCCAACGTGCTGCTCGGGGCCAACCAGGCGATGGCCTGGTCGATGACGGTGATCATGAAGATCGATCTGGTCGGGCCCAAGCGACGCGGGCTGGCTTTGGGCCTCAATGAGTTCGCCGGCTACTTCGCCGTCGGCGTGATGTCGTGGGTCACCGGCTACATCGCTGGGCAGTACGCCCTGCGCCCGCAGCCGTTCTATCTTGGGATCGCGATCTCGGTCATCGGCCTTCTCATGAGCATCCTGGTGATCCGCGAGACACGGGGCCACGTGGCCGTGGAGTCTCGCTCGGAACCGGGCACGCCCGAGAGTCGCGCGCCTTCCCTCGGCCGCATCTTCTATGTCACGAGCCTGGGCAATATCAGCCTCTTCGCCGCTTGCCAGGCCGGCCTCGTCAACAATCTGAACGACGGGATGTCGTGGGGACTCTATCCCCTCTATTTCGCAGCCCTGGGCCTTGGCGTCCAGCGCATCGGGGTCGTGAAGGCCGTGTATCCGGTCTGCTGGGGTCTTCTCCAAATCGCGACGGGGCCGCTCTCCGACCGCTGGGGGCGTAAGGGCCTGATCGCGTGGGGGATGATCATCCAGGCGGGTGGGATATGGCTCACCGTCCTGGTACCGGCCTACGGCGTCTGGATCGTCGCGGCGGCCCTCCAGGGCCTCGGCACCGCGATGGTCTACCCCACCCTCCTGGCCGCGATCACCGACCACGCCCATCCGACGTGGCGGGCCTCGAGCCTGGGCGTCTACCGGTTCTGGCGCGACCTGGGCTACGCCGTGGGCGCCCTCCTGTCGGGACTCGTGGCCGATCTCGTCGGCCTGGAAGCCGCGATCCATCTTGTCGCCGCCCTGACACTGGCCTCGGGCCTCATCGTCGCCCGCCTCATGGGGACCACCTCGGCCCCGGTCCCGCGGCCGGCGTAGAATCTCGCTGGAGGCACCCGAACATGACCGACAGGACACAACTTCCCGTCGCCTGCACGCTGAGCGAGCCCGACCTGGCCAAGCGTCGCGCCGGCCTCTTCGCCGATCTGGCGCGACATCGGCAGGAGGTCCGCTGGCTGCCTGAGGGAATCACCCTGCGCTACAGCTCCGAACAGGGCACGTTGGTCTTGCTAGGAGAATTCATCCAGCTCGAACGCCAGTGCTGCCCGTTCCTGCGCTTCCAGCTCACGGTCGAGCCCGGGGGAGGGCCCATCTGGCTCGAGCTGACTGGGCCGCCGGGCACTCGCGATTTCCTGGCCCACGAGATCGGCGACCCTGGAATCGTGTGACCGGCTTCTGTCACACTCGGCCGCGGGTCGTGTCTAAGCGAGTAGAGACCCATGAACGGCCCGAGCCCTCTGACTGACATTACCCGCACCGATCCCGAGGATTGCCGCCTCGTCGCCCGAGCTCGCTCCGGGGAGAGCGATGCGCTCGAGGAGCTCGTCCGGCGCCATCAGGCGTGGATCCACAACATCGCGATTCGGATGCTCTACCACCCGCAGGACGCCCAGGATGCCACCCAGGAAATCCTGATCAAAGCTCTCAACCATCTCTCCTCGTTCGAGGGCCGCAGCACCTTCCGGACCTGGCTCTACCGGATCGTCGTCCGCCACGTTCTGAACACCAAGCGTGGACGCCTGGAACCAGCGATGCTGAGCTTCAGCTGCTACGGTCACGGGCTCGACAACACGCCAGACCTGGATCTCCCGGACGACCGCAGTGCCCCCGCCGACGTGCGTCTGATGGTAGACGAAGCTCGGATCACGTGCACCACCGGGATGCCGCTGTGCCTTGACCGTGAGCAGCGCCTCGTCTACATCCTCGGCGAGATCTTCGCGGTCAGTGACGCCGTCGGCGCCGAGCTGCTGGAGATCAGCCGGGACAACTTCCGCCAGCGCCTCGCGCGGGCCCGCCGCGACCTGCACAGCTTCATGCATGACAAGTGCGGGCTCGTCAATCAGGCGAACCCGTGCCGGTGCACCAAGAAGACCCAGGGCTTCATTCAGGCAGGCCACGTGGACCCTCAGAGCCTTCTCTTCGCCCGCGCGCGCGTCCAGCAGGTCCGCGAAATCGTGCCGAGGGCCCATGAGGCCCTCATGACGCTCGACGACCGGTGCGGAGAAACCTACCGCGAGCACCCGTTCCACGAGTCGCCTGACTTCGTGCAGGCGCTGAGGCGGATCATCGCAAGCTCGGACTTCGATCGGGCGACCGAGATTCTCTGATGTCCCTCCTGGTGGCGGTTTGCCTGCTCACCTTCCTGCACTATGTCGGCGCGCAGATGCGCGGCCCGATCCTTCCTCTCTACGCGGCCGCGTACGGCGCGACGGCGACCGGCGTCGGCTTCATCGTGGCCGCGCACATGGCGGTGGCAGCGGCCGGTTCGATTCCCCTCGGCCGGGCGTCGCACGTCTGGGGTCGCCGCCCCCTTTTGCTCGGCGGGATGGTGGTTACCGCCGTGACGTCGTTGTTCTTACCCCTCTTCGAGGGCGAGCTCGCTCTCATGACGATCTGCGGGCTCGCCGGTCTCGGCGTGGCGGCATTTACGCCGAGTGCGCTCTCGCTGGTCGGCGACGGCGCGGCCCCTGGCCGCGCCGGCTACGCCTTCGCCTGGTACACAACCGCCCACTACGGAGCGATCGCGGTCGGGCCCTTCCTTGGTGGCGTGGCGGCCCAGTGGTGGGGGTATCATGAGGCGTTCGTCGGAAGCGCGATCGTCGTCGCAGGCGCCTTGGTGCTCGGCTGGGCTATGCCTGCACCGGCCGCCCCGGCGGGGATCCCACGGCAGGGCGCCAGATTTGCCGACATCAGGGGTAACGTGGACGTCTGGGCCGGGTGGGCCGTCTCGGTCAGTGGGCTCACCACGCAGGGCGTGGTGTTCACGTTCTTCCCGCTGCTCGCGCACGAGCGGGGCCTCACGCCCGCCACCATCGGCCTCGTGTTCCTGGTGCTGGGGCTCGCGAACACGCTCGCGCGCTTCCCAGCCGGGTGGGTGGTGGACCGTACCGGACGCTGCACCCCCTATGCGGTCGGCGGGGTGCTGGTCGCTTCGGTCGTGACCGCCTTTCTACCCAGTGCCCCTGGGCAAATGGCGCTGCTCGCGTTGGCGGCCGTCTTCGGAGCGGTTAGCGGCACGGCCGGTGTTGCCACTGGAGTGGCCCTGGCTGGCGCGGCACCGCCGGCCAGCCGGGGGGTCGTCATGGGCGGCTACAGCACGGCCCTCTATCTGGGCCTCGCGCTTGGATCGTTCGTCCTCGGCCCTGTCATCACTCGCCACGGGTATTCGGCGGGGTTCTCCGTGGGGGGAGCTGCCGGCGCGGTGGGCGCGTTGATCGCCGCTCTCCTCTGGGCAAGGCGCGCGTACTCGCGGCGTCGATCTACGGTAACCTCGTCGCTAGGCCGCCGCGCTTGAGGAGACCCGGCCCGGCCCTGCGTTCACATGAGACTCGCGAGACGAAGCGAGGGCTTGAGCCTGACGACAAGGAGGCTCGATCATGGCCGCGACTGTCCGTGGTGCGATCCGCGAATTGATGGAGCAGACGTTGACGACGATGGACGCCCTGCTGGAGGCGTCCGACCGGGAACTCACGATGCCGTCGTCACACGCGTGCGCGCAAGGGAAGGATGTGTGGACCCTCATCGCCAACGACATCGATCACGAGAAGATCCATACCGGGCAGATCGAGGCCCGGTACGAGTCGCGGCTCACCGCGTCGCCCATGCAGCGCCTCGTGGCGGAGTGGCTGGCGGAGCGGGCCCGGCTGATCGGCTCACTCATCGGTCTGACCGACGAGCAATTCAACCGTGTGACCGCACCCAGCCAGTGGACCTACCGAGTGGTGGCCAAGCACGTGCTGACGCTGGAACAGGATTCCTTGAACACCATCGCGGCGGACCGGGCAGCCAGGACGAACAGTGGATGACAAGCCAGGAGCCAGCGCTCCTACGAGCGCTGCAGAGCGTGTCTTGCTTCTCGGATGACGCCGAATGCGGACGTGGCGAACACCGCCGCGATCAGAAGCCCGATCGCGAGGTCCGGCCACGCCGAGCCCGTCAGGAAGACCCCGGCGGCGGCCAGCAGCACGCCCGCATTGGCCATGACATCATTCCGGGAGCACAGCCACGCCGAGCGCATGTTGATATCGTCGGCCCGCCGCCGGCGCAATAGGAGCAGAGACGCGAGGTTGGCGGCCAGGGCGAGCAGTCCAATCCCGCCCATGACCTCGGCGGCGGGCACGTTCCCTCGAACGATCTTCAGGACGGCCTCTACAAGCACCCCGACGCCGAACACCGCCATCACGGCGCCCTTGAGCAGAGCGGCCCGGGCCTGCCAGACACTGCCCCGGCTGACCACATAGAGGCTGAAGCCATACACGATGGCGTCTCACAGCATGTCGACCGAGTCGGCCAGGAGGGCCGTCGAGTCCGCGAGCAGCCCGGCCCCAAACTCGATGAGGAACATGCCGACGTTGACCCACAGCACCATCTGGAGAACCCGACGCTGCTCGACGGGCACGTCGGTCATCACCTCGCAGCAGTCCTTCATGGCGTCCCCATTGTAAACCGTGGTCGAGCCAGGACACCAGGAGCCGCTCCGAGCCGCCTCCGCGCGGAGGAGACAGCTGCCGTCGGTGACGACGGTATCACCTGCCCAGAGCCCTTCGAGCACGACGTAGGAGTTCCCCGAAGCGGGCCCGAGCTTGACCTTGCGCCGAAGGAATTTGTCTTCCTCTCCCGCGACCGGCAGGAACACGACCGACTGGAGCCGGCCTCCCGGGTTCCAGACTTCCGCCCCGACCTTGGCGGTGCGAGTCTGCGGATCCACTCGGGGATCGATTAGCTCACGCGGCCGCGGAATTCGGACTCCAGGATAGGCGGCCGTGGTCACCGTCGCCTCGGAGCCGACGCGGACCGTCGCGAAGTCCGCGTCTGACGCGCAGCGACACCGTGTCGGCATCCATCCCGCTCCGGTCGCTTGACGAGGCCGCGCGCCCTGCGGATCATGTCTCACGCGAGGCGATTCACCATGGAACCAGACTTCGTTCCGACGTTGTCCGCTGCCGAGCTCAGCTCTGTCACCGGAGAGGCCATCGAGCACTTGCATCGGTTGCGATCGCTTACACTCATTGGCTCCCAGGGAGAGGATCTGTTTGCGCGAGAAGACGTCGAGCGTGTTCGCCTGATCCAGTTTCTCGAACGACGCCAGATCCCACTGGAGACCATCGCTCGAGCCGAACGAGAGGACGAGATCCTCAGCTCGGTGCTGGAGTTCCTCTTCCCCGATGGGGTCGGGCCAACATATTCCCTTGCACAGGCCGCCGACATCGCCGGGCTGGACGCGGAGCTGGCTCGGCGCCTGAGAGAAACCGCCAGCACAGGCGACAACTCGGTGGACAAGCACGATCTTCGGATGCTCAGGGAAGCGAAGATCGCCCTGGACGCCGGCTTCCCGGAAGCTGCGTTGGTGCAGCTCGCCCGAGTGTACGCCGACGCCCAGAGTCGGGTGGCAGAGGCGGAGGTGCACTTATTCCACTTCTACGTCCACGAGGGGCTCAAGGCAGCGGGACTGTCGGGTCGTGAGCTCCGGCACCGCCGACAGCAGATGAGAGATCAACTCCTGCCGGTCGCCGAGCTATTGATTCGCTACTTCCATCGCAGAGCCATGGTGAAGGCGGTGCGTGAAGACATGATGCTTCATCTCTCGAAAGACCCTCCTCGGCCGGCTCACGGCGACCACCCCCGCCCAGCTTCGGTTGGCAATCGTGTTCCTGGACATCTCGAGCTACACCCCGATGACCGAGGTCATGGGCGACGCCGTAGCCGCGAAGATCGTGGAGCGTCTCTCTGAGCTAGTGCGCGAGGAAACCGCACGCTTCGACGGCCGAATTGTCGATCGGGTCGGGGACGGGTTCCTGCTCGTCTTTCCCGATACCCGCGCGGCGGTCCATTGTGCTCTCGAGATCGAGAGACGCACGGCAGCGGAGCCGCAGTTCCCCGCGGTGCGGGGAGCTGTCCACTGGGGCGACGTCCTCTATCAGGAGGGTGGGTACATCGGCGGCAGCCTAAACATCGCCTCTCGCGTGGCAACGCAAGCGACGCCGCATCAGATACTAGCCACCGACTCTGCTCGGAGCGAGATCGGCAGTCTCGCGGCGGTCCGGTTCGCGCCGCTCGGCAAGCGGCGACTGAAGGGGCTCGCCGAAGAACTCGAGCTATTCGAGGTCTGTTCCATTGATGTCCAGCGCAGTGAGAGAGCCCGAGACCCGGTCTGCGGGATCGAGATGGCGCCGAGCCAAGTCGCGGCCACACTGTTGGTGAACGGGCAGGAGCTGGCATTCTGTTGCGAGAAGTGTCTACGTCTCTTCTTGGACGCGCCGCACCAGCACGGAGGATGAGCCCTCTCGCACTCAGCCAGACATGCCTGATGCATGGACACATTGGGTTGGTTCAGCCCCGTGCGGGCGCCGACCTCACCCACAGGAGGCGAACCGTCCCCTGCGCGTCTCGAGCACACCGGAGCCGCGAAGCGTCAGCCAGTCCTCGGAATCTCTTGGCTCTATTGATTAGATGATGGGCTCAACCCTGAGGATACGGGGTTGGCGTCGGCGTACCCTGGTACTTCGCATCGATTGCACGCCGTACCTCGAGCAATCCTTTGCCCTGACTCTGCATCGCCATCACGTCACGCGTGACGTCGAGACAAATCGTTCAGGTCGCCGCGTGACTCGTGAAGGTCAACGTGCCATCCTGGTGGAACGCCTTGATGTAGCAATCACGGTTGCTCTTGTGTCCGAATCGAACACATCCGCAGAAGCACGGGATGAACTGCAGCTCATTACCGTGCTCAAGCGCGTAGCGGTACAGTAGCCCCATCTCACCAGTCCGCGCGAACTCGGGTAGCTGGCCCTTCGTCACTCGCTGAACTTGATCCCCGATCGCGTCGGTCGTCACCGTCCCGGTCGTCCCCCGACCCGCCGGCCAGAACTGCCAACTCGCGAGGCCAGCGACGATCGCAGCCCCAGCCCCTAGAAGAAATGTACGTCGTCCCGTCTTTGCGCCCTCGTGGTCAAGACCATGCCTGCCCGATTGCTGCGCCCCGCCCTGGCTACGCATCCCTTCTCCTCTCTCCTTCAGAACCTTGACGGCGTCGGACCTTGGCCTTCTGTGTCGCCCGACCCAAGCACGGGCGCATGCACGCGCTCAAAGGCCGCTCTTCCAGATTCCTGGTCGCACGTGAGCACCGCGCGAGAGGGATGGCGCTGAGGAGGCGAACGGAGCCGCGTTGAGTTTACGCACGGCGATCGTCCTTCGGGTGCTCTGCTGTCGACCCGCTTCTCTGATGCATGTTCATCATCCCGCGCATCATGAAGTACATCCCGAGCGGGCAGGCCAGCACCGCCAGGAAGGTGAGCAGCGAGCCTCCGGTCGCCGCCCAGCCGCCGCTCCAGACTAGCGAGATGGCGATCAGGCCGAGGAGCGGTGCGGCCCAGCAGCTTCCCCGCTTCAGAGTGTCGCGCCAGCTCGGCTGGCTCGCAGTCGTCAGAGCGCAGCTCTTGCCCACCTCAACTGCAGCACGATCCTCGGCATGCGCCGCCTTTGCCACCCGTGCCCCGCGCACCCCGGCGACGAACTCCTCCGCATGCGCGGCCGAGCAGAAACGCTCGCCAAAACGCTCGGGCGCGGCCGCCTCCGTGGCAATCAGGCGCCCGCAGTACGCGCAATGTGTCGCCACATCAGACGATGTCGTGGTCATGTCGGCACCTCACTTGCCAGGGGCACCGGGCTGCTTGCCGCCCTGGCCGCCCATCATCCCGCCACCGCCCATCGAACCCATCATCTCCATCATCCGCGTCATGCCGAGCATCACGTCACCGTTGCCCATCCGCCGCGCCATCGCCATCATGTTAGTCATGGCCTCGGACCCACGGGGAGACTGCATGAATTCCCGCATGGCCTTCTTGCCATCTTCTGTAACACCCGGGTCCTGTATCATCCGGGCACACGTGGCCATCGGGTCGGCCGACGGGGTCTCAGGGGTCTTCTCCGCCGCAACGGCGACCCCGCTCAATATTAGCGGCGCTGACATGAGCACCAGCACGCGCGTGACCGTGTTCTTCATCGAATCCCTCCATTTGAGTCCGCCTGTGGTCTTGGGACACCAGTCCAAAGACAGGGGACGTCAGAACTAGTTGGTTGTGATGGTTGAGCAGGACGGAGCGGAGGTCAGGCGGCCGGAGGCGAACGCGGAGCGAGCGGGACGATGGACTGCCAGCCCACCGCGGCGAGAAGCGGCGCGACGACTATCGCATGCCCCTCTGCCGTCACCACCGCGATCGGAGCAGGAACCGCGACAGCGATGGGACCCCGGAACTGTCTCGTCGGGGCCGTCGCCTGATCCGGCGGGCCGCAGGCGATTTGCTGCTCGCATCCGGGCCCGGCGCAGGGGTGATCAGGTACCGAGCCGATTTCGGCGCGCACGAGATTGGGGATGCACCCCAACGCAGCCACGACCAGCACGGCCACGGCCATCATGCGCATCCATCCCGTTACCCGCATCGGCCGGAGCCTCATGAACTCACTCTATACCTCTCGGTCAGTCGGTCAAAGCGGTTCATCACTCTATCGCGCACCTGGGCGAATCGGCTCGCCCGCTCGCTCGGCGGACAAGGCCCGCGGGGATCAGCGGCCTATCCGGAGGGGGCATTCCGTAGACTCTCCGCCCGCAGAAAGAAGCTTCCATCGGTCACCACCTCGTCGCCGGGCTTGACGCCATCGAGCACCGGGTAGCGGTCGCCTTCGAGCGGCCCCAGCCGGACCACGCGTTGGAGGAACTTGCCCTCCTCGCCCTGGACGGGCAGGAATACGACCTGGCGCTCGCCGAGGGTTTGGACCGCCGTCCGCGGAATCATCGGACGGCGCTCGCCGTCACGGGTAAGAAACTCCATGACGACGTACAGGCCGAGCTTGAGCCGGCCGGCCGAATCGGCCACCTCCACCCGGACCTTGGCCGTCCGCGTTTGTGACTCGACGCGCGGATCGATGTAGCTGACCCTCCCCCGCAGCGCCATATCAGGGTAGGCGGCGCTCGTGATTCGGGCCTCGGAGCCGACGCGAACACTGCGGAAGTCCTGCTCGTAAAGATCACCCACCACCCACACCTCGGAGAGGTCCGTGACGACAAAGAGCTCCTGTCCCATGCCTACGACCTGCCCCAGGTTCACCGACCGGGACGTGACTACACCGCCGATCGGCGCCGGCACGGCGATGGTCGACACCACCTGATCCGGCCGAGTCAGCCGTTGCACCTGCTCGGGCGAGAGCCCCAGCAGGAGCAACCGTTGCCGCGCGGCCTCCACCTCGGTGGCATGGCTCATGTGGACAGCGGTGACTTCCTCGAACTCCTGGCGGCTCGCCGCGCCGATTCCAACCAGCTCCTGGGTACGCTCGAGCTTCTTATGGTCCGCGTCGACCATGGCCGCCATGGAGAGATACTTGGTTTGCGCGTCGGCAAGCTCAGCGCTGAACAGTGTGGCCAGCGGAGCCCCCCGGGCCACGCGCGTGCCCAGCTCCGCGTTCAGCTTGGTCACGATGCCGCCGACAATAGGGGTGACCTTGACCTCGCGGTACCCATGCGGCATCACCGTCCCCGGCACGGTGACACTTCGCTGCACGTCGACGGTGGTCACCTTCGAGGTCTTGATGCCGATCCGGCTCAGCGCATCGGGCGTCAGGAGTACCTCCACGTCCTCCGTCGCGGCGGTTGCAGCGGGCGCGGCTGGGCTCGAGTTCTGGGGAGCCGGTTGGGATGCTGGGTTTGGAGCGGCGGTCACGGTCCACGGGAAGGTAAAGTGACCCG
>WNFJ01214036.1_pt4 | contig 13852 bp, 12 predicted proteins | sample 5400461 | NCBI WGS metagenome assembly WNFJ01 (sample SAMN13153349, study PRJNA577476) | soil metagenome | isolation source: 115 cm saprolite on Douglas fir-dominated hillslope | place: USA:California | collected 2013-09-17 | reverse complement strand
CGTCAACCTTGCCTGGGGAGTTGTCCTTTTAGCCTTCGGTCTGGTGATGCTCTTTTTCGGCTTGAAACGACGTGCATCGTGATCGAGCGCACCCAGGCCTCGTCTTCGCCACGCGCTCTCGAGCTGCGTCAGAAATTTAGGTCGCTCTTCGGGAACGAGCCTCGGATTTTCCGCGCGCCCGGCCGGGTCAACCTGATCGGCGATCACACCGACTACAACGATGGCTTCGTGCTGCCGGTGGCGGTCAATCTGTATGTCTGGGTGGCGATCGCGCCTCGAGCCGACTCGCGCCTGGTCGTTCACTCGATCAATTTCAACCAGCGGGTGGAGTTTGTTCCGGAAGAGCTTTCGGTGCACTCAGAAGGGGCGTGGAGCGACTACGTTCGAGGCGTCGCCTACTTCTTGTCGCGCGCAGCGCCGGGTCTGCGTGGAGCGAATCTGGTGCTCCACGGCGAGGTTCCGATGGGCGCGGGGCTCTCTTCCTCGGCCGCGTGCGAGGTGGGCGTGGGCTATTCCCTCGAGCGGATCTCCGGATTCCCGGTCGACCTGCTCCGGTTGGCGAAGATCGGCCAGCGCGCGGAGCACGAGTTCGCGGGGACGCGCTGCGGGATCATGGACCAGCTCATCTGTTGTTGCGCCGGCGCGAACAGCGCGCTCTTCCTCGACTGCCGCAGCCTGGAATATGAGGCAGTGCCCTTGTTTCCGGACACCTCTCTGGTCGTCTGCGACAGCAAGGTCAAACACGCCCACGCCGCCGGCGAATACAATGCGCGGCGCTCCGATTGCGAGTCGGGGGCGCGAATGCTGAGCGAAAAGATTCCCGGGGTGCGAGCGCTGCGCGACGTGTCCCTCGCGGATCTGGAAAGGTGGGGTCGGACGTTGCCCGAAACGATCTACAAGCGATGCCGCCACGTGGTCGCGGAAAACGCCCGCGTCCGGGAAGCGGTCTCGGCGATGCGAGACCGGGACGCGGATCGGTTTGGAAGCCTGATGTACGAATCGCATCGAAGCCTGCGCGACGACTTCGAGGTGAGCTGTTCCGAGCTCGATCTGCTGGTCGATCTCGCCGCTGCTTGCGAAGGCGTCTACGGCTCGCGAATGACCGGCGGTGGCTTTGGTGGCTGCACGGTCAGTTTGGTCAAGAAGGATGAGACGGCAAGCTTCGTCGACCGGGTCTCCCAGGGGTTCGAGGAGCGCGCCGGCTCCAAACCCGCGATCCACGTTTTCAATGCCGTCGGCGGCGTGGAGGAAGTTCGCGATGGTGAGCCGAGGCGGGTGTGACCGGAATCGAGCTTCGCGAGCATGCGCATTGCCGCCTCAATCCGCTCTCGGGTGAATGGGTTCTCGTCTCGCCGCACCGGACCCAGCGGCCTTGGCAAGGACAGACGGAACGAATCGAAGCCGAGCAGGTTCCGGAATACAACCCCGGCTGTTACATGTGCCCGGGAAATCTCCGGGCGAGTGGGGCGAGGAATCCCTCCTACGCCGGAACTCTCGTCTTCGACAACGATTTTCCCGCTCTGCTTCCAGGAACTGCGCCAGGCGAGCAGAACGTCGAAAATCTGATCGTCTCGCGCGCCGAATCGGGAATCTGTCGCGTTCTGTGTTTTTCGCCGCGCCACGATCTGACTCTGGCGACGATGGGCGCGGCGGCCGTCCGTGCCGTCGTGGACGAATGGAGCGATCAGTCCCGGGAGCTGGCGGCCCACCCCTCCATCGGTTACGTGCAGATCTTCGAAAACCGCGGCGCGATGATGGGGGCGAGCAATCCGCATCCCCATTGCCAGATCTGGGCGAGCGCGAGCTTACCGGACGTTCCCGCTCGGGAGCAGCGGATGCAGCACGAGCATCTGGAGCGACACGGTTCATGCCTGCTCTGCGGTTACCTGGCGCTGGAACAGAAGCAGCAGGAGCGCCTGGTGATGGGGAACGCGCACTTTGTCGCGCTGGTCCCGTTCTGGGCGCTCTGGCCGTTCGAGACGATGGTGCTGCCTCGGCGACACTTCGCGGGCCTGGACGCGCCCACTTCCGAGGAGCGCGACGGTCTGGCGGACATTCTTCACCGGCTCGCGAAATGCTACGACGAGTTGTTCGGAGTGAGTTTTCCCTATTCGATGGGCTTCCACCAGAGGCCGGCGGACGAAAAGGAGCATCCGGAGTGGCATCTCCATGCGCACTTCTTTCCTCCCCTGCTTCGCTCGGCCACGGTGCGCAAGTTCATGGTGGGATACGAGATGTTTTGCATGCCGCAGCGGGACATTTTGCCGGAGGAAGCCGCGGAGCGGCTCCGAAAGGCGGCGAGGGGCTGAGGTGATCCTTCGAGATCCTCGACATGGAGTGGCTCACAGCCCAAAGGGCCTGTGGATAAGTGATGGCCCAAGCCATCACCCTGAAGCAGCGTTGGGAATTTTTGATGGCCCAAGCCATCACCCTGAAGCAGCGTTGGGAATTTTGATGGCCCAAGCCATCACCCGGAAGCAGTGTTGGGAAATTTTGATGGCCCGGGCCATCATTCGTTTCGTTCGTTTCGTTCAAACGGGGCGACGTCGCTCTAACGTTAAGACTCTGGTCGAGAAGCAGATCTTGTCGGCGCGTCACCGATGGAACGTTCCATCGACTGGACCGATTTCAATCGAAACGCAGATTCTGTTGGGCGAGAGACAGGTGGAACGTTCCAGCGATTCATGTGCGCGTAGGAAAAGATTCTTGGCGACAAGAATCCTCTCCCACGCGCGGCGTCCGGTTGGACGAGCGTTGGAAGTTTTGGGGCGACGTCGCCCCGCCCAAAGGTCGCGCGCTCTTTTACGAAGCCCCTGCCGCTTGTTTGACCTGCCCGAGACTTCCGAGCTCCAGGCCGAGATACGCGCGCGCATTGAAGAACGCGATGTTTTGCGCCATCCGCCCGAGCAGCGCGCGGTCGTCGGGGACGAGGCCGAGCTTGACGTCGTTGCCGAGCAGATTGCACAGAATCCGGCGGAAGTACTCGTGGCGAGAGTACGACAAAAAGCTGCGCGAATCGGTGACCATGCCGATGAAGCGGGAGAACAGACCCATGTTCGAAAGCGCGCGCATCTGCGCCTCCATCCCGTCCTTTTGATCGAGAAACCACCAGGCCGAGCCGTACTGCACCTTGCCGGGGATCGCTCCGTCCTGGAAGTTGCCGATCATCGAGGCGAAGAGCTCGCTGTCGCGCGGATTGACGTTGTAGAGGATCGTCTTCGCCAGCTGGTCGGTATCGTCGAGGCGATTGAGAAAGCGCGCCATCGATGGCGCCTGCTCGAAGTCGCCGATCGAGTCGAAGCCGCCGTTGGCCCCCAGCTTCCGGCCCAGGCGCGAGTTGTTGTCTCGCAGCGCCCCGAGATGGAACTGCTGCACCCATCCGCGCGAATGATCCAAAAGCGCCAGCTGGTGGAGCAGAGCCGATCGAAAGCGCCTGGTCTCGCCAACTTCAAGCGCTTGACCGCGCCGCAGACGATCGAAAGACCGGGCGATCTCGGCATCGGTCCACGGCTCGGCATCGATCCGTTCCAGGCCGTGGTCCGAGGCGCGGCAGCCCGCGGCGTGAAATGCGGCATGGCGGCGCTCCAGCGCCTCGAACAGCTCGGCGAAGCTTCCGATCGAAAGCGCAGCCGCTGCCTCGAGACGGTTGACCCAGGCGTTCCAGGCCTTTGGATCCTCCACCGCCCAGGCCTTGTCCGGCCGGAACGTGGGGTAGACGCGCGTTTCGGGATCTCGCCGGGCCGCCAGCGTGGCGTGGTGCTCGAGGGGATCGGCCGGATCGTCCGTGGTGCACACCGCGGCGACCTTGAATTGGACGAGCAGCCCGCGCGCGGAGAAGGCCGGCTCGGCGAGCCGGGCATTGCAGCGTTCGAAGATGGACCGCGCGGTCCGCTCATCGAGCAGCTCGTCGATGCCGAAGGGGCGTTTCAGCTCCATCTGCGTCCAGTGATAGAGGGGATTTCTCAGCGTATCCGGCGCGGTGCGCGCCCAGGCCTCGAACTTCTCCCAGTCGGAAGCGTCGCCGGTGCAGTAGCGTTCCGGGACGCCGTTCGCCCGCAGGGCGCGCCACTTGTAGTGATCCCCTTCCAACCAGATTTCGGTGATCGACCGGAAGCGGTGGTCGCGCGCGATCTGCTCGACCGGGAGGTGGCAGTGGTAGTCGATGATCGGCAGATCGCGAACGAAGCGGTGGTAGAGGTCCACCGCGGCCGGCGTTTCGAGAAGAAAATCTTCATGAATGAAAGGCCTCATCCCTTCGCCTCCAGGCCCCGCAGCTCCGCCGGACGGAGATCCGGTTTGAGCCAGTGAACGATGGCCAGCGCGAGAAGATAAGCCGAACCGAGGGCGATGAAGATCGCGAAATAACTTCCGGTCAGCTGCAGAAACCAGCCGGTGACAACCGNNNTGCCGACCACCGACCCCACCGCCCAGCGGGGAAACATGTCCGAGACCAGAGTGAAGAGGTTTGCCGACCAACCCTGATGTGCCGCGGCGGCCAGGCTGATCAGTCCCACCGTGGTCCATAGATCCGAGCTGCGCGAGACGAAGACGATCGGGGTGACGCACAAGGCGCAGACCAACATCGCGGTCTTGCGCGCCCGGTTGACGCTCGCGCCTCGCTTGATCAGCATTGAGGAGAGCCAGCCGCCCCCGATGCTCCCCACGTCCGCAAACAGGTAGATCACGATCAGCGGCGGGCCCAGCTTGGAAAGGGTAAGGCCGTAGTGGTCGTTGAGGAACTTCGGGATCCAATAGAGATAGAACCACCAGACCGGATCGGTGATGAACTTGCCGATCGCGAAGGCCCACGCCTCGCGGTGGCCGGCGAGCTGGAGCCATGAAACGCGCACCGGTCGGTCCGGCGGATCACTGCGGATGTGATCGAGCTCGCCCTTGGACAGGCGCGGGTGCCTTTCGGGAGCGTGGTAGAGGAGCAGCCAGAGAACGAGCCAACTGAAGCCGATCGCTCCGGTAGCGATGAATGCGGCTCGCCAGGAGAAGGTGAGCGCGAGCCAAGGGACGATCGCGGGCGCGACGACGGCGCCAACGTTGGTTCCCGCATTGAAGATCCCGGTGGCCAGCGCGCGCTCTTTCCTCGGGAACCACTCCGCGACGGTTTTGATCGCCGCGGGGAAATTGCCCGCCTCGCCCAGCCCGAGCGCGAACCGCGCCATGCCAAAGCCGAGAGGAGTCCGCGCCAGAGCGTGGGCCATCGCGGCGAGGCTCCAGAAGATGAGGGCGAAGGCGTACCCGAGTCGGGTACCCGCCCAATCGAGCAGCCTCCCCGAGAACAAAAACCCGAGAGCGTAGGCGCCCTGAAACGCGGTGACGATGTAGCCGTACTGCAGCTCGGTCCAGCCGATCGCCGTCTGAAGACTCGGGGCGAGGATGCCCAGAACCTGGCGGTCGACGTAGTTGATCGCGGTGGCGAAGAAGAGGAGGCCGCAGACCACCCAGCGCACCGACCCGCTCGGCGCCGGTTTGGCAACCGCGACGACGACGTCGGCTTGCGGGCTCAAGTTCGCCATGCGCTGCCCAGGGGGAACTCATACGCATCCAGCGACTCGGGTTTCATCGAGATGCTGTAGCCAGGAGCAGTCGGCGCCTGGTAGCGCGCGTTGCGAATCACGCACGGGTCGACGAAATGCTCGTGAAGGTGATCGACGTATTCACAGACGCGATCCGTCAGGCTGGCGCTCACCGCGACGTAGTCGAAGAGCGATAAGTGCTGCACGTATTCGCACAAACCCACGCCGCCGGCGTGAGGGCAGACGGCGACTCCAAATTTTTCCGCCATCAGAAGGACGGCGAGGACTTCGTTCACTCCTCCCATCCGGCAGGAATCCAGTTGGAGAAACTTGATCGCATTCGCCTGCAGGAGCTGCTTGAAGATCACCCGGTTCTGACAGGCTTCGCCGGTGGCGACCCCGATCGGCGCAATTGCCCTGGCGATGGCCGCATGACCGAGCGCGTCGTCGGGGCTGGTCGGTTCCTCGATCCACCAGGGATCGAAGCGCGCCAGCGCCTGTGTTTGCCGGATCGCCTCGCCGACGTCCCAGCATTGATTCGCGTCCATCATCAGCTTGCGCGAGGGGCCGATCTCCTGTCGCATCAGCTCGGCCCGCCGCAGATTGTCCTCGAGGTTCTGGCCCACCTTCATCTTGAAGGCAGTCCATCCCTGCGCGATCGCCTCCCGACAGAGCCGCCGCACCTTTTCATCCGGATATCCAAGCCACGCGGTGGAGGTGGTGTACGCGGGATAGCCTTCGCGCCGCATCTCGGCCTCGCGGGAGGCCTTGTCGCGCAGCCGGGAATTGAGGATGGCCAGCGCTTGCTCGAGGGTCAGAACGTCGGTGATGTAGCTGAAGTCGATCGAAGACACGATCTGCTCGGGCGGGAGATCCACGAGGAGCTTCCAGAGAGGCTTGCCGTCCCGCTTTGCCCACAGATCCCAGACGGCGTTGATCAGCGCGCCGGTGGACATGTGAAGGATTCCCTTTTCAGGTCCCAACCAGCGAAGTTGGGGGTCCTGGGTGAGGTCCCGGTAGAACCGGCGCATCTCCGCGCAAATCCCGTCCAACGAGCGGCCGACGACGTGCCGCTTCAAGGCGTGGACCGCGGCGACGCAAAGCTCGTTGCCGCGCCCGTTGGTGAAGGTGAGTCCGTGCCCTTCCAACCCCTCGTCCGTTTTCAGAGTGACGTAAGTCGCCGAGTAGTCGCCGAAGTTGAGGGCATCCGATCCGTCCTTCTGACGAGAGGTCGGAAAACGGATGTCCCGGGCGCCGACGTCGATGATTTTCACTGATTGACTCCGCTGGCGAGAAATCCGCCGTCGACGACCAGGATCTCGCCGTTGACGAAGCTGGCGGACTCCGACGCGAGGAAGATGCAGGCCCCTTGCAGTTCCTCCGCCTTGCCGAAGCGCCGCAGCGGCGTGCGCAGGAGAAACTCCCGGCCGCGCTCGGTGCCGTCGAGCAGCGCGCTGTTCAAGGGCGTGCGGAACACGCCTGGGGTGATGGCGTTGACGTTGATCCCTCGCGGGCCCCACTCGATCGCGAGCGACTTGGTCAGCGCGGCGACCCCCGCCTTGCTCGCGCCATACGCGGCGACCTCCTGGAGGGCGACGAAGGAGGAGAGCGAGGCGATGTTGACGATGCGCCCGTAGCCACGCTCGAGCATGTGACGGCCGAAGACCTGGCAGGCGCGCAGGGTTCCGGTAAGGTTGGTCTCGAGGATTTCGTTCCACGTTTCGTCCGACACTTCCAGGGTCGGCGTGCGCCGGATGCGGCCCGCGCAGTTGACCAGGATGTCCACCTTGCCGAACGCGTCGACGATTTTTCCGAGCGCGACCTCAAGGGAGTGCCGCTCGGTGACGTCGCAACAGACGCGCAGCGTTCTTTGGCCGAGGGCCTCGACCTCCGCCGCTGCGGTCTCGACCTGGTCGATGCGTCGGGAAGTCGGAACGACGTCGGCGCCGGCCTGGGAAAGTCCACGGGCCAGCGCCAGACCAATCCCCGAGGTTCCACCCACGACCACCGCCAATCGGCCGGTGAGGCTCAAGCCAGGAAAGCTCACCGCGGCCTCGCTGGTCCGCGCGTCTCGATGCATTCGCTCATCTCATCACCTTTGCTCAACTGGCTACGGGCAAGACCGTATTCTTCGCCGCGGATTCGTTGGCCAGGATGCAGGCGGTCGCGGACTTCAGTGCTCGTTCCGGCCCGCAGCGCAGCGGCGTTCCAGCGCGGATCGCGGAGCAGAAGCCGGCGATTTCCAGGCCGTAGGCGGACACGCGGTTGACCATCTGGTCCTCCCGGTCTGCGACGACGCTGCGCCCAGCCGCATCCGCGCTGCGAGTCTCCGAGGAGTCCAGCACCGGATTGGACGACTGTTTGGTGAGCCCGATGCTCGTCGGCTTCGAATCCTCTTCGTTGAAGAGGTAGGCCTCCGTCTCGCCCCGCAATATCAGCGTCCCTTTGGTTCCCATGAACTGTTCGGAGTAGTGGTCGAACTTGTTGGATTGGATGGAGGTGAACGTCGCGGTGCGCCCTTCGGGATAGGCATAGGTGACGTAGACGTGGTCGTTGACCTCCCGGCCGTCCTTGTATCGGTGGATCCCACCCGAGGCATATACGGAGGAGGGCTGCGATTGGAAGAACCAGTTGGCCACCGATATCTGATGACTGCCCAGTTCCGCCATCAGCCCCCCCGAGTATTGGCGATACATGCGCCAATTCAGTAAGTGCTCCCAATCCGGGTAACCCCACGGCTTTGGATCGTACGGCGGCGGGGGTGCCTCCTCGTTCCGTCTCCATGAAGAGTTTCGGTGCCACACCAAACGGGCGTAGTGAACATCCCCGAGCAGACCCGCGCGGATGATGTTTTCGTAGGCAGCCTGATAGATCGGGTTGTAGAAACGCTGATAGCCGATTTCCAGCAGCCGTTTGTTCTTGCGCGCCCCAGCAAGCATTCGCTCGGCCCCGGCAACGTCCCAAGCCATCATTTTTTCACAGAGCACATGCTTTCCCGAGTCGAGGCATCCCACCGCGATCTCTGAATGCGTCCACAGCGGCGTGGCGATCAAGACCGCCTCGACATCCTCCTTCTGGAGCATGTCCTTCCAGCTCTCGTAGAAGCGCGGCTTCGTCGAACCGGTCTTCGCTAAAACCGCCGCCGCCCTCTCCAGCCGGTTCGGGTTGATGTCGCACAGAGCCTTGATGTCGATGAATTCCTTGCGGCACTGCCCCAGCAAGACGCGACCTTCATCGCCGGCCCCAATCATCGCGGCCTTGACCGGACCGCCGGAAAGCGGCCCTTTCAACACCGCCGTTGCGCCCAGCGCAGCCAGCGCCGGTGTACCGACGAGCGCCTTGAGAAAGTTTCTTCGACCCAAAGTCTTCTGTTCTGGCGTCAAGCTCATAGGACCGATCTGAACGATGAAACGGCTTTCAAACGAAGCAAGACATCGAGACCAGCGATTTCTCCGGTACGAAAACAGATCAAGACCAGGACGGCGGACCATTCGATCAAGTTCTTGTTGACGAGCAGAGAAACTCCCTCCGTCCCGGATTGTGGAATGCCTTGACCGGGGATCGCCACGATATAGACCAGGGTGAGAAAAACCAGTGCAGCCCAGCAGCCGATCTGGGTGAAAAGACCGAGCATCAGCGACAACCCGATCAACACCAACGCCGTCTCCACCGCACGGTCTGCCCAGGGCGTCCAAAGACCCGCCAGAGGCCCGGAGGCCGCCTTGAGGAACCCCGCTGCGCTCCATCCCGCGAGGGGGCGACCATCCCGGGTCCAGGCCGGGAGGATCAGCTTGTAGTAGCCCTCGTAAAGGAACTGCCAGCCAATCAGCGTTCGCAAGAGGATGAGCGCCGCCGGCTGTAACCGCACGGACATCTTTGATTTGGATTCGTCCATTGGATCTTCCCTAATCCATCGCCAATGACTCGATGCGCGCACGCGGATGCGAGCCGAAGATCTCAGGTCGACTCGCGGGGTCCTCGGGCAAGATGAGCGCGAGCACATCGGGATGATTACCGCAATACCGACCCGCCAGCTCGGAACCGCCAACGAAGAACGCCGTCGAGAGGGCATCGGCAACAGCGCCTGAAGTCGCCACCACGGTGACGCAGGCGACGCCCCGGGCAGGCACTCCGCTGCGGGGATCAAGAATATGTCCGTATCGCCTGTTCTCGGAGACGAAGTATTGTTCGCCCGCCCCGCTGGTGGCCAAAGCGGAATCTTTAAAGCGGAGCGTTGCAACCCGGGAGTCTCTCTTGCGGGGGTGGCGAATGCCGACCACCCAACCCTGATCGTCTCCTCCCACCGCCACGACGCTGCTGCTGCCGCCGCTGAGCAGCGCGGTCGTCACCTTGCGCGCCCGTAGATTGGCCGACACCACATCCAGCGCATGGCCTTTTCCAATGGCTCCGAGGTTGATTTCAACGCCGGGGCGCAGGAACCGCACCGTCCGATCCGCGGCGTTCAACGCGAGGTGAGACATTCCGACCCGTCGCCGCGCGGCTTCCAACTCCTCCGGGCCCGGGATTCGTCCTTGTCTCCGGAAGAAACCCCAACACCGAATCAGCGGCCCTGTGGTGAGATCAAAGGCGCCGTCGGTTTCCCGATGCAGCTTTTTGGCGAGGGACAATAGATTAAACAGGCTAGGCTCAACCGCGACCGCGGCTTCGCCGGCGCGGCGATTGATCGAGCTGACTTCGCTGCTCTCTTGATACACCGTCAGCTGGGCCTCGAGCCGATCGATTTCGTCGAGCGCCGATCGGGCGGCGGCGATCCCCCCCGAATCGGAGGCGGGAAGCGTCACCTCGAAGCGGCAAGCCATCGCCTCTCGCGCGACGTGCACCCAGTAGCCGGACGGCGCGGGCCTCGCCCTTTCGGCAAACGAGAGGAATTGGCGACGATTGAGAGTCCTCATTGCAAATCAAAGCTGCTTCAGCTCGACGTTCTCCAGGCTTGCATCCGCCACCGGTGAGCTCCCGTGGATACTGAAATCCAACACGTTCTTGAGCACGATCGTCGGCGCTCCCGCCGCGTGCGCCGTTTTGACGTGGAGAAGCTGCGCGCCTTGCACGTCCTCGAAGACGAAGGCCGGCCGGAAATCCTCCTTGAGGTACTTGACCTCTACGTCTCGGATCTGCAGCCCCTTGACGTGGCGAAGGTAGAAACCATGGGCGGGCATCGCGCCGAATCGAGAGGGCTCCGGATAGGCATTCTCGATCTCCGGTGGCTGGAGCGCGGCATCGTCCTTCGTCCCGCCGCCCTGGTGAAGAATCGAGATGTTGCTCAACTTCAGATCCTCGACCGGGTTGCCGGGGATACCGGTCACCAACGATGCCTGGCGCGAGACGCAATTCGACGCGATGACATTGCTGATATTGACCCGGCGCAACTTGCCCACCGGAGTGCCCGGCGGCCCCCGCATCCGGCTGCCGAGGCGGCAGAAGATCGGGACATCGGTGATGTCTCGCATCGTGATGTTGTTGATCGAGACGTCTTCGAGCAGACCTCCATCGACCGTTTCCAGGGCGATTCCCCGGCAATCCTCGATCACGCAATTAGAGAGGGCGATGTTCCGGAACCCGCCGTTGCTCTCGGTGCCGAATTTGATCCGGCCGTTGCGGGGCGCTCTATCGACAGGACCGAAGCGCTTGTAGGTCGCGTCGAGCAGAGTTCCTTCCTGGTAACCGCCGGTGACGAAGCAATTGGTAATCGTGACATTCTCCGTCGACCGCGCGAAACCCAGTCCGAACGAGCTCTTCAGACAGATTCCGTCGTCCCAGGGCGAATTGACGCTGCAATTGGAGATCCGCACATTCCGGCAGCAGTCGATGTCGATTCCATCCCGATTGGTGTCGATCTTCAAATTATCAATCGTGAGATTATCCACCCCGGTGGCGAGAATGGCGAAATGTCCGCCGTGCAAGATGGAAACATCGCGCAGCGTCACATTGCGACAATTCTTCAAGCTGATCGCCTTGTTGCCCACGCCGGAAGGAAGGATGTCGTCTCTCGAGCCTCGGCTCAGGCCTTTGCCCCAGATCAGCCCCGGCCCAACGATGGATACATTGTCGATCGATTCGCCCCAGAACAGGCTGTTGTGCCAGTGGCTGTGGCCGAAGTCCTGGAACTTGTCCCAGTCGTTGGGCTCGGGCGGGTCATATCCGCGGCTGCTGCCCTGGGTCAGTGAATCGGCGGCGACGATCGTCGACCCCGGACCGAGATGGAGAGCGATGTTCCCTTTGAGATGGATCGAGTAGCAAAGGTAGCTCCCGGGCGGGAAGCGCACAGTTCCACCGCCGGCGGACGCCGCGGCTCTAATCGCGCTGTTGATCGCCGTCGTGTCCAGTGTCTTGCCGTCGCCCTTGGCTCCAAATGCCTTGACGTCGTACTCGCCGGCGGCGGTCAGTCCAGATGCCGCGGGCTTGGCGTTCGCCCTCGGCGGCGCGCCGCCTACCGCAACCCCGGCGATCCCCGCCCCACTCATTCTCAGGAAGTTTCGTCGGGCACTGTCCGGCATCATCCATCCCCTCGGGCAGTGCGTACTATAGGTTCTTCCGGCTGCCAAGCGCTAAGTCTCTTGTTTCAACTTGTGAAACTAGAACTTCGAATCGTGAAATACGGGAATACTCGAAGCCGCCGGAACCGCGACGCGCATTTCGTTCTCTACGGGTGCTGCCCTGGCCAGACTGCCCCCCGGTGCCAAATGAACGCCGCGACCCTTCTCACGCCGCAATTTCCCGTACTCCCCGACCGGCGGATCCGCCTCGACGGCTACGTTTCAATGCTCGCGCGAGCGATTCAGCAAACGTCTCCGGATCGTTCCGAAGGTTTTCGTAGGTGAGGCGCAACACGGTCCAGCCGTGCAGGACAAGCTCGTTGTATCGCGCGATATCCCGCTCCCAAGCGACGCGTCCGGAGTGGAACCTGAACCCTTCCGCTTCCACGATAACCCTTGCTTTCGGCCAGGCAAAGTCGACCACCGCGAGCCGTCGGTTTCCATCGAAGATCATGTACTGCCTCTCTGGAGCGGGCAAATGACACCGGCGAAACAGGAGCATCGCTTGATTTTCCAGCTCGCTCTGGTCGCTCGAGTTCCAAAGACCTGCTTCCAGCAAATGCGTCACTGTCACTCTCCCGGTCCCTCCCTTTCCCTTCGTGGGCATGCGTTGCGCAACGCGCTGCAGTTCCCGGACGGAGGTTAGCTGTCGACGAAGGGCATGCTCCACCGCTCTTTCGAGCACGTTGCCCGCGACCACGCCGGCCAGATCCACCAAGGTTCGCGCAGGCGATGCCACGGCCACGCCGCGTCTCGTTCGCCGCATCTCCCTCGGCAGCGGAGGCCTAAGGTGCGAGACCACCCATCCGACGTGGGTCCTTAAGTGATGCGGCGCACTCAGATCGATATCCTCTCGCTCTATTCCGTCTAGGTCCCACAACTTCGCCGCAGCTGCGTGCGAGATGAAAGCATCGGCTCCTCCCCAGAGTGCCGCGCACTGGACTCGCTGCATCCACGTCGGCTCGGCCCAACTCAATCGCCACACGCCAGGAAGTTCCCGCGCCCACTCGCCGGACGACACGCGCCTCCATATCTGTCGCCGCGTAACTGCCATCGCCCGAAGTTGACGCCAACAAATCGCGCCATGTTGCCGCATCGCCGTCTTCTGAATCTCGAGATCGATTCGTTTCATGTTGTCATCAATGCAAACACGATGGTCTGACGTCTAGTGTTGTAAAAAAACTACCGTTTTGCGCAACTTTCTTCACTCTCAAGGCCAGATATGCGTCCGCGGGTGGCTTACTCTCAGAGCGCATCGCAATCGAGCCAGCCGTAATGGCGCGCCCGCGATCTCCCTGGGCGCGTTTCGAGCGCGTGGTGTCCAGCGGAGCCGAGGGGAACGACGTCGAGATTGAGGAACGCGCTGGGCGCCCACTCCACGACCGCGGGGGTCCAATCGCTGCTTTCCACCATGGCCGCGTTCAAAGAGTTCCCCGACTTTCGGTCCGATGGCCGTCATTGCCCATTCGCCGGGCTTGACTCATGGCGTTACTTGCTAAATAGAGCGCCGCTGGTTGGGGAGGTCCGAACCCATGGGAGCAAATGTGGCGCCCCGAGATCCATTCGTCCGCGATTGTTGCCGTGAATGCCCCATCTGTCCTGTTCGACGCGGCATGACTTCGCACGTTTTTGCGCTTGCGGTTTTGGTATCGCTCCCCGCAGTGATTTACGCTCGAGGGGTTACGCTCGCGTCTGGTAGCTGCCATCTCGATGGCGTCAAAGATTCAATCCGCCCGGCCCTGAGCGCCGGGCCGTGGCACTGGGAGAATC
>WNFJ01706466.1_pt1 | contig 13854 bp, 10 predicted proteins | sample 5400461 | NCBI WGS metagenome assembly WNFJ01 (sample SAMN13153349, study PRJNA577476) | soil metagenome | isolation source: 115 cm saprolite on Douglas fir-dominated hillslope | place: USA:California | collected 2013-09-17 | reverse complement strand
TAGGCCGGCCGTGCTCAGCCGGGGCCGGGAAGCGACGTGTGGGCGAGGACATCGCTGCGCGCACCCGAGCAGGCCGGACCGACCACCCACACCTGGGCCGGCCCCCGCGCTGAGGCGGGCAGCACGATGATCGTGGCGGCGCGGCCGTCGTAACGGGCCTTGTCCACCGGTCGGGGCGGTAGTCCCCCGGCGATCCGTTCCACACAGCCCGCCGAGGCGGCCGCGTAAGGCTCGGTCGGAACCTGCGAGGTCGCGGCCCTCGCGGTCGGCGCCGCGGCGTGGGTGCCCGCGGCCGGAGTGGGGTACCGCGCCAGGACCGCGGCGACCTGCGCCGTGAGCTGCCCGGGCTGGTAATTCGTGCCACTGGAGATCGCGGAGAAGCTCAAGCCGGCGCTACCGCTGCCCACTGCGAAGTGCGACTGCCCGGCCCCCACGGCCGGGCGGTGGGCCGTGCTGGGAGCCGCCGCGCTGGAAGCCGACGTCCCTGACGTTGCGTGCGGGCGCGAGAGCAGGTGCCCGCCGCCCGCCGCCACGAGCACGACGGCGGCCGCGAGAGCCAGGACCTTGCGGGCCAGGCCGGGCCTGCCCCGCGGCGTGCGCTCGCCGGACGCAGGCGAGGGTGAGACCCCCGGGACTGCAGACGCAGCCCCCTGGGTTTCCTGGGTTCCCTGGGCGGTGAGGGCTCCCTCGGCGGCGAGAGCGGCGCTGATCCGCGCGGCGAGTTCCGCAGGCATCGCAGGCACGGATGTGAGGGTGAGCAGCGAGGGCACTTCGGCGAGCGCGGTGTCGACTTCCGCGCAGCTGGAACAACCGGACAGGTGCGCGCGGATCCTCGCGGTCCTGCGCCTGCCGAGCAGGCCTTCCCGGCACATGGCCAGGACCTCCGCGTCGAAGTGACCTCTCATGCCGGGTTGTCACCCCCTCCCTCCGCAGCTGAGACGCGCGGGCTGACCGGCTGGTTCCGGGTTGGCTCATTCCGGATTGCGGCACTATGACCGGAGTGCGGCGCCCCGCGAAGGTGCGCCAGCCGCGGGAGCAGCTTCGCCCGCCCCCGGGCGCACCTGCTCTTCACGGTGCCAGGGGAGATCTCGAGCACCTCCGCGGCGTCCGCCACCGAGTAGCCGAGCATGTCGATGAGGACCAGCGCCGCACGCTGCTCGTCGGGAAGTGTCCGCAGCGCGGCCAGCACGTCGAGCGAGGTGTCGGTGTCCGCAGCGTGGTCCTGGTGGGTCGCCCGGAGGGCGAGGGCGTCCAGCGTGCGCTCGTCCATCCCGCTGGTGGCCGGGCGGGCCGCCTTGCGCCTGAGCCGGTCGAGGCAGGCGTTGACGACGATGCGGTGCAGCCAGGTGGTCACGGCGGACTCCCCGCGGAAGTCCCCGGCCCGCCGGAACGCTGAGATCATCGCATCCTGGAGGGCGTCCGCTGCCTCATCGGCGTCGGCGAGCGTGCGGAGGGCTACCGCCCAGAGCCGGTCGCGGTGGCGCATGAAAAGCAGGCCGAACGCCTCCTGATCACCACCGACGTGACGGCGCAGCAGTTCGCCGTCGGTGGGCGTCACCTCCGGCACCCCGCGCGGATCAGGCCCTGCCTGCCCGGGCTGGCCGGGCACGGCTCAGCCCGATCCCCGAACGACGACGTTGAAGATCTCCGCCTCGAATTTGCCGGAGCCAAGCGGCGGAAGCTTGGTGAACCAGATGAGCACATAACGCTTCTTGGCTGAGCTGGTGACCTTGAAGGTGTACGTCCCGCCGACATTTTGCGCGCTGGCCACCGTGGTGAACGTGGACAGGGTCGAGGCGGCGACCGAGTTGTTGTCGCCGACCTCGAGCGAGACGTTCGCGCCCGGTGTGGGCCCGAATGTGATCGTGACCTGGCTCAGCTGCACCGGCTTGCCCATGTCCAGGATCAGGCCGGTCCCCTTCTTGAGGCCGCCGAACACCGGGTCGTTCAGGTAGAACTGGGTATGCCAGGCGGTCGTCGGGTCCCCGTCGACCGCGAACTTGGCCTCGCCGTCGTTCTCGTTCTGCGGGTCGCTGGCCAGGCCGAGCGCGTCGAACCCGTGCGCGCTGGCCGGTGTGAGCGCCGCGGCCGAGGCACTTCCTGACCCTGACGGCTGGGCCGAGTGACTGGTCCCGGCGTTGGCCTGGGGGGACGACGCCGGGTGCCGCCCGAGGCTCCAGACGCCGATGGCGATGGCGGCGAGGACGGCCACGGCCACCACGGCGATCACGCCCAGGTTGGCCGGCCTCTCTGGCCGTGGCTCCGGGCGCGAACCGCCGCCGCCAACGAACTCATCTCCCGGGCTCCAGTACTCCCGCCCGGGGCCCGGCCCCGGTGGCATGCCAGGGCCGGTGTAGTCGGGGCTGCGGGGCGCTGCCGCCGGCGGAGCCGCGGGCGGCGGGGCGAGCGGGGCGGGAATGACCTCCGCGAGCGCGTCGGCCAGCAGCGCGGGCGTGGTCAGCGGTGGCCCGTGCCGGCGCTCCTGCTGGAACAGGGCCTGGCAGGTGACCTCGTCGATCGAGGCCGGTACGCCGGCGCAGACCTGGCGAGGGCTCCGTGGCCGCCCGTCGGCCAGTGGCGCCGGCGGCAGCGTCGGGCTGTCCGGCCCGGGCCAGTGACAGGTGAGCGCCGCGTAGAGGAGCATGCCGAGCCCCTGGGTGTCGGCGAGCGCCGGGTCCTCAGCGGTCGCCCCGGACAGGGCGGCGTCGATGCCAAGACCGAGGACCTTCACACCGCCACCGGGCGTCCAGCGCAGCGAATCCGTGGTCAGGCAGAGGTGGGCCAGCCCGGCCTCGTGGGCCACGGCGAGAGCCTCCGCTCCCTCGGCGACGATCTCCGCACCGTGCGCCGGGTCGAGGGGGCCGTCGGCGAGCAGGTCGTCGAGCGAGTCGCCGGCCACCCACTCCATGACTACGTAGGCATGGTCCCAGTCGTCCTCTACATCGAACACCTGCGCCAGGCGCGCGTCGGTGAGCCTGCTCGCCGCGCGCGCGGCAGTGACCACCTCGCGGATGCGCGGGAAGCCCGGCGCGAACGTCAGGACAGTGACGGGCCGCGCCAGCGTCTCGTCGATCGCCATCCACGCCGCCCAGCCGCCGCTCGCGTTGACTCGATCCTCGAGCCGGTAGCGGCCGCCGAGCCGGGTGCCAGGTTCAGAAATAAAGGTGCTCATGCATCTGAAGTCAAGAGCGGGGCAGGCCCTCGACCCTCCTTCCGAGCCCCCGTAGGTGTCAGCGATGTGGAGTACGGAACCATGGTGCTGGACACCATGCTAAGCCGCGCATGATGCCGTGACGCTGCCCGAGTACCCCGCTAGCGGAAACCGTTACCCGCGAGTGACCCTGCTTGGACGACGATAACCCGGTTCGCGGTTCCACGGGGAGATCTCGAGCCGCGCGCCGCGATGCCGGCCTCAGTTGGAATAGTCCAGGCCACGGCCGCGATAGGCCGACGGCCTCAGCCAGGAAACGTCACCGGCACCGCCCTACCCGTGCCTGCCTGACCGTCTTCCGAACTTCAGTCGTGCCCCGAGGCCCAGTCGTGCATTGAGGGTCTCACCGAGATCGGTGACCTCAGTGATGCCGAGGGCCCGGGAGAACAAGACGTAGAGCAGCAGCGCGCCGCTACCCCCAATCAGCACGGTGATCAGCCCGAAGAGCGGTCCTGGCGCGAGAATCACGCCGATCATGAACATCGTGGCCCAGGCAAAGATCATGGCTGGGATGGCAGCGGCGTGCATCCGCGTCAGGCTGACGGCGATCCAGCGGCCATCCAGCCCGCCGAGTCGCCGGCTGAGAATACGCCAGGAGAATGCCACGCCGGCGACGTTCGACAGCCCGAACGCGACCCCGAGACCCTCCACCACATGCCCGGCAGGCAGCAGCGTCAATGACAGCAGGCTGGCTGCGATGTTGACGGCCATCACGGCGACCCCGATGAACATGGGGGTGCGGCTGTCATGCAGCGAGTAGAAGACCCGCAGCAGCAGCTGGAACATCATGTACGGCACCAGGCCGAGTGAGAAGATACCGAACACCTCGCCGATGTAGCGCGCCTCGGCGACGTTGGTGCTGCTGTGCCCGATGCTGAACAGGAACTCGGTCAGCGGCGCCCCGAGCACGGCCAGCAGCAGGGCGGCCGGCACGACGATGACCGACGACAGCCGGACCCCGGTGGAGAAGTCGTCCCGGACCAGTGCGTACCGGCGATCCGCCGCGTGTGCGCTCATCCGGGGCAGCAGGGCGGTGATCACCGATATGCCGATGATCGCGTACGGCATCTGGAACAGCTGCCAGGCGTAGCTGTAGGTGGAGAACGAGTCGGAGTTGGCGCTGACGGACGCCTTGTTCGCCACGTTCTGGACCACCAGGAACGAAACCTGGGTCGTGACGATGTAGCCGAAGAGCGGGGCGGCCATCCGGCGGATCTCGGCGACCTCGGCCCGCCGGAAGTCGAACCGTGGCCGCCAGCGGAACCCGGCTCTGCGCAGGGCCGGAATCAGCGCTGCCGTCTGCGCGATGATGCCCAGCGTGGTACCGACGCCCAGCAACTGCACCTGTCCCGAGCTGATCGTGGTCGGCGTGACCCCGATCCCGCCCGTGGCGATGAACATCAGCAGGACGCCGGTAACCACCAGGTTGTTGATCACGGGGGTCCACATCGGGGCCGCGAAGTGCCCGCGCGCGTTCAGCACCGCCCCGGCCAGGGAGCTCACCCCGTAGAAGAAGATCTGCGGGATGAAGAAGTAGGCGAAGATCACCATCAGGTGACGCTCCGGCCCGGTGATGGCGTGCGCGTACAGGTCCACCAGCAGGCTGGCGGCCAGCGTGGCCACCACCGTCAGGGCGAACAGCGCGCCGGTGCCGAGGGTGAACATGCGCTGGTCGTAGGCCTCGCCGCGATCGGTGTCGCGCTTGGCCGCGTTGACCAGCAGCGGGACCACGACGCTGGTGAGGATCCCGCCGAGCATCAGGTCGTAGACGGTGTTCGGCAGCGTGTTGGCGTTGTTGTAGGCGTTGGCGACCCCGGTGACGCCGAGCGCGTAGACCAGCACCAGGGTGCGCAGGAAGCCCGTGCCGCGGGAGGCCAGAGTGCCAAGGGCCATGACGCCACTGGAGCGCACCAGGCTCACATCGGCCGTGCCGGTGCCGCCAGCGTCCGGGTCGGCGGGCGGCGGGATCATCCCGTCGTCATGGACGCTCCGCCCGGCCTGGGATGCTGGCGTACTCATCCGGCTCCTCCGGTCTGTCGTCATGCTGGGCAGGCCCCCGGCTGACGTTATCGGCTTCGCCGCGCCCGCTGGCCGGATCCGGGCTGTTCGTGTCCTCGGAGGGCCCACCTTCCGGGTCGGCGGGCTCTGCCCCGCCCCGCGGCCTACGGCCGCGGCGGAACGCCCGCCCGGCCGAGGTCGCGGCGAACACCGCGACCGCGATCCCGATGATCACCAGGGCGAGCGTGCCGAAGTGCGTCGCGTTCACCGTGAGCGTCGTTGCCGTGCCCGGCAGCGGTGTGCCGCCCGGGGTGAGCAGGCTGAGCCTGAGCGTCGTCGTGCCCGCCGCCGCCGCCTTGACCTTGACCGGGATGGTCCGTTGCTGGCCGGCCCCGATGGTCACGGTTGCCTTGTAGGGCAGGATCGTGACCCGCCCGTCGCTGGGTGCCTGGACGCTCAGCCGGACGGTCACGGCCTGGTCGAGCTTGTTGGTGATGGATATGGGCACCGGGCCGGACTGGCCGCCGAGAGTGACCTGGGAGGCTTCGATGATCTGCACCAGCCGCTCTTGCGACGCGAGGTAGTCGGAGACTCGCTCGAGCAGGCCGCTCGCCTGCCGGGCCCCGCTGGCGCCGCGCCACGCTGATGACTCCACGGCGGCGACCGCCTTGCTCAGGTAGGCACCGTCGGGCGGGTCGAGGATGCTGCCGTGCAGCCGGAGCCGCACGTTCAGCTGCCGCACCTGGCGGAGCAGGGATGCTCCCAGCTCATCGTGGCTGGACAGCTGCTGCGGCGGCTGCTGGCGGGGTACCTGCCCGGCAGGGGAGTTCGCCGTCACCAGGTTCGCCAGGCTGACCGGGCTCAGCCACGGTGCGCTGACCGTCTCGGAAATCAGAGCGCTGGCCACTCCCGGCGCCGGATCCCATTGCCGCGGCGGGGTAACGACAACGGAACGCCGCAGCGACGGCTGCTCGGCGGCGATCATGGCCGTCTCGGCGAGGAAACGCTGCTCGGTGGCGAATGAAGCACCCGCGGTCGCGGCTCCGGCCGCCGCCGGCCGGCCGGCCGTGCGGGCCGACGACGTGCCCAGGATCTGGGTGAGGGTGTCGTCGGCCAGGGCGACGTGCAATTCGGCGCCGACCCCGTCCGGGGTCCGGGTCACCGCGCTGGGGGTGAAATTCACCTGGCCAAGCGGCGGCATCATGGTGCTGTCGAGGATGACGGTTCCCGTCCCGTTGACCGCGAGGCTGCCGAGCACCCCGTAGTCGGCAATCCCGGCCGCCGGCCAGGCCATCCCGCCGACGCCGGCCTGGGGGCTGGCTTGGCCACGAGCCAGGTCCGTCGCGGCGGTCGCCGGGCGCTGCGCGCGGCCCAGGATCGCGCGGGCCTCCGAGCGGCCGTTGCCGAACGCATAGGTCAGGTCCTGATCCATGCCCTGATGGGCGAGGGCGGCCACGTCCACGTCGTTGTACGGCGTCACGAAGAAATCCTGCTGGGCGGTCACCGAGCGGAGCGTGGCGAGCCAGGCCCGCGCGGCCCTGCTGGCCGGCTCACTGGTCGTGCCGGCGCAGGTCGTGCTGCCCCCGACGCTGTAGGGCTGGGTCATCGCTGACACGCTGGCCAGCAGGCCCGGGTCGATGGCCCAGGTGAGGTTGGCGCTGGCCGCCGCGGACGTGCTGCCCGCCGCGAGGAGGCCGGCCAGCCGCCCGTTTCCCGCCACGCTGGCGGCGAGGCTGTTGCTCAGCAGGGCCGGGCAGGCCGCCCGCTGCGGCGGGCCGACCAGTGGCCAGACCCAGGCGATCTGCAGCGGGCCCGCCAGCCCCGAAGCCGACTTGCCCGGCCAGAACGGCAGGAAGCTGTAGGCGGTGGCCAATGCCCCGCCATTGGCGTCCACCTCGGCCGCCAGGGGGTAGACGCCGAAGACCGTCATGCCGACCTCGCGGACCGGCAGCGACACAGTCCACTGTTCCGTCGCCCCAGGATTGAGCGTGCCGGGCAACTGGGCCACCGCACCGGCCACGGGCGTGTCCACCGGCAGGTTGCCCGCGGCATAGTTCGTCAGGTCGCCGCGGCTGATCAGGGCGGATCCAGACGACCGGAGCTGGACCGACAGGCCGGACATGGCACCGTCCGTCATGTTGCTCACCACGCCGGAGACAGTGACCGGATGACCCGGCCGGGCGACACCCGGGCTGATCGATGTGATCGCGACGGACACCTGTCCGGCGGCCGCCGCCGCGGGCTTGGCGACGGCCAGCGGAACGACGGCCAGGACGACGGCAGCGCATGCGGCAGCCCACCGGCGGGTCAGCCGACGGTGGCCAGGCGCGGGACGCTGACGCGGCATGCCGGAAATGTTATTGCCGTTCCCTGAGTGCATCTTTCAAGATGTGTGCAGCTCCCAAGATTTCCCCCGGCTATTGGATACCCCTTACCCTCAATGCCCGTGCCCGATTCCCGATTCCACGTCTACCGGCCAGGAGCGCACACCAGTGAGGCAAGCACAGGCATGAGCAAGCAATGATGAGCGAGCCGGAGGCGCGCGGCCCTGCCTGGACTGAGGAGCGGAGCCTGAGCGAGCCGGAGGGGCGCGGCGCTGCCTGGACTGAGGAGCGAGGAACGAGCGACGAGGGAAGGCGGCGCCTCACGGCGCCCCGGCAGGCGAGCGGGGAGCAGAGCACGAGCGACGAAGGACGGCGGCGCCCCAAAGCGCCCCGCAGGCGAGCGGAAGACACATGAGCGAGCAGCAGCAGCAGAATGCCGCCGCCGCGCTCCTGCGCACGGCGGCAGCGCCGGCCGAGGAACTGGGCCGGATTTTCGCCCGGCAAGGCCACGAACTCGCCTTGGTGGGTGGATTGGTCAGAGACGTCTTCCTCGGCCGGCCATACCGCGGCCCCGACCTGGACCTTGCCACCGACGCCCCCCCCGAGCAGGTCCTCGAGCTCGCCAAGGGCTGGGCGGACAAGGTATGGGAGGTGGGGATCGAGTTCGGCACGGTGGGGCTTCGCAAAGGCCCGTGGATCTTTGAGATCACCACCTACCGCAGCGAGAGCTACGTCCCCGATTCGCGCAAGCCTGACGTGCAGTACGGCACGTCGCTGCTGGCGGACCTGGCGCGCCGGGATTTCACCGTGAACGCGATGGCGGCACGGCTTCCCTCGCTGGAGTTCGTGGACCCGTTCGGCGGCCTGCGGGACCTCCGGGACCGGGTGCTGCGCACCCCGGGCAGGCCCGAGGACTCGTTCACCGACGATCCGTTGCGCATGCTGCGCGCCGCGCGGTTCGTCGCGCAACTGGGCTTCTCGGTGGCGCCCGGGCTGCCAGAGGCGATGCGGGCGCTGGCTCCCCGGCTGGCTGTCGTTTCAGCCGAACGAATAAAAGATGAACTGGTCAAGATCATGCTGGCGGCCGAACCCAGCGGCCCGCGGCGGGGGATATCGCTGCTCGTGGACACGGGCGTGGCCGACGTGGTTCTCCCGGAGGTGCCGAAACTCCGCCTGGAGATGGATGAGCACCTCCGGCACAAGGACGTGTACCAGCACTCACTCACCGTGCTGGAGCAGGCCATCGGGCTGGAGGACCGGTACGGACTGCACGGCGATCTGGTGGTCCGGCTCGCCGCGCTGCTGCACGACATCGGCAAGCCGAAGACCCGTGCGCTGCTGCCGGACGGCCGGGTGGCCTTCCACCACCATGAGGTCGTGGGCGAGAAGATGGCCCGCGCCCGGCTCAAAGCGCTGCGCTTCCCCTCCGGGGTGATCGCCGACGTGTCCACCCTGATCGGGCTGCACCTGCGGTTCCACGGGTACGGGGAGGGAGAGTGGACCGATGCGGCGGTCCGCCGGTACGTGCGGGACGCCGGCCCCCTGCTGACCCGGCTGCACGTGCTGACCAGGGCGGACTGCACCACGCGGAACAAAGCGAAGGCGGCGCGACTGGCGCGGGCCCAGGACGACCTGGAGGCGCGCATCGCCGTGCTGAGTGAGCAGGAGGAACTGGCGAAGATCCGGCCCGACCTCGATGGCAACGAGATCATGCGGATCCTCGGCGTGCCGCAGGGCCGGGTGGTTGGCCGGGCCTACCGGCACCTGCTCGAACTGCGCATGGAGCACGGCCCGCTGGGCGCTGAACGGGCCACTCAGGCGCTGTTGCGCTGGGCTGCCGTGGAAGGGGTACCCGTGGAAGGGGAAGCCGCGGTAGGGGGATCGGCGGAAGGGGACGCCCGGGGGGGCCCCGCCGGGGAAGGCCCGGAGCCCGGGGGCCCGCCTGCGGACTGACGTTGCAGCAGTGAATAGGCCGCCGCCGCTACCACATATCCGGCGGCCACGATGGCGATCAGCGGGTAGGACAGGCCGCTGCGCGGCATGATCAATGCCGCGCCCGCGGCCCCCAGCACGAACGGCACGTTGAAGAGCAGGTCGTACAGGGCGAACACCCGACCGCGGTAGCTGTCCTCCACCGTCTCCTGGATGATCGTCGTTGCGCAGATCGCCACACCCTGGGCGACTATCCCGAGCGCGAACGCGATGATCACGAACGGGATCTGGCTGAACGTAGGGCCGAGCAACCCGGTGATGACGCCGCCCGAGGCGAGCAGGATGGCGATCCAAGTCGGCTTCGCCAGCCGCCTGGTCGCCAGGGGCGTGACGACCGCCGCCGCGCCGTAGCCCAGCGCCGCCGCGATGACCACCAGCGTGAAGTGCTTCAAAGATGTGTTGGCGCTGGCCGTGGCGTAGAAGTAGTTCCGGTACAGCAGGATCGACATGAGCAGCAGGATCCCGTACATGAACCGGTTCGCGCCGGTAGCGCCGAGCGCGGCTGCCACCGGGCGCCTGTGCCAGACGTGACGGGCCCCGCTGATGAGGCCGCTGACCACAATGGACAGTTCCGCGAGCAGTCCGGGGCGGCGCGCGTCCCCGGTAGTCGGGGGCGGGCCGAGCAGGTCGCGGCGCATGGTCGCGCCGACCGCCCCGGCGAGCAGATAGCACGCCCCGGCGGCCAGCAGGGTTGCGGCCGAGCCGCCGCGCCCGCCGCCGGTAGCGAGGTGCACGCCCAGGCCGGCGATGCCGCCCGCGAACCCGACCACGGTGCCCATAGTCGGCGACACGGCGTTCGCCATCACCAGCTTGTCCTCGGCGACCACGTGCGGGAGCGCCGCGGACAGTGAGGACAGGAAGAACCTGTTGACGCCCAGCACCGCGAGCACGCTCACGTACAGGGGCAGCCCCAGGCTGCCGGAGGCCACCAGAGAGGCCGTGACCGCGACGAAAACGGCGCGGATAAGCGCGGACCAGACCAGGATCTGCCGCCGGGACCAGCGGTCGATGAACACGCCCGCGAACGGCCCGATCAGCGAATACGGCAGGTAGAGGACCGCGAAGGCCGCGGCCGCGGCCGCCGGATCGGGGAAGGTCGCCTGGTTGAAGAACACGTAAGCACCGACCCCGGCACTGAACGCCCCGTCCCCGCTCTGGGAGATGAGCCTCGTCGCGAACAGCCGGCGGAAGTTCCGTTCATGCAGCACGCTGCGCAGGTCGGCGACGAAGGACGCGCCCGTGTCGCGTTCGCGCCACTTCTCCCTGAACGCAGCCAGCCCGGTCACCTGCTCAGCCTACGGTGAACGGCCGGGCTGCCCGCCGCGATGCTCAGCCCGCGCTGGCGGCGTGGATGTATCCGGCCGCTCAGCGCTCGGTCTCGCCGCGGATGAACTTCTCCACCAGTTCACGGGCGTCGTCGTCGCCGTACTGCTGGGGCGGGGACTTCATGAAGTAGGACGCGGCCGAGACGACAGGCCCGCCGATGCCGCGGTCTTTGGCGATCTTCGCCGCGCGGATGGCGTCGATGATCACGCCAGCGGAGTTCGGCGAGTCCCAGACTTCCAGCTTGTATTCGAGGCTCAGCGGCACGTCACCGAAGGCCCGCCCCTCGAGCCTGACATAGGCCCACTTCCGGTCGTCCAGCCACGGCACGTGGTCGGAGGGGCCGATGTGCACGGCGGCCCGCTCCATCTCGTGCGGGATCTGGGACGTGACCGACTGCGTCTTGGAGATCTTCTTCGACATCAGCCGCTTGCGCTCCAGCATGTTCATGAAGTCCATGTTTCCGCCGAAGTTGAGCTGGTAGGTGCGGAGCAGTTCCACCCCGCGGTCCTCGAAGAGCTTGGCCAGCACGCGATGCGTGATGGTCGCGCCCACTTGCGATTTGATGTCGTCACCGATGATCGGCACGCCGGCGTCGGTGAATTTGCGGGCCCACACGGGGTCGGAGGCGATGAACACGGGCAGGGCGTTGACGAACGCGACGCCCGCGTCGATCGCGCACTGCGCGTAGTACCGGTCGGCCTGCTCGGAACCGACCGGCAGGTACGACACCAGCACGTCCGCGCCGGCCGCCCGGAGCGCCTTCGTGACGTCCACCGGTGGATCGTCGGACTCGGTGATCATCTCCTGGTAGTACTCGCCCAGGCCGTCCATGGTCGGGCCACGCTGCACGGTCACGCCGGTCGGCGGCACGTCACAGATATGGATGGTGTTGTTCTCACTCGCCCCGATGGCGTCGGCGAGATCCTGCCCGACCTTCTTGGCGTCCACGTCGAAGGCCGCGACGAACTCAACGTCACGCACGTGGTACGGGCCGAACTCGACATGCATGAGGCCCGGTACCCGAGTCCCCGGGTCGGCGTCCTTGTAGTACTCCACACCTTGCACAAGGGAGCTGGCGCAGTTGCCCGCGCCTACGATGGCTACCCGAACCGAACCCATGGAGATTGCTCCTTCTCTCGCCGCACAATGCTGGCGCCAAGATGTTCCGTCAGCGGGCCGTGCCTGCCGCCGGGCCATTTTCCGAATGCGGTACTGAACTTTCCGAACGACGCTCCGGATTCCGCTCCGGCGCCGTGTTCTCCAGCCCCGAGTCCGCCTGCCGCTCGGAGGCGATCAACTCGTTGAGCCAGCGAACCTCCCGCTCGACGGATTCCAGGCCGTGCCTGTGCAACTCGAGGGTGTAGCTGTCGAGCCGCTCCCGCGTCCTGGCCAGCGCCCCGCGGAAGCCGTCGAGCCGCTCCTCCAGCCGGGTACGGCGCCCCTCGAGGATCCGCAGCCGGATGTCAGCCCTGGTCTGGCCGAAGAACGCGAAGTGCACGCCGAACCCGTCGTCCTCCCAGGCCGCAGGCCCGGATTCGGTCAGCAATTGCTGAAGGCGTTCCTTGCCGTCCGCAGTCAGCCGGTACACGATCTTCGAACGGCGGCCCAGAGGCTTGGCCGTCCCCGGCGGGGCTTCCTCGGCGATCAGGCCTTGGACCAGTAGTTGTTTCAGGCACGGATACAGTGACCCGTACCCGAACGCGCGGAACGCGCCCAGCACGGCGTTGAGCCGTTTCCGCAGCTCGTAGCCGTGCATCGGGTTCTCGTGCAGCAGCCCGAGCACCGCGAGTTCGAGCACGCCCGACCGTTGCCCGCTCATACTGTGTTCCCCGCTCGCCTGCGGGGCGCATGAAGGCGCCGCCTTCCCTCGTCGCTCGTACCTCGCTCCTCAGTCCAGGCGGCGCCGCGCCCCTCTGGCTCGCTCACGGCCGCACCTCCTGCCCGGTCAGCGCTGGCCTCGTCCCGTTTCGCATGGCCATGATGCCTGTATACCAGAGCGATGTATCGAACCGATACATCGCAAAGATATGCGGTCGGTCTTCTTTTCGCAACCGTGCATTCATCGGCTGTTATCCGGGCCCGGCCGGCGCGGTCCGGGTCTCGGCGGGCGCGCGCATCCGACGTACCCTGTCGGAGATGGGACGACGGCGATCGGTTGTCGATTACGGGCTTGCCCGCCGGGCAACGCTCGCGTCGGTGCTTGCCGGTCATACGACGCTCGCCGACGTCTGCGACGCCCACCCGTACCTGCTCCGGGCGGCCAAATTCCACGGCGAGGCGACCGACACAGCCTGCCCCATCTGCAGAAAGACCAAGCTCACCCACGTCACCTACGTGTATGGGGACGAACTCGGGCAATACGAAGGCCGGGTGAAGCAAGGCCCCGAACTGGCCGAGATGGCGTCGGAATACGGAGAGTTCCGGGTGTACGTCGTCGAGGTCTGCCAGAGTTGTGCCTGGAACCACCTTGCGTCGTCCTACGTCCTCGGCACGGGCGAGCCACGCACCCGGCGCAGCCGGCGTGCCCGCGCTGGGGAGTGACCGCAGGGCGCAATGACGTAGCGTCCACCCAGGACGGCCAGGTCAGCACGCCACGACGATGACGCGGGTGTGATGGATAAAATGCGCCGGAGCGTGGGGTACTGCCGGGTACCGTTCGGCCCGGTGGTCCCCGCCGTGCTTGGCCACGACTGCCTCACCCAACCAGCGAGGACGCGTGAGTAACCCAGATTTTCCCGATCCGCCTGTGGATCCACGTAGGGCCGGCCGCTCCGGCGGCTCCGCTGACGGCCCCTCCGGCAACCCCTACGGCCGTGGGAGCGGCCGTGGCAGTGGCGCTGCAGCAGGCAATGGCGCGGCAAATGGCAACGGCCGCGGTGGCAGTCATGCGAACGGGAACGGGAACCGAGGTTCGAACGGGAACGGGTACCGGGGCGACAGCGGAAATGGCGGTTACCCGAGCAGCAGTTACCCGGGCGGCGGTTACCCACGGAATGGCGGTAA
>WNFJ01388473.1_pt1 | contig 13860 bp, 14 predicted proteins | sample 5400461 | NCBI WGS metagenome assembly WNFJ01 (sample SAMN13153349, study PRJNA577476) | soil metagenome | isolation source: 115 cm saprolite on Douglas fir-dominated hillslope | place: USA:California | collected 2013-09-17 | reverse complement strand
CGACTACATGCGCTACTACAAGGAACGCTACCGCGACGAGCACCACCTGGCCCGCTACGACCCCGCCACCATCGAGCACCTCGGCTTCGCCGCATGACTGGAACACCCGGAAATGACACGCCTCTCAGAAAGACGCACCCGCCCCTATGGCTACGAACGCGAATATCATCCCCCCACCCGCGAACTGATCGAGCAGCGCCCGAGCACGGAGCCATCCAGCCCAGTCGACAATGGGTTGACTAAGGCCGAAGTCGTCCAGCACATTTTCCGCAGCATCGCCCAGGGCGTCCCCGTTAACGAGATCCGCCGCTGGCTCAACGACCGGGGTATACCTGCCCCGGAGGGCGGCGAATGGGGCCGCAGCGTCATACAGTGCATAGCCGGCAACCCGGTATACATCGGGAAACGCCGCTGGCGCCGCCACGATGGGCTATTGGATGGCAACTGGCCCCCGATCGTGGACGAAGAAACGTTCTGGGCAGTGCTGCGCATCCTCAGCGATCCGAGACGGAAGACCACCAGGCCGGGAGGTGTCCGGCACATGCTGTCCTTCTTCGCCTCCTGCGATGGCTGCGGTCGCCAGCTCACCGCAGCCGGGCCGGGCAAGAAAAACAACGCCGCGATATACCGGTGCCCTAGTGGCTGCGTGCACATCCGCGCAGACTGGCTTGATGACTACGTCTCGATGACGGTGGTCGAACGGCTGTCCCGGCCAGACGCCTACCCGCTTACGGTTGCCACCTCTGACAAAGAAACGGTCGCTGCCCGCGCCGAGGCTGCCGAGTTGCGGGCACGCCTGGATGAGCACGCCGACCTGTCCGCTGAGGGGAAAATCACTCCGGTATCATTCGCGCGGATCGAGCGCAGCCTGCTAGCGAAGATCGCCGACGCCGAACGGCGCGCCACTCTCGCAGCGGCGCCTCCCGTGCTCCGGGATGTTGCGGGCGGCCCGTATGACCAGGTTGAGGCAAAATGGAACGGGCTACCTGTCACGGCGCGCAAGGAGCTGTGCCGCGTCCTGTTCGAACAGCTCAGTGTGGCGCCGCGCCCTCGTTTTCGTCGTCCCAAACGTCACCGCGGCCGGTTTGAGATCCGCATCAACGTGGATGGTCAGGAGAAGTTCTTCGGAAGCTACGGGTCTATGGAGGAGTCAATCAAGGCACGCAACACGAAATACGCTGAGCTTGGCCTGCCGGTCCCGGCCGATGACGCCAGCACGCCTTCATGGCGCGGCTTCAATCCGGAGAGAGTCACCATCAAATGGCGCGAGCACTGATCAGACCCCGTGGATGGCCCTCGGCGGGGTGACGTGAACGGGCGCACCTTCCCGAGGAAGATCTTCAAGCCGAAGTAGTTCTGCTCAGGACCGGCGTTGGCGCGCCGGTTCGGGAAGGTACGCCTATGCTCGAGGTAGTCCACGACGAGACCGAGGCCAACGCGACGACCGCATCGACGGCGAGCTCGTCGTTGCTGGATGAGATCGTCCGCGACGGCGCCCGGCAGATGCTCGCGGCGGCGCTGCAGGCCGAGGTCGCCGCCTACATTGGCGCGCACGTCGATGAGGTCGACGAGCACGGCTGGCGGCTGGTGGTACGCAATGGCTACCACGCGCCTCGGGAGGTCACCACCGCGGCGGCTGCCGTGCCGGTCAAGCAGCCGCGGGTCAACGACAAGCGCATTGACCCGGTGACTGGTGAGCGGATGCGGTTCTCCTCGGCGATCCTGCCCGCCTGGTGCCGCAAGTCGCCGCAGGTGAGCGAAGCGTTGCCGCTGCTGTATCTGCACGGCCTGTCCACCAGCGACTTCGCCCCGGCGTTGGAGCAGTTCCCGGGCACCGGTCACGGCCTGTCGGCTGCCACGATCACCCGGCTCGCCGAGCAGTGGAAGCACGACGCCACGAAGTTCGGCCAGCGGTCGCTGAAGGACGCCGGCTACGTGTACCTGTGGGTCGACGGCATCCACCTCAAGGTCCGCCTCGAGCAAGACAAGGTCTGCCTGCTGGTGATGATCGGCGTGCGCGCTGACGGCCGCAAGGAGCTGGTGGCGCTGGCCGACGGGTTCCGCGAGTCGGCCGAGTCCTGGGCCGACCTGCTGCGCGACTGCAAGCGCCGCGGCATGCGGGCTCCGGTGCTGGCCGTCGGGAACGGGGCGCTGGGGTTCTGGAAGGCCCTGCGGGACGTGTTCCCCGAAACCGCTGTTAGCGACCTCGTTATTTGGAGATCTAGCGGCCGAACTCTATGAGGACGCTTCGGCAAGACTGCGTGAGCATCCCGCTCTCCTCCGCCTGCTAAATCTTGCGCCGGGTTCTCATGCTGGCGGCCATCTGGATCTGGATCGGCCCGCTGGCGATAAGGACTGCCGGAGACGGCCAACCCGATCACCGAATGTGACCACGTCTGGAGCTATGGCGCTCCTGATCCGCCGATCGGTGCGCCCGGGTGTCACAGTTAGTCCTCCCCTGAGGCCACGCAGATCGGGACATTCGGGCGCCGCTGCGGCCCGTTCCAGCAACTGTTCGTCTCGCTCCCGGAAGGACGCTGCGGGAGCACTGCCCGGCGCTGAGTATTGCCGCCGTGCTGTGTCAGGGGTCGTCCCGCCCGGGTCCGGTGGCCGCCGCGGCCGCGCAGGGCGCGCAAACGCCCCGGAAGATGACCTGCGCCTCATCGATGAGGCCCCAGTCTGGATCGCTGGGGGTCAGGCACGGTCTGGGGCCGGCCACGCAGGCGATATCGCTGACCCGGCCGCAGCGCCGGCATACCGCGTGGTGGTGCGTGCGGGTGGCCGCTTCGAACAGACCGCGGCCGGGCCCGGCGTCGGCGGCGAGCACCACGCCGGCCCTTACCAGTGCTTCGAGGGCGTTGTACACGCTAGCGCGCGACAGCCGGGTGCCGCCGGCGAGGAGATGGTCGTAGACCTCGTCGGCGCCGCGATGGCCGGCGAGGGCGGCGAGCGCCTGGTAGACGCGCAGGCGTGGCTGGGTGGCCCGCAGCCCCGCCGCGCGCAGGCGTTCGCTCAGCGCTGCTGGGCTGAGAACATCCACCGGTGTTTCTCCAGGCCCGCCACCGCCGCGATCACCAGGTCCTGGCTGACGAGGTCGGTGTCGTCGAGGGCCTCGATCCGGCGCCGGCCGGCGGCGATGACGATGTCCAGGCGCTCGACCATGAGGGCGATGGCCTTGTCGCCGGTGATCCGGCCGGCCGGCATGGCGGCGAACGGTGTCTGGGCGGCCACGGTGGCCGCCCGGCCGTCGGCACTGCCTCCCAGCGCCATGATCCTCTCGGCCACCTGGTCGGCCCAGCTGCGGGTGTCGCTGACCAGGTCGTCGAGTTGCTGGTGGACGGGGAGGAACAAGGGCCCGGTCACGTTCCAGTGGGCTTGCTTGCCCGCCAGGGCCAGGTCGGTGAGTTCGGTTAGCAGGGGCTGGAGTTCGGCGGTGAGGGCGTCGGTGCGGCTTTTCTCGGTCATGAGGGTCCCTCCTTCGGGATCCGGCTCTGATCACTACCTCTATTTGGACATTATCCAAGTTACTTCCTCCAACCCGGTGGCCAGCCCGCCTATTCCTGGCTGCGACGCTCAGCCCGGCGGCGATCAGCGCGCCGATCGCCCCGCGTCCGGGAACTGGCGGATGCCCGCGTCGCCGGCGAGGAAGCGGACCACGCGCCGGACAGCGACGGGTCAGGTCGCTAGTGCGATGCCGCTGCGGATGGCGACGTAGGCGGCGACCATGATCAGCAGGGCTACGAATGCCCTGGTCAGAGTCGTGCCGGACACTCTATCGGCGACGCGTCTGCCGGCGAGGGACCCGGCGATGGCGGCGACGGTGAACGGGATGATGATGCTCCAGTGGAGGGTCTCGCTTCCGGCGCGGGCGGCCAGGGATGCGGCGGAGTTGATGGCGATGATCAGTAGCGAGGTGCCGACCGCGACTGGCATGTCGTAGCCGAGGACCGTGACCAGTGCGGGGACGATGACGAAGCCGCCGCCGACGCCGAAGAATCCGGTGAGGAAGCCGACGGCGAGCCCGGCAATGATGATCTTGAGCGCAGCGTTGGAACGAACTGCCTGGTCGCCACCACTGCCACGGGGCGGCCCGATCGGGCTGCTGTCTGGAGACGAGTGCAGGCTGCTTCGCGTGTCAGCAGCTGATGTGGATCCGGCGCTGACTCCCGTGGCGACGGGCTCGGGCCGGGCGGGTACCCGGGTCTGGGCGCGTGTGCGTCGCAGCATGCCGCCGGCGGCGACGACGATTAGCACGGCGAAGGCGAGCAGCAGTGCGTTGGGGTTGACGTGGCGGGAGGCGACGCCGACGAGCCCGAAGACGATGCCGGAGCCCCACCGGACGCGTCTGACCCGGGCATGGCCTGCGGCAGCGACCACCGAGGTGATGCCGACGATGACGAGGCTTTCGGTGATGGCTGCGTGCGCGGACTCGCCGAGGACGTAGGCGAGCGCCGGCACGGTGAGGATGGAACCGCCGCCACCGAGGGCGCCGAGGCTCACTCCGATGAGGATGCCGAGTCCGACGGCGGCGAAGATCGTCACCTGATGCTACCGGGCGTCCCGTCCGCGGCGTGAACGGGCAGTCCGGTGCGAGCCCAGGCGTTCATGCCGCCGGCCATGTTGCGGGCCGTCAGCCCGCCCGCCCGGAGCCTCACCGCGGCTTTGCCTGAGCGGCTGCCGGATCGGCAGACCGCGATGATCGGCTTGCTCGCGTCGACTGCGGCGGGACCGAGACGACCCAAGGGAGTGTGGATCGCGCCGCGGATGTGCCCGGCCGCCCATTCGTCGTCGTCGCGGACGTCGATGACCGTGACGGTGCCGGCGGCGAGCAGCGCAGCAGTGTCGCCCGGGGTGACATCGGCAGCGGGGTCGTCAGGAAGGCTCACGGGTGCTCCAGAACGGGTCTGGGCCGATGCCGCCAAGGTTGAGGCGGTAGCCGGCCCGAGCGTCGAACCTGGCCAGGGCGGTGAACCGGTCGCCGCGGATGAGCGTCCGGCGCCATTCGAACCGCTGCCCGGACACCCAGCCGAGCCGCTCGATCGAGAACGCGGCGACATCCGGACTGACCTCGAGCAGCCGGCGTTCGGGACCGGTGGGGATGAGTGCCTGGATGCGTTCCTGTCCGCCGGTCAGGCGGATGCCGCAGCGGCGGGCGAGTTCGTCGTACAGGGCGGTGTGGCCGAAGTCGGTCTCCAGCAGCGGCCGGGTGTCCTCGGCCGGCAGCCAGACCCGGTCGTGGGCGAGGGGTTCCCCGCCCGCCAGGCGGAGCCGTTCGAGGTAGAGCAGCGGGGTCGAAGACTCCAGGCCGAGCCGGTCGGCGATGTGCGCGTCGGCGCGGATGTCGAGACGGCGCACGATGCTGCGCTGCTCCAGCCCGGCCGCCTCCACGGAGGCGAACAGGCTGTACAGGGCGCCTACCGGCTGCTCGATGTAGGCCTCGGCTGCGGGCCGGGGCTGATGGCCGCGTGCCGCGGTTATCAGGCCCTCTTGGCGCAGCTCGCGTAGTGCCTCCCGGATGGTGTGCCGGCTGACGCCGTATTGCGCGCGCAGTTCGTGCTCGCCGGGGAAGGACTCGGGGAACTCCCCCTGCTCCAGGCGGGTGCGCAGGTCGTCACGGACCTGCTGCCACAGCGGCACGTTCCCGCGGCGCGCCAGCGGGCGGGCAGGCCTCGCCAGAGCGGGATCGGGACGAGTGTTCACAAGCTTCTCCGCTCAGTCCTTGCTGTCCGGACATATCCTGATGTAATGTACGGACATTACTGTAGCCGATGAGTGGCAGGAAAGTCATGCAGATTGAGGTGCTCAGCACGGACGAGCTCGGTGACCGCAGTTACGTCGTCCACGACGGCAGCGCGGCGGTGGTCGTCGACCCGCAGCGCGACATCGACCGGGTCGAGCGGTACCTCACCGCCGCCGGAGTGGCCGTCAGCCTGGTCCTGGAAACCCACATCCACAACGACTACGTCACCGGCGGCTATCAGCTCGCGCGGCGCGCCGGCGCCCGGTACGCGCTGAACGCGGCCGACCCGGTCGCCTTCGGCCGGCTGCCGCTCCGCGACGGCGACACGCTGATGGCGGGCCGCCTCCGGGTCCAGGTGATGGCCACGCCAGGGCACACGGACACCCATCTGGCCTACGTGGTCACCGACACCTCGGCCCCCGGTGAGCCGCCGGCGGTATTCACCGGCGGCTCGCTGCTCTACGGCAGCGTCGGCCGCACCGACCTGGTCGACGCGGCGCGCACCCGCGAGCTCACCCGGGCCCAGTTCCGCTCCGCGCACCGGCTGGCCGCCGCGCTGCCCGACGAGGCCGGCATCTACCCGACGCACGGGTTCGGCAGCTTCTGCTCGGCGGGCTCGGCCGTAGGCGGGGACGCCAGTACCGTGGGCATCGAACGGGCCCGCAATGACGCGCTCACCGCGCCCGGCGAGCAGAGCTTCGTCGACACCCTGATCGCGAACCTGACCGCTTATCCCGCCTATTACGCGCACATGGCGCCGCGGAACCTGCACGGCCCCGAACCCGTTGACCTGTCCGCACCGGAGACGGTTGACGCCGCCGGGCTGGCCAAGCGCATCGCCGCCGGTGAATGGGTGGTCGATCTGCGTGACCGCGTCCTCTACGCGGCCGACCACCTGGCCGGAAGCATCGGCATCGCGCTCGGTACCCAGTTCGCCACCTACCTCGGCTGGCTCATGCCCTGGGACACCCCGATCACCCTGATCGGCGACAGCCCCGGGCAGATCGCGGCCGCGCAGCGGCAGCTGGTCCGCATCGGCGTCGACCGGCCCGCCGGCGCGGCCACCGGCGACCTGGACACGCTCACCGCCCCCAACCAGGACCGCCGCCGCTACCCGCGGGTCACCTTCGCCTCGCTCCGCGACGCCGGCCCGGGCGACATCGTGCTGGACGTGCGGCGCGATGACGAACGCGCCGCCGGATACCTTCCCGGCTCTGCCCACGTGCCGCTGCATCAGCTGCTCGCCCGGCTGGCTGACCTGCCGCCTGGCCGGTTGTGGGTGCACTGCGCCAGTGGCTTCCGCGCCTCGATCGCCGCGAGCCTGCTGGACCGCGCCGGGCACGACGTGATCTTGATCGACGACGCCTACCGCCACGCCGTCGAACTCGGACTGGCCAGCAGCTGACCACCGAGACCCCGGCCGGAAGGAGAACAGCTATGGCCGCCACCGCGCATCACCGGGTTCTCATCGTCGGCGGGGGCACCGCCGGCATCACCGTCGCCGCCCGGCTCCGGCGCGCCGGCATCGGTGATATCGGCCTGATCGATCCCGCGACCACCCACTACTACCAGCCCCTGTGGACCCTGGCCGGCGGGGGACGGGCCCCGCTCGAGAAGAGCGCCCGCCCCCAGCAGTCCGTCATGCCCGCGGGCGTGACCTGGCTCCGGGAGCGCGCCGACAGCATCGACCCCGACGCCCAGACCCTCAGCACCGACCGCGGCCACCGCATCGGCTACGACCAGCTCGTCGTGTGCCCCGGCATCCAGCTCGACTGGGCCAGAATCCCCGGCATGGCCGACGCGATCACGATGCCGCACACGTCCAGCATCTACCGCTACGACCTCGTCCCCAAGACGTGGGACCTCATCCGCTCCACGCGCTCCGGCACGGCCGTATTCACCATGCCGGCCGGGCCGGTCAAATGCGCCGGCGCTCCGCAGAAGATCGCCTACCTCGCCGCCGACTACTGGCGCGAACAGGGCGTGCTGAAAGACATCCGGGTCGTGCTCGTGCTCCCCACCCCGGGCATGTTCGGGGTCAAGGTGTTCGCCGACGAACTGGAACGCGTCGCCGCCCGCTACGGCATCAAGGTGCGCAAGAACAGCGAGCTCATAGAGGTCGACCCGGATGGGCGGCATGCGGTCGTCGTCGACCACAGCTCCGACACCAAGGATTCCATCGGCTTCGACATGCTGCACGTCGTACCGCCGCAATCCGCCCCGGACTGGCTCAAGGCAACACCTCTGGCCGACCCCGCGAACCCGGCCGACTACGTCGAGATCGACAAGAACACACTGCGCCACGTCCGCTACCCGAACGTGTTCGCCCTCGGCGACGCTGGTAACTCACCGAACTCCAAGACCGGCGCGGCGATCCGCAAGCAGGCACCGGTCGCGGCCAAGAACGTGATCGCCAGCCTCAGCCAGACGACGCTGCCCGCCTCCTACGACGGGTACGCCTCCTGCCCGCTGACCACCTCACGGCACACGATGCTGCTCGCCGAGTTCGACTACACCATACAACCGCACCCGACCTTCCCGATCATCAACACGACCCGGGAACGGCGCGACATGTGGTACCTCAAGCGCTACGGGCTGCCGTTCATGTACTGGAACCTCATGCTCCGCGGCCGCGCCTGACCATGCCAGTCAGCAGCCTGCCGGTACACCGCGCACCGTGGACATGCGGACCTGCATTCCCGGCCTGCAAGGCAGCCGACCTGTCTTCCCGTGGGCAGCGCTTCCCGTCGAGCCGTGGCTGGGTGAACGGGCGGACTCCCCTGCGCATAACCGGAGGTTATAGGTTCATTGGCGGCTGCGGGGTACTGGCCGGGAGCGCTGGCGGACATGCTCAGGGCATGAGCTCCTTTCCCGGCCGGGATTCGTCCCGGTCCGCCCGGAAAGCTACGCGGGTAACCGCGGAAAAGCGGCGGCTGCGGAGAGCATCGCAGCTAGCCGGGCCGGCCAAATGCCGCTCAGTTGGGGGCTCGAGTTGGCGCTGGCCACGATGACGGCGGCCCGGGTGCGCGGAATCCTTTGGGGCATCCCCATACCGGCCCGGCGTGGTGAGAGGAGGAAGGGATGCCGTTCCGGCACGTTTTCGGGCAAGTTTTCCCGCTGGAGTCTGTCATCGCGGCGATCGTCTTCGGGCTTGTCCTGGCGGCGATGGCTGCCGCGGTGATCGTGAGCTGGCGTAAGCGGCGCCGGGGCACTCCTGCGGCCCGGCGTGAACACCTGCGTTTGCTGGAGGCGGCCTACGGGCTCGCCCTGGCCGGGATAGCCGCGTTCCTCGTGGTGGTGAGCTTCTCCGCCAATGCCGGGGACTTCCCGCGCCAGGACCCGGCGCCGACGATGCGGGTACAGGTGACGGCGTTCCAGTGGTGCTGGCGTTTTCACTATGCGGGGCAGCCGGTGACCGTCACGGGCTCCTGCGCCGGCGGTGACTATCCGGTGCTGGTGCTGCCCGCCGGGCTGCCCGTCGAGATCGACCTGACCTCCGCCGACGTGGTGCACGCATTCTGGGTGCCGTACCTGGATTACAAGATGGACGCCTTCCCCGGCCACGTGGACAGGTTCACCGTCACCCTGCCCCGGCCCGGACGCTGGATCGGCCGCTGCGCGCAGATGTGCGGCCTGTACCACTACGAGATGGACTTCTACCTCCAGGTGGTCCCCCAGGCCCAGTTCAGCCGGTGGCTGCACGCCAGGGCAGGGGCGGCGGCGGTGAGCGGCCGATGACGGCGGAGCCGGCGGTGACCGCAGCACCCGGCCCAAAGCAGACTGATGGCCTGGTCGGCTGGCTGCAGAGCACCGATCACAAGCGCATCGGGATCTTGACCCTGGGCACCGCGTTCGTCATGTTCTTGTTCGACGGGCTGCTCGGGCTGGCCATGCGGGCCCAGCTTGCCCGGCCAGGCCAGCACATCCTCAGCGCGCAGCAGTACAACCAGGTCTTCACCATGCACGGCACCGGCATGATCGGGCTCGCGATCACCCCGTTCGCGCTGGGGCTGGGGGTGTACCTGATCCCGTTGCAGGTGGGCGCCCCGCGGATCGCCGCGCCCCGCCTGACCCTGCTCGGCTACTGGTGCTACGTGCTCGGCGCGGTCACGCTGGTCTGGGCGTTCCTGACCCCGGACGGCGCCGCCGCCGGGTGGTGGGGATACACCCCGCTGTCCAGCAGCATCTACTCGCCGGGCCCCGGGATGAGCTTGTGGGTCGCGGGGGTGTTCCTGGCCGCGTGCGGGATGATCCTGCAGGGCGCCACGGTGCTGTGGACCATCCTGCGGCTGCGCGCCCCCGGGGTGACCATGCTGCGGATGCCGGTATTCGCCTGGACCATGGTGGTGACCTGCCTGATGACGCTGGCCTCGTTCCCGTCGCTGCTGACCGCCATGGGCGTGATCACCGCCACCCGCATCGACCCGGGCCTGCTGGCCAGCAACGCGTGGAACATGGCCTATGAGAACCTGTTCTGGTTCTACGGCCACCCGGTCGTATACGTGATGTTCTTCCCGTTCGTCGGCTGCGTCGCCGAGGTGCTCGCGGTCTTTTCGGGCCGCCGGTTCTTCAACTACAAGGGCACCGCGTTTTCGCTGCTCGCCTTCGCCGCGTTGTCGATGGCCGTGTGGGGTCACCACCTGTTTATCAGCGGCCAGCAGGTCAATGACTACTTCTCCCTGACCTCCATCCTGCTGACCATCCCGGCGGGGATGGAGTACTTCGGCCTGCTGGGGACGCTCGCCGGGGGGCGGCTGCGCTATCCCGCCGCGATGCTGTTCGCGCTGGCGTTCATCCCGCAGTTCCTCATCGGCGGGCTGAGCGGGATCATGCTCGGCACCCCGTCGGTCGACTACGCGGTCAACAACAGCTACTTCGTCGTCGCCCACTTCCACTACACGCTGTTCGCGGGCAGCGTATTCGGGTTCTTCGCCGGGGTGTACTTCTGGTGGCCGAAGGCCACCGGGTTCCTGCTGAACGAGCGCGCCGGCCGGCTGCACTTCGTCCTCATGGTCATCGGGGCGAACGTCACCTACCTGCCGATGTTCTTCCTCGGCCTCAAGGGCATGCCGCGCTGGGTGGTGAGCTACCCGGGCGGCGCCGGGTTCAGCGCACTGAGCCTGATCTCCAGCATCGGCGCCGGCGTCATCGGCCTGGCGATGATGGTCTTCCTGTACAACATCTACATCTCGGCGCGTCAGAAAAAACCGGCGACGGCGGATCCGTGGGGCGGGTACTCGCTGGAGTGGCTGACCTCGTCCCCGCCGCCCCGGTTCAACTACAACGCGCAGTTCCCGGTCCCGCGGGTCCGCAGCTTCACGCCCACCCTCGACCTGCGGGAACGGCAACGCGAACGGCAGCGGGTGACACTCTCCCAGCGTGCGGGGCGGCCGGTAACGGACACGGTGACCGCGGATACCCGGGCTTACCGGGATGAAAGGTGAAGCAATGACAGCTCCTGTTTCGGCCAGGCCGCGCCCGGGCCAGGACGAGGCCCAGCCGCAGCGGCCAGCCGAGCCGGGCAGGCCGCCGGCGACGCTGCGGCCCTGGACCGTCGTCGCCCTCTGGGCGGCAATGCTCGGCCTGCTGGTCGCCATGGACGCCGGGTTCGGCAACAGCACGTTCGTCCTGGAGGTATCCGGCTCATCGGCCGGCTTCGTCTTCCTGCTGGCCGGCGCCGTGTGGCTGGACCGGCGGCTGCGGCCAGACCGCGGCTACCTGCGGTACCCCACCCGGATCGGCGGTGTCGTCCTACTCGCCGTGGCAGTGACGCTGGCGTGGCTCGGCTTCGCGTTCGGCGCGTGGCTCACCATGATCGCGGCCGTACCTTTCATCGCCGCCGTCGGCCTGGAAGTCGCGGCGCACCGGCGGGGAAAACTGCCCGACGGGCCGGCCGGTCCGCGCCGGGGAGGGTGATGCGAGTGAGGACCGTAGCGCTGCCGGCGGCCGGGGTTCCCGTGCCGCTGACGCCGCACGCTTTGCTGGTCATGTGGCAGTTCGCGCCACTGATCGGCGTGCCGCTGATCGTGTTCGCGGCCGGTTACCTGCTGTGCGTCGCGCGGGTTCGCCGGCGGCACCCGGCGCGGCCGTGGCCGGCCGGGCGGGTGCTGGCGTTCTTCGGCGGGCTCGCGGTGATCGCGGTTGCAACACAGGGCAGCATCGGGGCCTATGACGACGTGCTGTTCAGCGACCACATGGTCCAGCACGTGCTGCTCATCATGGTGGCGCCGCCGCTGCTCGTGCTGGGCCGCCCGGTCACGCTGCTGATGCACGCGGTGGGTAACCCGCTGCATACCGTGGTCAAGCGGGTCGTACGGTCACGCGTGATCGCGGCGCTGACCTGGCCGCCCGCCGCCACGGCGCTGTACTGCGTGGTGGTCAGCGGTACGCACACGCCGCCGGTCATGGACCTGGTGCTGCGCACCGGCACGGTTCACGACGCCGAGCATGCGCTGTACCTGGTCACCGGCTACCTGTTCTTCCTGCCGGTCGTCGGCTCGGAGCCGATCCGGTGGCGGATGTCGATCGTGGGCCGGTACCTGATGATGCTGGCGGCCATGATGGTCGACAGCTTCACCGGCATCGTGTTCACCTTCCAGGCCCGCGAGGTGTTCCCGCCGTATGCCCGTACCGGGCGGACGTGGGGGCCGAGCCTGGTCACCGACCTGCATACCGGCGGCTACGTGATGCTCGTCGGCAGTGACATCGCCATGACCGTCGTGGCCGTTGGCCTTGCCGTGCATTTCCTCCGGGCCAGCGGCCAAGCCCGGGACGGCTCCGCAGGAACCGGGGCGTACCAGGGAAACGCCGTGTTCCGCCAGATGGCGGCAGCCGGGGTGCCCCGGCCGGGCGGCCGGGCCGATGGCAGCGATGACGCGCACCTCGCCGCCTATAACGCATACCTGCGGGCACTCAGCGATGACGGGGCCGGACGGGACCACCGGACCGTCCCTGGAGAGCACCAGGACGGAGGCCGAAGAGCGTAGTTATACCTACGGTCCTGATTACGAGTTCTCAATCCGGAAGGAGCGCGTCATGGGCGATACCACTCTTAGCAACCCCGAAGCCCGCACCGCGGTCGTGGAGGCGGCACGTGCGCTGTTCACCAATGGGGTGATGTCACATTCCGGGCACGCCAACCTGTCGGCCCGTGTCGGCGGCACCTCGATGCTCCTGACGGTGGAGGGCCACATCCGGGGGCTCCAGCCGGACGGCCTGGCACTGGTGAGCCTGGACGGGACCGTGCTGGAAGGCGCGCTGGATCCGGGCAACGCCGAGATCATCACCATGCACTCGGAGGTGTACAAGGCGCGGCCTGAGGTGGGCGGGATCATCCACACCCACTCCCCGCACCTGCTCGCGTTCGCCATGGCGGGCCGGCCGCTCCCGGACCGTTATGAGGCGCTGCTGCGGTTCGGGCAGGCTGAGGACGTCCCGGTCGTCCCGTGGGCACCACGCGGGTCCGGGCGCTCGGTCAGCGGCATCATCGACGCGCTCGGCAGGCAGCCGGGCACCCAGGCGGTGCTGCTCGGCAACCACGGGGGTCTCGTCTTCGGCCGCGGCCCCCGGGAGGCAGCAGCCCTGCTGACCGTCCTGGAAGAGGCAGCCGAATCCGAACTGGCCGCTGCGCCGCTGGGCGGCGCGGCCGATTTCCCGGCCGGGGCCCTGGAGGACGTGCGGGCCTCGATGGCCCGGGTGCGGTCATGACCGCCCCCGGGCCTGGCCAGCCCGGTGCCGCCGCGCCTGGCCCGGCGGCAGAGCGGATCAGCGCCGCCTACACCGAGCTGTTCGGGAGTGTCCCAGCATCCATCGAAACCCGGCTGGCGCTGGCTGAGCAGACGGGCCGCCTTGAGGCGGTGGAAGCCATCGAGGCGCCGCGCCGGGTCCTCATCCTGGACAACCCGCTGGGGCGCAAGACCGGCCAGCTGGTCCACTTCGCCCAGCTGATCGCGGTGGGAAAGGCGGAACCCGTCCGGCTGCACGCCCGGGCCGCCCGCAAGGCCGGGGCCAGCCTGGGTGAGCTGGCCGGCGCCGCCGAGCTGGCTCCCATCACCGCCGGGATGCCTGCCTACGGTCTCGGCGTGGAGATCCTCGCCGAGGCGGCCGCAGCAGAGGCGGCG
>WNFJ01336849.1_pt1 | contig 13860 bp, 16 predicted proteins | sample 5400461 | NCBI WGS metagenome assembly WNFJ01 (sample SAMN13153349, study PRJNA577476) | soil metagenome | isolation source: 115 cm saprolite on Douglas fir-dominated hillslope | place: USA:California | collected 2013-09-17 | reverse complement strand
GTCGCTTCCGTTCGAAGCGCGCTTACAGTTGACCCGGGACGGGTGTTCCGTGCCTGACCAGTTCTTAGCCGTTGAGGATGCCCGCATCTCGTTCGGCGAGGGAGACGCACGAGTTCGCGCGCTACGGGGCGTTTCAGTGACGTTTGAGCGCGGTACGCTTTCGTTAGTTATGGGGCCATCTGGGAGTGGAAAGACCACCTTATTATCTCTCGTCGGCTGCCTACTATCACCCGACGAGGGGAGTGTGTTTGTCGACGGCGTCGCCGTGAATGAACTGAGCGGGGTTGAGAAAACGCTGTTCCGTCGAAAAAAGATAAGCTTCGTTTTCCAAGCTTTTCGACTCTTGCATTCACTCTCCGCAATCGACAATCTTGCACTTGGTCTTGAAAGGAACGAGCTTCTCCAGGGCAGCTTCGTCTTACCGTGGCTAACTCCTTCTACGGCATATTGGGGTGTTGTGGGGTTACTACCGCATCCAACAAAATATCAAACGCCTTCTACGGAATTATTGATACTGGCGGCGTCGACACCTACAAGTCCAACGCCATCACGAAGACCAGAATCGGGATTGAATTCAATTGCAATAGCCCCACGGTGCTCGGTAACACGATCAATGATGCGACTACTGGCCTCGACAATGTTTCAGCAAGCTTCAGCGGCGCCAATAGTTTCAACAACGTGGCCACGCTCAGGACCAACTGCGGGTCCAACGCCATTCATGGGCCAGATTTGCCGGCGCCGCATTCGGGTCCACTTCGCGCGCCCGCCCATTGATGTCACCGCTTGGCCGCCACCGACGGAGCCACCCTGCAAACCTTCGACACGGGGGGCCCGTCCCAAGGCGTGGCCTTTGGCGGCGCCAGCATCTGGGCCCACCGCTCGAATGCAGCCACGCATTTTACCAGTGCGGCTGGCGCTGCTACATGCGTGATCCCGACGGATACCTCATCGAGGTCGGCCAATATACTCAAATGGCCCTCGACCGTTTCAAAAACTACGCCATTTAAGCTGCCAGGCAACTTCACTCCTAAAGACGCGAGTATAGAGTCTGCAACTGCCTGGTGAGTCGGATCACCGGGGGACTCGAATCCTGTGAATCTAAGGTTCTCATGTGCTTCGGTTGCGCTGTTAGAATCGGCTAATCTGGAGGCAATCTTGAACGCAACTCAGCCCCGCGTGGTGATCGTTGGCGGCGGTTTCGGCGGGCTCTTCGCGACGCGCGAGCTGGCCGGGGCTCCCGTCAGCGTGACGCTCATCGACAAACGGAACTACCATCTCTTCCGTCCCATGCTCTACCAGGTGGCCACGGGGCTGCTATCCGCCGACCAAATTGCCGGACCGCTCCGCTCGATCCTGAACCGCCAGAAAAATGTTGAGGTGTTGCTCGACGAAGTCAGCGGCATCGACACGGAAAAACGGCTGGTTCATTTGAAACAGCACGTGGTGCCGTACGACTTCCTCGTGCTCGCGACCGGAATTCAATACAACTACTTTGGTCACGAGGACTGGCGGCGCACGGCGCCGGGCCTCGAATCGCTGGACGACGCCGACCTGATTCGCGGCAAGATCCTGTTGGCCTTCGAGCGCGCCGAGGAGATTGCGGCGCTCGACCAAGCGGACACGGAGAAAATACGCCAACTGCTCACGTTTGTCCTGGTCGGCGCGGGGACGGTGGGCGTGGAAATGGCGAGCACTCTGGCGGAAATGTCGCGCATGGCCTTGGCGCACGATTTTCGCCACATCGATCCTCGCTCGGCGGGGATCCTCCTGTACGAGGCGGCCCCGCGGGTGCTTCCCACTTTTCCAGAGATCCTTTCGGCCAAGGCGCAGCGCCATCTGGAGAGCCTGGGCGTGAAGGTGTACACGAACACACGCGTCACGAATGTGGACGCCGCTGGGATCGTCGTCAATGGCGAGCGCGTTCTGGCCGGCACAGTGTTGTGGAGCGCGGGCGTGCTGGCGTCTCCCGCAGGCCGATGGCTGGGAGCACCCATGGACAAGTCGGGAAAGATTATCGTGAACTCAGACCTTTCCGTGCCGGGGCACCCTGAGATTTTTGCGATTGGCGACACGGCGCACGTCGTGGCGCAGACGCGGAATTTGCTAGGCATGAAGGCGAAAGAGCCAATGGTCATGGCTGGAGTAGCGCAGCCAGCCATTCAAGAGGGCAAGTACGTGGCCGGCTTGATTCGGCGCCGCCTGCAAGGACAGAGGCCGCCGGCGCCCTTCTGGTACTGGGACAAGGGCGACCTGGCGATTGTGGGCCGCACCTATGCCCTCGCGGATCTTCGTTTTTTACGCTTCACGGGATTTTCGGCTTGGATTGTCTGGGCGGCCGTGCACATTTATTTCCTGATCGGATTCGCGAATCGTTTCTTCGTCATACTGCAGTGGGGAATTGCGTTTTTGACCAAGCGGCGCCAGGTGCGCGTGTTCCCCGGCGAAGAAAATTCCGCAAAGGCGGCCTAGGTTCCGCCCATGACAGCGGAAGGTCGCTCAACTGAAGCCGGCAAGGTGGAAAGTCCATTTAGCGCCAACTGAGTGTCGAGGCAAATCGAGCTAAGAAAGGGCCGCCGTGAAGCACCGGATTCCATTTCGCGTTCAGCCCATGCTTGCTACGCTCGTTCCCAAGCCATTCGACTGGCCCGGGTGGGCCTACGAGGAGAAGTATGACGGCGTCAGGATCCTTGCATACAAAGAAGAGGACCGAGTCCGGCTGCTCTCCAGAAATGAAAAAGACCGAACGGAAACCTTCCCTCGAATTGCGACCGCAATCCGGATTCTTCAGCCCGTCACTCTGCTTCTCGATGGTGAGCTGGTTGTCTTTGACAAGAAGCGTGTTTCCAGATTCCAACTTCTGCAGCAGGCCAAGGGCGAACCGGTGTACGCCGTCTTTGATTGCCTTTTTCACGAAGGCAAAGATCTGCGGCGCCAACAGCTGTCCAAGCGACGGGATGTGATGGAGAAAGCGATCGGGTCGTCGGGCAAAGTGCTATTGCCATCTCACAGACTCGCAACCAATGGTCTCGAGGCTTTCCGCATTGCGAAACGTCGAGGATACGAAGGATTGGTCGCGAAGGATCTTTCCTCTCCGTACGTGGAAGCACGTTCCAACAAGTGGCTAAAAGTGAAAGTTCACCAGGAAGATGAGTTTGTGATCGCCGGATTCACGAAGCCCGCCGGCTCACGCCAATATTTTGGCGCCCTTCTTTTGGGAGCATATGACAAGCACGGACTGCGCTATGTCGGCAAAGTCGGAACGGGATTCGATCGGAAATCTCTCGCCAAGCTGTATCGACAATTTCAACCATACGTGAGATCTCGGCCCGCGCTGTGGGACCCACCGCGCGAAAAGGGCGTAGTTTTTCTCGCCCCGCGGCTCATCGCCCAAATCTCGTTCCAAGAATGGACGGCTGACAGGAACTCCGCCAGCCGGTTTTTCTGGGCCTACGGGACGACAAACGTCCTCTGGAAGTGCGATTACCGGATTTGCCAGGATGAAGAATACCAAGAGGGCCGAATCTGCGCGCGAAATTGGCGATCACCGTATCGCATACGGACATGGCAAGCTCGTTCTAGATACCTGGGAGCGAATCTTCCATCTCGAATGCGACGTGCCTTGAAGCCCAAAACCGCAAAGAAGAAACACTAAACTGCGTACCGGCCACAACGCGACCCATCAGTACCTCAATGTAGAAGACGACGACAGGCCGTGCCATTCGCTTACAATTCAGATGGTTGCAGGGTTCGCCGAAGTCATTGAGAAAGAAGAGATTTTGGTTGCGGGGGTGGATTTGAACCACTCCGGCGTATTGATAACACGTAACATACTGATTTTACGATAGGCGAGAGTAGCGAGAAACGCACAACTCGCATCGAGACAGGACACGCACAGGACACGGACCGTCCCTCTGTGACTCCCCGAAATTGTACTCCCTTTACTCCGGCTTATCGTGCGCTCGATATACCTCCCCCATCCCGCCAGCCCCCCAGCGGAGCCAGAATTTCATAGGAGCCAAGTTTCGTGCCAGAGGTGTGAGGCATGCGTTGCGCGTAATTATAGCCTGTGCAGCATGTTGCAAACGGATGCGACGATTCTGGATGTGCCGTCGGCTAACCGGAACCGATCCAGCTTCCACGGCGGGATTAGTCCCGACAAGCGTGCAACTGCCGTTTGCCAGACAGGGTGCAAAGGACTTCGACGCTTCGTCCAAGCTGGCGGCGCAGTTGCAACGGGCTCAAGCCATCCTGAATTTGCCTGCGGAATTGCCGCTCGCATCTAGAGGTTAAGCAGGCACAACCGACGAACTGGTCCGCATTCCGAATTTACGCTGGTTGCGCTCTGAAAATCCTCCGCGTAACTTCTGAGCAGGCATACGACTCTAACGCTTGAGCGGGGGTGCATGACAAAAACAAAAGAAGAGATCAGACTCGGCGAATGCCAGCGCCGCGAGAAGCACTGGAAACGCTGGGGTCCCTACCTAAGCGAGCGCGCCTGGGGCACCGTTCGTGAGGACTACACTCCGCACGGCAATGCTTGGGAGTATCTACCGCACGACCATGCTCGTTCTCGCGCGTACCGCTGGAATGAGGATGGTCTGGCGGGCATCTGCGACCGTCACCAGTTAATCTGCTTTGCGCTGTCTCTCTGGAACGAGCGTGATCCCATCCTTAAAGAGCGCCTGTTTGGGCTGACCGGTAACGAGGGGAATCACGGGGAGGACGTCAAAGAGTATTACTTCTACCTCGACAGCACGCCTACGCACTCCTACATGAGGTATCTGTACAAGTATCCGCAGGTGTCGTTTCCGTATTCGCAATTAGTGGACGAGAATCGCCATCAAGGCAAAGACCAGCCGGAATTCGAACTGCTCGACACAGGCGTGTTCAACGAAGATCGCTATTTCGACATCTTCGTCGAGTACGCGAAAGGCGATGTGGAAGACATCCTCATAAAGATCACGGTTGCTAATCGTGGGCCTGAAACGGCCCGCCTGCGCCTGTTGCCCACGATCTGGTTCCGCAACGCCTGGGGTGGAGAGGCAACTCGCCCGGACCTGCGCCAAGTTCCCGGTGCGATTGAGCTGGACCATCCGAGCTTGGGCAAACGGTGGCTCTACTATGAGGGCTCGCCGGAGCTTCTCTTCACCGAAAATGAAACCAATTTCAAACGCTTGTTCGGAGTGGAAAACCGCTTTGCGTGTGTAAAGGACGGCATCAACGACTACATCGTTTACGCGGTCAGGGAAGCGGTTGCTGCCGAACCGATGGGCACCAAGGCCGCTGCGCATTACCGACTGGAGATCGGCGCTGGTCAAACTGCAACCGTGCGACTTCGTCTCAGCGATATCGACTTCTCGGGTGTAGCCGAAGCTGCGTTCGATGGCTCCGATCAACTCTTATCGCTCCGCAAGGCTGAAGCAGATGAGTTCTACGCCACCTTGATTCCGCAAGACCTCTCCTCCGACGCACAAAACGTCATGCGCCAGGGATTTGCCGGTATGCTGTGGTCAAAACAGTTCTATCACTACGTGATCAAGGAGTGGCTCGAAGGTGATCCTGGTAATCCTCATCCTCCCGCCGAACGTCTGAGCGGCCGCAACAAGGAATGGCCACACCTGTACAACGCTGATGTCATTTCGATGCCCGACAAATGGGAATACCCCTGGTATGCGGCATGGGACTTGGCATTTCACTGCGTGCCGTTAGCCCTGGTTGATCCTGATTTCGCGAAAGAACAGCTCGTGCTCCTGCTTCGCGAGTGGTACATGCACCCGAACGGGCAACTTCCTGCCTACGAGTGGGCCTTCGGAGATGTCAACCCTCCAGTTCATGCTTGGGCTGCCTGGCGTGTCTATAAGATCGACAAGAAGCGTACGGGCAAGGGTGATCGCGCATTTTTAGAACGCATTTTTCACAAGCTGCTCCTCAATTTCACTTGGTGGGTAAATCGTAAAGATGCGGAAGGCATGAACATCTTCCAGGGCGGCTTCCTCGGACTTGACAACATCGGCGTATTTGACCGGGGCGCGCCGCTGCCGACCGGAGGTTACATCGAGCAGTCCGACGGTACGAGTTGGATGGCGATGTACACGCTGAACCTGCTCGCGATCGCTCTGGAATTGGCCGGAACAGATCCGGCTTATGAGGATGTCGCCAGCAAGTTCTGGGAGCATTTCATCCACATCGCCCATGCCATGAACCATCGCGGCCAGGATGGCGTCGGCCTGTGGGACGAGATGGATGGCTTCTTCTATGACGTGCTGAAGTTTCCGGACGGTCGCAAGTACCCAATGCGGGTTCGTTCCATGGTCGGCCTGATCCCGCTATTTGCCGTCGAGACGCTGGACTCGGAACTGCTGGACCGGTTGCCCGGTTTCAAGCGACGCCTCGAGTGGTTCATCGACAACAGGCCTGACCTCGCGGGCAACGTGGCCTGCATGCGCACACGCGGGATGGGGGAACGGCGTTTGCTTTCCATTGTCTCCGCTGACCAGTTGCGGCGGGTGCTGCAAACCATGCTGAACGAGCGGGAATTCCTGTCGCCGTACGGGATCCGCGCGCTGTCGCAATATCATCGCGACCGTCCCTACACGCTGTCGGTGAATGGCCTGGAGTACCGGATTGACTATCAACCGGCGGAATCCACCAGTGGTCTGTTCGGTGGAAACTCGAACTGGCGCGGACCGATCTGGTTCCCGGTAAACTATCTGCTGATCGAATCGCTGCAAAAGCTCCATTACTACTTCGGCGATGACTTCAAGGTGGAGTTCCCCTCCGGTTCGGGCAACATGCTAACGCTCACAGACGTGGCCGCAGAATTATCCCGGCGGTTGACCAGAATCTTCTTACGCGACGAACGGGGCCGGCGGCCAGCGCATGGCAATGTGGAGAAATTTCAGGCCGACCCCAACTGGCGCGATCTGTTGCTTTTTCACGAGTACTTCCACGGGGACACTGGCGCCGGACTGGGAGCGAGTCATCAGACGGGTTGGACCGGTCTCGTTACTAAACTGCTGCAGCAGAGCGGCGAGTCTCCCAAACGCAAAAGGCATTCAAAGTTGCCGTCCGCTGCGTTCACCAAGTAAGAATTGCAGAAAAACCGTAACAACACTCAGGCAACCCTGGAGTTCAACTGACATGGATGGATGCGAAGGTGAGTGATTGGGTGGTTACGCCGCGACGCGGGAAGCCTGTCGAAATTCAGGCCCTCTGGTATAACGCCCTGTGTGTCATACAACTTATCGGGCTGCGTCTCGGGGACGAAGTCGGTAATAACCGTTATAGGGCCATGGCGGCGCTAACTAGCTCTAGCTTCAATCGACTTTTCTGGAGCGAAGCAAATAGTTGCCTTTACGATGTTGTGAATAACGCCTCGCCTGACGTGAGCATCCGGCCGAATCAGATCTTTGCCCTGAGTCTTCCTTACACTATGCTCAATCCGGAGCGCGCGAAGCGCGTGTTAGACGTACTCGAACAGTATTTGCTTACGCCTTACGGCCTGCGCACCCTCGCCCCAAGCGATCCTCAATATCGCGGCCGGTATACTGGGCACCAGGCCAGCCGCGATGGTGCCTACCACCAAGGCACGGTTTGGCCATGGCTGATGGGGCCATTCCTCACAGCATATATAAAGGTGCAAGGTAGAAGTGAGCCAGCGCGGCGACAGGCGGAATTCTGGCTCTCCGCATTCAAGGATCACTTGTCGAACTCCGGCCTTGGGCAAATCTCGGAAATTTTCGACGGCGATGAGCCCCATCGTCCCGCCGGCTGCATTGCGCAGACGTGGAGCGTTGCCGAACTACTACGTGCCACCGTGGAAGATGTTTATGGCGTCCGGCCAGAAGCGAATGTCGTCCGTTCTGGACCTTCGCCATCCGGTCGCGTGAACTCCCCGAATGAATCGGGAAAAAGCCGACAAAAATATGTGGCTCAGGGGATGAGCTGCATCCCTTGATCCAGTAGCCTCGTGAAGGAATGAAAGGACCAAAATGTCGAATCCAGTCTATGTGTCCAAGGTTCAGATTGAACGGCGGTCGGGGCCGCTTCGAATAGCGCACCTGCCAGGGGAGTCGCGGCCCGTCGTGTTTAGCGTCCATGGAGCCATTGCCGAGCATTATGGCTTGGATCCATCTAAACTGCCCGAATCGCATGCAGCAACGCTCGACTATGTCGTGGCTGCTCTGGGTGGTTGAATGATCGGAACCTTCGGGGGCGCGCTGGAAGCGCGCAAAATAGATGCGAGCAACGGCCGGTTGCGTGCCGAAGTGAGCGGGGAAATCGAATCCGATCAGGGGGTTCTGGTTATTCGCCGAGTTCACGTTCATTACTTGCTAGATGGAGCCGAGCAGGCCAGGGAAACCGTGGAACGCGTCCATCGAGTTTATGCGGACAAGTGTCCCGTATACAGGACTCTGCGGCCTGCTTTCGAAATTACCTCAGATTTTGAATTTACAAGGACAGCCGCGGCGGAAGGCACTCGATGACTCTTCAGCAAAAGCTGGATGACTTTAGAGCGAAGTTCGAATCCCGTGGCCCACCTTACAACGCTCCCAAGGCGGTAATCGAAATCTTTCATCGGGCTACGGAAGAGCTGCGCCAGTCCGGATTGGCCGAACGCGCACTGAAGACCGGCGATCGGGCACGGATGACCCCTCGATGGCACTTCCAGCGGACGAACCCTGATCACGGCTCATGATGATTCGCAATTAGGGTGCAACTTCTCTAGCGCCCTTGAATCTGAGTGTGTTGCATTCGAAATGGGGTCGCCTGAAATGAATTCGTGGTTCAACGTCATCTCTCTCTCCAGTGAGCCTCGCTTAGCGGGTCCGAACGCGGCCCTGTCGATCACTATGCGGAGCGAAATCGATGCGATCTCAGGCGCCGCAGATTGGCTCATGACCATGATCCAGGAATGTAATTGTGTGCGCGGACAGGAGCGAGATGTTGAAATTGCTCTTCGCGAAGCCTTAGCAAATGCGGTGCTTCACGGCAATCACCAGGACGCGGAGAAGAAAATCCAAATCAGTTGCCGCATTCAATTCGGTGGCGAAGTCTCAATCATTGTCAAGGACGAAGGAAAAGGGTTTGATCCCAGCAAGGTGCCAGACCCAACGGCTATCGTTAATATCAAGTCTAACCATGGCAGAGGAATTTACCTGATGAGAGCGCTGATGGATGAAGTCCATTTTGAGGAAGGCGGCGCTGAGGTGCACATGCGAAAGGGTTCATCACGCGGCCATCGGGACCGTCGCTGACGTTGCGGCCATGCGGCAAGGAATTCTCATACCCGCTCCGCACAATGTCGTTCACCGCGTATGGGTAACGGCTTCGCCCATTCGCCCGTAACTTAAAGGGTTGTCTGCGCATCCACTAGGAAGGGTCAAGTAACCGACATGAAGATTTCAATCGTTTCCGCTATTGCGATCGTTTCTGCGACAGCCTGGGTCTTGACACATGCAGCCGAAGCTCCACGTCACCCGGATGGTCGTACCCCAATACTCGTTGAATTGTTCACATCCGAAGGGTGCTCGAGTTGTCCTCCGGCTGATGCTTTACTATCGAAATTGGATAGGCAGCCAGCAACTGGCACGGAGCTCGTCGTCCTCAGCGAACACGTTGACTACTGGAACGATCTGGGGTGGAGGGATCCTTACTCTTCGCATTTCTATAGCGAGCGGCAGAGCGCCTATGCCGACCGGCTGGGCTTAAGCAGTACCTATACTCCGCAGATGGTCGTGGACGGAACCATCGAGTTCGTTGGCAGCAGCGCGCGATCCGCCAATGAAGCGTTCGCTAAGGCTTCGAGCGTACCTAAGATCCCCGTTCACCTTTCTTCCATCGCCTTAGAGCAGGCGAATATTTTGCGCGCCAAAGTTGAAATCGAAGCCTTGACTGATTCGTTTGGTTCGCGCGAGGCAGAGGTGTACGTTGCCGTCGCCCTTGACCATGCCGAATCGCAGGTTCCAAGAGGCGAGAATGGCGGCCGGACACTGGCACACACCGCCGTGGTCAGAAATTTTCTCAAAATTGGCACCGTTCAACTCGGGCGGAGCTTCGCCCAGGACGTTCAGTTGAAACTGGAGCCCGGGGCTGCCTCCCACAATCTGCGGCTGATTGCGTTTCTCCAGGAGCCACATCAGGGCAGAGTAGTGGGGGCGGCTATGCAATCCGTGAGCACGAAATAGGAGCACGAAATAGGATAGTTTGCCAACGACTTCGCCGCGAATTTGTCCGATCCCGGTCGGCGAGGACACGGTAGGTCAGCGGAGCTGATTTCGTATTTTGCGCAGGCTAATATTTGTTGCGTCCAGCCCTTACGCCACCACAACATCCGAAACTACGCCGGTGATCCAAGACGCCATAGCGACCGCGCTCGTTCGCTCTGAAAAAGTTACGTCTCGGCTAACTATTGTGCTTTCGTGTCGAATGTGAACACGTCGGGCCGAGAGTAATGCCCGGATACATCGAGGGTCAGGAATTCCTGGTCAATTTCGTTCAGATTCAGATCAGCCACGATGAGCTCTTCGCGGTCATATACGGGTTCGACAATATAGCGCGTGTCGGGCCCGATGATCGCGCTGCCTCCACGCTCCAGCCAATCCCCCGTTCGGTTCTGCATACCCTTGCCAGCTTGCAGCTCAGCAGGGAGATCGCGAACGCGCATCATCAAGCCTACGGCTAAAACGAAGCAGCGCCCTTCAAAGGCATAGTGCCGACTGCACAATTGATGAAGTTCGTGTACCGTGGGCCAGACCGCAACGTGGATATGCTCGCCGGAGTTGTGCATGGCCATGCGGGCGAGTGGCATCCAGTGCTCCCAGCAGATCAATCCGCCGATACGCCCGTTTTTCGTCTTCACCGAACTCAGTCCACGACCGTCGCCATTACCCCATATCAGCCGTTCTGTGTGAGTCGGCACCAGCTTGCGGTGATGATTCGCCAACTTTGCCTCGGACGTAATCGTAAGCAGACTGTTGTAGAGGGTCCCGTTTCCCGGACCCGCCTCAACACGCTCGTTTACTCCTATCACAACGTTAATTTTCAGATCACCAGCTGCTTCACACAAAGCGGCGATCTCGGGACCGGGAATAGTAACGCTGTTCTGCCTTAAGCGGGCGAACACCTGCTTTGTGGGGAGATGCTCCCATAAGGCGACGTTAGGACATATATCGAGCCAGGCAGGATAACCTGGCAACCAGGTCTCTCCGAATGCCACCAGCTCTGCGCCTCGCCTCTTCGCATCTTGAACGATTCGTATCGCCCGAGCCAGACTGGCGGCTCCCGGAGCGAACTGCGCGATTGCGACCCTGAAATTTTGTGCGTCGAGCCGGCCGCGCTCGGGTCCTCCTTTTGACTTGAGATTACGGGTTTTCGTCATCCTTCGATCCTCCGGAAAACTAGAGCGCAAGCGTGTTCACTCGACTGTTCCCTCGTTTAAGCCACCACTTCCAAGACCTCAGGCAAGGGCTTCTTTGTGATTCGAGGCACACAGGCTTCGACGGCTGGGTAGCCCACCGGAATCAATAAATAGGGCTTCTCATTTTTCGGCCGGTTCAGAATCTTGCTCAGAAATCCCATCGGGCTCGGCGTGTGGGTTAACGTAGCCAGGCCAGCGATGTGTAGAGCAGCAAGCAATAAGCCCGCCGCAATTCCTACCGACTCCATCACATAATAATGCTTGATCTTGGTCTCGTACCCCTCCGCATCACTGGTCAAGCCATAGTCAAGTCGAAAAATAACAATCAGGTAAGGCGCGATCTCGAGAAACGGCTTCTGCCAGTCTGTACCTAGTGGCTGCAGCGCGGAAAGCCACTCGCTAGGAGCGCGCCGGCCATAAAACTCTCTTTCTTCGACCTCCGCTGCTTCCCGGATCTGGCGTTTCACTTCTTGATTTGATACCACAACAAATCGCCACGGCTGCTGATTGGCGCTAGAGGGTGCGGTGGCTGCCGTCTTAATCGCCGTCTCAATTAACCCGAACGGCACGGGCTCGGGGGAGAACGACCGTATGGTGAGCCTGGTGCTCATGGTTTGGAAGAAGGAGGAGGCCCGTCGCACTTGTTCCCTTGCAGGAAGGCGCTGAAACCGGAACGGTTGCATTCGGGGAAGGTGATTTGCGTCTTCGTGGGTTGTCGTCATAGTGTATCGGCCTTCAGTTGATCTGAAAATGGATTTCGGCGCCTTGCTTTTTAGCTACCCGGTCATCATGCTGTAACTGAAATGTTCGAGGCTACAAAAAGTTTCAACTCGCTTCTCACAAAATTGTGAATTTGCGAGACTGCCTCGAACCGTGCCCTGTAACTTTGGTTAATCTCCTTGCATCCATAATGGTGATCGAAAATATGCGCCTACCCATCAACCTAAGGATTACATGAGGAAACTGATTGGCAACCTGACGGTCATGGTTTCCTGCCGATTCCTCTCGCACCATGCTCGCAGTGAGGCCGGCTTGCAATGAAACCCTCTTGTGTTCGCATTTTCTTGATTGCAAGTTTGGTCAGCTTCGTTCTGACCACTTCTGCGATACCCCAAGAAGATGTCGCCACCACATCGCCGGCTGACAGTGCTGCGGGTGGATACGCATCCGAAGCTCGCATACCCAACCTGCTCCGCCAATTTGATAGCTCACTCCAGGCGCTGGCTTCAAGAGTGTCTCCTGCGGTGGTTCAGATTGCTGTTACCGGATTCGGGCCGCAGGATGAGAAAAGCAAAGACGGAGCTTCTCTTGTTGTCCGGCAGCGCGCGATCGGTTCCGGAGTGATTCTCGATCCGGACGGTTACATTATGACAAATGCCCATGTCGTCGAAGGAGCACGACACATCCGCGTACTCCTACCATCTCCAGTTCCGGACTCGCCTCTAGACATCGCGCCGGTGGGCAAACGGCAGATACTGGACGCCAAACTGCTGGGCGAAGATAAAGAAATTGATCTCGCCCTGCTAAAGGTCGAGGGTCACGATTTTCCAACATCGCCGCGTTGGCAACGAGCCGGTCCGCTCATCCTGGAGAGTTGGTCATGGCGATCGGGAGTCCAGAAGGCCTGCAGAACTCGGTGACGCTGGGTGTAGTCAGTTCGGTGTTGGCGGCAGCCCGATCCCGAACGACCCATGGTTTACGTGCAGACCGACGCTCCCATCAATCCGGGGAACAGCGGCGGGCCTCTGGTGGATCTCGATGGTTATATGGTTGGGCTGAACACTTTCATTCTGACGGAAGGCGGAGGAAGCGAAGGTCTGGGGTTCTCCATACCCGCGAGAGCGGTCAGGTTTGTCTATCAGGAGCTAAGGAAGTATGGACACGTCCACCGAACGGAAATTCAGGCGGGGGTGCAAGAGATCACGCCGACTCTGGCACTTGGTCTCGGTCTCGCGCAGAACTGGGGCGTTGCTGTTTCCGACGTCGAACCCTGCGGTCCAGCTGACGCAGCGGGGTTAGAAGTGGGGGATGTGGTAGTTGCGGTCGATAGCCATCCAATATCGGGATAGCCGGGCTTCACCACGTCGCTCTATCTACATCCTCAAGCTGAAAACCTAGCCGTTGTTGTGTTGCGTGGTTCGCAGAGGATTTTGTTGAACATCTCGGCGATCGAACACCGAGATGAGATGGACCAACTCGCCGACTTGGTCGACCCGAACAATAGTATCGGAGAGCTCGGAGTTTTCGCCGTGGACTTCAAACCACAGTTGCCATCGCTGGCGGCTGACGTTCGTCTTCCTTCTGGGGTCGTCGTGGTCGCAGTGACTCAAGAGCCTGACACACAAAGTCGCAGCTTTCACGCGGGAGATATGATCCATGCTCTCAACAACACTCCGATGAAATCAGTCGAACAACTGAAGTCCGCTTTGCATCAGCTTAAT
>WNFJ01204449.1_pt1 | contig 13861 bp, 8 predicted proteins | sample 5400461 | NCBI WGS metagenome assembly WNFJ01 (sample SAMN13153349, study PRJNA577476) | soil metagenome | isolation source: 115 cm saprolite on Douglas fir-dominated hillslope | place: USA:California | collected 2013-09-17 | reverse complement strand
GCCCACGTTCAGCCCGGGTAGTGGGACCTACACCGGTTCAGTGACGGTGACCATCAGTGACGCCACCAGCGGCGCGACGATCCACTACACGACCGATGGCAGCACGCCAACGACTTCGTCGCCAGTCTACAGCGGGGCGCTGACCTTCACGCAGACCACCACGCTCAACGCTATGGCGACGGCCAGCGGCATGACCAACAGCGCCGTGGCCAGCGCCACTTACACCGTCCAGCAACAGAGCTTCACGCTGACTGTGAGCAAGACAGACCTCGGCAACGGAACTGTCACCTCGAGTCCGGCAGGCATCAACTGCGGGAACACCTGCTCGGCCTCCTACGTGAGCGGCACTACCGTGACCCTGACGGCGATCCCGAACTCGCTATCAGGTTTCGGCGGCTGGAGCGGATGCGACAGCGTCTCTGGCAACACTTGCACCGTGAACATAAACGCGGCGAGGTCGGTGACTGCCGACTTCAGACTCCTCGGACTCCTGTAGTCACCGTCCCATCGGTGTTGCATTGTGGAGATTCTTGGCGCGAGAACCAGCCCACTCGGAGCGGACTGCACCCGAGCCTCGGAGACTAACGAGGAAGTAACCACGAAAACTCCTGTAATCTTTCCTTCAAACTAAAATGACCACGCGCCTAATGCGTTCAGAGCGGGCGGGGAGACGATGAATGCCCCCGGCAATTGCCACTGTCGTCTACGCCTTCGGTATCATGGGGCTTTTCGTGTTCGATCGAGACCGGGAATCCCGGACATCTAAAGCCCTTTGGATTCCCGTAGTGTGGCTGTTGATTGCAGGATCCAGGATGGTTTCGCAGTGGCTCGAGATGGCCACGCCGACGGACTCGCCGGAACAGTATCTTGATGGGAGCCCCCTCGACCGGATTATCCTGGCAGCACTTTTGGCGGCCGGCATCATTGTCCTCCTCAATAGGAGACGAGAAGTCGGAGCGCTGCTTCGAGCGAATGGACCGATCCTTCTGTTTTTCTTTTACTGTGCCACAAGCATCTTCTGGTCCGACTACCCCGACGTGGCGTTTAAGCGGTGGATCAAGGCCTTGGGCGATCTCGTGATGGTCCTGATCGTCCTGACGGATCTCGACCCCTCCGCCGCCGTTAAGCGATTCCTGACGCGGGCCAGTTTTCTGCTGGTTCCTGTTTCCGTCCTTTTAATTAAGTACTACTCCGAGCTGGGGCGGGGCTACAACCGCTGGACCTGGACGGTATATTACACCGGCGTTGCGACTGAAAAGAACAGTCTCGGCTACGTTTGCTTAGTCTTTGGGCTCGCTTCTTTGTGGATTTTCCTCCGGCTGTTTCGGGACGCAGAGGGCACCCGCAGGGTTGGGCCGCTGATCGTACACGGGACTCTTCTCGTGATGGTGCTGTGGCTCTTTTGGAAGGCCGATTCGATGACCTCCTTGTCCTGCTTCCTCATGGCGGGCGGCATGATTGTGGTAACGAGCCCGGACGTCCTGGCCCGAAAGCCGGCGGTCGTGCACCTTTACGTGGTGGCGGTACTGTCGATTTCCTTGTTTGCCTTGGTCCTCGATCCCGGAAGTGGCTTCCTGCAGGCATTAGGAAGAGATCCAACGCTCACCGGCCGGACTGCAATCTGGAGTCAGGTCTTGCGCCTAACCGCGAACCCGTGGGTCGGGACCGGCTTCGAAAGTTTCTGGCTCGGCCAGCGACTTGACACGATTTGGAGGAACAATTGGTGGCACCCCAACGAAGCTCATAACGGTTACCTCGAGGTCTACTTAAACCTTGGGTGGATTGGAGTGACATTGCTCGCCGTTGTCCTCGCAACAGGTTACCGGAATGCGGTTAGAGCATTCCGTCAGAATCCGGATGTAGGCAGGCTTAGCCTGGCGTATTTCGTCGCCGCAGCGGCCTACAGCCTCACCGAGGCAGGATTCAGGATGCTGAATCCGGTGTGGATTACCCTTCTTCTGGCGACAATGGCCCGCCCACAGCCTGCTGTTGCAGGAGTTCCGGACGTCAGCCAGCAGGAGCGTCCAGGCCAGCAATCCGCTGAACAACTGGGTGACAGAACAGAGATTTATGAGGAGGTCGTTTGAAGCCGTTCGACGCAAGCGGCTCGTTTCGGCCCGCTGCAGAGGGTGGCCACCTGCGTTCCCTGGCTGCTCGTGGTGCGGGCGTCACAATATTCTCCCAAGGCGGTTCGTTTGGTGTTCAGGTGGTCTCTACTGTGGTTCTCGCTCGCCTCCTCACACCTAGCGACTTTGGCCTGGTAGCCATGGTTACCACTTTTAGTCTGCTCCTCATAAATTTCGGGCTGAATGGATTTACGGAAGCCGTCATTCAACAAGAAAAGATCGATCAGACAGTGGTCAGCAACCTATTCTGGATCAACCTGGGTGTGAGCCTACTTCTCACGGGCGGGTTCGCTGCCGCGGGATCATTGCTGGCACGTTTTTACGGCGACCCACGGGTGGCGCACGTGGCCGCCGGGATGTCTCTGACGATCGTGATCACGAGCACGTCCGTTCTGCACCTCGCCCTTCTGAAGCGAGCCCTGCGCTTCTCTATCGTGTCGGCCAATGACATCTTCGCTAGCGTAGTTTCGTTGAGTGTGTCGATAATCCTCGGCTGGAAAGGGTGGGGATACTGGGCCTTGGTTGCAGGAGCCATCGCGCAGCCAATGGCCACTTCTATCGGGGCTTGGTTCCTATGTCGCTGGGTCCCTAGCCTGCCGCAGCGCGTAGCCGGAACGGCCTCCATGGTGCGGTTTGCATTCAACGTTTACAGCCGGTTCAGCATCAACTACTTAGCTCGGAATGTGGACAACCTCCTTGTCGGGTGGCGCTTTGACGCACAGTCTCTCGGCTTCTACAAAAAGGCGTATGACCTATTCGCCCTTCAGGCAAGTCGGCTCGTGTCACCTCTTACGGTTGTCGCCGTGTCAGCGCTGAGCCGGTTGAAGCGGGATTCCATCCAGTACAAGCAGTGTCTTCTAAGCGCGTTGGCCGTGGTGGCCTTCGTGGGCATGGGGTTGGCCGGAGATCTTACTTTGATCGGCAAAGACGTGATCGGCCTGCTGTTAGGGCCTGGTTGGGAGCCGGCTGGCAGGATCTTCACTTTCTTCGGACCTGGAATCGGAGTCATGCTCCTCTATAACACTCAGGGTTGGATCCACCTTTCCATTGGAAGGGCCGACCGCTGGTTCCGCTGGAGCGTCGTAGAGTTCATCGTGACAGGTCTTCTATTTCTCCTGGGACTTCGGTGGGGTCCTGCTGGAATTGCTGTAGCCTGGACTGCTTCCTTCTGGATTCTAACCCTTCCGGCGCTTTGGTACGCGGCGAGGCCAATACGACTTGGGATCGCCCCAATAATCACCGCTGTATGGAGGTACCCGCTTGCTTCTTTGCTGGCTAGTTGCGCAAGCGCGGCGATCAGCCGAGGAATTCCACTCCTTGCGGCGGCATCAGGATCGGTCGGAGCTGCCCTCCGAATCGCATTGATCTCTCTGTTGTTCGGAATTCTGTATCTCGCTGCGGTCGTCCTGCTGCACCAGGGGTGCGCACCCCTCTACCAGGTCGCCGGACTCTTGCGAGAAATGGCTCCCTCGCGTTGGTTCTCAAGACGGTCTGATCAGTTGGCGCCGCGTCCTGCGGCATAAAGATGCAAGTGCAGGACAGGCATGCCACCCCGACCGGTGGCCAGTGAGGCTCTGGTGGGTCGCGTCGAGCATAGAGCAAAAGTCCTCGAGCTTTCGGTAGGCTTTTGGGTCAAGGGGAAGCTCAAAACGGAAATTCCGGCCAACGGTTGTACTGAATTCAGGGCCCCTAACTCTCTAGTTAAGCGCGAGCAACACAGGAACCGGCGCCCGCTGCACCTTGTGCCTGTTCAAGCGAAGTGCTTTCTTAGCGTAGGTATAGTCTGCTTCAGTAGTATTTATATTATATACTATATTATTAGTTACTTAATGATGGAAAGGAACGAAAATGAGAAGTAACGTAGATGTGGTTGTTCGAGGAGCTGTGGAAGGATTGATGACACATTTGACTCGCGATGGGAAGCGGAGATTTTTTGAAACGGACTCCTTTCCGTGGGCCGCGACCCTTGAAGCCGAATGGAAGACCATGCGCCGGGAATTGGACGCAGTCCTAGTAAACCGCGACAAGATTCCGAACTTTCAAGATATCTCGACAAAGCAGAAACCTCTGACCTCAGGGCAACAGTGGAAGCTTTTTGTCTTTTATTGGTACGGCTTGAAAGCCGAGGAGAATTGCGCACGCTGCCCAGAAACTGCACGACTGATGGAGCGTATTCCCGGAATGAAGTCAGCGATGTTCTCCATCCTGGCCCCCAGAAAGCATATCCCTCCGCATCGCGGGATGTACAAAGGAGTGCTGCGGTATCACCTTGGATTGATTGTCCCAGAGCCGAAAGGTAGCTGCAGGATTCGGGTGGACCAGGACATACGACCTTGGGAGGAAGGAAAAGGCTTGATGTTCGATGATACTTACGAGCATGAAGTTTGGAACGACACCGATTCCTACCGTACCGTGTTGATACTGGATATTGTGCGCCCCCTCTTCTTTCCGCTCTCTCTGGTCAATCGACAGGTCCTCTTTGTAGCTTCCCACATGAAAAGCTACACAGAGCCAATGGACTACGTTCGGTAGAAGCGCCCTGCGGTCAAGAACTACACTGTGGACATCGCGACAGGCGGAAGCTATGGTGCGACCAGTTCTTGGGAAGCTGAGTTGAGGTGACGAATGCGGCAATTCTAGTTGCCTATAGGATGTGTGTAGTCCGGCCAAATTGCTGATAGCACTTGTCTGCATTAAAAATCAAGATTCCGCTGCTATCCTTTGGCGTGTTGTTGTAGCACATTCGCGCTGGGATAGCGTACGAATGCCCACCCGGCCCGTTACCGCCCGTCACGTCCGGCCCGATTGCTGGCCACGGCATCGTGCCCCACCAACTGGGCTTTGCAAACAGGAAGAACGAGGCAGGCAGTGTCTGAGTGCTCGGCACGGGGTTGGCACACAGGCTCAAACCGCTCGGGACTTCGGAGGAGACAAACCGCACCGTACCGGTGACGGTATCGTAGTTGCCCCAACGCATTAGCGTTGTTGCCACCAACGGATCGTTCGCTACGCCGCCCAGGGTAGTGCCACGATTGCCTGACCACCCCAAGAGGTAGATCGAGGTATCGGCGTTCGAGCCGGAGGGCGTCACATCCTGATAAGTTTTGTGATAGCCCGGCGTGCCGAGCACATTGCCAATCACGTTCTGATAGCGGTCATAGGCCATGTTCTCAAACGGATTCGTGTGCTGGGTCTTGTGAGGGTCCGTCCCCGTAAACTGGTTGCGGAAGAGAGTCACGAAACCACCAGAACCGTGGATGTCATCGAGAATGAGCCCGTTGCCTTCATTCCCCTCGAACAACACCATGCCGACTCCCGCGTCATGGATCCAGCCTGACTGCTCCATCCAGGCCGTGACGCTGTAGTAGTCGTCCGTTCCAAAGTTATAAGCGAACACCGAGCCCGCGTTGTTTCCAGTCATCCACGGTGCCGTGATGTGCTGGAAGATATTGTTGATGACCAAATCGTCTGAACTCATAAAGGATTCGACGCCGTAGCTCTCTGAAGCCGCGTTCTTCGTGCCGTAGAAATAACTGTCACGGACTTCGATCCGGGCAGATTGATATAGCCAGATATGGTTTCGATTGGCGTTCAGGGACTTGATGTTCTTCACCCAACACTGGTAGCAGTTGCCGAATTCGATGTTGGAGGCTGTCGAGGAGCGGTCATTCGTCGAGTCCACGGTCAGCGCCTCGACGCCGATCATTGTGCTGACAGCCTGACCGACCACGCCCGGCGACCAGGCTTGAGGGATTTGCGACGAGCGCCAATTCGGCATGTAAACGGGCGTCGAAATTGTGACCACGTTACCCTTGATAGCCATGATCTCGACGAACTGCTGTTGGTTCCGATCAGGGGGGCCTGTTCGTCCTGGGGAGCCGCCTTCCTGCCCGTATCTCCTCGTGTCATTTACGAACACGTTCCCCGTATCCATTGTGTCGTTCAACTGATCAAGAATCAGAATCTGTCCGACGACTAAGCCCGACACCGAGTTCAGCGCGATCTGCTTCGAGCCTTGTGCATGGCCCGCGGTCCAATTGTAAACCTTGCCGGAATTACCTACCCAGGATCGTGACGACCCAGCGAGGCAGATACTCGATGTTTGAATTTCGCATCCTACGGACGCGCCATTCCCAAACACGAGGAATGTCTGGTCCGGTCCGGCGCCGCGAAGCGTGACGTTGCTTCGACCGGAGAAGTTAATCCCACCTGTAAGGTTGTAGGTGCCCGCATTGAGGAATACCGCTCGTCCGCTGGGGCAATGCGCAATTGCATTACTGATTTGAGCCGCTGTCGCGCCCGGATCGAGCTTGGCACAGATGCTGGTGCGGTTCGGTATGCCTCCTGATATGCCGGCCTGGCTCCAATCGATGCGTCGGCTGGGGTCAAGGATGCCGTTCGCATTCTGGGCATGGGCATATGGAGAAACGCAAAGCAAAATAAGGGGAAGTGAAAGCAAGGGTGTGCGTCTCATTTCGATTTCGCCTTACGTCCGATGAGCGGAGCCATGAGGTGCTCCCCTAGATCCGTGCAGAGTTTATATGATTCTTCGCATCGGCGGTGGAGTCAAGTCGAAGGCGAGATGATCGGCGGTTTGAGCAGCTCGAAGCGGGTCGAACGGCGGCAGATGTGGAGCGCGAACTGGGCGTGCCGAAGCACGCGATCTACGCCTGGGAAACGAAGTAAGGCGGGCTGGAGGTAAAGGAGCGCAGCGGCTATCCAAACAAGTGCCGCCTTAGGAAGGCAACCTGCCTCCTCCGCGGTGTGTAGTGCTTTCCGTTACCTTAGCGGAAGGAGGCCCTCTCATTTCCAGACTGAGGCAAGACATCCGCATTTTCATTGTATAGTCACCGTGAAGCTAGAGGTTGCCACCTGAGACGTAACGACTTGGGATCGTGGGCATAGATACAAAGTTTACAACGAGCGATCGAAGTGCTGCAGGCCTATCTGCCGACGCGGCATTCCGGGATGGTTACGAACGCGTGTGGTACTAATGTAGGAGCGCTATTATTCCTTTCATCTTTCCTTCAATCGATCATGAGCAAGGCAGCTTTTTGTGGAATAGGCTCGTGTTCCGGAGACCGCCCTACCATTGAATTGAGGATACAGGCTTAGGATCAACGAACGGCGGGATGCTTTCATCCGACGAATGTTGTTTTCGAGTTGGCGCGCTTAGCGACGGTTTTTCGGATTAGTACTTTTGGCTGCTTTTAGCAGGCCGGGCAAAGAATCGGACACATAGCTGAACGCCTAGTTCGACAAAATAGCGGAGCGGAACAAAAATGGCACAGTGTGATGTAGCGATCATCGGTGCGGGGCCTTATGGATTATCAATCGCGGCGCATCTCAAGGCGCGCGGCGTCAATTTTCGTATCTTTGGTTATCCGATGGACACCTGGTTGGCGCACATGCCCAAAGGCATGCGGCTCAAATCTGAGGGTTTTGCATCATCCTTGTACGACCCGGGTTCGACGTTCACCCTTGAGACTTACTGTAAGGAGAAGGGGATTCGCTACGCCAACATCGGTCTTCCTGTGCCGCTCGAAGTATTTACTTCCTATGGCTTGGAGTTCCAGAGGAGATTCGTGCCGGAGCTCGAGAAGAAATTCGTGGACTCGCTCCAGCGGTCCGCCGAAAGCTTCCGAATTCATCTTGAAGACGGAGAAGAGCTTTCCGCGCGAAGAGTAGTGATCGCGGTCGGCTTGACGCATTATCAGCATACTCCGCAAGTTTTGAACGCGCTCCCACGGGAGCTTGTGACACACAGCTCGAAGCATACCATTCTCGACCATTTCAAGGGGCGTGAAGTCGCTGTCATCGGAGGCGGGGCCTCGGCCTTGGACTTGGCAGCCCTGCTGCATGAGGCCGGGTCTGATGTTCAGGTGGTCGCACGCAAGCCCGTCATTCGTTTCCACGATCCCCCCGACAAGATTGAATTCTCGCTTTTGGATCGGCTCCGCAATCCACTGACAGGGATCGGGCCCGGCTGGAAGTTATTCTGGTGTGCCAATGCGCCGCTTTTGTTCCGGCAGATGCCTAAGAGTTTTCGACTGGCCAAGGTGCGGCAGATTCTTGGTCCCGCACCCTGTTGGTTCACCAAACAAGCGGTGGTTGGCAAGGTGCCCTTAAACACGGGCTTTAACATCACGGAGGCAAGAGTTCAAAACGGCCGGGTAAGTCTTCGGCTCACCGACGATCAGGGCACTCAAAAGACGCTAATTACCGATCACGTTATTGCGGCAACCGGTTACATCGTAGATCTTCGACGCTTGACTTTCATAGATTCGAATCTCCGATCAGAAGTCGCGGCTGTGGTACAGACTCCGGTGCTGTCGTCGAATTTTGAGTCCTCGGTCCCCGGCTTGTACTTCGTCGGCGCATCAGGGGCGAATACTTTCGGACCCCTTCTGCGATTCGCTTTCGGAGCTAGATTCACGGCACGAAGACTTTCAAGACACCTTGCGAAATTGGCTGGTCGCAAGCCGGTATTGGACGGATTGAGGGCAAACGTCGAAGTCACGGACTGCGATGAAGTGGGGGTTCGCTAAGGCTCCAGCAGCCTGAATTCAGTGATTCCTGGCACAGGCCACAATCGACAGCAGTCCAGAAGCCGACCCGGATTGTGCGGAGCGCGCCGTCCGTTTTATACCCCCTGTTGCTAAGATGTTGGTAAATACAAATCGTTCGTTATTGTTGATGGGAGTCGAGAAACAAGTGCAGCCTGGCGATTTCGTCCCGGAGAACCGGCGAGCAGTAACCCCAAAGGTTCTGTTGACAGACACCAGTAGGGGGCCCATCCCCGCACGGCTTGCGATCGGCCTGACGAAAGCAGGTTGCCAGGTTTCGGCTGTCTGTTCGACTCGCTGGCACCCATTGCTGTACACGCGCGTTGTCCAGAAAACATTCCCCTATAGTAGCCTCCGTCCGGTGGAATCATTAAAAGCCGCGATAGAGGCAACTAATCCTGAAATGATTATTCCGTGCGATGATCGCGGAGTCCAGCACTTGCACGAACTGTTCCTGTCTGCGGGAAATAAGCTGGCGGCCTTAATAGAACGATCATTGGGGTCGCGGGAAAGTTATTCCATAGTTTCTTCACGCTACGAGCTGCTCAGGATCGCGAAGGAGGAAGGGTTGCGCGTGCCCGACGCGATCCTTGTCAAAGACGTTAACTACCTTAAGTCTTGGCGACACGGGCGTGTTTTTCCCTGGGTGTTGAAGGCGGATGGAACATCTGGTGGTCGTGGGGTGAGGATCGCACACAGTCGAGAGCAGGCTGAAAAGTTTTTTTTGAAACTGAGCCGACCGCACCGAACGATGCGCGTGGTGAAACGGTTGATCGTCAACCGTGATCCGTTTTGGCTAAGGCCTTGGTGGAAGAGATCTCGGGCATCTGTCATTGTCCAGTCACACATTCAAGGCCGCCCCGCAAACTGTGGGGTTGTGTGCTGGAAAGGAAGGGTGCTGGCAGGCCTTGGCGTCGAGGTGGTCAGCTCGGATGGATTGACGGGTCCTGCGAGCGTTGTCCGCGTGATTGACAACCCTGCGATGATGCTCGCTGCGGAACGGATTGCGCAGCGGCTGGCTCTATCTGGATTCTTCGGCCTTGATTTTATGATAGAGGATGGAAGCCACGAGGCGTACCTGATCGAAATGAATCCGCGCTGCACTCCGCTAAGCCATCTGCAACTCGGGAAGGGACGTGACTTGCTCAGCGCCCTGTGGGCGCAACTGTCAGGTCAGCCGTGCCCATATATATCACCAGTCACTCAAAAGGACCTGATTGCCTACTTCCCCCAAGCCTGGATCGGCGATAGCGAACTCCTCGAGTCGAGCTTTCAAGACATCCCGCGGGAGGAGCCTGATCTGGTCCGAGAACTCCTCCGCCCGTGGCCCGACCGGACTTTTCTTTGTCGCTTGGCGTCGAAAACCAACGCTCAAGCGAAGACAGTCGTGCCCCGACCGGACCGGGGATTTTTGTACCAGGTGAAGTGAGAGAGAATTCACCTGTGACCCGCCCCGCAGAACTGTGCCAGAAGAAAGCTGAGGATTTCGCCTTGCGTGGCCCGTTTGCGCCGATTGCTCGGCAATTTCGCGCCTAATGTAGCTCAACTGAGTACCTCAAGCAACGAACTCTCTTGGGAGATCTTCAGACCCGGAGCTAGCTCCTTAGTCTTTTTCAAGTATTTCTTATCGACCTTGCCAAAGCAGCCTTAAGGGATAACTGCGGAAGGCCCATTCGAGAACCAAGCGGTTCGAGTGTCGTATGATCCCGTGCGCGCTAAAATGAGAGCGGGTCAAAGGCGAAGCGGAGTTGACCCGGCATTTGAGCACCTTGAAGCGAGCGGCAGACGTTGCGCAAACCGACCCTGTCGAAGTTCACGATCTACGCATGGAGAAGTGAAGTATAGGCTGGAAGTGGACAGAACACAGGCGCAGAGAGCGAAAGCACTACATCGCGGAGGAACCACCATCCCCATTTCCAGGTGAGGCAAGACATCTGCATTTTCATCGTGTTGTCACCGTGAAGCTAGAGGTTGCCACTTGAGACGTAACAACTTGTGTCGTGGGGATCGTGGGCTTAGATACAAAGTTTACAAAAAGGGAGTAACTACCCGGAGCGAAGTGCAAACAGTTCCCCGAAGAATCGCAGAGTTGTAGTTCCATGGTACAGCTTGTGTCTGTGGTTAAGCAGCCAGTAAAACTAAGTAGATTGGCTTGGTTAATGTTGTAAGTCAGACCACCTATATCGAGTGTTTGTCTCGCCGCTACCGTTGCGCCACTGCCAGAGCTAGATGACTCAAATGTAGCGACCAAAAGTTGCTTACTGGCTGTGTCGAGTCCGCTAAAGCCGAGCGTTTGCGGACCGCTAAGCCCCATGCGTGTGTTGTTGTCTTCGCTTCCAGCGGACTCGCCATAGGTATTGTCGTTTGTCTGGGCTTCGACCGTGTACCCTCCCCAGGCGCTAATGTTCTGGTTGGTTTTCCAGTCGCCAATAAAGCCAATCACCAATTCGTTGCTTTGTGTTACTGACCCCGAAGTGGTGACGCTTGGCGAGGTGCTGCTGCTCGTGGCGGTGCCTGTCTGATCGAGGCAACCAGACGTTACTACTCCCGAGTATTCATAAAAGTGAACGTGCATGTCGGCTGGGTTAGAGCCTGCTACAGCAATTGTATCTTTGCCGCCGATTGATGAGCATGTGTACCAGAGATTAATTTGACCTTGGCCGGAAGCCCCGAAACTGCTCACCGCCGCAGTCCAAACATTATTGAGAGTGTCGGATAGAGAAGGGGCTGCGTTGCTAGTGCAGCCTGCGGTACCAGAGTTGCAAGAGAGTGACATCACGACGAGCAAGTCACCGCTCGTGACGTTGACAGTTCCAGCCAGTGGGTAGTCAACCGTGGTGCAGGACAAGCACCAGTTGCCGCCACTTTGAACACGCGTCTGGGCACGTCCAGGCAAAGCGATTGCCAAGATTGATGCGACGGCCAAAAGAACGATTCTGCTTATGTATTTCATTCCGCCCTCCGTTTGTCTGTCGACCCTCATGGGTTCCAGCCTGAGGACAAAATTAGTTAACGATTACGCTGAGGTTCGTCGGAGCAGCGGGCTGGATCACCGCCGTGTAGCAGCCATTTGCATTGAACGACAGCGGGCTACCGGTTCCGTCCGTCCCGCCCATAACCTTCTCGTAACAGACTTCGGCGGGAATCGCATAGGTGTGACCTCCGGGACCTGGACCGCCTGCCACATCCGAACCGATAGGCTGCCACGGCACACTGCCGAACCAAGCTGGCTTCGAACTGAGATAGAACGAAGGGGGAAGCGTCTGCGTTACGCCATTGGCCCACGTGGTGGCTCCAGTGACATTGCTATACTCACCATGAAGGAACAAAGTGGTGTAAGGCGTAAGGCTGTCGAAGGTGCCGCCGCCGGTATCGCTCGCATTGCCGTAGCCGATTGTGTAGGCGTATGCGTCGCTGTCATAGCTACGGCTGCCCGAACCGCACGGCGAGGGTCCGCACACGGCGACCGCCATATTGACTTGACCCATTGGGTTGCCCGAGACGTTGCCTTTGTTCAGGCTGGCCATTTCGCTGGATCCGATAACATCTCCAACGAGGTTATAGGTGGTAGCTAGAAAATCGATAGATATGGCTTCGACGGCCTGGACCCCCCACCACCCATTTGAACCGGCGCAACTGACCGCCCCTCTACCAGTCAATGGATTGCAAATCTTTGTCGTGCCGTGACTCCAGTTACGGAAGAATGTGTTGTTGCTTGACGACCCCCAGATGCTATCGGGTTCGAACTTCGATCCAATGTTTCCTTCCCAGAGGTTGTACATAGGATGAGCGCCGTGGGTGTCGAGGTTATTGATCAAGAAGTTTGGAGAGTTAGAATCGAAGTTTCCAAACATATAATTGTAGGCAATCACGTTTCCGGCTGCTCCCCATTCCAGCATCACGGAAACGTGAAGCCGTTCAAGGATGTTATTTTGCACCAGCATCCCAGTAGAGGTGCTGGCGAGGTTAACATCTGAGTCGGTTTGTCCCGGCCCATGCAAATAAGCGTTTGAGAAATAGCTGTTCACGATTTCGCCGCGATACGACCACTTAACTTCAACATGGTTTCCGTCCGCATAATTTCCTTCGACACCTTCGATCCAGCAGTAGGCGCACGCATTCATCGCAAAATTCGCCGCATAGCCGGTACTGTTCGCGAAGACCTGCAAATTCTCAACGCCTGCGTACTTCGTTTCGTTGCCGATTGGGACGGCTAGAGGAGTAAGCGGATAAGCCATGAAAAGTCCGGGCTTGATTCCAACTGTAGTGCCGGAGATGGAGGTAATTTCCACGATCTGGCCTGCGGCACGTGTGCCACTCCAAAAGGAATCACACCACGTGCAACTTCCCTCGCTGCCCGCGATACTCACGAAGGCGGGATCATTCAATTCGTTTATGAGCAAGTGCTCCCCTACGGAGAGCCCACTCGTACTGATGAGCGTGATGCTCGTCGACCCAGCCGCTGTTCCACCCGCGATCGAGACCGACGGCAAGCTACCGAGATTGGGACCCCCAGTGCCAAGATTGACGACATTTCCCGACGTGCCCTTCGCGTTTAAGATGGTTAGGTTCGCTCCCTGACCGCGCAACGTGACGTTGCTTGGGATATTCAGTTGGCCGTTGACGAGGAAGGTTCCAGTAGAAAGAGAGACCACCTGGCCGCTGGGACAATTATTCAAAGCACTCTGGATGCCGCTGGTCGAGTCGCTCGAACCGTTCCCATAGGTGGAAGCGTTTATTGTTGCGCAGATGCTCGTGCGATTGGGAATACCTCCGGGGATGCCCGCGTTTGACCAGTCAATGGCTCGGCTGGGAGAAAGAATGCCAGACCAGGCCTGGGCATGGGCGACACCCGGAACGATCAACAGTAGGATAGGGAAAAACAAAAGCCAACACTTGCCTCTCACTTTGCCTCCCGGACGCCCAAATGAACGCGGAACCAGCTTTGTCGCCCGAGTGCGCGTAGAACCTGTAAGGAGCGTACATTCGATGTAATCGCGGTAGTAGACGCCGTCCTCGGAGCTGGTAACAACATTGATTTTTTCATTTCCCGACATAAGCTATCCTTCCCCCGCCGCTGTCGTGACAACTGTGTGAAGGCTAGCTACGGCCTCCGGTTGCCAGGTCCTAGGGAAACGGTATCGTGGCGGAAATCTCATTCGAGTACAC
>WNFJ01363992.1_pt1 | contig 13862 bp, 10 predicted proteins | sample 5400461 | NCBI WGS metagenome assembly WNFJ01 (sample SAMN13153349, study PRJNA577476) | soil metagenome | isolation source: 115 cm saprolite on Douglas fir-dominated hillslope | place: USA:California | collected 2013-09-17 | reverse complement strand
CAAAGGGCAGCAATTTCTGGGTGATTGGCGGCGAGTTCGGCTCGATGAACTTCCACAAGCTCGTGGAAGGCTCGGCCCAGGTCAAAGGCCCGTTCAAGAGCCGCAAGGAAGCGGAAGACTGCTGGCGCGAGGTCTCGGAAGAGCATCGCCACAAGGCCGGCGTGCGCTTTTCAATCGTCGAAGAACCCTCGCGCGTGCCGGCCTGATGGCACCTCTTCTCCCTCGCCCCGCGTTTGCGTGGTCACCTCTCTTATCCTCGCCCCGCATTTGCGGGGAGAGGGTGGGGTGAGGGACACTCTCCACGAGCGGGCAGGCGAGGTTAACGCGTAAACCCTTGGGAACAAACGGCCTTTGCGGAAAACACGGTTGCTGATAGGTTAAGGGCCATCCGCAACCCATCAGGACAAAGGCCGCCACGGCATGTCAGACGCGCAAAATACCGGGAGCAATGCCGTCGGCGATACGCGGCCCACACGGTTGCGCGATGCGCTGCGGCAGGCGCGGATCGAGGCCGCCGATCGCACCGGTGTCGTCGTCGACCTGCGCGACGCCGAAGTGGCGCGGCTCGAAATTTTAAACGAGGCGCTCGACCCGCTGTTCGCGCAAATTCCCGAGCAGGTCGATTTGTTCGATCGCGGCATCAGCCAGGGCGACACGCCGCGGCTGTGGATCGATGTGGTCGCCCATGTCGTGATGGGACGCGACAAGCGCATCTACCGCTTTGTCCAGGATACCCGCTTCGGCCGCATCCTGATCGCGGAATCCCACGACGTCTCCGCGATCGTCGACGCCGTCACCGATTACGTTGCCCGCCGCATGGTCGAGCGCGAGCACGCGCTGGTGGCGACGCCGGCGAAGCCGCTCGTGATCGAAAAGCCGCGCCGCCATGGCTTCTGGATCTTCGCACTCGGCTTCGTCGTTGGCGCGGCCGCGCTGTTCGCCCTCGCGCTGTCCGCGGCGTTACGGAACATTTAGCGCCGTCCGCCGCAATTCACGAACGTGCAACTTGTCGTCGATGCCACGCACCGTCTGCTCGCACCGCCACGCATCACCATCGCGCTCGATCGAAAACAGATTGTAAGCCGCGCCCGGATATCGGCCATGCGCGACTGCGGACGCCGAGGGCACCCCGATCGCGGGTATTACGCCCTTCGGCCCGTCGATCCATATCGTCGAATGGACGTGATCATGCCCGTGCAGGATCAATTCCATGCCGTATTGTTTCAGGAGCGCCAGCAGTTGCGAAGAATCGGTCAGCCGCTTGGCGCGCGAATCCGAATGCAGCGGGTGATGTACCAGCAGAACACGAAACGCCTGCTCGGCGGAGAGTTTCGCCAGGATGCGTTCGAGCTTATCCAACTGGGCGCGCCCAAGCCGCCCCGTCGCCATCAGGGGGGGCGTCGGCACCGCGGACGACAGGCTGATCAGCGCCAGCGGGCCGCGCCGGCGCAGCGATGGAAATGTGGCGCCGTGATCGGGCGTATCGTCGCTATCGAGATAATCTCCCCAGGCCTGCGCAAAACGATGCCGGGTAATGCGAACATAGGCGTCGTGATTACCCGGAATGACAGTGACCCGATCCGGCGCGCCGACGCTCTGCAGCCATGCCCGCGAGGGCGCAAACTCTGCTTCGAGCGCGAGGTTGACGAGGTCGCCGGTGATCGCGATGTGATCCGGCGCTTGCGCCTGCATATCCGACACAAGTGCGTCGAGCACGTCGCGGCGATGGAATTTGTGGCGGTTGCGGGTCCAATTGAGATAGCCGAACGCGCGCTTGCCGGCGAGGTCGCGCATACGCGCCACGGGGAGGGGCGCAAGATGCGGATCGGACAGGTGCGCCAGCGTGAATGCCGCCATCACCTGCATCCAATCGGATGGAAGGTGAGATAGAACCAATGCACGATCATCTCATGATATCCTGTGTATCTGCCGAATCTTTGGCAAGCTGGCCGGCCGGGCGCAAGGATCAAACGCGATGTCTGGATTTTCAAGAGTTCGATAGCGATGAACCTGCAAAACTTGCGAAAGAAGTTTGAGCCGCTGCTGCGGCGGATTTTTCATCTCTATTGGCGCTTCGCCCGTGGCATGACCCTCGGCGTTCGCGCCGTGGTGCTGGATGACGACAACCGCGTGTTTCTGGTCAAGCACAGCTATGTCACCGGCTGGCACCTGCCGGGTGGCGGCGTCGAGGTCGGCGAAACATTTCGCGATGCGCTGCAACGCGAGTTGGCCGAGGAGGCAGCAATCGAACTTTCGGGCGAGCCGTCGCTGCATGGTCTGTTCTTCAACAGCCATGTGTCTCCTCGGGACCACGTCGCGGTCTACCTGATCAGGCATTTTCGCCAGGATCGTCCGCCCGAGCCGAACCACGAGATCGTCGCCTGTGGGTTCTTCGAGGCGGGCGCGCTTCCGGCGGAGACGACCGAGGGTACGCGCCTGCGAATCGCCGAAGTGCTCGAAGGTCGAGCGCCCATTGCGACCTGGCGCTAGACCCTTGCGGGCTTCCCCGGATTTGGCGACAAGCCTGTGAGAGCCACCGTGCGCCTGGATAAAGCGATGCAGTATTTGAAGGTTGTTTGCGGCTTCCTATGCTTTCTGATCCTCGCCAGCAATGTTTGGTCGATGTCGCGCTGGAGCGAAGCCCGCGGCGTTTACGACGACGTCTGCTATCTGCGGCAGGCGCATCTTTTCCAACGATTCGGGCTTGGCGGTTTGGACACAGATATTTCCCGGGATGACGATCATTATCTGTCTTCAAAGCTGAAGGAGATAGGTTTCCCGACCTCGAGCGACGCCAGGACGGCCCCCTGTCACACCCCAATGCCGGCTACGAAAAAGCTTGTCATGCAATATCCGCCGGGCACCGGCTTTGTGCTGGCGTTGTTTCCGCAAGGGTTTCAGGTGATATCGCTTTACGTAGTGGCGACGGCTATCATTTTCGGCTTTGCGCTGCTGGCAATTTCGTATGCACGCTCCAGATCTTCGATTCTGCTTACCACCGCCTTTGGCTGCCTCGCCATCTACCTGATGATCAACCCCACCAAGGCGAGCTATTCGGTGGCGCCCACCATGGTGGTGTGCGCGTTTGCAGGCTTTCTCACCGCCAGAATATTCCTGGCGGAGCAGCGGCAGTATCGTCTTCTCTTGACGGCGCTTGTCGGTCTCTTGATCGGTCTGGCGGTCAATTTCAGATTGCCGAATCTATTTCTCGCGTCAGGATATTTTCTGTTTTTCTTCGTCTCCTTCCTGTTGTCACGGAAAACCGAGACCGCGCTGCAAGCCATATTATTCGCCGCCGCTTTTTTGGTGGGTATGGCGCCGACGCTGCTCGCCAACGCGATCAATGCCGGCAACCCTTTCTCCACGACCTACGGAGGCGTTGACGTGACGCCTCCCGATTTCAACTTCAGCGTGATCTGGAGTTACGTCACGGACATGCAATTCGTTCTGCTTGTGCTCGCGATCGTGGCGACCGTTTTGACGTTGGGTGGGCGCCGTAGCAACGGCATAAGGCAGGTAGCTCTTGTAACGGCTGGAAATCTCGTCGTGAATTTAGTCTTCTTCCTGAGCCATCCCGTCTTCACGCCCTATTATACGGTCCCGATTGCGATGCTGTCGGTGTGGAGCTTGCTGTTTGCTTCTCTGACGCAACCTGCGGAAGCAGTGGACGATGCCCTTCTTGAGCGGGCGGTCAAAGCTTGATCATGATATGGGAAGTTAATTCGGCGGGTTTCGTGGACTGGATTTTTTAAGAAATGACACCTTCATCGTTACGCATCGCCGTCCTGGTACCGTGCTTCAATGAGGAAGCCGCGGTCGTAACCGTGGTCGCCGATTTCCGTAAAGCGCTGCCCTCGGCGGAAATTTTCGTCTACGACAACAATTCCTCGGATCGCACCATTGCGGTCGCGCGCGGTGCCGGCGCGCAGGTGCGCAGCGAGCGCCGCCAGGGCAAGGGTCATGTGGTCCGGCGGATGTTCGCTGACATCGACGCCGATGTCTATGTGCTGGTCGATGGCGACGCCACCTATGACGCCGCCAGCGCGCCGCGCATGATCGATGCGCTGTTATCGGATCATCTCGATATGGTGGTGGGTCTTCGCGTCGATCAGGCGGAGGCCGCCTATCGGCGCGGCCACCGTACCGGCAACTGGATGCTGACCAGCTTTCTCTCGTCGGTGTTCGGCCAGGCCTTCAAGGATATTCTTTCCGGCTATCGCGTCTTCTCGCGGCGCTTCGTCAAATCCTTTCCGGTGCTGTCAGATGGTTTCGAGATCGAAACCGAGCTGAGCGTCCACGCGCTTGAATTGGCGCTGCCGGTCGCCGAGATCGAGACGCCGTATTATGCCCGGCCGGAGGGATCGTTCAGCAAGCTCAACACCTGGCGCGACGGCTTTCGGATCCTCGGCACCATCCTGAAGCTCTACCGGTCGGAAAAGCCGTTGCGATTTTTCACGGCGATCGGAATTTTTCTGACGCTGGTTTCGATCGGCCTCGCGATCCCCATCATCATCACCTATCTCGAGCAAGGCGTCGTTCCTCGTCTGCCGACCGCGGTTCTGTCGATGGGCTTGATGATTTTGGCGGTGCTGTCGATCTCATCGGGGCTGGTGCTCGATACGGTGACGCGCGGACGCCGCGAGATGAAACTGCTGGCCTATTTGTCTCAAGCCCCCATGAATAAAAACTGATGCGGTTCGAAATCTGGCAAGCTCTCAGCGATGGACCGCGGCTGCGGCAGATGTTAACCCGCGACTATCCATGAGCGAGCTTTCTCTGACAATATTGGCCGAAACCGCCAACGATGCGCAGGCGATCGAACGCCTGCACGAGCGCACGTTCGGGCCCGGCCGGTTCGTGCTCAGCGCTTACCGGCTTCGCGAACACGTCGATCACGTGCTCGATTTGTCGTTCACGGCGCGGATCGGCACGCTGCTGGTGGGCTCGGTACGCCAATTGCCGATTGTTATCGGCGATACCAAGGCTTTGCTGCTGGGGCCGCTGACGGTCGAGCCGCCGTTTCGCGGCCGCGGCGTCGGCCGCGCCCTGTTGGATCGTGCGCTGAAGCAAGCCAAGGCAAAAGGGCATCGTCTGGTGGTGCTGGTCGGCGACGAGATCTATTACAGCCGCGTCGGCTTCAAGGCCATTCCAAAGGGACGGGCAACCATGCCGGGACCGGTGGACTACAGCCGCCTGCTGGTGGCCGAGCTCGTCGATGGCGCGTTCACCGACGTTTCCGGCGCGATCCGCCCGGACTGGAGCATGGCGCGATAACTTAGCCAGACCACGCCGTCATTCACAGCTTCTGCGAAATGCCGGCAAAGAAGCCTCGGCGCGGCCCGAACTGTGGCGCGAACACGCCGATACCGGACCCGTCCCTGATCTCGTAGATCTTGTCGAACAGGTTGACGACGTCGAACCGCACCGTGGTCGGCTTGGTCCATCCCGGGAAAAGGTATTCGTGCGATATCCCGGCATTGACCTGGGTGTAGGATGGCACGTGATCGGTATTCGCAAAGCCAGACCGCAAACCGCTGCCATAGATCATCGAGGCGCTGAAGCGCGTGCCATTCCACAGATAGGAAGCGCCGGCTGACGCGGTCAGGATTTGACTGTGGTCGGTGTAGATGTAGTGGGTGGCAATGAAGGCCAGTCGGTCGGGGTCGAACAGATACTGGTTCGAGACGATATCGGTGCCGAGCTGGCGCGCCCAGGCGACGTTGCCATAGATGCGGAAATTGCCGTTGGTGTAAGACGACTTGAACTCGAGGCCCAGATTATTGGCCCGGTCGTAGTTGAACCCGGACAGCACATAGGCCTGACCGAATTGCCCGTCATCCAATAGATCGCGCGCGATCTTGTAGTAGCCGTCGATGCCGACTTCGAGACCGGGTATTGACCAAATCTTCTGAACCACGCCGACATCGAACACGTGGGATCGCTCCGGCAGCACCGGATCATTCTGCGACACGGCGGGTTGCTGCGATGTGCCCTGCACCAGCGCGAGATTGACGGGCGCAGCCACCACCTGCGGCGGCGGCGTGAAGTTTCGCGCATAGCCGGCGTGGAAAGTGGTGCCATCGAACGGCATCCAGGTCAGGCTGGCGCGCGGGCTGAACTGGTTGGCATTGACGTATTGATACATCTGGTCGAAACGCAACCCTGCGTTCAGGATCAAATTATTGGTGATCTTCCACTCGTCCTGAAGATAAGTGCCGAGCAGCCAGCCGGTCTTGGTGCTTTTGTCAAAAATGGAGAACGGTGCGTCGATCGTACCCTGCGTGGGATCGGTGGGATCGACGAGCGGCAGTACAACGGAAGCATTGTTAACCAAAGAGCGCTCCGCGCTCACCGTAAATCCAAAGCGCAGGGTGTGGGCGTAGCCGACGCGCCAGGCGGTATCTTCCTGAATGCCATTGACATAGCTCTGACGATAGACGTCAGAGGCTACGCCATTGATAACCAGATCGCCGATCGGATCGGGCAGGAAATGCAATTGGCTGTAGCGGTTGAAATAGGCAAGCTGGTAGTCAACCCCCTCGGCCGATTTCTGGTAGGCAACGACGTTGAATTGGTTGAACTCCTTCTGACGTTCGTTGAGCAACGCCGAATCGAAATCGGATACCCCGAAGGCCGTGAAGTTGGGCGGCTGTCCCGGATTATTGGGAATCTGATACAGAGCGTTCGACAACCCGCTCATGAAGGTCAGGCGGCTGGTGGGATCGATCACCGTCGACAGATAGAGAAATCCTTTTTCCTGCGCCGTGCGGTCGTGAATGGCTTCTTTGGCGGGCGTCGGATTTTCTATTCCCAGATTGCTGCCGAAATAGCGGCCGGAAACGAAGTATTGCGTTTGTCCGACCGTGCCGCCGTATTCGAACTTCGGCGTGATCGTCTGATGGCTACCGCCATAGACGCCGACGCTGCCGCTGTTGTTGAAGGCGTCCGTCCTGGTCTGGATGTCCAGCACTCCGGCCGTGCGCAAGCCATATTGCGCCGGCAGCGCGCCGGTAAGCAGGGCAAGGCTGCCGACGATGCCAGTGTCGAGGATTTGCCCGAAGGCGCCGACGCCGTCGGGCAGCATGATGCCGTTGATGCGATATTGAATATTGCCGTGCTCGTTGCGCACGTGCAATTCGCCACTGGCGGCGGAGTCCTGCGATACGCCGGGTATCTGCAACAGCACCTTGTCGAGTGGCGCGTCGGTTCCCTGAGGCAGCGCCTCGATGGTCTGGTGGTTAATCTCATGTGAGGTGGCGCCGATCGGGGCTAAGATGTTGTGGCGAGCCTCGTCGAATTTCGTGTTTTGACCTGCAACCACTTGCGCCTCGGTCTGCGGTGGCGCGGCAGGCGTCTCGCGACGTTTAGGCGTGGTTACGCGCGCCTTGGGACGCCGCGTCGGTTGCACGCGTCGCGGCTCGACGACCTCAATGCGAGGAAGCCCGGTGGTGCCGCTAGCCGTGGGTGCTGCGGTTTGCGACATTGCGGTGCCGCCCAGGCCGAGCAGCAGTGACGCTGAGCTGGAGAGGAGGAAAGTACTCTTTACAGAGAGTGTCATTCTGTCCCGATTCCGATAAAAGCCGCGGCCAGATTCGTGATCGTCAACGAATTCGGAAGCGCTTGCCGTCGATGTGCGACGGACCGATTGCAACGATCCCCGGATGGATCGGCCACACATGACGTGGCGAATCCTAAGGGGTCATCAAGCTATCGATGTCAGGAGATCGGGGGAGCGCGAGGCTGGAAAGCGACGCGGGCGGAGTTCAGATGGACGAACTCGGCGTCAGTGGTCAGGTATAAAATTTCGATCGCTTGCGGAAGCAACAGCAGCGGTGGCGTCGCAAATAGCATCGCGTTCGCCAGCGCGAGAACGGCGCAGATCGCGCAAACGTCGCTCGGTTGCTGGTCGGAATCGTGATTGGACGCAGGCTGCGGCTGAGCCTCCTCGCTAACCGGGTCGGCTGCGGACAGGCCGTTGGCAGGGCCGAATTGAATGGCTGGCGCCGCCTGCACAGCGCCCTCGTGGAAATGCCCGAACGAAAGCGCAAACTGGACAGCCAGCGCAAACAGCGCGAGCCGCGAGCCATGCTTGATATTCGACCGCAACCACTTCATGCCGATAGACATCCCGCATCGCCGGAGACCGAGGCATCTCGGCCGCCCCGATGTTATAATGTTACATCACCGGGATCGGCGCAGGGTGTCAACGTGGTCGAGCCATGTCTTGGCAGAATTTGGAAGGGGTGTGTGATTCACGCAACGCCAGCGACTTAAGTTGCGATCAGCGTCCCTCGCGCAGCCAGGTCGCGGCGAACGCGCCAAGCAGCAGCAGCAAGCCGATCAGGCCAGCGAACAGCGGCAGCACGCCGACGCCTCTGACGACACTGGCATCACGCATCTTCACGCCCATCCAGCCGTCGCCGTGAAAAATGCTGGATGCACGCACCGCCACGATGCGTGGCATGTCGAGGCTGGAGCCATCCATGACTCGCCTTGCGTCGCCGCCGGTGGCTTGCGCCAGCGGCTTCAGCATCTCGGTGGTGGAAGTGACTTCCGAAAACTCCTTCGGATTGGTCGGGCCGACATTGATCAAGGCCTTCAGCGTGCCATCGGTTGCCTGCCACAGACCGAGCTCGTTCGCGGGGATCGTCGAGCGCCAGGTCCCGGGTTCGCTGGCGCTCAGCGTCAGTTCGCGCGTGGCGCCGGTGGGCGATGTCACGGTCACCGGCGCGACGCTGTCCGCCATGGTCTGGCGCAGCACCACGAGATCGTGGCCCTGGACCTGCAGGCGCAGCGCTTCTTCGTCGAGGTCCGGCTGCTTCATTAGCCAATGCGACATTCGCCGCAACAGGTCGAGATGCGGCCCGCCGCCCTCATAGCCGCGCGCCCACAACCAGATATGGTCGGTCAGCAGCAATGCGACGCGGCCCTCGCCAAATCGCGACAACAGCAGCAGCGGCTTTCCGTCGGCGCCGGTCATCACCGGAGGGCTGGTCGCATTGCGCGTCTCGACGGTGCGAAAGAACCGGCTCCAGTGCGGCGGCTCAGTGCCCCAGCCTTCCAGCCCGCGCGTCACGGGATGGCGTTTGCCGATGTCGCTTAAGTGCGCGTAATACGGTTTCTCGGTGATGCCGACCGGTTCTGCCGGCAGCACCGAATCCAGCGGTGTGCGCCAGATACTGGTAGTCGAAGCGTAATCGGGACCTGCCGACACCAGGACCGCGCCACCCGCCCGCACGTAGCGCGCAATGTTGTCAAAATATGCGATTGGCAGCACGCCCTGACGTGCGTAGCGGTCGAAGATGATCAGCTGGAATTCGTTGATCTTCTGCTGAAACAATTCGCGCGTCGGAAACGCGATCAGCGACAATTCGTTGATCGGCGTGCCGTCCTGCTTTTCCGGTGGGCGCAAAATCGTAAAATGCACGAGATCGACGCTGGCGTCCGATTTCAACAGGTTGCGCCAGGTGCGTTCGCCGGAATGCGGTTCGCCCGAGACCAAGAGCACCCGCAACTTGTCGCGCACCCCGTCGATCGCGACCACCGCGCGGTTATTGACCAGCGTCAGTTCATTATCGAGCGGAGACGCCTCGATCTCGACGATGTTCGGCCCGGCGTGCTTGATGTCGATGTCGACGTTGGCCGTCGCGGCGCACCACGACCTTTGCGCGCTCACCGCTGACGCCTTGATCGTCGAGCCGGTAAGTAATGGTCTGGACCTGTCCGACGATGCCGAAACGGGGCGCGGCGGAAATCGCAATGCGACGATCGCGTTCGTCCTTGCGACCGGTGACCAGCGCATGCACCGGGGCCTGAAACCCGAGCGCCGCGGCGTTCGCGGGGATATCATGCACCCGCCCATCGGTGATCAGGAAAGCGCTGGCGACACGATCGATCGGAACGTCCGACAGCGCCGACGACAGCGCGCCGAACAATCGGGTGCCATCGGTCTCGCCGTCGGCCTGGCCGGCTTCGACGACCCGCACCTCCAGCCCCTTGATCTTCTTGAGGCTGTCGACCAGCGCCTCCTGCGCCTCGCGCGTTTCGCGGGTGCGGTCGCCGAAATTCTGGCTGGGGCTCTTGTCGATCACGACGGCGGCCACCGACGACAACGGCTCGCGGTCCTCGCGGGTAAATGACGGATTGGCCAGCGCCAGCAGGATAAGCGCCAGCGCCGTCACGCGCACCGCCGCGCCCCGTGCCCGCCCTAACAGCAGCAATCCAGCGATCACAACGATGGCGGCGAGCGCGAGCCAAAGCACGAGCGAGGGGACGAGTGGCGTAAATGCGATGCCATACTGCATGTTATAGGCCCTACTGCCCGAGCCGTTCGATCAGCGCCGGCGCGTGCACCTGGTCGGCTTTGTAGTTTCCGGTCAGCGTGTACATCACGATGTTGACGCCGGCGCGGAACGCGAATTCGCGCTGCCGCGGCTCGCCGGGGGTAAGCGGCAGCATTGGCTGGCCATCCGGGCGTATCGCCCAGGCGCCGGCAAGATCGTTGGAGGTGATGATGATCGGCGAGACGCCGTCTCCGCCCCGCGCCGGTCGGGATGCGGCCTCGTCCTCGTCATCGCGCGGCAGCGTCTCTACCCAGGTCTGGCCCGTGTTAAATCGGCCCGGGAAATCGCGCAGCAGATAGAACGTCTTGGTCAGCACGTGTTCGCGTGGCACCGGCTCAAGCTCGGGAACGTCAAGCGAGGAGAGAATATTGCGCAATGCCTGCATTCCCGGCGTTTGCGATGCGCCTGCGTCTCCCGGCGGTGCCTCGATCGCATCGCGGGTATCGAATACCACGGTGCCGCCCTGTTTCATGTAGGCGTCGATGCGATTGATGGCGTCTTGCGGCGGCTTCGGGGCTCCCGGCACAACCGGCCAATAGATCAGGGGGAAGAACGCCAGTTCGTCATGCGCGGGATCGACGCCGACGGGATCGCCGGCCTCCAGCGCCGTGCGTTGCGCGAGAAACAAGGTCAGCCCGGACATCCCGGCTTTCACGATGGAATCAACGTCGGAATTGCCGGTGACGACATAAGCCAGCCGGGTTTGCGAGACCGCCTTGATCGCGAAATCGTCGTTGTTGTCGGCACGGGACGGCTGCGGCGCAGCCAATATCGTGGACAGGACGAACGCGAACGCCAAGGCAGCCGGCGCCGCGCGCCGTCTCAGCAACGCCGCGATGCCGGCGCCGAGCATGGCGACGACGATCGCATCGATCAGGAATAACGCCAACGACGAGGACAGCAGGATGCCGCGCAGATCCCGCGGTTCGGCATTGGTGTAGCTGGCATGCCGCGCGCGCAAGGCCGAAGTATCGAGCGGGGCGATGCGATCCGCGGCTGCCAGCGTATTGACCGCGAGAGGACCGTCGGCCGGACCATAGAAGCCGGGCGGATGATCTGATGTTGCACGGTCGCGGAAATCCGCCGGCATGGGCTTTGCAGTCGAGGGCGGCGGTCCGAACGCGCCGAAACCATCCAGCGTACGCAGCGGCGCCACCGTCTCGGCATTCGCCTCGCTCGCAACGCCCGCGCCCGGACTGGAGGTGTAGCCGGACATATCGACGATCCTTCTCAGCATCTCGACGAAGGAGCCGGACATCGGCAGATCGGACCAGCGCATGTCGGCGCTGACGTGAAACAGGCTTACCATTCCCTTGCCGCGATGTTCGCCCGTCACCAGCGGCGTTCCATCCTCCAGCGAGGCCCAGCTTTTCGTCGCCAGCACCGCATCCGGCTCGGCGAGCACCTGCCGGTTGACGGTGATATCCTTCGGCACCGCAAGACCGGCGAACGGTCCGTCGGCCGCGAACGATGCGAGGTGTTGCGGTTTTTCCCAGGTGAGACTGCCGCCGAGGCTGCGTCCGCCGCGGCGCAGCTTCACTGGCACCAGATCATCATCCGCCTGCGCCAGACGCGGGCCGGCAAAACGCACCAGCACCCCGCCTTGCTCGATCCACGCGGCCAGACGCTCACGAATCTCGGGCGACAGCGTGCCGACATCCGCGAGCACGATCATCGGCAGCTTCTGGTCGAGAAATTGCGTGATCGCCTGTTGTGGCGCGCCGCGATCGCCCAGCCGCACATCGGCGAACGGCGCCAGCGCGCGGGTAAGATAGAATGTCGATGCCAATAGCGGCTGCGCGGTATCGTTGGTCGATCCCGAGACGATGCCGATCGCGCGCCGCCGCCACCGCTTGTCGAGCAGTTGTACCGCGCCGGCGGATCGTTCGCCTGCTATTTCAAGCCGCGCGATATCGTTGCGCAGTTCGACCGGGAGATCGAATGCCGCTTCGGTCTCGCGAGCCTGCGGCGCAAAGGTGTAACGAGCTTCGCCGATCGGCGAACCCTTTGGGTCGATCGCGCGCACAATCCCTGCGGCGACGCCGCCATCGGCGCGCAGCACCTTCACGGTCATCTTCGCCGCGGCATTTTCGGCTGCAGCCAAAGCGAGTGGCGGCGGGGTGCCGCCTTCAAAAATCGTCAACGCACGGTCCCCGATGGTTTTGCCCAAGCCTTCGAGAAATTCCGGTCCGCGCCCGGTATCGACGCCATCCGAGAGCCAGGCGATCTCGCAGTTGCCGGTCGCCTTGAGGAAACGCTCGATCGAGGGCAGGGTTTCAACCCGCTCGATCGAATAAGGTTTGGGCGCAAATTGGCGCAACGCGACCCGCGCGGTGCCCGCCGGCATCAATGTGATATCACGCGTGGGCTCGGACAGCGGAACGAGAGCAACGCCGCGCCGGTCGCTGTCGGCATTTGCAATCAATTCGTCGGCGGCCTTGATCCGGGTGTCCCAGCTTGAGGCCGAGCTCCAGCCGTCGTCGAGCAGGATCAGAAGCGGCGCGCTGGAGCCGGCAAGACCGGTCTGCGGATTCCAGATCGGCCCCGCGGCGGCCAGAATGACGAGCGCAGCGGCCAACAGGCGCAAGGCCGTCAGCCACCATGGCGTGCGCGACGGGGTTTCTTCCTTCGGCGCGATATCGAACAACAGCCGCGTCGGCGGGAATTCAATGCGCCGCGGCCGCGGCGGCATCACCCGCAACAGCCACCACAGCACCGGCAGGCTCAACAGGCCCAGCAGCAAAACCGGTTCTGCGAAACTGAGAGGAAGCCCGGCGATCATGCGTTTCGTCCCGCTTTGACGGTCGCAATCCGCGCGCTTCCCTTGTTCACCATCATGCCTGCGTGCAGGAACAGCAGCAGCTCGGCGGCCGAGCGGCTGGTGGTATGGGTCGAGAACAGCCAGTCGAGCTTGTTGGTCTCGCTGCGAATCTCGTCGCGATGAAGCGCCACGCGCGCGATGTAGTCGCTGGCCCAACTTTCCGCGCGGCCCGCGGTGATAACGCTGCCGATTTCCGGTTCGACGAACTCGATACGGCCGGAATAGGGGAAACTTTCTTCAGCCGGATCGACGATCTGGACCAGCGTGCCGTGTGCACCGGAGGAGGACAAACCGGCAAGCATGCTTCTGATTTCGCTGATCGGCGACCAGAAATCCGACAACACCACGATTTCGGCCAGCGCTGACGGCACAAACGACGGCGGCAGGCTGAGCCGCTCCGCATCGTCGTGCAGCATCGCCTGCGCCATCTTGTCGATGACGCTGCTGCTCGCGGTCGGGTTCATGAGGCCGGGAATGCCGACCCGCTCGCCGCCCGCGACCAAGAGTTCGGCGAGCGCGAAGGTCACGATCAGGCCACGTTCCAGCTTGCTGTCGCGCGACTGCCTCGATGCAAACGCCATCGACGGCGAGCGGTCCGACCACAGCCACACCGTGTGCGCGGCCTCCCATTCCTGCTCGCGGACATAGAGATGATCGTCGCGCGCCGAGCGCCGCCAGTCGACGTTCTGCGACGGCTC
>WNFJ01207099.1_pt3 | contig 13862 bp, 11 predicted proteins | sample 5400461 | NCBI WGS metagenome assembly WNFJ01 (sample SAMN13153349, study PRJNA577476) | soil metagenome | isolation source: 115 cm saprolite on Douglas fir-dominated hillslope | place: USA:California | collected 2013-09-17 | reverse complement strand
CCGTTGGCACACCTCTGGAGTTGTTCGTCATCTCCTCGTTCTGACTGTCGCGGTGTGGCTCGCTTCGCTGGATGCCACTTCTTGCGCCGCGCAGAAAACTGCTTTGGATCTCGAGGGAAACCCCGTTGATCCGCTTAAGACGGCCGCTGGAAAAGTTGTCGTGATGGTCTTTGTGCGCACGGATTGCCCGGTTTCAAATCGCTATGCTCCGACCATCCAGAAGTTAAGTTCACAGCACGCTGGTAAAGTGGTGTTTTGGCTGGTTTACCCGAGTAAATCGGAATCTGGGGAAGTGATCCGGAAGCATGAACGGGAGTACGGTTACAAACTTCAAGCGTTGCGCGATCCTCAACATGTACTGGTGAAAGAGGGCCAGGTGCAGATTACGCCGGAGGTTGCCGTGTTCGATGCGGGCCAGCATCTCGTCTACCACGGCAGGATCGACAATCTCTACGAGGATATTGGGCGTGCGCGTAGCGCCGCCACGACCCACGAGTTGGAGGACGCGATTGCCGCCGCGCTCGGGGGCAAGAGCCTGCTCGCGGACGCGACGCATGGCGTGGGCTGCTACATTTCGGACCTGGAATGACTCGCGCCACGCAAAGCCTTTCTAGATTTTTCCTGGTTCTTGCAGTCGCATCCGCTGGGTTCGCTGCGCGTCATGCCGGGGCCACGTGGCAGTCGGCGCCCAAATCCGCGGCGGCCGAGCCGCAGATCACCTTCAACCGCGACATTGCACCGATTATTTTTCGTAACTGCGCGCCGTGCCACCATCCCGGCGAAGCCGGCCCTTTCCCTCTGCTCACTTACGCGGACGTAAAATCGCACGGACGGCAGATCGCATTCGTGACGAATAAACACATCATGCCTCCGTGGCTTCCCGATCGAAGCGAGCTGAAATTTGCGGATCAGCTTCGTTTGTCTGAAGAGGAAATCTCGACGATTCAAACATGGGTGGACCGAGGTGAGGTCGAGGGCAGTCCCGCTGACCTTCCTCTTCAGCCTGCATTTACGGCGGGCTGGCAACTGGGCAAGCCTGATGTGATCGTCAGGGCAGCGATTCGTATTGGAACTTTGTATTTCGAACGCCGGTACACCGCTCGCGGTGGTTGAAATCGATTGAAATCCGGCCGGGCGACAAACGGCTCGTACATCACGCAAACGTTTTGGTGGACCGCGAAGAGTCGGGCCGCAGGCTTGAAAAAGAGCCGGGCGCGGGGTTCGGCGGGATGGAACTCACCGTCGAATCAGAGGCCTTTGATCCGGACAGCCATTTTCTGTTCTGGAAGCCGGGATCTCCGCCGTACGTCGAGCCGGATGGCATGGCGTTGCGCTTGGACAAAGACACCGACTTGGTTTTGAACACGCATTTTCAGCCGTCTGGAAAGCCTGAACTCATTCAGCCGACATTGGGGCTCTACTTCACGGACAAGCCGGCGACGATGCATCCCATGCTGCTCGAGCTTGATAACGACCGTCAGCTTGACATTCCGCCTGGCGAGAAGAATTTTCTGGTTACCGACGATTTCACATTGCCGGTGGACGCCAGCATTTTGGCCATCTATCCGCACGCGCACTACCTCGGAAAGGATCTGCTGGGGCTCGCTACTCTGCCGGACGGAACGAAGAAAACGCTGATTCACATCGGCAACTGGGACTTGAATTGGCAAGCGGTTTACCGCTATCAGGAGCCCGTGGATCTGCCCGCAGGAAGCAAGATCTCCATGCGCTTCAGCTACGACAATTCGGCCGACAATATCCGGAATCCCAACCAACCACCCAAGCGCGTGGTGGCAGGGAATCGCGCCAGCGATGAGATGGCGCATTTGTGGCTGCAGGTGCTTCCGCGCGAATCTGCTGACGCGACGATTGATCCGCGATTGCAGATCCAGGAAGCGCTGGCTCTACACCACATTCAAAATAATCCCGAGGATTTCGAAGCGCATTACAACCTGGCAGCTCTGCTGCAGATGAAAGGCCAGGTGGCCGGCGCGGTCATGCAATTTTCGGAAGCCGTTCGCATTCGCCCGGAGGATTCCACCGCGAATAACGCGCTTGGCGCCGTGCTTTTGGCGAGCGGACACCTGGACGGAGCTGTCCTCCATCTGAACACCGCGCTGAAGGGCCGGCCCGATTATTTCGATGCGCATTACAATCTTGGGAATGCTCTGGCAGCGCAGGGCGACTTTCCGGGAGCGCTGTCGCACTTCCGCGCGGCGGTCCGGCTGAATCCTCAGGATGCAAATGCGGAGGCCAATCTGGGGAGCGCGCTGGCGGAGACAGGAAACCTGAAAGAGGCGCGGCTGCATTTCGAGCGCGCCCTACAAATCGATCCAAAGAATGAACTTGCGCGCGAGAACCTGGAGCAACTGAACCGCGACTCGCACGACCATCCGAACTAGCGGCTAGCCCGCTGGCGCGGAACGTGGGTTCGGGCCATCCCGGCGAGCCAACTTCTTGGGCGATTTCGCAGTCCAAGGGTCCATGCTGTTACTATTTGCCGGCGCTGGGGGCAGTTGCGAGGCCGGTCAAGCAACCTTTCTTCTTTAAGATTGTTTGGTACAAACATCAGGTGTCTGAATTTATGAATCACCTCTCGCCCTGCTTCGCGCGCCGCTCGATTCTCGCCGCCCTGATATTCGCACTCGCCTTCTCGGTGGTAAGGGGCGGGGTTTCGCGCAGCCTTTCGCCGAAGGAGCGCGAAGCGGTCTTTGAAAGAGTCTGGAGAGATGTCGATGAGCACTACTACGATCCAGAATTCGGCGGCGTGAACTGGAAGGAAATTCACGAGCGTTATTTGCCGCTGGTGAAGGCGGCGAAAGATGATAAGAATTTTTATTCCATTTTGGATCGCATGACCGCGGAGCTGCACGACGCGCACACTCGTTTCAGTTCGCCGCAGCAATGGGCAAATCGCAAGAAGCATCAGGGTGTCAGCTTCGGTTTCCGGCCGGGCTATGTCGAAGGCAAAGTGGTCGTGCTGGACGTTTTCCCCGATAGCAACGCAGCGCACGCGGGCATCGAGCCGGGCATGATGGTGACCGCACTGGACGGCCAGCCGATTGAGGAACGTCTGTCCCAAGCCGCAAAAAGTGTTTTGCCATCGTCCACCGAGCGCGTGACCAAGCTGCGGATCCTCAGCAATGTATTTGTGGGCGGGGTCGAAACGTCCTTCGCGGCTAGTCTTCGGCGCGCGGATGGTACCTCGTTCGACGTCAAATTTGCGCGGCAAACACTTTCCACCGCCCCTATCGTTACGGGTACCAAGTTGCCCTCGGGTTTTGGATACATCCGTTTCGACGAGTTTCATCCTTCGCTGGTGAAACAATTCAAGATGGCGGTCGAGAACTTGCGCACGACGCCGGGGCTGATTTTGGATCTTCGCAGAAACCGCGGAGGCGTCGGAGCTACTTTGGAAGCCATGGCGACGCTCTTCTTCGACAGCAAAACTCTATTCGAACGAAGAATGAGCAGAAAGCAAGTGACTGCTTCCGAACGCGAGGGCCACCGCGCCGAAGAAACGCAGGCCTTTGTGGGCAGGCGCGGAGCGCGGATATACTCGGGACCCGTGGTCATCCTGGTGAGCGAATATTCCGCCAGCGCGACGGAAGTCTTTTCCGCGGGGATGCAGGATTCCGGGCGCGCGACGCTTGTGGGCAGCCAAACGTGCGGCTGCGTGCTGGGCATCACGCATGACAGAGTGATGAAGGGTGGAGGCGTGCTCGAAATCAGCGAAGTTCTGTGGTTTTCACCGAAGGACCGCAAACTCGAAGGGGAGGGAGTGATTCCGGACAAAGTTGTCGTGCCGACGATTGCTTCGCTGCAAGAAAAGCATGACCTGGTTCTTGAAGAAGGCGAAAAAGTGCTGGAAGAGTTGGCGGCTGCAAAACGGCCTGTTCAGTCCCACTGATGAGGCTTGCTGCTCTTCGCGCTTTGCGGCTCGCTACTCGACCCGCAAAGCGCGCATGGGGTCGATGGACGCCGCGCGCCATGCCGGCAAAACGCACGCTATTCCGGCGACAAGAAAAAGGATGGCAGCAGCGAAGATCAAAGTCCCGGGATCGCGGGAACTCCCTCCAGCCCATGAAGCAACCACGTGGTTTAAGATCACGCTTAGGGTCAGTCCAACGCCTACGCCGACGCTAAGCATTGCGGCGGTTGAGCCGAGCACAAGCTTCACGACGGAACCGGGGCGCGCGCCAAGGGCCATGCGAATGCCCAGCTCCTGCGTGCGCTGTGTGACGGCAAAAGAGACCACGCTGTAGAGACCCGTGGCCGCCAGCACCAAAGCAAGAGCCGCAAAGAGACCGAAGAGTGTGGCAATGAAGCGCTCCTTCCCCCAGCCATCGGTTTCAAGCCACCAGGAGAGGGTGTGATCGCGTCCGACCACGAACTCGGAGTTGATTTCGCGCAAACGCTCCTTGACCGAACGAATGGTCGTCTCCGGATCGCCGCTGGCGCGCACGATGAACCTTTCCTCCGGCGGCAAAATGAAACTGTAGGGAAGAAAAATGGCTGGCTTCACGGGATGATCGAGCCCGTCGTTTTTTGCATCGCCGACGACTCCGATGACTTCGAGCCAATCGTCTGGAGATTGCGCGGACAGCAAATTCGGCTGTTCGATCTTGAGCAGCGGGCTGCGGACACTTTGCCCAAGGGGGTCGAGATCGCCCAGATATTGCTTCGCGAATGCTTGATTGACCATCGCCAGATGCGCGCCGCGGCGGGACTCGGCATCGTCGAAAATTCTGCCTCGCAAGAGCGGGATGCGTAGGGCAGAGAGCAATTGCGGACTGATGAGAGTCAGAACGGCTTGCGAGTCCGTCAAGGTCGGTTTGCTCTGAATTTCAATTTTCGCGCTGAATCCTCCGAAGCCTGGAAACCAGCTCGTGGAGACGCCCGTTTCGGCTACCCCTGGGGCTTGCGCAACCGCTTGGCGCACCATTTCGTTCTGATTGATGCGCTCTTGCCAGGTCGTGGTGGCGCCTTTGGGCATGGCCACGTTCAATGCCACAACATGGTCAGGATCGAAGCCGAGGGGCGTGTGAACCTTGGCGATGAACGTCTTCATCGCGCCGCCTGCACCCGCGAGGAGCAGCAGCGTAAGCGCCACCTGGCCGGCAATCAAAAGTCGATGCGTGTTGCGGCTGCGGGTGCTGCCCGTGAGCTTCGCGCTGCTGGCCTGGATAAGTGCGCTGAGATGTGGGCGCGAAAGCTGATAAGCGGGGGATATGCCGAAGAGAATTCCGGTCAGTAGAGCAATACCCGCACTGAAGATTAACACCATGCCGTTCACGTGGATGGCCGCCTCATGTGGAAACGAATAGTACGGGAGCATGGTGGAGAGAGCTTTCACTCCCCAGTAGGCAGCCAGGACGCCGAGCGCAGCGCCAGTTACGGAGAGAAGGACGGATTCTGTGAGCAGTTGGCGGATCAGGCGGCCGCGTCCGGCGCCCATCGAAGTGCGTACGGCGAACTCGTGCTGGCGAGCCGTTCCGCGAGCAAGCAAGAGGATCGAAACGTTGGCGCAGCCGATAAGGAGAAGCACTACGACGGCGCCGAACAAAAAGACGATAGTTCCCGCAAAGCGACCCAGGACCTGTTCATTCAGCGTGACAATCTTGACGCGCATGTCCTGCGGATAACTCTTGGGATCTTCTTTGGCGAAGCGGTCCACCAAGATTTGCATCTCGGCCTGAGCCGCAGGATATTTTGTGCCCGGCTTCAGCTTGATGAAGGATAGCCAGTAGTAGTGCGGGTCGGCGGTGGGCAGAGCGGGGAGATACACGTCGGAGTCGCCCCAGGTGAAACGCGGCGGCACAACGCCGATGACCGTGTACGGCGAGTGGTCCAGTTCGATCAACTTTCCGATTACGTCGTGGCTTGCGCCGTATTGCCGCTGCCAAAACAGGTAGCTCAGGACGGCGACCGGGGCGGGGTTGCCGCCGGGAGCGTCGGCAGGAGTAAACTCGCGGCCAAGAAGCGGCGGCACACCCATGAAGTCGAACATGTTTGGCGAATAGAAGCCGACATTCACGGTAACCGGAAATTTCTCGCCGGTAAGGTTTTCCTGCTTTTGATCTTGCAGGAAAACGTCGTCGACCGATGCTGCCTTGCGCAGTTCCTGGGCCTGGGTGCCGTTGACGATGAGCAGAGGGCCGCGGTCGTTTTTGTCGCGGAGATCTACGTGCACCATCCGCTTCGCGTCTTTGTAGGGATACGGATCGAGGAGCACGCCGTACACGACGCTGAAGATCGCGGTGGTTGCGCCAATTCCGAGCATCAGGGAAAGCACAGCGCTGATGGCAAACCCGGGGGACTTCCGGAACTGCCGAAATGCGTAGCGTATATCCTGCACCAAGGTCCTCATGCTCAGCCTCCGCGAGGAGATATACCCATAAAGACGCCACAAAGGCCGTTTTGTTCCCTGTGCGGAGAAAAATTATGAGAACTTTTAGGTTCAGGCTAGGCTCAGGTCGTGCGGGCGACCTCGTAGAGAAACTCCACGTGGGAGCGCACGGCGTCGTCCATCCCGGCGACTTTCGGATTTTTCGATTCGATTAGGTAATACTCATCGGGCGCGTGGGCGCCGTTGCCGTGCCCCATGCCAAAATGGCCAGCAGGGAGGTGCAGAGGGTCGCCTGTGAAGACATAGCCCGGCCAGGAACCTGCGAGACGCGGAAGTAATACGGGATCGATTCCGTTTTTTTTATATACGGCAGTGGACGCTCGAATAATCGAGGAATCGGCGGGTGTGCTGGTCGGATCGTAGCCGCCGCTCCTTTTTCGCGAGGTGCGCCTTTAGCGCGGCGAGCGCTTCGGTTGCGGTCATGTCCGGGACTAGACGCATGTCAATTTTTGCGACGGCTCTGCCCGGTAAAATGGTTTTGCCCCCCGGGCCGGTGTAGCCACCGACCAGGCCTTCGATGTTCACCGTCGGGCGCGAGCAAAGCATCTCGAGCGACTCTTGCCAGCTCACGTCGTGAATCCAGCGGTCGACGCCCATTTGTTTCCTTGCGTCGGCTTCGCTCAAGCGTCGCGCCGCCTCCGCGATCATTTTCTTGTCGGTGTCCGAGAGCGGCCGCGCTTTGGCGGCAAAACCTTCGATCACCGGGTCGTTTCCATCGGGTGAGACCAGCGTCACAAGCGCTTCGACGAGATGCCACGCAGGACTGTCTACACGGGCTTTGTTGCTGGAATGCAAATCTTTCTTGGGTCCGCGGCCCCAGCGGGCACCGCTCGAAACCAGCTCGAGCTCGACGACGCCTTTCGCGCCGAGAGTCATGGTCACTTCGCCGCCGAGACCCTGCGCCGCATACGGCATGAAAACCGACGTGCATTTCTTTAGCGCCGCCGCTACTTCCGGTTTGCCAACAACTTGCGGAAAATGCGGCGAGCCAATTTCTTCTTCGCCTTCGGCGACGAACACAAAATTTACGGGCAACTTTTTCCCTGCGCCGCGCATAGCGTGCAACGCGGCAAGAAATGTCGCTTCCGGTCCTTTCTGATTCACCGCGCCGCGACCGACGAGCACTTTGCCGAGACCGGGCTTGTCGACCAGTGCCGCATCAAATGGCGGCGAAGTCCACTCCGCGGGATCGGCCTGCTTTACGTCGTACATGAAATAGAGGCCGACTGTGCGCGGAGCACCTGCATCGAGAATAGCAAAAATTCCGGGCTGTCCGTCTGTGGGAACTTTCCTGACCTGCCCGAAGCCCGCGTCGCGGAGCATGTGCATGGTCAGGTCGCAGCCCTCGTTCATGCCGCGATTTTCAGCTGCGATGGAGGGTTGTTGGATCCAGTGCTGCAAACGCTGCACGGCTTCGTCGTGGCGCTTCTCAATTTCCGCCCGAATCCCGTCCATTTCGTCCGCGGGCACGGCTGCACGCGTCCAGTCCGGCCAGGCAAGTGCCGCGGCGCTGGCTGCGGCTCCCTGCAAGAAGATTCGCCGGTCTGCTACCGCTTTGTCATTGAAAGTGACCGCGCGCTGTTTCGTTCTGCCCTTTTCCTGCCCGCAACTCCCGCCTTGCTTTCGTTCGAATTCAAATTCATTTCCCATGATTTCCCCCGACTGATTTTTGTGCGCCGAAGTGATGAAGAGATGGCGGCGCTCACACCATTGTTTTTGTTACGCGACCCCTCGCCCTTCAAAACAGGCGCGTATTCTATCTCCAATTGCCTGCCCTGGGGGTCCCAAAAACTCGGGCGAACGGCAACCACAGCCAGGCGGGAAAGGCAGAGCACGGCCGGTCTGTGACGACGTGGGCGATACGGGCGGCAACAGTTCCAGCAACCTGCCCTTTCGAACAGTTTATTTTCCACCACCCGTCACGTTGATGGATCTAAGCCTGCTCAAAAGCCGCTTCATACTTGAAGAGAGATTCGTTCACACGATTTAGTGTGTTGGAGGAAATTATGAACCGCAGGCTCCTGCCCCTTGCCGCCTCGGCTGTCGTCGGAATTTGTTTTGCCGCACATTCGGTGGCACAGAATCCGCCGTCCATTGCGGCGCCTGTCACGCCGGTTAGCACGGTAACGAAACTAGATCCGAATGCGACCCCGCTTCCCAGCACGAACGATTTGCTCCAGAAGTTTGAAACGGTCAGCGGAGGGCGGAGCGTCTGGTCCAGCTTCACCACGCGCTATATGAAAGGCATTTATCAGACGGAAGACGCTTCCGGTTTTGCGGCGATCGAGGTTTTCAAAAAAGCGCCAAACAAAACGCTGTCCAAGATCACGTTTTCCAACGGAGTGGTCCTCCGTCAAGTGTGCGACGGAAAAGCGGCGTGGACCGAGGATCCCGCCGGAGGCGTGCACGAGATCACCGGCGCGGCTCTGGAGAGCCGCCTCCGCCAGTCAAGTTTCAATGACCGGACCGAAGGACTCCTGATGGCCGTTACCGGACGCGTTTTGGGCACGGAAAAAGTCGGCGCGCACACTGCTTACGTGCTGGAATTCTCTCCGAAAAAGAAGCTTACTTCGAAGATTTATTTTGACACAGAAAGCGGCTTCCCCGTTCGCGCGGACGATACGGTGCAGCGCGAGGATGGAGACTACAAGGTGGAAACCTATCTGGATGACTACCGGGCCGTCGACGGCGCTTACTTCGCGTTCCGGATGCGCCACGTCGAAAAGGGAAATGTGTTTACGCTCCGGCTGACGCAACTCAAAAACAATGTTCCGGTCGACGATTCTATGTTCCTGAGGCCGGCGTCCGCGCCGAAATAGGATTCGGACAGACACTCGCGGGTTGATTTTCGGAGTGGAGGTAGAAATAGACGGGGGCGCGAGAGATCGCGCCCCATTTTGTTTTTGACTTTTTAGTTCCGGATTTCTCGCTGGCAGATGGGGGTGTTACTTCGCGGCTGCGGCCGAGATTTCCTTCTCGATTGGCGCGCCAATCAAGTTTCCCCACTCTGTCCATGAGCCGTCGTAGTTGCGCACGTCCTTGATCCCCATGAGGTACTTAAGGACAAACCAAGTGTGCGAGCTGCGCTCGCCGATGCGGCAGTAGGCGATGACTTCGCGGTCGCCGCTGATGCCTTTCGCTCCGTAGAGTTGCTTCAGTGCGTCGACGCTCTTGAACGTGCCGTCCTCGTTGACCGCCTGCGCCCAAGGAATATTTGCCGCGCCGGGAATATGTCCTCCGCGCTGCGCCGTCTCCGTCATGCCGGGAGGCGCGATAATTTTTCCAGTGAATTCATCCACCGAGCGCACATCGACAAGCTGTGCGCCGGATTTTTTCTCGACGGCCGCGAAAACATCGTCACGCTTCGCGCGAATCGCGGCGTTCGCGGCCTTCACTTTGTAGGAAGTTGCAGAAACCGCAGGCTTGCCGGTGGTAAGCGGACGCTTTTCTTCGAGCCACTTCTTGCGGCCACCATTCATGATGAGAACTTTTGCGTGCCCGTAATATTTCAGTTGCCAGAACGCCCAGGCCGCGAACCAGTTGTTGTTGTCGCCGTAGAGAACGATGGTCGTTTCCGGAGAGATGCCGGCTTTGCCGAGCAAATCCTCGAACGCAGTCGGCTGCGCGAGATCGCGGCGGATGGCGTCCTGCAACTCGGTTTGCCAGTTCCAGGAGACGGCGCCGTCCACGTGGCCTTGATCGTAGGCGGTCGTATCGACGTCAACTTCGACGACGCGGAGGCCCGGGTCTTTCGAGTGAGCAGCCACCCATTCGGTGGTGACGAGAACTTCTGGATGTGCATAGTCAGGCATGGTGTTTCCCCTTCAAGTTAGACGTAAGGAGAAAAGATTAGCGCAGGTTGCGCGGCAAATCACCCTCTTTTTTATCGACATTCAACTGGCCATTTTGGGGGAGCTATTTCAAGAACCTGTATGTGGCATAACGCATCTATTTGCAATAGTTTACAGAGGACTAGTCGGCGATGTGAAGTTTACCTTCGCGGGTCTCCCATTCAATCCGCACGATCCAATCGAAGTGCATACCTTCGGTTTTGAGCCACGCTTCGAGGGTCTCGCGCGAATCGGAGCGGAACTCGGCGAACATTTTTCCTTCGATCATGTTGACCAGAACACGTTCGGCGCGGGCGGGCCCTCCGCCTTGCATGCGTTGAGCGAGAGTTTCCGCTCCTTGGCGCGTTAGGCAGGCGAGTGTGTGTTGCGAGAGGTAGCGTGGCATGGGAACTCCCTGGAGTGACCTGCAGCCCAAGTATTCCATAAAAGGGTATTTCACAGAAGGCGAGGTACATGCACGCGCCGGCAAAGAGAAAGAGTTTCTTCTTGGTGAAATTATTTTGCGGGGAGGCGATGCAACTCGCCTTTTATAGCTGGCATCTCGATTAATAAATTCGTAATTCGCTCGGGGCAAGGGGTGGGCCATGAAGCGAGTTCTACCGGTACTGTATCTTTCCGTACTGATTTGCTTCTCCAATTCAGCGCAAGAAAAAAATGCCGGGACATCGCAAAGCTCTGCCGCAACGAACGAGGCGCGCGAGTCGGCGACGAGCGGTTTGAACGAATCGGCGGCGAAGCTGCCGGTGCGGCGCGTAGTGCTCTACAAAAATGGCGTGGGGTACTTCGAGCATCTTGGGCGTGTGCGTGGCAGCCAGGATGTGCACATCGATTTCACGAGCGCGCAGTTAAACGACGTGCTGAAATCGCTGACGGTGCTCGACCTTGCTGGCGGACGGATCACCGGCGTGGACTACAACTCCGAAGCGCCGTTGGCCCGAAGGCTCGCAACGCTGCGGCTGGCGCTGGGCGAGCGGCCCAGCGTCTCTGAATTTCTCGGAGCGCTGCGCGGTGCGCGGCTGGAAGTGCGTGGCGCGACAGGGCCTGCGCTGACGGGAAGACTGCTCAGCGTGGAGCGAAAAACGCGTTCGGCCACAACCTGGACCGTGGAGACCGACGAGATTTCCTTGATTTCCGATGCCGGAGAAGTGCACAGCGTGGAGTTGAACCCGACGACGAGCGTGCGCATCGCGGAAAAAGATTTGCAGGTGGAAGTAGGGCGCTATTTGAATCTGATTGCGTCGTCGCGCGATCAGGATGTTCGGCGGATGACCATTTCGACGACCGGAAATGGCGAACGAAATCTGTATGTAAGCTACATCAGCGAGGTACCCATCTGGAAGACAACCTACCGCATCGTGCTGCCGACGAAGGCCGAAAAGAAGCCGCTGCTGCAAGGCTGGGCCATTGTAGACAACACCGTCGGCGAGGATTGGAACGAAGTGGAATTGTCACTGGTGGCAGGCGCGCCACATTCTTTTATCCAGCAACTTTCGGAACCTTTTTATGGCAGGCGCCCCGTTGTGCCTGTGCCCGAGAGCGTGCAGCTTTCGCCGCAGACGCACGCGGCGACTCTCTCTGGCGGCAACGGACATGTGAGCGGAGCCGTCACGGATGCCTCGGGAGCCGTGATTGCGAGCGCCAACGTGAAATTGATGGACGAGAACGGCTCGGTCGTTGCGCAAACTACGACGGACAGCAGCGGGAACTATTCTTTCTCCTCGCTCTATCGCGTGCAAACGGAGCGACCCGGATTCAAAACACATTTGATGACGCAGCTGAATGTCGCGCCGGGGGAAAACCAGGCAAACGCTAGATTAGAAGTGGGGGCTTCCACAGAAATAGTCGAAGTGACTGCCGAGCCTGCCTCAGTGAATACTTCGATGGCAATGTTAGGAACTACTGGCAAGCTCAGGGGCGTAGCGAACCGGCCGCACGTGGGCGTCGGCGGGGAAGCTTTTATGATGCCTCGTGCAATACCTCCTCCACCGCCGCCTCCACCTTCGGTGGCTAACCTTGAGGAAGCGCGCGCGATGGGGGAAGCCGCGGCGAGCGGGCAAGAACTGGGAGATTTGTTCGAGTACAAGTTAAAGGACAAGGTGACGCTGAAGAAAAATCAATCGGCGTTGGTGCCCATTGCGCAGACGGAAATCGAAGCGGAGAAAGTCTCGTTGTGGAGCGGAACTTCCGGCTCGGGCCGGCCGCTGCGCGGGCTCTGGCTGAAGAACACCAGCCCGCTGACCTTCGATGGCGGCAGCTTCAGCGTGCTAGAAAACGAAGTGTTCGCTGGCGAAGGCTTGACGGACCCGATCAAACCCGGCGAGCGGCGGCTGCTCTCGTATGCAACAGACTTGGGCCTGCTTGTGGAGGCGCAAACGAACAGCCGGCCGCAGCATGTGACGCTGGCCAAAATTTCCAAGGGGATTCTCACGCACGTGAGCCGCTTGGAAGAACGGACCCTCTACACGGTGCACAATCAGGACGCCGCGGCGCGCACGCTGGTGGTCGAGCACCCGGCGCGTGTGGGATGGTCGCTTGCGAAGGGAGCGAAAGAGCCGGAAGAAAAGGCTCCGGGGATCTACCGCTTTCGGTTGGAAGTTCCGGCAAAGGCGACCGCGTCTCTGCCGGTGGAAGAGGAGCGCACGCTCGATGTCACGTATTCCATCTCCGACTTAAACGCGGATCAGATCGGCCTCTTCGTTAAAAACAAGACCATCACTCCGGAGATGGCGCAAGCGCTGCAGAAAATCATGGACCAGAAAGCGGTGGTCGCCAAACTCGAAGACGAAATGGAAAACCGGCAAAAAGATATCGACCGCATCGTGGAAGACCAGGGCCGGCTGCGGGAAAACATGAAAGCGCTGCGCGGTAGCGCCGAGGAGAAGGCGCTGCTGCAACGCTACACCAAGCAGCTCGATGAACAAGAAACGCAACTCGAAGCGCTGCGCAAAACAATCCGCGACACGGAAGCGCAGCGCGATAAGGCAAATGAGCAGCTGGAAAAAATGATTGAGGAGCTGCAGATTGAAGCGTCTGTATAGAAGCGCAGCCTGAAGAATAAGGCATTTTATGATCGAGTGTTTCCTGGCGTATCCACGGACATATCGCACCAAAAACTCGCCGACGATCAGGTTAAACAATACACTGAAACCGGCGTCTCTAATTTGAGGGGCGTGAAGATTTCTGGAAAGTAGCAATCAGTTATGACCGTGTTCTAACGAACATGTGAACAGTGCTCCGAACATGCAATTCACCCCCCTCCCGGCTCTCCATTCCGGTGAGAGTAGTCGTATGATGGACGACGAGGATGGCGCTCATCATCGGGTCTGCGTGAGGTCAGAAGCGCGATGCTGTCTACCACCACAAACGGCGGTCTGCATGAGTTCGTCTTTGAACGCGTGCTCTGCCGTTATGCGCGGCCCGGCGTTCGAGCCGCCGACCTTGGCACGGGGCCTGGTGCGATGGCTGCTCGTTTGAATTCTCTCGGGTGCGACGTTGTGGCTGTGGACCGCGACGCGAACGGCTATGTTGCTGGTCCTCCTCACCTGTGCCTCGATTTCAACGAACCGGATTTCGCTTCGCGACTGGGTGCCAGAAAATTTGAT
>WNFJ01029426.1_pt2 | contig 13864 bp, 15 predicted proteins | sample 5400461 | NCBI WGS metagenome assembly WNFJ01 (sample SAMN13153349, study PRJNA577476) | soil metagenome | isolation source: 115 cm saprolite on Douglas fir-dominated hillslope | place: USA:California | collected 2013-09-17 | reverse complement strand
CAGCCTGGGATTCGTTCCGTGCCCAGACGGCTCCCTTGAGCCCGGATTCGAGAAGATTGCCATTTATGTTGACCCTCTCGGCAGCCCCAAGCATGCCGCAAGGCAACTCCCGCTCGGGAAGTGGACGAGCAAGCTTGGCAAGCAGGAGGACATCAAACACCACTTAGACGGCCTGACCGGACTCCGGTACGGCCACGTTGCTCAATTCATGAGGCGGCCACAGGCCAGCCTCGTCTATCGGGTCATTTCTTGGTTGGCGCGCTTGTGGCTCCGGTGGATGTTTTTTCTCTACGTCCCTTCGGACCGCCGCGCTCTTTCGAGAGAGGTTGAGCAGTTAGCAACCGCTCGTCTGCAAATCGAGCGGTTGTAGCCTGGCGGGACTCATCGTCGCATCGCGCTTCGAGTTGCCCCTCCTGGGCTCGAACCAGGACTCTCCTGATCCAGAGTCAGGCGTGTTGCCAGTTACACCAAGGGGCACCAAACCGTCATCACATCTCAACCACACTCCGCTGCAGCACGTTCAATCCGCATGGAGCTGAGGGGGCTCGAACCCCTGACCTCCTGGGTGCGATCCAGGCGCTCTCCCAGCTGAGCTACAGCCCCGAAGGGTTTCAAACCTAGGGCGGCCAGCCCGGAGGGACAACCCCTAGACACTAAACGCCGTCGACTCGCAGACGGCGCCACTGGATCCACACGCTCGCCTCGAACACCACGAGGCCGCATTGCCCGAGTCCGGTATCCCGCTTGATGCGACTGCACCACAGTGACGACGGTCACGTGCCACGCGACGTGCGCCTCGCACCTTTGTCGCTACCTTTCTCGCCCATGCGCCCGATCCACCTTCGCTACACCGGCACGGTCGGCGTCTCGATCGATAAGGTGTTCGAACTTCTCTCGGATCCTACGCGGATGCCCGAGTGGTTGCCGAACTGCACCGTCGCCGTCCCGGGGCCGCAACCGAAGGGCAAGGGGGCCCGCCACCGGGTGCGGTTCGAGCGCAAGGGGCGCAAGATCGACATCGTCATCGAGGTCATCGAGTACGAGCCCCCCACCTCCTACGGCTGGGTCGAGATCATCCACCGGCGGGGCTCCCGAACGTTCTTCAAGCTGCAGTTTGCCGGTGGCTCGACCCGCATTACCATGCTGCAGCTATGGGTCCCGGGCAGTTGGCGCGCCTGGTTGATCGGCCAGTTTTACCGGCGCCGTAACGCGCACCGCATGTTCGACGGGTTGCTGCAGAACCTGAGAAAGGCGCTGACCAGGTAAGCGGCCGCGACTGGCGGTGGGCGCCGCTCAGTCGCTGAACGGTACGTCGACGCTCAGGCCGTCCTTCGCGACCGTTGTCTCAGGGAAGACATCCCGCGCCTCCTTCACGAGCTCGTCGGCGCTGACCGAATAGCGCGCTGAAACGTGCGACAACACCAGGCGGCGCGCTTTGGCCGCGAGCGCGACCTGGGCGGCTTCCCGGGCCGTCGAATGCCCCGTCTCCTTGGCGCGATCCCTCTCCTCCTCCCCGAAGGTTGCCTCATGGATCAGGAGGTCCGCCCCTCGCGCCGCGTCCACCACGGCGCCGCAGGGTCGCGTGTCGCCGGTGAACACCACGAGCCGCCCCGGGCGCCGGGCACCGACGATGCCCTCCGGCGCGACCGTCCGCCCGTCGGTTAGAGTGACCGTTTCGCCGCGCTGCAGCTTGCCCCACAGGGGCCCTTCAGGCACGCCCGCAGCGCGGGCCCGCTCGGGATCGAAGCGCCCCGGCCGTTCGTGCTCCCGCAGCGCGTAGCCTACCGACCCGCCGCCGTGCTCCGTCGCGAATACCTGGATCTCGTAGCCGTCGCGCTCGCCGCGGCTGCCATCCCGGAGCACCATCCCCGGCTTCACCTCCGCCACGTCGATCTGGAACGGTACCCGCTCGACGCCGAGCTCGAGCGCCTGCGAGAGGAGCTTCTTCGCCCCACGGGGGCCGTACAACAGCATCGGCTCCTCGCGCGTCTGGAGGCCCAGGGTGCGGATCAGTCCGATCACGCCGAGGAAATGATCGGCGTGAAAGTGCGTGAAGAAGATCTCGGCCAAAGCGAAGCTCACGCCGTAGCGCATCATCTGGCGCTGCGTACCCTCGCCGCACTCGAAGAGCAGCGTCTCGCCCTCGCGCACCAGTGCCATCGCCGAGACGTTGCGCTCGACGGTAGGCCTGGCGGCCGACGTGCCGAGAAAGGTCACCGCTAACATGCGCCGAATTTAAGCGTGTCTGTCGCGCCGCGCGTAACTTAGAAGACCCGATTCTCGAGGCTACCTCCGGATGTCGCTCGTATCCCGCGTTGTCGCGCCGACGCTGATCGTGGTGGGGGCGACCACCGCTGCCGCGCAGGCCGTCCATCACGGCCTCGACCCCGCGAACCTGGACACGACCTGCGCCCCCTGCCAGGACTTCTACCGCTACGCGAACGGCGGATGGCTGGCGCGCACCCCGCTCCCACCCGAGTACGCGAGCTACGGCAGCTTCACCGAGCTCGTGGAGCGCAACAACGAGACCCTGCACCAGATCGTCGATCGGTTCGCCGCCGCCGCGGCCGGCGTCCCGCCACGCACCGCCGATGAGAAGCTCGGCGTCTTCTACGGATCCTGCATGGATTCGACGCAGACCGAGCGCGCCGGCGTCACGCCGCTCGCGCCCGAGCTCACCCGCATCGGGGCGATCCGCTCGGTAGGCGACGTCGTGACCGCGGTCGCCCGGCTGCACCGGGGCGGCTGGGACCCGCTCTTCATCTTCGGCGGCACGCCCGATTTCAAGAACAGCACCGTGACGATCGCCGCCGTCACTCAGGGCGGGCTCGGCCTCCCCGACCGCGACTACTACATCCGCACAGATTCGGCGGCGGGAGCGCTACGCGCCGCCTACCTCCGCTACGTCACGCGGACGCTTGGACTGCTCGGTGACGCGCCGGGCGCGGCCGACTCGACCGCCCAGCGCCTCATGGCGCTCGAGACGGTGCTCGCCCGCGCCTCGCTCACGCGGGTGGAGCGGCGCGATCCCAACGCCAACTACCACAAGCTGTCGCTCGCCGGTGCCGACTCGCTCACCCCACACGTCCAGTGGCGGGCGTTCCTCAGTGAGGCCGGCGCCCCGCCGACCGACGCGATCAACGTGGGCCAGCCCCGCTTCTTTCACACCCTGGACAGCCTGCTTGCCGCCGCGCCGCTCGCCGACTGGCGGGCCTATCTGCGCTGGCACCTGGTGCGCCAAACGGCGCCCTGGCTGTCGAGCCCGTTCGTGGCGGAGAGCTTCGCGCTCCAGCAGGCAGTGACGGGAGTGAAGCAGCAGCAACCGCGCTGGAAGCGCTGCCTCCAGACCGCGAACGCCCTGATGGGCGACGCCTTGGGCGCGGCGTACGTGCGGGAGACCTTCACCCCCGAGGCGCGGCACCGCGCGCTCGAGATGGTGGGCCACCTGATCGCGGCGCTCGACGAGCGGCTCCACACGCTCGAGTGGATGGGGGACTCGACCCGGGCGCAGGCGCTCGTCAAACTGCTCGCCATTCGGGAGAAGATCGGCTATCCCGATCGCTGGCGCGATTACGCCAAGCTCCAAGTCGACCGGGGGCCGTTCGTCGGGAACGGGGTGCGCGCCGCGGCGTTTGCGACCGCGCATAACGTGGAGCGCATCGGCAAGCCGGTCGAGCGGGACGAGTGGCGCATGACGGCGCCGACCGTGAACGCCTACTACAACGCCTCGCTCAACGACATCACGTTCCCGGCCGGGGTTCTACAGCCCCCGTTCTTCGACCCCGCCGCCGACGATGCGGTGAACTACGGTGGGATGGGCGCCGTGATCGGCCACGAGTTGACCCACGGCTTCGACGACCAAGGGCGGCAGTTCGACGCCGCCGGCAATCTGCGGGACTGGTGGACACCGGGAGACGCCGCGCGGTTCCAGGCGCGCGCCGCCCTCGTCGTGCGGCAGTTCGACGGCTATACGGTGGTCGACTCGGCGACGCACGTGAACGGGCGGCTCACGTTGGGCGAGAACATCGCGGATCTCGGGGGCCTGAAGATCGCCTACGCCGCCTTCGAGCGCTCATTCGCCGGCCGGCCGCGGCCTCCGGCGATCGACGGCTTGAGCCCCGAGCAGCGGTTTTTCCTCGCCTGGGCCCAGATCTGGCGCTTCAAGGAGACCGACCAGTACCTCCGGAACCAGGTGGTCGTCGATCCGCACGCCCCGCCGCGGTGGCGCGGCATGGGGCCGCTCGCGAACCTGCCCGAGTTCGCCCAAGCGTTCGGCTGTAAGGCGGGCGATCCGATGGTGCGCCCCGATAGCCTGCGCGCCACGATCTGGTAGCAGCGCGGAGCGCTCGGGACGGGGAGCGGCGTGGCGGGCGGGCGCGGTGAGCGGGGCTCGGGGAGCCTAGGTCCCGCCCGCCCTCGCCTACCCCGCGCGGGTTAGAAGACTTTCACCGTCAGGTAGCGGCCGGGTCGCTCCCGGAGATCGGTCAGGAGGGCCGACAGCGAGGCGAGCGTCTGGTTCAGGTTCTGGTAGAGCACCGTGTCGGTCGCAAACTTGCCGAGCGTGCCCTCCCCCCGGTCGATCTTGTCGAGCAACTGTTTCAAGGACCCCGTAGCATCCGCCAAGCGGCCGGTGAGCTGCGTCAGGTTCGCGCTCAAGGTGTCGAGCCGCTTGCCGGAGGTTGTGGCGTTCGAGGCCCCGAGCAGCGTGTCCAGGTGCGCCACGACGCGCTCCAAGGAATGGAGCGTCGCTTGCGCCTGCTGCACCGCCGGTCCGTTGGTCGCCTGGGTGAGGGCGTTCATGCCGCGCTGCGTGGCGAGCAGGGTGTTGTGGATGTCGTTCGCCAGCTGACCGGGGTTTAAGCCCTTATTGACCTTGGCGATCAACTCGTTCGCTCCGGTCGCGGCGCGCTGCGCGATGTCGGCGAACTGCTCCTCGGTCACTCCAGCGATCTTCCCCCCCGGCCCGAGCAGCGTGTCGCTCGTACCGGGGTTATAGTCGACGAACTTGGCGCCCAGGAAGTCGGCGGAGACGACGGTCGCGGTGGCGTCCTTGTGGGGCCGCACCTCGGGATCGAGCTCGAGCATGACCGTGACCCGCCCCACCCGCTCCAGTCGCACGTGCCCCACGCGCCCTTTTTTCACGCCCGACACCCGCACCGGGTCCCCTTCCTTCAAGCCGCTCACGTTCCCGAACGCCACCGGGACGGATACCGCCTTGGACACGACCGAGCGGCCGGTGAGCCAGAACATGAATCCTGTGAAGACGACGAACCCGACGAGCACCAGGGCGCCGAGGGTGACCTCTTGCCTATAGCTGAGGTCCATGCGCCTCCCGGGCTTCCGCCGCCTCGGTCTGGATCACCGCCATCTCCAAGTCGCGCTCCAGGAACAGCTGCACCGCCGGGTCCTTCGAGGCGAGGATCTCCTCCGCCGTGCCGATCGCGCGGATCTTCGTTTGCCACAAGAGCGCGACGCGGTCCGCCACCCGGAACGAACCGCGCACGTCGTGCGACACGACCACGCTCGTCACCCCCAGCTCGTTCTGCAGCCGCTCCACCAGCCCGTCGACGGGATCCAAGCCCGATGTGGGCTCGTCGTACAGGAGGTACTTGGGCTTGCCCGCGATCGCCCGCGCGATCCCGACGCGCTTGCGCATCCCCCCAGAAAGCTCCGCCGGCATCTTGTTCGCGACCTCCGGCGCCAGGTTGACGAGCCGGAGACACTCTCGCACCCGCGACTCGCAGTACAGCGCATCGCGGGCCTGCTCGTCGTCGGCGATGCCGAGCCGGATGTTCTCGTATACGTTCATGGAGTCGAACAGCGCGCCGTACTGGAAGACGTAGCCGATCTTGGCACGCAGGCGCGCCAGCTCCTGGCGCCCGAGCGCCGGCACGTGCAGACCGTCCACGATCACATCGCCCGAGTCGGGCCGCAGCAGCCCGTTGATCATCTTGAGCGTGACGCTCTTCCCCACCCCCGACGGCCCGAGCAGCGCCACGGTCTCGCCGTCGTGCACCTGGAGGCTCACGCCGTCGAGCACCACGTTCTCGAGGAAGCGCTTGGAGACGTTCAGGAGCTCGATCATTTGGCGACGAGCAGCAGCTTCGTCGTGAGGACGTCGAGCAGGAGGATCGTGACGGAGGCCGCCACCACGGCCGTCGTGGCGGAGCGGCCCACCCCCTCGGCACCCTGTTGCGTGTTGTAGCCGATGTAGCAGGAAATGAGCGCGATGGCGGTCGCGAAGAAGTAGCTCTTGATGAGCGAGTACCACAGATCGAGCGGCCGGAAGAAGTAGCGCGCGCCGTACTCGAAGTCGGTGTAGGTGAGGCCGAGCGAGCCCTTGGCGGTGAGATACCCGACGATGATCCCCGTCGCGTTCGCCAGCATCGTCAAGGCCGGGATCACGAGAATCCCGGCGAGCACGCGCGGAATCAGCAGGTGGGAGATGGGCGAGCGGCCCAAGCTCTCGAGCGCGTCGATCTGCTCGGTGACGCGCATGGTGCCGAGCTCCGCCGCGTAGCGCGCCCCGATCCGGCCCGCCAGGATGAGCGCGGTGAGCACGGGGCCGAGCTCGAGGATCATCGATTCCGAGATCACGGCGCCGGCGTAGTAGAGCGGCAGGGTGCCCGTGAACTGATAGCCGGTCTGCAGGCTCGTCACCGCTCCGGCAAACCCGGCGATCAAGAGCACGATGAAGAGGCTGCCGTAGCCCACGTTCAAGGCTTGCTCGACGGTGCGGGGCAGATAGACGCGCCACTCCGTGAGCCCGCGCAGCAAGTCGATCGTGAGGAGGGTGAAGCGGCCGGCGTGGTCGGCGCTGCGGAGGCTCCAGCGCGCGACCAGCCGCAGCGGGCCTAGCGTGAACTCCGCCCCGTTTGCCATGCGCTGTATCTTGGGTACCCATGCCCCGTTCGTCCACCCCTCACCCCCCATCTGGCGCTCGCGCGGGGCTCGGCGCGATGGCGGAGCGGGCGCAGTCGTTCCGGCGCCGCCTGCTCAACTGGTACGCGCGCGCGGCGCGCGATCTGCCGTGGCGGCGCACGCGCGATCCCTACCGCGTGCTCGTCTCCGAGGTCATGCTGCAGCAGACGCAGGTGAGCCGCGTGGAGCAATTCTACCCCCGCTTCCTGGCGCGTTTTCCCGACTTCGCGACGCTCGCCCGGGCGCGGCCGCGCGCCGTGCGCGAGGCGTGGGACGGCTTGGGCTACTACGCGCGGGCTCGCAACCTGCACGCCCTAGCCCGCGCCGTCGCGCACCGCGACGACGCCACGCTGCCCGACGATCCCGCGGAGCTCGTGAAGCTGCCCGGCGTGGGGCCCTATACGGCGGGCGCCGTCGCGACGTTCGCCTACGAGAAAGCGGTGCCCGCCGTCGACACGAACGCGAGCCGCGTGATCCGCAGAGTGTTCTTCGGGAAGCGGGCCGCCCGGGCGCGGCCGAAGGACGTGTGGGATATCGCGCGCGCCCTCGTGCCGAAGGACGGCAAACGGGCGTGGCGCTTCAATCAGGCGGTGATGGAGTTGGGGGCGCTCGTCTGCCGGGCGCGGAGCCCCGCGTGCCCCACCTGTCCGGTACGGCCCGCGTGCCGGACGGGAAGCCGGCTAGCCCCGGACCAGCGTGGCCGCCGTCAGGGCGATGAGTCCGAACGCGCCGGCCAGTGACGCCCCGATGATCTGCCGCTGGCGCAGGCGCGGAAACGCCTCGGGCAGCTCGCCTCGGGCGTTCACGTCGAGGCGCGCCAAGCGCGAGGCCGTGGGCACGCTGATCCCGAGCGCCACGAGCGCCCCGAGGATGCCCGCCCCCATCATGAGGGTGAGCCAGCCCGCCATGGCGCCGCCCTGCATGTAGGGAATGCTCAAGATCACCCCCGAGAGCACGACCGCCGCGGCGCCGGGGCCCACGAGCAACCGCTGGATGGCGCCGATCAGCTGGTACGCCTTGAGCCGCTCCCCCGGCGCGAACGCCTTGGCGCGGATCCCGGCCACCATGGTCGCGATGCCACCGCCGAGCCACAGGGTGAAGCCGAGCACGTGCACGAGCAGCCAGAAGCCCTTCATGCGCGACCGACGCCTCCCCCTCCCCCGCCGCCTACCGCCACCGGGATCGGCTGGCGGCCGGCGTACCCGGCTTCGAGTTCGTGCCAGTGCTCCACTCGGTCCTCGCCCTGCTGCCAGCACCAGAAGATGTCGCGCCCATCGAGCTTGCCATAGAAGTCGACGAGCCCCTGCTCGAACCCTTTGAACACGCAGCCGATCTGCTCGAGCTCGAGGAGGTAGTCGTTGATCTCGCGCGCCACCGTTTCGACCTGGACGCGGAGCCCCACCTGCTCGGGCGACTCGCCCCACTCCGGCTTCGCCTGCGCGGCGGCCAGCTCGTAGCGCGCGACGAGGTCGCGCCACTGGGGGTGCCGGGCGATGATGTCGGACACGATCCGCTTGACGAGCGGCAGCGTACGGTTGGCTTCGGCGAGGGTGAAGTACTTGCGGGCCACGGCAGATAATGTAACAGCGGACGGGGCTGCGACCAGCGGGCCCGCGCGTTGCGACGGGCGACGTTACGCGGGGGCGACGCCGATGCCGCGGATGAGCTCGGGGTGGGGGATGAAGCCCACGACGCGCCGCTTCTCGTCCACGACGACGATCGTCGAGCGGATGTGGGCGTCGCTCGGCTCGAGGCGCGCGATCGGGAACCCGGTGAGCTCGGTGTCGGGCGTCACGACGCTGGTATCGTGCCGGGCGTGCGCCTCGGCGGAGCAGGTGGTGGGGTCGTGCCCCGCGGCGACGCACCGGGTCACGATGTCGCGATCGGAGATCGTGCCCAGAAAGCGGCGGTCCTTGGGGTTGTCGACCACCGGCACGACGGAGATGTCCTTGGCGCGCATCAACAGCGCCACTTCGGCGCACGTCGCCCCCTCGGCGGCGACGAACGGCTCGGGGATCATGATCTCGCGTGCCAGCATCGCGTCTAATGTATCAGGTCGAGGGCGGCCGTGGTGGCCTCGTAGCCCGCGCGCAAGAAGCGCTCGCCCGCGGCCACGGCGAAGGTGGCTTCGCGTTCCGCGACGGCGCGCACCACCACGAGGCGCGGGGCGGTGGCGGGCCACGCCCCGATCGCTCGCTCCGTCTGCGCCGCCATCATGATGCGGATCGCCGCGCCGTGCGCGCGGACCAGCGCGGGGATCGCCGCGCGCCGCGACGCCGGAGGCTCGTCGAACCCGGGGCCCACGTCGATCGCCACGACGAGTTCGGCGGGGAGGCGGCGGGCGACCTCGAGCGGGAGCACCGCTCGCAGGCCGCCGTCGGCGAGCTGGCGGCCGTCCAAGCTCGCCTGAGGGAAGTAGAGCGGCAGGGCGCACGAGGCGTACAGCGCCGCGCGCAGCGGCGCGTCGCGACCGAGCGCCCCGAAAAGCACCAGCTCGCCTGAGTCCACGTCGGTCGCGGTCACGGTGAGCGGGATCGCGAGCTCGGCAAACCGCGTCGCGGGGACGAGCCGGGCGATGGTGCGCTGGAGCGGCGCCGCGCGGAAGAGGTGGGAAGCGAACATCCCGCATAGGAGGGACCAGTAATCGAGGGCGGCGACGTCTCGCGAGCGCAGCGTACGCGCGGTCTCGACGAACCGCTCGTAGCTCGAGCCCGCGGCGAAGGCGGCGCCGACGACCGCACCCATGGACGTGCCGACGATATGGCTGACGCGGTGGCCGCGCTCGGCGACGGCGCGCCAGGCCCCGGCGTGGGCCAGCGACTTGGCGCCCCCACCGCCCAACACCAGGACGGTCTTCACGGCGGCGTGGCCGCTGCGAGCGTCACGGTCGCCGCGGCGCCCGGCACTCCGTTCGCTCGAGCCCGAGCCGTCAAGCGCGGCGCGTCACGCCCCGGCGCCCACCTCGGCGCGGGCGTTCACTCCCCGCGGCCCTGATCGTAGCGCCGGTCCATGACGCGGGACGCGCGGCGCTTCACCGCGCGGTCGTAGCGCCGCTTTTCGTCCGGCGTCTCCGGCAAAATCGGCGGCACCTCGGTTGGCACGCCCGTGTCGTCCAGCGCCACGTAGGTGACGTAGCAGGAATTGGTATGGCGTTTCTCGCCCGAGAGCACGTTCTCGGCCAGGATCTTGACGCCCACCTCCATCGAGGTGCGGCCGGCGTAGTTGACGCGAGCGAACGCCGTCACCAGCTCCCCCACGTGGATCGGCTCCTTGAAGTCGACCTTGTCCACCGACACGGTGACGCACTGTTTGCGGGCGTGCCGGATGGCGCAGACCGCCGCCACGCGATCCGCCAGCGCCAGGATCACACCGCCGAACACGTTCCCCATGATGTTGGCGTGCTGCGGCATCATCAGCTCGCTCATCACGGTTTCCGATTCGCGCGGATGCTTGCCCTGCATCAGTAGTCGACCGGTCGGAGATAGAATTCCCCGATTGCCGTCTGCGACATCACCGCGACGGTCGGCAGCCGGCGCTTCCAGTGGGTCGACTCGAGCCGGCGCCGCACCTTGGCGACTTCCTCGGGCGTGAAGCCGCGCGCCACTACCGCCTCGGGCTTCAGGCCGCGGATCAAGTAAGAGAGAATCCGGTCCACTTTATCGTAGGCGAGGCCGAAGTCCCCTTCGGTCGTCTGCCCCGGGACCAAGTCGGGCGTGGGCGCCTTCTGGAGGATGACCTGCGGCACGCCCACGTGGCGCGCCAGGGCGCGCACCTGCGTCTTGAACAGGTCGCCGAGCGGATTCACGGGCGGGGTGTCGTCGGCGTGCCAGGTGAAGTAGCCGAGCAGCCGCTCCGACTTGTTGCCGGTGCCGAGCGGCAGCGCCTGGTATTTCGCCGCGAGGTCGAAGAGCACGATCATCCGCTCGCGCGCCATCACGTTGCCGCGGCGCGTCGGGTCGGCGTCGCCCACCTGCGCGAGGTAGCCGTCCACGGCGGACGTGATGTCGATCGTGCGCGATTCGATGCCGAGCGTGTCGATCACGAGCTGGGCGTGCTCCAGGCTTTCGGGACTGGACGTGCGGTAGGGCATCCGCACCCCGATCACGTTGGCGCGGCCTAACGCCTCGACCGCGAGGAACGCCGTGAGCGCCGAGTCCACGCCGCCCGAGATCCCGACGACGCCCTTGGTGAACCCGCGCCGGTCGACCACTTCCTCGCGCAGGAAGCTCACGAGCCAGCGCCGCGCCAGGGCGACGTCGAGCGCCAGGGGATCGCCGTCGGCGACCCCCTGACCCAGCACGGGCACCGCGGCGGCGGCGGGCGGCCCCGCCGGCAGGGTCGCGGCCCCGTTCGTCGCCGGGTCGAACTTGACCGCGGCGCGCGGCTTCGCCGCGCCGCCCGGCTCGCGCCGCCCCAGGATCGGGACGAGATGCGGCAGGTTCACCTCGAGATCGGCGAGGAGCGGGGCTTCGGCCCGCGCCCGCGTCAGCTGCTCCAAGTCTACGTCGTAGGTGAGCACGGCCTCCTCGAACAGCGGTCCCCGCAGCACGATCTCCCCGCAGGGATTGACGAGCACCGAGGCGCCCGGGAACCCCTTCCCGCCCTCGAAGCCCTCCAGGCTCGCGAGCGCCACCCACACACCGTGCTCGTCCGCCATGCCGCGGACGATGCGCTCCCAGCGTACGACGCTCGCCGGCAGTCCCGCCGTCGTTTCGTCCGTCCCCGTACCGCGGGCGGGCGACGCGCTCGGCACGAGCACCAGCTGGGCGCCGTCTAAAGCGGCGATCGTCCCCGTGATCGAGTGCCACGCGTCCTCGCAGATCAGGATGGCCGCCCGCCCCCAGCTTGTGTCGAACGCCCGCACGTCGTGGCCGCGCTCCACGAAGCGCTCCTCGTCGAACACGCCGTAGGTGGGCAGGAACACCTTGCGGTGCACGTGCCGCACGCCGGCGTGGGGGCCGCCGGAACACTTCATAGAAGCCGACGGCGACGTCGAGCGGCGGGCCGGCCGCCGCCGCGTGCTCGAGCGTCAAGTCGCGGTACAGGGTCCCCGCCGTGACCGCGACGTCGCGCACCCCGCCCTCGACGAAGTACCCGGAGGTCGCCGTCTCCGGGAACACGACCAGGTCGACCGGCGGCCCGAGTTTCGCGAGCCGGGCTAGCACGCCACCGATCTTCTGGAGATTGGCGGCGTAGTCCCCCTTCGTGGGGCGGATCTGTGCGATCGCAAGACGCGGCATCGGAAGGGAAGATAACCGAACTCGAGAGGCTCGGGTCGTGGGCGGACGGCGCGGGCGGGGCGCGCCGGCGTCACGAGCGTCTCCGCTCGGGCCGGTTCCGAAGAGCGCGCTAGGCGCCGGTGAGAAACCACACTCCGGCGACGGCGAGCGTCACTTCGATCAGGGTGACGAATACGCCTTCCGGTAGCCGGTCGAGGATGCGCTTCCCGAGCCACGACCCCGCGATCATGATGGGGCCGAGCGCGAGACCGATGGCGACGCCGCGCGCGGTCAACACGGCCGTCCCCTGGTAGGCGGCGAGTTTCGCCACGTGCATGACGACGGTCGCCAGCGCCTCGGTGCCGATGTAGCCGCCCTTGACGAGCCCATGGGCGAGGAAGAACGGCGCCATGAGCGGCCCCACGCTCCCGACCAAGGCCGAGAGGAAGCTGAACACCGCCCCGATCCCCGCGAACGCCCGCACGCCGGGCCGCCACGTCGGGGTGCGTGGCAGGTGGCGCCACACCACCATGGCGAGCAGGAACGCCCCCACCAGCCGCTTGAGGGGGCCGAGCGGCGCCGTGGCGAACAGCACGCCGCCCGCGAGCGCCAGCGGCACGGCTCCGAGCGCGAACCACCCGACCACGGGGACCGCCACCTCGCGCCGGTTGAACCACACACGGCTGCCGTTCCCGACGAGCTGCGCCACGGTAAGAATGGGGATCGCTGCGCGCACCCCGAACACCGCCACGAGCGCCGGCAAGAGCACCGCCGCCCCGCCGAACCCGGCGACACCCGCCAACGTGCTCGCGGCGAGCGCCGCGCCGCCGAGCACCAGCCACTCACCCCACCCCCCTAGCAGCGCGGTGCCCTCGCCCCCGTCCCTTCGCCTCCCAGCGCGGGGCGTTCGGGCGTCGCCTCGGCCAGAGCGCGGCGCGCCACCCAGCTCAGCGCGTAAGCGACCCCGAGGATCCCGAGCGCCAAGACGACGAGCCACGGCTGAGCCACCGCCGCCCCGGCGAAGAGCGCCGCGTACACGGCGAGGAAGAGGAGCGGGATCCAGGGATAGAGGGGCACACCGAACGGGGCGGGCGGCTCACGACGCCGCAGCCGGAACAGCGCGAGCACCGTGAGGCTGTCGATCATGAGGATGAGGATAATCGCCACGGCGAGCAGCTTCTCGAAGGTCCCCGTGGTGGCGAGCGCGATGGCGACGCCGCCGATCACGAGCATGGCCACCCAGGGCGTGCCGCCGGGGTTGACGCGCGCCAGCGGGCGTGGTGCCAGCCCATCGCGGGCGAGCCCGAACAGGATGCGCGGCGTCACGAAGATGTTGCCGTTCAAGGACGCCAACACGACGAGCAACGCCAGCCCAGCGACCACTTGGCCGCCCTGCGCTCCCGCGAGCGCGCTGGCGACGTCGGCGGCGACCAGGTTCGAGCGCGCGATGCGGTCGAGCGGCAGGACCTGGAGGAAGGCCGCGTTCAGCAACAGGTACAGGATGGCGGCAGCCGCAATCCCGCCGAGGAAGATGCGCGGCAGCGTGCGGCCGGGATCGACCACCTCCTCGGCGATCTTCGCGAGGTCGGGATAGCCGTAGTAGGTCCACAGCACCGGCTGCGCGGCGACCGCGAGCGCCGCCCAGACGCTCCAGCCACGGGGCGCGCCGACGAGCGCGCCGTGCCACCCCGCTCCCGTCCCGAGCGCGAAGGCGATCGCGACGA
>WNFJ01624923.1_pt1 | contig 13867 bp, 10 predicted proteins | sample 5400461 | NCBI WGS metagenome assembly WNFJ01 (sample SAMN13153349, study PRJNA577476) | soil metagenome | isolation source: 115 cm saprolite on Douglas fir-dominated hillslope | place: USA:California | collected 2013-09-17 | reverse complement strand
GATGGGAACGGCCATGGCATCGCGCGATTTTTCCGGCGCAGTGATCGATGGGGGAGTACGAGACACCGCCTATCTGCAGAAAATTGGCTTCCCCGTGTATGCCCTGGGAATCGTGCCGTCCACTTCGGTCAGCCACTACCGCTTCGCGGGAGCGAACATTCCGGTCGTGTGTGACGGAGTCGCGGTGAATCCCGCGGATATTATTGTGGCGGATGCCGATGGCGTGGTGGTGGTTCCTCGCGCGACGGCGACGCAAGTCCTTGCGCTGGCGCAGGAGATGGACTTCAAAGAGCACTCCATGTACGCGTGGATCGAAAAGCTCAAGTCCATCCAGGAAGCGGTGAAGAAGTTTGGGCGTCTCTAAGATAACGTAAGAGCGATTGATTCGATTTAATCGTTGGAATTTGTGCTGGAACTTGGAAGCGGGCCGTAGTATAGACACATTCACGAAATGGTTGATATTTTCATCATGCGGGCGAATGCATGGAGTTTCTTCGGGCCGTTGCGCGCATTCTCGATTGCTGGTGCGATGCTTTGTGCCAGCTTCTTTCCGGGGCAAACCGGCACAAACCGGACGTGTTTCTCTTCACGTGATTGATCAGCAGGAGAACGACCAGGGTTGCTGAGCGAAACCTGGGTTCCTGCATCGGACAGGAGTTCGTAAGAAGATGCGGTTCGGTCAAGGAGCGCTCTTGATGACAGTCGGATGCGGATTCCTGGCGGCCGCGCAGGCGCAAGAGGCGGGCAGCGTTTCCGTTTCCACTTCAATCCAGGTGACTGCAGAAGCTCTGGCCGCGCAGCCCGTGGGGGCCAATTGGCTTTCGTACAATGGGGATTACACGGGCCGCCGCTTCAGCAGCCTCGAGCAGATCAATGCGAAGAATGTTGAGCAACTCCGCGCGCAATGGGTATTTCACGCGCCCAATTCGAGTAGCCTGGAAGTCACGCCGGTGGTGTTCGATGGCCTCATGTTTGTCACTTCCGCCAACGATGCCTATGCGCTGGATGCGCAAGCCGGCCGTGTCATCTGGCATTACTCGCGGCCGGTCACCGAAGGGCTGATCGACGACGCCTCGCAGCATCACAATCGCGGCGTGGGGATGCTAGGCTCGCGCATCTATATGGAAACGGACAACGCTCATCTGCTTTGTCTGGATGCGCGGTCCGGGCATCTGCTGTGGGACGTACCTTACGCCGAGGGAAACAAGAATTACGGAGCGACGAGCGCGCCGCTGGTGGTGAAGGACAAAGTGCTGGTGGGAACTTCCGGCGGCGACGACGGGGTGCGCGGATTCGTGGCCGCCTATGATGCCGAGACGGGGAAACTTGCGTGGCGATTCTGGACGATTCCCGGGCCAGGCGAGTTTGGCTCCGCGAGTTGGCCCGGCGAATTGTACAGGCACGGCGGCGGTACCACCTGGATGCCCGGCACGTACGATCCGGAACTCAATACGATTTATTGGGGCACCAGCAATCCGACTCCGGATTTCGATGGCGGCCCGCGCCCGGGGGACGACCTCTATACCGACTGCGTGCTGGCTTTGGACCCCGATACGGGAAAGCTCAAGTGGTATTTTCAATTTACTCCGCACGACCTCTTTGACTACGACGCCACGGAAACTCCCGTTCTGGTCGATGCCAGCTACCAGGGCCAGCCGCGAAAGCTGCTGGTGGAAGCGAATCGCAACGGCTATTTATACCTGCTGGACCGCACGAACGGAAAATTTCTATCGGCTTTTCCCTTCGTGGAAAAACTGAATTGGGCAAAGGGAATCGACGCGCAGGGCCGGCCGATTCGAACCGGCGTGCAACCCACGGCAGGGGGCACGCGGACCTGCCCCGGGTTCACCGGAGCTACCAACTGGTACTCGCCTTCTTACAATCCCACGACCCACCTTTTCTATTTCCTAGCGGAGGAAAACTGCGATCTCTTCTTTTTGAAGCCGGAGGAGTTTTCCGAAGGAAAGACATATTACTCGACGGGAGCGCGGCACAGCCCGGGCGATAACCGGCAGAAGATTCTGCTCGCCTACAGCCTCGAATCCGACAAACCGGCGTGGCGATTTCCGCAGGTAGGTTCGGGACATTCCGCGGGTGGAACGATGACCACCGCGGGCGGACTGCTCTTTTTTGGCGATGATGCGCAGTCCTTCGAAGCCGTGGACGCGCAAACGGGCAAGCCGCTGTGGCACTTCAACACCGGCCAAGGCATGCATGCTTCGCCGATGAGCTACGCGGTGAATGGGAAGCAATACCTGGCTATCGCCGCGGGGAGCGACATTTTCAGTTTTGGTTTGCCTTAGGAAACGAACGATTTCAAATCATTTTTACTCGAAGGAGGAATTCGAAATGTTTTTCACTCTGAGCACGAGAAGGGGCTTTGCCGCTCGACTAGCCGCACTTTTGCCGGGCCTCGGCTTTGCGGGAATGGCGGCCGCAACGCCGGCGCCGGCCGCGCAGAACGCCAGCGGCGTCCAGAAACTAGATGGCGATGGAAAACCCGCCGGCAAAGGTTTCATCACTCCGCTGATTATTTACAACGGATTGATGTACATCGCCGGGCAAGGCGCTCATTCACGCGGCGACAAGTCCGACGCCGGCAAGACTCCTACCATCGAGATGCACACGCACATGGTGATGGAAGGCGTGAAGGCCACCGTTGAATCGGGCGGCGGCACCATGGACAGCATTCTTCAACTCACCGTGTTTCTGGCAAAGCTGGACTATTACGACGGCATGAACTCGGTGTTCAAGACTTACTTTCCGAACGGAGGGCCCGCTCGGACCACCGTTGCAGTTGCTGGATTGCCAGGCGAGTCGCTGGTGGAAATTAACTGCATCGCTGCCGTAGTGCGCGACGCAAGGAAGGGGGCGTAAACCGATGGCATTAAACGATCGCTGGAATCGCAGAACATTTCTGGGCACTCTCGGCGCACTGGTGGGGACGATTTTCAGCGGACGCAAGGCGTTTGCATTACCATCTGCCGCGGGTGGCAAAGCCGCTCCCGTCTCCGGCTTTGGTGCAACCGGAAACGTCTACGAAGAATTAGCCGTAACCACGGTCATCAACGGACAGGGCACCATGACCGTGCTGGGTGGTTCATTGATGCGTCCTGAAGTCGAAGCCGTGATGGCGTTGGCGGGGCGCCACTTTGTCAGCGTTCCTGAGCTCGAAGTCGCCGCCGGCAAGCGCATTGCAGAAATGCTCAAGCTGCCGGAGGGATACGGCGCCATCGTCACCTCGGGGGCCGCCGCAGCGATGCAGTCGGGGCTCGCGGGCATCCTCACGGGTGACAATCCGAAGTTTATCGAACAGTTGCCGGATCTAACGGGCATGAAATCGGAAGTCATCATTCAAAAGTCACATCGCAATCCTTTCGACCATCAGTTGCGCTCCACCGGGGTGAAGCTCGTGGTTGTCGAATCGCGCGACGATCTGAAAAAAGCATTAAATCCGCAGACCGCCATGATGCACTTCTCAAACTTCGCTGATACGGAAGGGCAGATCAAAGTCGAAGAATGGGTTAAGCTGGCGCATGAAAATCAGATTCCCGCGTTCATCGACGCCGCGGCAGATACGCCTCCCGTTTCGCATTTGTGGGATTACGCAAACATGGGCTACGACCTCATCGCCTTCAGCGGTGGAAAAGCGATTCGCGGGCCGCAATGCGCGGGTCTGCTCGTCGGGAAGAAAGATCTGGTCGCCTACGCCCTGCTGAACAATAGTCCGCACGAGGACACCCTCGGCCGCAGCCAGAAAGTGGGGAAAGAGGAAATCGTCGGGATGGTCAAGGCTCTGGAATCTTATTTGAAGGAAGATCACGAGGCGCTGAACAAGGAATGGCAGCGCCGTCTGGATTTCATCTCCGGCCAAGTGACAAGGATTCCTGGGGTGACAACTTCGTTCCCCGCCCCGGAAATCGCGAACCATGTCCCCCACATGCACATCAAGTGGGATGCGGCGCGCATTGCGTTGACACCGCGCGAAGCGGGCGCTGCTCTGCGCAGCGCAACACCGTCCATCGTTCTTTCATCGGGAGAGCATGGTGAAGCCTTGTTGATGAATTCCTTCATGTTGCAGCCAGGGGAGGAAAAGATCATTGCGCGGGAATTGATTAAGGTCTTGAAGTCGCACGCAGCGTGATCGAATCGGGACTGTTGTTCGCGAGTTCGATGAGGCCGAATTCCTGGAGCCGGCGTATGTCCGTGATCTGTTCGCATCGCGGGAGCCTGCATGGCTGAACGTGCGGAGAGCCGCGTGCGCTGGTTCCTGGTATTTGGACTATTTATTTTGAGCGCGGTTGCCTATCTCGACCGCGTCAATATCTCCATCGCCGGGAGCTCCATCGCTGCCGAGTATCATCTGAGCCATACTCAGCTTGGTTGGATATTCAGCGCCTTTCTGGTGGGCTACGCGCTCTTTCAGACGCCCGGCGGATGGCTCGCCGACCGGCTGGGCCCGCGGCGGGTGCTCACGGCGGGAGTTTTGTGGTGGGGAATCTTTACCGCTCTGACCGCTGTCGTTTCCACAAAAATCGCCTTCGCCGTACTCTTGTTTGCGGCGGTGCGATTTCTTCTTGGCGCCGGCGAAGCGATCATTTATCCGGCATCCAATCAATTCGTTTCGCGCTGGATTCCATCGGCGGAGCGGGGAATCGCAAACGGTTTGATTTTCGCCGGCGTCGGCGTGGGAGCTGGCGCTACGCCAATTCTGATCACCCACGTCATGGTCCGCTATGGCTGGCGCTGGTCCTTCTGGATGAGCGCCACCATCGGGTTGCTTGCCGGCACGGCCTGGTATTTCCTGGCGCGCGACACGCCCGAAGAACACTCGCACGTTTCCGTCCCGGAACTGGCGCACATTCAGGCTGGGCGAACCGCCAAATCTGCAGCGGACGGCCGAATTCCTTGGAGCACCATCTTTCGAAGCAAGGAAGTGCTGGCGCTAACCCTCAGCTATTTCAGCTTCGGCTATGTCGCCTGGATTTTCTTCAGCTGGTTCTTCATCTATCTCGCCAAGGTGCGCGGATTAGACCTGAAGGTGAGCGCCTTTTACACCACGCTGCCTTTTCTGGCGATGGCCGCGTGCAGCCCGCTGGGCGGAGCGCTCAGCGACAAGCTCACGAAGCTCTACGGAAAACGCGCCGGAAGATGCGGGATCGCCGTTTTCGGGCTCCTCTTGACGGCTGTCTTTCTGGCATTTGGATCGCAAGTCGAAAGCGCCCGGCTGGCCAGTGTCGTTCTTGCCGGTGGCGCGGGCGCACTGTATCTTTCGCAAAGCTCTTTCTGGTCAGTAACTGCGGATATCGCTGCTGGATCTTCGGGCTCCGTTTCGGGTTTCATGAACATGGGCAATCAATTTGGAGGAGCACTCACCGCTTCACTCACACCTGCAATCGCGACTCGCTTTGGCTGGACCACCTCCTTTTGTGTCGCCGCGGGTTTGTCGGTGCTTGGTGCCGCAGCCTGGCTGCTTGTCGATCCCGAACGCGCTCTGGCGCCCGCAACGAAATTGTCGCCATCACCAGAAAAGACTTGAATCCGAGGAAGACGGAGGCAAGCGCTCGAATCTTGGATGATGCGGCGTTAACGACCTAAAATTTGAATGCAATGTAGAAAAATATTGACTGGGTGAGCGCGTTGCAGCCCGTAAGATTCCCCTGTATACTTTTTGGCATGTCATTGAGCCTTCACCAGTCCCAGAGGAATGCACATATCTGTTGTATGTGTTGTACACCCCTGTCCTCTGGCACCGGGAGGCTAATGATCTAGGAATCGTAACCTAGCCTAGCTGTTGTGAAGCCCACCGCCAGAGTCGATTGGCAGGTGGGTTTTTTGTTTTTGCGCCGCATCTTTTTTCAGAATTTGAAAGGAAAGGCATGACACAGGCAACTCCCGAACTGCTTCCCGCAGTCGGCCGACGCACGGGATGGAGCGAGGAGGTAGCAACTTCTGCATTCAAGAGGCTCAACCATCTACAAGCCCTGGAGGCAGAAAGCATCTACATTCTCCGCGAAGCCGCGGCGGAATTTGCCCGGCCGGTGATGCTGTATTCCATCGGCAAGGACTCTTCGGTGATGTTGCGGTTGGCGCAAAAAGCTTTTTTCCCCGGGAAAAGGTGATGTTGCGGTTGGCGCAAAAAGCTTTTTTCCCCGGGAAAATCCCGTTTCCCCTGCTGCACGTGGACACCAGCTACAAATTCCCCGAGATGATCGAGTTTCGCGACTCGTATGCGAAAGAAATCGGCGCCGAGTTGATTGTCCACCAGAACCGCGAAGCGCTTGAGCAAGGAGCAAATCCTTTTGCACTCGGGACCCAGAAATGCTGCGGATTGCTGAAGACCAAGGCGTTACTGGACGCGCTGGCGGCGGGCGGCTTTAATGCTGCGTTTGGCGGCGCTCGGCGTGACGAAGAGAAATCGCGGGCAAAGGAACGCATCTATTCTTTTCGCGATTCTCACGGACAGTGGGACCCCAAGAATCAGCGCCCGGAGTTGTGGAACATCTTTAACTCGCGAATCGACACAGCGGAAAGCATTCGCGTGTTCCCTCTGTCAAATTGGACCGAACTGGACGTTTGGCTTTACATCCACGCCGAAAAGATTCCCATCGTGCCGCTTTACTACGCACGTGAGCGAAAGGCGGTGCTGCGAAACGGCTCTATCGTGTTGATCTACTCCAAAGACCAACTTCTTCCCGGAGAGAAAACCGAATTTGTGAAATGCCGAATGCGTTCGCTCGGTTGCATGCCCTGCACAGGTGCGATCCGCTCCGAGGCGGATACCGTTCCGAAGATTATCGAGGAGATGATTTCCTTCCGCCGCTCGGAACGCGAAAACCGCGCCATCGATCACGACGAAGAAGGCTCGATGGAGATTAAGAAACGGGAGGGCTACTTCTGATGCTGTCCGCACTCGACACCGGCTTCCAAGACGGTTTCCTCAGCTTTCTCGATCGGGATATCAACAAGGAACTGCTTCGTTTCACTACTGCCGGAAGCGTAGATGACGGCAAGTCCACACTGATTGGCAGACTGCTGCACGACTCTAAAGCGGTCTACGAGGACCAACTCGCCTCTGTGAAGAAAAGCAAGATCAACCGCTCGGGAGGACCGATTGATTTCTCCTTGCTGACGGATGGGCTGCGAGCTGAGCGCGAACAAGGAATCACCATTGATGTCGCATACCGGTATTTCAGTACGTCCCGAAGGAAATTCATCATCGCAGACACGCCTGGCCACGAGGAGTACACCAGGAACATGGCGACCGGTGCTTCGACGGCGGACCTCGCGGTGATCCTCGTCGACGCAACCAAGGGCTTGCTCCCGCAAACCCGGCGCCACACGCACATCGCTTCGTTGCTGGATATTCCGAACTTGCTTGTGGCGATCAACAAGCTGGACCTGGTGGATTGCAGGGAGGACGTGTTCCTGCGTCTGCAAGAGGATTTTCTCGCTCTTGCGGAGCGGCTGGAGTTTCCATCCGCGCAATGCATTCCCATTAGCGCGCTCGGCGGAGACAACGTGGCGGTCCGGAGCGGCAGGATGCCCTGGTATTCGGGGCCAACGTTGCTGGAACATCTGGAAACCGTGGATATCCGGCCGTCCGTCAATGGCGATGAGGTGCGCTTTCCCATTCAGTACGTGATTCGACCAGACGCGAGTTTTCGCGGATTTGCGGGGCAAGTCGCGGGCGGCATCCTGCGCCCAGGCGATGCGGTCCTGGCGCTGCCGTCCAGGCAGAAAACTCGGGTCCAATCGATCGTTACGTATGACGGGGAGCTAGCAGAAGCCAGCCCCTCAATGTCGGTGACGGTAAAACTGGAGGATGAAATCGATCTGAGCCGCGGCGACATGCTCGTCTCCCCCAGTGCGCCCCCGCAAGTCTCACGCCGCTTGGAAGCGATGGTGGTCTGGTTGCATTCCAGCCCACTCGAATTGAATCGCGTGTATCTCGTGAAGCATGCCGGGCGTCAAGTCAAAGCCAAGGCAACACAGATTCATTATCGCGTGGATGTAAATACCTTGGCGCATGCGCCCGCACACCAACTGGAGATGAACGGCATCGCAGCCGTAGAGTTCGAGACCAACGAATCACTCTTCTTTGATTCGTACCGTCGCAACCGGACAACCGGCAGTTTCATTTTGATTGACCCCATTGCTAATGCCACGGTCGGCGCCGCAATGATCTGCGAAGACCAGCATCAACCGCAGCGAACGGTTGAATCTGAAGATGCGGAAACTGCAAGCGTTGCCTCTGGCCAGGGAGCAGTCACTCTCCTGGAACGACAGCGTCGCCACGGGCATCGCCCTGCGATTCTCTTGGTTGAGGGCCGCGATGCTCTCGCGAAACAACTGGAACGATCCTTGTTCGAGCGAGGATTCGAAGTGCTCGTTCTGGAGGGCGACACGCTGTCATCCGAAGCCCTCCCCCTGCTCTTGAAACCGCTCTGGTCCGCAGGGCTGCTGGTCATCTATTCCTGCCGGGCGATTGCGCAGGCAGACCGGGATGCGATTAAGGGGTTCGCCGCAGATTACGCATTTGATTTAGCAGCCCTGCACCTGTCAGCTGACGACCGCGAAGCCGTCAGGCAAGTTTTAGCGCTTACGAAATCACTCCACGCGGAAATACGATCTGAGGATCAGAGAACGGTGAATTGAAATGCAACCTAATCCAAATCTGGAGAATGTTGAACCGCTCAGCGCAGAAGAAGTCTTGAGTGTGGTTCTAAGCGCCGACCCTGAATCGCGTGCGTGCGTGACGTGCAGCTTCCAGGCGGAGGACATGATCGTGCTCCGTATGCTGAAAGCACGTCTGCCGGAAATTCCCGTTTTGTTCCTGGATACCGGTTATCACTTCGCCGAGACATACCAATATCGCGATCGCATGAAGAAGGAGTGGGCGCTCAATCTGACCAACGTGCTTCCAAAAAATACCGTGGAACAACAGGAATCCTTGCTTGGAATTCTCAATCGCACGGATCCCACGCAATGCTGCCAGCTGCGCAAAGTGGAACCCCTGATGGAGGCTCTCGGCCACTTCGAGATCTGGTTTACCGGCCTGCGCAGAGAGCAGTCGCCAACGCGAAAAAATCTCAAAAAAGTGGAGCAGCATCGCTTGCCGGGCGGCAAGACTCTCCTGAAGGTCAGTCCTCTCGCAGATTGGACGTGGGCACAAGTGTGGGAATACACGGGGGCGAACGGCCTCAGCTATCTTCCGCAATACGACGAAGGATACGCCAGCATCGGCTGCCAGCCGTGCACAGCCATTCCAGAGGACCCGAGCAATCCGAGATCCGGCCGCTGGAACGGCAAAAAACTGGAATGTGGAATCCACACATTCTCGGAGCGCGCGGAATGATCCACCTCATGCTTGGGTTCTTCATCGCTTTGGCTGTGGGCCTGACGGGAGTCGGCGGCGGCAGCTTTACAGTACCCGCGCTCCTGCTCATCGTCGGTCTTCCGGCGGGCGAGGCGGTCGGAACCGCGTTTGTATTTGCCGGTGTGCTGCGGCTCATCGCGGCCCCGTTCTATTTGGTTGGACGGCATGTCCACTCGCGCTATTTTCGCCTCTTACTCAAGGGGGCGGTTCCAGGCCTCGTGCTGGGAATGTATGCGCTGCACTCATTGGCCGGCCACGAAGGCAGCCCGTGGGTAATCATCTTGCTCGGACTGTTGCTGGCCGCATCGTCGAGTGTGACTTTTGTTCCGCGGATGCAGAACCCAAAATTCGCGCGGAAAAACGCGCATTGGCTGCCGTGGCTCGCCTTTCCGATCGGAGTTGAGTCCGGATTCTCCTCGGCCGGAGCGGGAGCTCTCGGGACCGTTCTTCTGCTCAATTATTCAGAAATGACGGCTCCGCAGGTAGTGGGCACAGACCTGGTATTCGGACTTGTCTTGGCAATCATCGGAAGCGCCGTGCATTGGAGTTTTGGCTCCGTCAGCACGCAGGCTTTGTTGCAACTTCTTGCGGGAGGCGTGCCTGGAGTCGTTGTCGGGTGCTTGCTGACACCCCACTTGCCGGCACAAAGGTTGAAAGCCGTGGTGGCGGTCATCGCCATTTGCGCTGGCTTGCAGTTGGTGTGGTCAGGGACGCGGACCCTCGTAACGCAACGCCCGGCAAACACAGCCACATTGACCGGCAAAACACGCAACGGTCAACCGGTGGCGCCTTTCTCGCCCGTAGTAAAACCGGGCCTTGTCGCCGAAAGTATCTTGGAAACGAAATGAAAACCATCGTTTAGATTGCGTTCCGTTGTTGACCCCTGCTTGCTTTTCCCTTGCACAGTGGTGGGCATCTCTTCTCCGAAAGCCTTCACCGTACGCTCCTAATATAATACAGACAACCATCGGCGGTAGACAGGTCTCCAGCCATCGCCAAACGCGGCGCGATTTAAGCGTGCCACTCATTTTTACGGGTCTAGAATCTGCACATGGTGGTGGCCGAGCAAATCTCCCGTGGCATGGTCTACCTGGGCGACGGCAACCTGGAAATTTACCTGTGCTTGGATGAGGTTCAGCTCGGCCTGGGCCAGCACGATCTGCGAATCAAGAACAAAAAAAACCGTTTCCGCTCCCAATTCGTACTTGCGTTCATCGGCACGAAGTGACTTCTGCGCGAGGTCCAGCGCGACTTTTGAGGCTTCCATCGAGAGCTTGGCCTGTTCCAGTGCATGGACTGCGTTGGTAACCTCGAGAGTGATGTTCTGATTGGTGCGGCGTTCCTGATATTGATCGCGGCGGCGGCTCGCATCGGCATCCGCGAGGTTGGCTTCCGCGCTGTGATTCTTTACGGGGAGGCTCAGAGAAAGAGCAGCGCCGTAAGCCGGGTAGGTAAAATGAAAAGTCTGGCTGAGGCTATCGCCAAGGCCGGTCTTACCAATTAGCTGGGGAGGATTAGCGGTGTTGAATTGGTTGCCGGCGACACCGTTGCCCAGGTAAAAGCCGGAGAGTTCGAGGTCAGGTTTTAGGCTGTTGTGAGCGAGACGAATGATCAGCTCATCGCTGGCCAACTGCTGACGCGCGGCTTCAAATTCGGGACGGTTGGCTAGAGCGCGAACGAGTGCCGTGGCAATGTCCGTGTTGGGTAGGTCACCGAGAGGCTCGGGCTGGTCAATCAGTTCGAGGTCGAGAACGCGGATGGCAGGATCTAAGTCGGCGCCAACGATCTGGCGGAATTGATCTTCGGCTTGTTTAAGAGCGTATTCCGCCTGGATTACGCCAACGCGGCGTGAAGCGACCTGGGATTCCGAGCGGTAAATATCCAGTGGCGGGAGCGCGCCGAGGCCGAGGGCCTTCTTATCGTGATCGTAGCTCTTCTGGGCCTCTTCGAGAGACTTGCGCTGCACGACCAGGGATTCGCGGGCGAGGGTGACATTCCAATAATTCCCGACGGTTCGAAAGATGATGTCATTTACTTCGCCCTGAAAGGAAGCACGGGCCTGCTTCAGATTTCGCTGCGCGATGAGGATGGGAGCGCGATTGGGAAAAAGGCCGAACTTGCGAAGGAGAGGCTGGGTGACGCTGAATTGAAGATCGGTCGCAATAGAGGGATTGAGAGTACTCAAGGAGTTGTTTGTCGACAATTTGCTGGCGCTGAAGGAGCTTTGGAAGTTCGTGCCGGTCTGAAACGTTTTTGCGTAGCCAAATGCAGTTGTTTGAGACAGCGTCTCGAGAATCGGCGCTCCTTGAGTTTGTGTGATGGTCGGTGACTTGGTCCGATTGTCAGCAAAGCTGGACGTCACCAAGGGATCAAATGGCCCGTGGGCGCGATGCAGACTGTTCTGCGCAAACTCAATCTGGGCGCGGTCGAGCCGGATGTCGGTATTGTTCGAAAGAGCGAGGCGGATGGTGTCGTCGAGGGAGAGAACGAGCTTCCCGTTGGCGATGTGATCCTGGAGGCCCTGCGGGAGGGCCAGCGGAGGGGCCGGCTTTTGGCGCGTGCCGATTCCTAGCACTCTCTCAAGACGCGGGGCTTCTTGTGCCTGCGCGGGAACACCGGGAATCGCTGCAAAGAAAACCGTCACAACAAGAAGACGCACCACTCTCATCACTCACCCCCGAAGGATTATCCGGGTGGCCATCTGAACTTATTCGTAACGGATGGCCTCGACCGGATCGAGTCGCGCCGCTTTTACCGCTGGATAAATGCCAAAAATCAAACCGACTGAAATGGAAACCACGAATGCCAGAAGAATGGAGCTGATGGTCACGATGGTGGACCATCCGGCTAGCCACGCGATGAGTTGAGACATGGCGAACCCAAGCACGACCCCCACAAGCCCACCGGCGAAAGAGATCAGGACCGCTTCGATGATAAATTGGCGGATGATGTCCCAGCGCCGCGCGCCGACGGCGCGGCGCACGCCGATCTCGCGAGTGCGCTCGAGAATGGCAGCCAACATGATATTCATGATGCCGATGCCGCCGACGAGGAGAGAGATGGAGGCGATGGCCACCATGACGGTATTGAAAAGCTGCTCGGTGCGCTTTTGCTGGGCGAGGAGCTCCGCGGGGACGATGACGTTGAAGTCGCCGGCGTTGCGATGCGCGGAATTCAGGATGCCGCGGACGACTTCGGCGTCGGTGACGCTAGTATCGGGCGAAGCCAGATGCAGGTAGAGACCATCGATTTCATCCTTTAAATAGCTTTGCGAGTCTTCGAGACGGTAGAGGACCGCGTTCAATGGCGCGAAGACAAGGTTGTTCATGTCTTCGGTGCGGACGCCGGAAACCTCGGTCTGCGGGGCAAGCTGTGGCGCAACGATTCCGACTACATGGCACCACTGCTCGTTGAGTTTGATGTATTCGCCGATCGCGGGGGCAGCGCCAAACAGACTGTCTTTTGCCGCCGCGCCGAGGACGCACACGGGCGCAGCTGCAGCGTTCTCGGAGGCCTCGAAGAAGCGGCCCTCCGTGACGCGGAGATGGCCGATTAGCAGGTAGCTTGGCTCGACGCCGTAAACGATAGGTAAGTCTTGTTGCGGTTTGGGAAGGAGCTTTCCCGGAACAAAGCGTTTTCGCGGGGTGCCATCCTGAATGTCGGGCATATTCTTTCGAATGACCTGGTAATCGCTGAGGGTGAGGCCCGGTGAATTCTTTCGAACTTTCTGCAGCTCCTGCCAATTGTGGGCTTCCTTGGCCTCGACGATGAGATTGCGCACGCCGAGCTGTTCGATGAAGGCCATAACCTTCTGTTGCGCTCCGGCTCCAATGGACAGCATGGCAACGACAGCAGCAACGCCAAAAATCATCCCGAGCATGGTCAGGAGAGAGCGTAGCTTGTGGCTGGCGAGGTTTTCAAAACCGAAGACCAGATCGGGCAACCATTGTTGCAGTGATCTGGGTTCGGCCATGGAGCTGGATTTCATGGGTGCGTGCGTAGCTTCAATTGGAGCCCGGACCGAAACTGGGATTGGAAGTACCGCTTCCCTTTTCTTTTCCGGTGGGATTTTTCTCGGGATTCACGAGCGCGACGACCGTTCCCGGAGAAACGTCATCGAGGATCGCCCGGCCTTCACTCAGTGCGCGGACTTTGACTTCCTGCATTTCGAAACCGCGATTGCGTTTGCAATACACTACCTTCTTGCCATCATGTTCGAAGACGGCTTCGCCGGGAATGGAAACCGCGCGAGAAAGATTGTCCCCCAGGATGCCGAGCCTGACAGCGAAGCCTGGGCGGAGGCGCGCATCGGTCTTGTCGAGCTGGATAGCCACATCGAACTTGTGCTGGGTGTTTTCGTCCCAAAATTCGTGAGACGTCGAACCGCCAACGGTTTGCAGTTTGCCGGAAAAGGATTCACCGGGAAGCGCATCGATTTTTACCTCAACGGATTGGCCGGCCTTAAGGTTGGTGCGGTCGGTTTCGCCT
>WNFJ01278572.1_pt1 | contig 13867 bp, 12 predicted proteins | sample 5400461 | NCBI WGS metagenome assembly WNFJ01 (sample SAMN13153349, study PRJNA577476) | soil metagenome | isolation source: 115 cm saprolite on Douglas fir-dominated hillslope | place: USA:California | collected 2013-09-17 | reverse complement strand
TGCCTACCGAAAACCTCGTCCTGGCCCATTACGGCTCCCGCAGGGCACATGTAACATGTTACACAGCCTCTTTTGCATCTTGTTGATTTCAAATGTGCTTCTAAGTTTTGGCGAGGCACAGGTACACTGCGCCGATAAACCAATGCCGCCAATTATCCGCACTCGCTCTACCTCGCCTAGAACATCGAAACTGAACCCAATCGTGCTGCGCGAAGGGCCGCTTTATCGCGTGCTCTACTGCAAAGGAGGGACGGCATGCTTGCGATAGCCACGAAGGTCGTTAATCAGGCCAACGAACAAATAGATATCCAAGTGTCAGTCACCGCACCGAGCGGAAGTCCCGGAATCGCATCTGTCACTGTTACCGCAATAGATAAATCCGTTATTGACGAAGAGAGTCTTACCGATTGTCCGGGAGACTATACGTTTTTTGTCAAAGGAATTCCGTTTGCGTCCCTGCCCGCTTATATCGAGGCGAAGGAGTGCGTGCCCGGTGTTGACCAAGGTCAAGCGACTCCGACCGTAACCTCTATTGGTCCGCTCTTCCGGGACGTAATAGGTATCGCTGATTGCAAGCCTCCGGGCCAGAATCAGAATAATCAAGTCTGCATCAAGCTGCAAAATTCTATTCAAGAACTGCGAAACACTATATTCATTCAGTGCGAGGACGCAGCTAACATCAGAGACGAAATAAAGAATTTCTCGATATTAGCCGCAGCCACTGCGCTCATCTTTGCCATACTTTTGCTCGCAAGCGCAATGGCGCCGTGGCCTGTCAATTTAATCATCGGCATCGTAGCCGCGGGGTTCGGTGTCGCGTCTATCGTTTTTATTACACTTGCCCAGATGAAGCAAAAGGACCTGAACAAAATACTCACTAAAATAGCTGTTGCACGCTGGACACTAAAGGACCTTGTCGCCCGCCTAAACGACGTTTGTTGTCCTGAGTTCATCACGGTCACGCGAGACGTGCCTGTTTGTTGACGCCTCGTCGATTAGCTCTCACGCTCGCTCGAAGTGCAAGCCGTTCTTAGTTGGGGTCGCCGCGCCGCGAAGATTTGGGAGAATAATATGTCACCAATGTATATCCAGTTGACGACGACAAGAACTGGCTTTTTCATCGCGGTCGGTCGCCCTTCCGAATTAGCCTGAGCCAAAGGAGTCAAGGCGAGGTGATAACACTAGCAAAGCAATCCCCTCACTGGAAAGACGCCCACTCCGACATTCCCATCCCCATCACTGACGAAGCTGAGTACGTGAAGCAACTTCTCGAACCTTGAGTGATGAACGCAGCAGGCGGATGTCGGGAAAGGAAACTTGAAACGAACGTGAGCGAACAGGGAGCCGAACCGTTGCGATGTTGCGGCTATGGCGACGAATCGCGCTTCAATGTTGGGAGATATCGCAGCATCGCCTTGGTAAGCCTTGAAGAACGACATGAAGATTCCCTCGAAAATAAGATTCGCAAGATGCTTGACGAATCTGACGTCACAGAATTCAAGTGGGTGAAACTTAATGGCGCAAAGGAAAGATTCGCAGCAATCAAGCTGCTAAGCCTTTTGGTCGACCAAGCCGTAGATGGTCGCCTCCGGGCAGATGTCCTGATTTGGGACACGATGGACAAACGGCATATCGTGAATCGGCGCGATGACATTGCCAATCTCGAACGTATGTACTATCAGCTCCTGAAGAATGTTTTGCGCGAGAGATGGCCTGACGAAAGCCTTTGGGCAATCTTTCCTGACGAGCACACAAGCTTGGATTGGAATTCAATTCAGCAATATCTGTCCCGAGCTAGCTTTGAACTTGAGATTGAACCGAAGCTTTTCACGGGATGGAACTTTCGAATGACTCTTAGGACGGAGTTCAAAATCACGAAAATTCTCCCGTGCGAATCTTGCGATGTGCCTCTCATTCAGGTTGCAGACCTTCTTGCAGGACTCGGAGCCTATTCCTGCCAGAAGTACGACACTTACGAGCAATGGCTTAGGGCCAGTTCATCGCAACAGGAACTGTCTTTTGACGTGGTAAAGCAAGAATGCAAATTGAGTGGCTCCGACAGGGAGAGGGTTCAAGTGTTGAAGGAATTTGACCGGATGTGCAAGGAGCGTGCACTCGGGGTGAGTCTGAAAACAGAACGCGGGTTGCGAACCTTCAACCCGGAGCGACCGCTAAACTTTTGGTTGTACAAGCCTCAGAGCGACAAAGATAAAGCTCCAGTGAAAATCGAAGATTAGCTCTGGTCTCTTCATTTTCCTTCATTTTCCAATTAAGGCCCTGCCAAAAAAAAAGGCTAAATGCCGCCGTTCCAGCGCGCAGTGTCACGGCACCGCTGAAAGCGCTTGACTGCTCCAATTGGAATCCATTTGAGAATCTCAAAAAACGCTAAATTGCCGCCAATTCATGCGTTTTTGTTCACTTACAGCAAGCTTCCCAAGCTTCGGACGTGGGTTCGATTCCCATCGCCCGCTCCATAACTCCTGATGATTCGATTGCCTTTACGCCTGGAAGTTACTGAAAATCGCCCCATAAACTCAGGGTTTTGTTCCAAGGATGTTCCAAAGCCACGGCAATTGTTCTAAGACATCCACACCGGACCTTGGACGCGGCAAAAACCGTCAATGCCGAATTGAAGCGCAGGCCGTTACACTCGTTCAACTTATCGGACGCAGGTCATGGAACTGCGAGCCATCAAATTGCTGGTGAGCCTCTACCCCGGAATGATTCGGCGCGTCACACGCGGCGGCTCGACCTATTCGGTGGACTTGGACTTTTGAATTTGTTCACCTAGGCGCGGCAATGAACTATTCTGTCAGACTGCACAGTCTCTTTGGGAGGTCAAGACAGTGGCAATTTGGTTGGTTCGAGCCGGTGAGCACGGTGAACGAGAAGAAACAGCTCTTCAGAAGGGCCTCGCGATCATCGGATGGGAGGCCCTATCGGACCTCTCCGCAGTGAAAAAACGCGAGGACCTAGCTCAACTTATGCGCGAGACGTACCCAGATGAATCAGCGAAAAGACTGATAAACTGGACAGGTCAAGTTTGGGCATTTCGTGATCGCATCCAGCTAAACGACTTGGTGGTGCTTCCTCTGAAGACCAGATCTGCTATCGCAATCGGCCAGGTCACCGGACCATACCAATTCACATCCGACGGCAAAGACGGCTACCACAGCCGTTCGGTTAAATGGTTGAAGACGGATTTTCCGCGGTCTCCCTCCCTCTTCGGTCAAGACCTTCTCTACTCGCTTGGCGCTTTCATGACCGTTTGCCAGATTCAGAGAAATAACGCCGAGAAGCGGATAAGGGCCATTGCGGAAGGTAAAGCCGTTGCTGCTCCATCAGCCCTCTCCACTCCCGAAAGCCCAGAAGACGAAACAAACCTTCCCGCTGACATCGCTCTGTATGCCGAAGACCGCATCCGCGATCATATCGAGCAAAAGTTCAAAGGACACGGTCTGGCGAGGCTCGTTGACGCTGTGCTCAAGGCCACGGGATACACCACCATCGTTTCGCCGCCCGGCCCAGACGGGGGCGTAGATATCGTTGCAGGCCGAGGACCGATGGGGTTTGATCCACCGCGTCTCTGTGTGCAAGTCAAATCGAGCAGTGGCCCAGTCAACGTGGAAATCCTCCAACGCCTTCATGGTTCCATGAAGAAGGTCAGCGCAGATCAAGCTCTCCTCGTTTCCTGGGGAGGATTTAACAGCAAGGTTCCCACCGAAGCCCGCGATCAGTTTTTCAGTGTTCGTCTCTGGGACTCCGGGCACTTGATTCAGGCAGTTCTCGACAACTACGAAAAACTTTCGCCCGAGATTCAAGCGGAGCTTCCGCTAAAGAGGGTTTGGGTTCTTGTGCAGAATACTCCAGAGCTCGTATAGACGCTTACCTCGTAGTCAGTATCTCCAAGATATATGCCGAAAATTGGGATACGATTACCGCTAATTCAACATGCTGTCATCTATTTGGACGTGTAACGCCGTAGTCGGAAAAGTGAAGTCATAGGACGGGACTTGTCCGGTTTGGCGACTACACAGGCAAGTGGGCCGTGATGTCACAACTAACGCCACGGGCAGGAAGGTGCTTGCAACCGATTTGTCGCTTGGTAACATCCGAACAAGCACAGTGTGAACGCGGCTGGAACCGACAGGAAAGGAGGGTCTTTAGCATGAAACCTTTGCAACTGGCGCTTACAGTGCTGATTCTGGTCGCACCGTTGTCCGCCCAACAGGAGAGCGGTGTTTCTTTAGCGATTCGCTTTCCTAACGACACCAGTCGCTTTCACGTGGGCGAAGTCATCCCCATCGAGTTGTCGTTCAAGGCTTCCATCCAAGACATGTATGACATAGAAATGCGAAATTACGATCGTAGCGGCCGCCTGGACATCGAACAGTTTCATGTAACGCCGCCGGGCCACGACCCTCTTCAAAGGTACTATTCAATCGGGGGATTTATGGGGGGTGGCCTCGGGGGCCCCCGCGAGCTATCTAGCGACCCACAGATCATGCGCGAAGACCTGAATGAATGGGTCGCGCTTGACCAACCAGGACACTATTCCCTATACGTAACCTCAGGACGCATTTCTCGCCGCGCCGCTGCCAAAAACGAGCCGGTAGAGCTGCGATCAAATTCACTAGAATTTGACATGATCGCCGCCGATCCGGCATGGCAGCAACAGACGTTCAGCTCCGCGCTCGCGACTCTGAATATGGAATCCAGCACGCCAGAGGAGAAGAACGCTGCTCTCCGCATCCTGCGTTTTTTGGATACCCCCTCATCCGTGCAGGAGCTCGTCCGCCTGTTGGGTGCACGCTTAGACGGCGGTCCTTGGAACGAGGTAGCAGGGTTGGCGGCCTCTCGTTACCAAAGCTTGGTCGTGCATGAACTTGAGCAGCAGATGAGCGCTCCCGACATAGCAGTGACAGCAAATTACCTGTATATCTTGGCTAAACTCAAGTTCCAGCTTGACCACGAGCCTCTCCCTCCTTATCCCAAAGAAGATCCCCAGCAGCAGAGGACCTGGACCGAGCGAAGGCAGGCAGAGGACAAAGAGTTCACGCAGCTGCAAGACTCGCTTTACACGAAGGCGGCCTCACTCGTGTCCAGCAAATGGGGCACAGCTCGGGCGAAAACCGTGCAAACAATCCTACAACGTCCGTTGCGCGAACCTGGCGACCTCAAACCAATCGCGGGGCTTCCGCCGGACGAGGTCGCGTCTGCATTTCTGGACTTGTCACAAGACGAACAGTGGGGGCTCCTGCTCTCCTTCTGGGGGCGCCTAAAGAGTCCCGCCATGGTCGCGCCACTCAAGAAAGTGGTGGAACAGCCAGACATGAAGCATCAGATGTTGCGTGACGTCGCACTTCGATGTCTCTATGATCTGGACCCTGGTGAGGCCACGCCCATGTTTCTGGAGGAGATCAGGCATCCGCACCTCGACAACGGCATGTTCACCGTCAAGGGCGAAACTCTGGGTCTGCTGCCGAACGAAACATTGCATCAATTTGACGAGATGCTTGCCGCTCGAATCGAGGAAAAGAATAGTCGCACCAGGAGCTTGGATGCACAACTCATTGGACGATATTCAACAAAGGAGGTCCTGCCAAGAGTGAAAAGTGTTTACGAGAGTGCTGGCGGCGCGTGGGACTGCGTTTCCGAGGACGGATTCGTTGTGTATTTCCTGAGAGTAGATGCCGACTACGGGGTTAAGCGGTTGGCGAAGAAGCCTCCGACCGCCTGCATGACAAATGTCCTGGCGGCTGTAACAAGAATGCAACGTTGGAGCGAGATTGAACCTGGGATCATTGCACGCCTGAATGACCCGGACCTCAATTGGGCTCGGCAAGCTGCAGAGGTTTTAGCGAAATACGGCAGTTCGCGGGCGGAGAAAGCAATGTGGGAGCGACTCCGAAGCTTCAATGCGCAGTGGAAGGAGCGTGCGAATCAGCTGGCTTACCGGCCGGGAATGGCGCGAGACGCCAACGAGGCTACGGGCTTTCAATTTGGGTTGGTCGAAGCAATCGGCAAGGCACAGGCCTGGCTTGTCACCAACGAAGAAATCACCGCCTTGCAAACTCTAACGCTCGGGCAGGAACGGGACAACGTGAAGCAATGGCACTGGAGGTCTCCGGTCGACTTGAATATCAGCTTTTTCAATGACCAAATGCAGGCGTCCATCAATAACCAGTACAATTCTGCGGACCTCGGCTTCCTTCAAAGCAAACTTGCGCAATATCCCAGCGGAACGATCTTTCGGTTGTCAATTTCCGGTCCGCCCGACCTCGTGGCTCCCGCGCTCTCTCTGATCAACGACCTAGCTGCCGAACATGGACTCCAGGTACAAGGACAAGGGCCAGCGTATTAGTCGATGCTTACTGTTTAGGAAGCGCTTGTCAGGCTCGCATTGGCAAGAATGCAGTGTCCCGATCTCAGCGATGACTGACCCAAAATCTGAATTAAGGGATAAGCTCGTCCACTTGGACGATTAACGCCGTTACCGGAGAAGTGGCAAAAACCCTTATTCTGGCCAAATACGACGGAAGGCGGTCGCAGATCGAGCGTCAAATCTGACCTGCCGATAGGCTCACAGCGGATCACTCCAAGCGATTGACTTGAAAGCGCGATAAGAGACCGTTGCATGCTTGGTGCAGGGAGTCCCCGCAGTTTAGGATTGAAATGCGACAGAAGCAGGAGAGGGGATTCTACACCCAGGCACTGATTTCCCGCTCGCTCGTTCTCACTTTTCTGGAAGGGGACAGCTTAGAGGATGGGTGGGCCGCTCGTAGGTGCCACCAAGTTTGACGGTATGCGGGCCAGATAGAGAAACCCAAGTATAAAGCCTTCGACCGTAAAGTACGCAGCTATTAGAAGGATGGCCAGTTCTGGTAGCGTCAGTCTGCCCTGCGAACCACCATCGTTCTGGCGAGCCCCTGCCCTCTCATAGAAGCGATACAGCAGAAGGACTGCACACGGCGCAAGAACCACGCATGTCACAAGTCCACCCACTGCTCGCTGGATAATCCACACCGGTGGGGATAGTTTTCCGCTCAGGGATGCAACGGCTATGGCTGCGGCGATCCCCGACGCGGTAAGGAAAGTCTTGGCAGCGTCCACATACATTTTCACACTCTCGGCATTGATCCAATCCCATCCTTGCTTTCGAGCATCACGCCAGAAGGTATACAAACCAACTAGGGGGAGCACAACGGCGAGGAGTAACACGGCTCGGAACATTTGCGTTATGCGGATTCTAGCATGTGGAGCGTGCCAAAAGAGCCTTCTGGCGAGTTTTCCTGTCCTGAGCTGCGGGCATGACAGAATGGGACGAATCTGGCGCGGGTGTCGACCATACCTTGCGCGGTACTTAGTTGTGTTATAGCCTCGCGGGTTCGGCGGAGACTATGGCAACCACTGAATTTGATCTGTCATGGATTCTCCCGTACGTGCGAATGCCAATGAAAGGCATCGGGAACTGTGACTTTGAAAGCTTCGTCATGGCAGTGCTGCAACAACTGGCACTAGCCAAAATACCTAGCGTTAAACAGACAGTCCCGCCGCAGAGCATTCGATTACCGTTCAACACAAACGAACTTCATCAGGAAATTAAAGTGGCGATCACGGAAGCATTTCACTACTGTGAGCAGAATCGATTCCTCCTGTTTCAGCGGGACAACACTCTGAGTTTCTCCATGAGTAATCGCTGGATGAGAACAAAGCATGGGGAGGATTGGGCGAACGATTTAAACCCGCTACCTGAGGACACGACTGGCTACATGAAACAGTTTGGTCCAGGCACGGACGCTGTCGTCCTCGAATACATAACAGAAGCGCTCCACACGTTCATTAACCGGAACTACTACGCGACTGCCGTCATGGTCGGCGCGGCGTCCGAGAAGACCATTTATCTGCTGGCTGGTTCATTGCTTCCTGCCCTGGCAAACACCAGTAAGCGAACGGAACTAACTAGAAGAATGAATCTTCGCAGCTTGAATCAACTCTTGAAATACGTGGAACAGGTCGTCGTTGATGGACACGTGCGACGAAAAGGCCAAAGTGTCATTCCCTACGATGTGATGGGCGGAACGGAGCGTCACTTGGTTTCTTTGTTCGATCACATACGGCTGCAACGGAACGACGCTGTTCATCCGATAAACTTCGCCGTCTCGCCGGACTATGTGCGAACGGCCTTGAGCACATTCCCGATGGCGTTCCAGAAAGTAGATGCATTGCGGCAGTGGTGCATCGCCCACCCTGCTACGCTGTGAAAGACATCCCCCGCTCAACGGATTCCACCTAACCTCTGGACTAGTGGAACCACTTACCTTGCGCGGTATTTAGTTGTGTTATAGGCTCCCGTCGAACAACGTAACGAGATAGAATGGCCGCCAATCGACCTTTTTGTACTTTGCGAGAGAAAGGATTTTTATGGCGAAAAAGAAAAAGCGTCCAAAGAAAAAGAGCACTCTCAAGCCACCTACGAATGTTCGGGCAAAACCCATAGTAAAGCCATAATAGACAGTCGGGCCCAAAAAACGGGATTCCACCTAGCCTCTACGCGGGCAACCGCTCGTATATTGTCAACGGCGAACTTGGAACAGCCGTTAGGGGAACGGCGGATCAGGTCCGGGCTGTTGGATTTATAGAACAATAAGGCGAATTGTAAGATCGTTGCAGATTACGGGTTCAGGTACAAGACCATGGCGTCTACTAAAAACCAATCTTCTGTGTGATGGCCTCTCGGTTTCGCTGAACCGCGTCGCGCTTCCCCGCGTTTGTTTTTTACCCACGCGTTCGACTTTCGAAGGTGAACAACTCAGCTACCGATATTCTCAAACGCTTGGCGATCTTATCCAGACGTTCAAATGAAGGTGCATTTCTGCCTCGTTCGATCAGACTGAGGAAGTCCAGCGAGACATCCAACGTTTCTGCGAACTGCTCTTGTGTCATCCGGCGTTGCGTCCGAATCTCACGCAATCGTTTCCCGAATTTCTGCTTCAATGTGGCCACTTGGACGGTATTTCCAAGCGGAAGTCTCCCGTAGTATCGTTACGAGCACCACCGAATGGGATTACGGGTCACTTTTTGGGAGCGATCCAGTGAATCTGAAGACATCGAGAATAGCGTCAATGGTGATCATGTTTTCTAGCACTCCGATGTTTGCACGGCAGCAAGCGCCACCAACAAGTGGACCTAAATCGCTACAGCAGAGCAAAGTTGTCGCTGTCCCAATTCCTCTCGAAATCAAAGGGGACTACATCGGGGAAACAGTTGAGCAGTTCACCACACATTATCCAGATGCGACATGCAAGAATAAAACCGCAAACGTACGCGTGTGCACGCAACCGCGGGGAGATTCCTTGGCTGACGTCCACACGGACGACTCCGCTTGCGATCACCACAGCTATGCTTGTCAGCGGCAGGGTGTTCAGGCCAGGTTTAACAAGGGGCACTTGGAATCAATTGTGTATCGATTTTACGGGCTAGATGATTACATGACATTTTGCGACGCCTTTGCGGCCAAGTACGGTAAGCCCACGCACGATCTTGACAAGGATAAGGAGGGCTTGGGGTGTCTCTGGGAACAGGGAGAGAGTTCGCTTCATGCGTGGGGCGGTAAGGTTGCGAATCATGAACTACAAGTTGCCGTGATAATGCTCGCGGGCAGTACCCCGAGCAAAGATATTTGAGTTCAAGCGGCCGAAGCAATGAACGGTCCAGGCACGAGGACCCGAAATAGTGCGCAACGGACTGCTGCTAGGTGTGACAAGCCCGAATCGTGATGCGCCGCAAAGCGGGCCTTCTGCTACGCCCACATGTGACAGTTCCGTCCTGGAGTGTTCGCCACACATTTGTCTTACGATCTGGCCCGCATATGGGCCGGCACCGAGCGAGAGTCATTGAACAAAAACTATTGACACACGCCCCGTACTTGCTCGCACTCGTTGCCTTTTTCGTCTGTAAGCGCTTTTTGCTTTGTATTTCCGCCCTGAATCGCTTATCGCTCTTTTGGAGTCCCTTCATGCATCAGGGGTACTCTTAGTTGGCTATGGGTGGCTCTAGACGGTTCTGGGGTGGCTCGGGTACCTGATTGGCGCGTTTACCGGAGTAGTCCCAGTACGTCCGGTTATCCGACCTTTGCATTCAAACTTACCAAGAGCTTTTAGCGCCTTGGTCCAACGATAAGTTCCGTGTAGCCGACCATCCGCCCCTAATCAGAACCAGCCACGCAGGCGAGTCCTGTCAAAGGGCCAGTCACCGAGGGAGCGCAAAGAAACAAGTCCACAGCTGCGTGGTCAGATCCCGTCATTCAGCGCGCTGAGACAACCTGTTTGTTCCCACGATTTGAAATTTGGTAAAAATGTGGTGTTTTTTCAGCGGTCGATTAGGCCGACGAATTTGTACCCAGTTGGCACGTTAAGCGGGGTACTTGCGTCAATTACGACGTGTAGCTGGGTGATGTCGCGCCGGATCTTCAATCGGGAGAACTCCGAAACCAGTGATGCGGGCAGGGTTATTTCTATCGAGGTAAGCCCTTTTAGTTTTTCCAATCCTGCCAGGCTTCTGACGTAGGAGCTGTCCAGGTCGAGCGAGAGCGAGGTGAGTCCTTTGAGCTTCTCCAGTTCTGCCAGGCTTGTGATCTGGGTGCCGCGCAGGTCGAGCGAGAGCGAGGTGAGTCCTTTGAGCTGTTCCAATCCTGCCAGGCTTGTGATCTTGGTGCCGCCCAGGTCGAGAGAGAGCGAGGTGAGTCCTTTGAGCTGATCCTCCAATCCTTCCAGGCTTGTTCCGTGGAAGTAGCGCAGGTCCAGCGAGAGCTTAGTGAGTCCTTTGAAGTGTTCCAGTCCCCCAAGGCTTATGAACCCGCCTTTGTCGACCGAGAGCGAAGTGAGCATTTTGAACTGTGCCACCTCCGCGAGGGGCGGGTCCGTAGAGCCATACAAGCCTAGCTTGAGCGAGAGCGAAGTGAGCCCGTTGAGCTGCTCTAGTTCCGCAAGGCGTGCGATCTTGGAGTTGCGCAGATCGAGCGAGAGCGAGGTAAGCCCTTTGAGCTGCTCCAATCCTGCCAGGCTTCTGACGTAGGAGCTGTCCAGGTCGAGCGAGAGCGAGGTGAGTCCTTTGAGCCGTTCCAATCCTGCCAGCTTTGAGCCCGGGAACATGGACAGGTCGAGCGAGAGTGAGGTGAGCCCGTTCAGGCCGTTGAGCTGCTCCAATCCTGCCAGGTTTGCGACCCGGCAGTCGCTCAGGTTGAGCGAGAGCGAGGTGAGTCCTTTGAGCGGTCCAAGCTCTGCGAGGGGCGGGACCTGGCAGTTGCCGGGGTTCTCCAGTTCTGCCAGGCTTGTGATCTGGGTGCCGCGCAGGTCGAGCGAGAGCGAGGTGAGTCCTTTGAGCTGTTCCAATCCTGCCAGGCTTGTGATCTGGGTGCCGAACAGGTCGAGCGAGAGCGAGGTGAGTCCTTTGAGCTTCTCCAGTTCTGCCAGGCTTTTGACCTCGGTGCGGCTCAGGTCGAGCGAGAGCGAGGTGAGTCCTTTGAGCTGTTCCAATCCTGCTAGGCTTTTGATCTGGGAGTCTCTCGCAAAGAGCTGGAGCGAGGTAAGCCCTTTGAGCTGTTCCAATCCTGCCAGGCTTTTGATCTGGGAGTCGCTCAGGTTGAGCGAGAGAGAGGTAAGCCCTTTGAGCTTCTCCAAGCCGATCAGATTGAACCCATCAAACACGAGGCCCAGATTCTTTACGTGAGCGCTCCTAAGCCAAGTAAGGTCATTGACGTGCGAGTGCAAGTTAATCTGGTCCACGGCGTCCTGGATCTTAAAAAGTTCCCGCGGCAGTCGCCAATTCGCTAGCTTTTGCTGCTGGAACGAACTGTCCCAGACCCGATACCCGGCATACCCCGTCACCGCCGCCGCGATGACCACAACGCTAACCACGAACCTCACTATGGCTCGCCGCCGTAGGCACGCGGTGAGATACTCGGTCTTTCCGGCAGCGGTTTCGCCCTCCACGAACTGGTCGTGGCGGCGCAAGACGTTTCTGAGGTCTTTTCCAGCCAAGAGATGCCGACGATTGCGGGTCTCCCGCCAGTGCACGTATTCGCCCTCAAACAGCAGCCGCAGTTGGTCCAGGGCGGCCAGGGCCCCCCCTGCCAACCGGCGCAGTACCGGCACAAGGCGCTCGTGTGGAAGGCGATACCGGTCTGCCCCCAATTTTTCCAAAAGACGGACGCGGGGGTGAGCCAGCCGGTCGAGCCACGGAGTCAACGCGGTTTCCGGCGCCTCGGCTTTGGAAGCAATGACGGCAGCGGATTCACCCGCAGCGATCCGCTGATTGTTGGAAGCGTTCACGAGCGCCAGCACAATGCCTTTCAGTAGCGGCGCTCGCATCGCCTCGGGAACTTCCTCCTCCAGCTTCTGCTGTACAAACGAGAGCAGGAGCCCCTCAGCGCCGCCCGCGAGGTCGTACTCTTTCATCCCAATGTGTGTTGTGCCACGCTGCTGAACAAAATTCGCCAAGCTCAGTACCGCAATGGCAATATCAACAGGTGAAACACCTTGAGGAGAGGCAACGCCTGAGATGAAGTTCTCGACTAAAGCCTGGTCGAGCGAGAAGCCGACTTCACTGGCAAGTGTGACGAGCGCGTCGGCGGCGGTGCGCGGCGCCAGCAGGTTGATGGGTACCTGTTCGGCACGGAAGCTGTAGTCTTTTTCAAGGTCCAGCCAATCTGCCGTGTACTCACGCCGGAAGCCGACAAGGGCAGAAAGTTTATGCGGCGCTGGCGCTTTGGCAATGCGATCAAGAAGCGCAAAAACCGGTGCATGGGCCGGTTCACCCGCGCGGAGCTGTTCAAACTGATCCAGGATCAGGACACATCGTTTTGGACAAGCCTCCGGAAGAGATTCCAGTGACTCGATGCCGGGAAGTTGACTGCGAATCGCGTGCAGCAACACTTCAGGTGCCTTCTCGGGGACCGCTTCCCAATAGACGCAATAGACGCATTGTTCTTGGCCCAGGCTGTATGCCAGGCCGGCCTGCAATAGCGAGGTCTTGCCGGCGCCCGATTCGCCACGGACTGCGCTTGTCGCGACCAGATCGTTCCGGGCTAGCCCCAAGAGCTGCTGCAACTCGATGTGCCTTCCCAGTTGCGCAAACAGCCTCCCGTCCGCAGCCGTGAATGGAGACAGTCCTTTTATGGCACTCGATAAGGGGCCAGCGGGCAGATCGGGCGGCGGCGCGGCCCGCTTCCAGACACGATAAATTAGCCACAGCCCGGAAGCTGCACTGAGGGCGTACGCCAAGTCGCCTGCCCAGTGAAAATGGTTCAACTCCTGGCGAAGATACGCTGCAGCCACAGGAAGCCCTAGTGTCAGGGTGGCTAGGACCCATTCCATCTGCCCGTGCCGCAAGGCGTAAAAAAAGGCCCTCAGTTTAGCGATTAAATCGCTCTGATCCAACTTTTTTCTCCGGGTGCCGTGACACCCGCGTTGCCCAATTGTTGCAGGAATGCTAGTTGAAAGTCCGGCGAACATCAATAGAAGCTGGCCTGTCGTTCGCCAAAACTCCGCAAGGCCTACTATCGTCCGCGTAACAATGTTACAGGGCTCTCCACATATTATTCATTTCAAACGCATTTTGGATTTTGGCGAGGGACAGGGTGGTAGAATAACTTCTACGATGTCCGATCTTGCGGCCAAAACATGCGTTCCTTGCCGTGGAGGGGTGTCTCCGCTCAAGGGTGAGGAGCTCTCCACACTTCAAAAGCAGGTCGATGGGTGGAACATCGTCGACGAACACCACATCACCAAGACCTTCAAGTTTCCCAATTTTCGCGAAGCCCTCAAGTTTGTAAACCACGTTGGTGAGCTGGCGGAGGAGCAGGGGC
>WNFJ01195303.1_pt1 | contig 13867 bp, 9 predicted proteins | sample 5400461 | NCBI WGS metagenome assembly WNFJ01 (sample SAMN13153349, study PRJNA577476) | soil metagenome | isolation source: 115 cm saprolite on Douglas fir-dominated hillslope | place: USA:California | collected 2013-09-17 | reverse complement strand
AGTCCACTTCGCCCATATGCACTTAGAAACGATGGATCCCACATCGACCTGTCCTGGCGACGCTACAGCCTTTCAAATTGGCCCCGCCAACCGGTCGATCCAGTTTGCACATCGGTTGATCGAAAGAGCCGAGGAGCACTCTTGGGCCTGAGACTCAATCCCCAGTTTCGGTGGTTTGTCCGACAAGTGAGGCCCTTTCTGCGGGCACATCTGCTCAGCGTTTCCATGATCGTCTTGAGCAGTCTGATGTTTCTGTTGGACCCCCTAATCATCAAATGGCTGATTGACCGAATTCTTCCCAAGAAAGACGCCCACTTGTTGCTACTTGCCGCGTCAGGATTTTTCCTAATCTATGTAGCCCGGTTGGGTTTCTCGGGCCTTGGGGCATTGATCTATTCGCGCACAATGCAGAATCTCGTTTTCCGCATTCGACTGGGAATCCTCGAGCAAATGAACCGCCTCTCCGCCGACTACCACGAAACAACGCCTGTGGGTCAAAAGCTCTACCGCATGGAACAGGACGTTGATCAGGTGGCGGAATTGGGATCGAGCCTCGTGCCGTATGCCCTCCAGGCTAGTTTCAACACAATCTTTGTCGTCGGGACCATGTTCGTACTGGATTTCCGGCTGACGTGCATGGTCCTTCCCCTCATGCCTGTTTTCTTCGTCTTCCGGAAGTACTTCGAAACCCGTCTCCGAGCGGCCTCGGATGATGCGCAACAGCAATCCAGCCTGGAAAGTAGCTTTCTTCAAGAGCATTTAGCCTCCATCATCCAAATCCAGCTATTGCACCAGGAGCAAAATCAAACGAGTGCCTTTATGGAACGCGCCTCTGCAAAACTGAGAGCAATCAATCATCGGAGCCTGATCGAGATATTGTTCAGCACGTCCTATATGGCGGTGATCGCGCTTGGCACCATTGCCATCCTGGGATATGGGGGCTACCAGGTGTTTGCTGGAGCTTTGACAATTGGTGGCCTCGTTGCCTTCTACAGTTACATGGCGAGACTCTTTGACCCCCTTCATGCTGCTGTAGAGATCTATTCAAGGCTGAACCGGTTGAGTACGAGTGTTCGGAGAATTCTGGAAGTTATCGAAATGACGCCGCACGTGAGAGAAAAGCCCGCTGCGCTCCGTCTTCCCTCACCAACTCGTGGTTGTGTTGAGATGCGAGGCGTCTCGTTTTCATACTCCGATCGGCAGCCCGTGCTGCATGGCTTCGATCTAAAACTGGACGAGGGCATCAAAGTCGGGCTGGTCGGCGTCAGTGGGAGTGGCAAGAGTACCGTCGCGAAGCTGATAGCCAGGTTGTATGACGTCGATTCCGGCGCTGTCTATATCGACGGAATTGACGTTCGAGAATTGCGACTGGGATGTCTGCGGACAAAAGTCTGCTACGTTATGCAGGACACCGTCCTCTTCGATAGAACTCTGAAAGAGAATATCTTGCTGGGAAATCCCTCCGCAACAATGAAAGACCTGTGTCGTGCGATCGAAATTGCCGATCTCGAAGAATTACTTCACCGCCTGCCCAAGGTTTGGGACAGTCCACTCGGACCGAGAGGAAGTGCATTGTCAGGTGGCGAGCGGCAGCGCATTGCCTTGGCACGGGCTGTTCTTCAGAACCCTTTGTTCCTTCTATTGGACGAATCGACGTCGGCGCTAGATGCTCCATCTGAACGACGGGTTCTCACAAATCTTTCGCAGCATTTCCGGCAAAGGACGATGGTCTTTATTTCGCACCGGATCTCCTCGCTTAACTGGGTTGACCGCATTGTTGTGGTGAATCGGGGCGTAATCGAGGAACAAGGCACTCACCCACAATTGATTCGTAACGGTGGCCTCTACGCCCACCTGCACAACATACCGGCCGTTGCGACGAGTCAGTGACGCTTCATTTCACTCTTCATGAAAACGCGCTCGGAAGAATGTGGTCGCCTGTGAAATAAATGCGTGGCCGAATCCGCGTGCATTTGGCCGAATAAGCGTACCCTTTTGAATTGACTCGATAGCTGCAACCCGCGCACCATCGCAAACGAGATCACCAAAATATCCAGGTGCCCAGCCCTCCAACGAATCGGAGATTACCAAATGCCACTCGTCGTCAGTCCCCCGCCGCCAACCCCCATTGAGCCTGTGACGGACGTCCTCCATGGTGTTCCTATCACGGATCCGTATCGCTGGCTCGAAGACCAGAATTCTCCGCGCACGCGAAAGTGGCTGGAAGAACAGGCCGCCTATACGCGTGCATATCTGGACTCCCTGCCGGGCCGCACCAGAATTAGAAAGCGAGTGGAAGCCCTCCTTGCGGTTGAAACTATTTCTGAGCCTTGGAAAGTAGGAAATCGCTATTTCTACCTAAAGAGGAAAGCATACGAAGAACAAGCCACGATCATGATGCGAGAGGGAGACGCCGGTGAAGAGATCGTTCTCGTGAACCCCGCGGGGAGAGCTGAGAGGAGCGCAACCGCCATAGGAATTCTTAACATTTCCAGAGACGGGAACTTGCTGGCTTATGGTGTCAGGCAAGGAGGGCAGCACTCTCAAGCAATAGAGTTTTTCGATATAGACAGGATGCAAGTTATGCCGGATCGGCTGCCGCTTGGTATTTGCTATGGGCTGGTGTTCTCGGCGGATGGACGTGGTTTCTACTACTCACACGAACTCAGTAGTTCCATGCGTCCCAACTACCGAACGACGTACTGGCACGAGTTCGGCAGCAACCGACAAGAGGACTCAGAAATCTTCGTGGCCGGGGAAGACCCCAAACTCCATCTTGCGCTGTTTGGCTCAACGGACGGCCGCTATCTTTGGCATTTCGTGGTTCAAATACGTGATTCTCTGACATTCCATCTCTACATGCAGGACCTAGTTCATGAGATGCCGGCTCGCAAGATTCTTGAACAGACGGGTTCGGTATTCGAGCTTTTCTTCATGGGCCACAGGTTGTTTGCGCTCACGGATTTGAAAGCTCCCAACCGTCGTATTGTGGCAATCGATCCCGAGCATCCGGAAAGTGAGCATTGGGTCGATGTTGTGCGTGAGTCTCGCCGTCGGATAAAAGACTATGCAATTGTAGGCAACTTCATTTGCGCGGGTTATGTTAAGAACTTATCCAGCCAAATTGAGGTGTTTGACCTCTCTGGTCTCCGGCAAGGCATGGTTCCGTGCCCTCCCCAAGGTACCGCACGCCTGCTCCGGAGGGCTCTCGAAAGCGATACGCTATTTTATGAGTTCTCCTCTTTTGACCAGCCGCCGACAATTTTTTCCTACCAAGCTACCACTCAGCAGCACAAACAGTGGGCAAAGTGTCAGGTGAAGATTCCCTGTCCTTCAATCGAAGTGGAACGCGTTCGCTATGAATCAAAAGACGGGACGCAAATTCCAATGTTCTTGGCATCAGCGAAAGGACAAGGGCAGTTTCGTCCGTCGCCAATTTTTCTCACTGGATATGGAGGATTCGGAAGCAGCAGAACACCGCAATTCAACGCCTACTCTGCCTTCCTATTAGAGTGCGGCTTCCTTTTTGCGGTTGCCAACATTCGAGGTGGAGGGGAATTGGGTGCGAGGTGGCATCGAGAAGGGAAACGTTGGAGGCGCCAAGATTCAATCGACGACTTTATTGCTGCGGCTGAATGGCTTTCGATGAATGGATATGCTGCGCCGGGGCAAATAGCGATAGGGGGTGGGTCCAACGGAGGCTTGCTTGTGGGCGCCGCGGTGACGCAGAGACCAGACCTGTTCCGCGTCGCGATTTGTGTCGGCCCACTACTTGACATGCTCCGATATCATCTCTTCGATGCAGCTAGCTACTGCATTGATGAATACGGTTCTTCAGAGGATCAGAATGACTTCCAACATCTGATTGCTTATTCGCCATACCATCGCGTAACAGATGGAATCGCATATCCCTCCGTATTGTTGGTTTCAGGCGACGCAGATACCTGCTGCAACCCGATGCACGTTCGAAAGATGGCTGCCCGGCTGCAAGTGGCCACGAGGTCGAACAACCCCATATTACTGGACTACAAGCCAACTTGGGGGCACGTACCCACTCAACCGCTGAGTCAGCGCATTGAGGCCCTCACGGACAGGTTGGCGTTCTTGTGCCATGAGGTCGGTGTCAGCACCATCTGATATTGGAATCAGAGCATGATATTTCTATTCTTCAAAGCGCTCTTTGGTTTGCTCGCCTTTGATACACTAGGTTTTGCCCACAATTTTTCGAGAATACACAGCCTTGTTAAAGACTGGAAGACCGCACCTCACACTCCTGCTGCCAATGCAATCGAGCGAGCCTGCAACGCTATAAATTATGCATGTGCCTGGTATCCGAAGAGGGTGCGCTGCTTGCAGCGTTCAATGGTCGCAACTTGCCTGTTGCGCAGTTGTGGTGTTCCAGCACAAATGGTGCTCGGTGCCCAAAAGACGCCGTTTAAGGCCCACGCCTGGACGGAAGTAGACGGTCGGGCAATTAATGAGCGGCGGGATGTTCAAAACATCTACGGCGTGTGGGATCGCATTTAGGGGGGGGCAATGAGCGTGCAAGCGGGTATTTGGGATTTTGAAGGTGCGTCAGTAAAGAAACAGTCTCTTATGAAGATGAGTGAGACGATGACGCAATACGGCCCGGATGGAGAAAGCATCTACCTTGATGGCGGCATCGGAATTGTCTATAGACCATTTTACACAACGTGTGAATCGTACTTGGAACATCAACCATACGTTTCCGCAACTGGCCTCGTGATTACGTGGGATGGTCGTCTTGACAATCGAGAAGACCTACTCCGTCAGCTCCGCAACGATCTTATGGACGATTTAAGCGATGCTGCCATTACTGCAGCGGCGATCAATAGATGGGGACTTGGTGCGTTTGAACACCTGATTGGGGATTGGGCACTCTCCGTTTGGAACCCCTTAGAAAAGGAACTCGTTCTTGCAAGGGACTATATTGGCTGCAAACGGCTCTTTTACTCTCCAACTGCCACCAAAGTGATTTGGTGTAGCTGCTTAGATTCACTAACCTTGTCGAACGGGCGATTTACACTATGCGATGAATTTATCGCTGGTGATCTCGCTTTGCGTGCTCCGGACCACCTCACCCCGTTTCAAGGAATTTACTCAGTACCACCCGCGAGCGTCGTTCGCATCCGATCCGAAGACATCAGCGTGCATCGTTATTGGGCCTTTGATGCGCGAAAGCAAACACTTTACAAGAAAGATGCTGATTACGAAGAACATTTCCGCCACCTCTTCCGCCAAGCAGTGCGACGCCGATTGCGGTCCAGTTCACCAGTTTTGGCTGAGCTTAGCGGCGGATACGATTCTTCCTCCATCGTTTGCGTGGCGGACGATATCCTCAAGGAGGAGGGCGCTCAATGCAAATCGCTCGATACATTCTCATATAGTTATCTAGATGAGCCAGACGGAGACGATGCGCTTTATTTCACGAAGGTCGAAGAAAGGAGAGGACGGCGTGGCCACCGTGTAGAAATTCGCGGTTCGGGTGACTCATTTTCACCAGAATTTGGCTATGCAGTTGCGACTCCGGTTTTTCTAGGCAGGGCAGAAGTTCACGTTGCCCGGTCACAAGTCATAAAAGATGGAAAATATCGGGTTACGCTCTCCGGTATCGGAGGTGATGAACTTCTTGGGCAATCCTTGGATCCCATGACAGTAATGGGGGACGCTCTCGTGCAGATGCGGCTTTGGACCCTAGCAAGGCTGTTGACATCGTGGAGCGTAATCATGAGGCGCTCATGGCTGCAACTGCTAGGCGAGAGCCTATTTCGGCTTCTGCCAACCGCAGTGCGCGCTTTAGTAGAGAGCGAAGGAAAAGTCGAGCTGTGGGTCAATCGTAAATTCGCCAGGATACACAAGCTTTCCAGAGTCCTCCTTCCAGCGGCAGAGGGTCGTTGGTTTTGGCGTCCCAGTGCCAGGCACGCCCTGCAACAATATGAAGTGCTTGTGTACATTCTGACAAATTATCTGCCGCGCACCGACGAACTTCGATATCCATTCCTCGATCAGGATCTCTCCGATTTCCTAATGTCAGTTCCATGTGATCAATTATATCGACCTGGGAATAGACGTTCTTTGATGCGACGAGCACTCGTGAATATCCTTCCAAAAGAAATATTGTCGCGACGAACAAAACAGATCGAAAGTCGTTGCTACTGCATTACAGCCAGAAAGCATTGGGGCAGACTGGAATCGATCTTTGCATCTCCTATTACTTCCTCATTGGGGTACATCAATCAGTCCAGCTTTCAATCTGCCTTGGTGGATTTGAAAAACGGCAAACCCCCTAAAAATTCCAATTTACTCATGACGGGCCTGTTCTTAGAGCTTTGGCTGCGAGATGGACTAAAGCGCGGAGTAATTTCCGTCCCTCGGCATTTGGAGGAAATCGCTACTTTGAAGTCTCTATTGCTTGAAGTGTAGCGTCCCCACGAGAGTTTCTGCTAGCAGAACGCAACGTCACAAAGAAAGGAGGTGAAAACTATGAATTACGAGAAGCCAGAAGTTGTTGAACTCGGTGAAGCGCCTCGCTTGATCGAATTCACGGGCAAGTCAACGGGCGACGCCGGACCCGGGAATCAGTCGGACTGCGAATTGGATGACTAACAATCCTCGCAGTTCTTGATTGCTCCTGAAGGTTGCCCCTCCCGGCCGTAATTTATAAACCGGGAGGGGTCTTCATGGGATTCGAGGCGAGCAATCTCTCAAATTTATATGTATCGTCTCTGGCTAGCTTTAGCTGGCATCGCAGCGCGCGTTCTTAAGACATTGCCGGAGTTGGCGTACGGTAAGGACTAGCTCTGTCTGAAATTCGGACGCTTCGACGCTTCCGCTAGAGTTGTTATTTCTTGATTCTCAGCGCGGTCCGCCCATGATGATGAAATGCGCGAAGAACAGAGGTTCGGTTGGTTCAAGAGGTGGGCCTTTCGAGAACTCCCAGCACAGAATCCTAGCGTCCGTCTTCTCTCCGGGTCGCAGTGAAATCTTGGCCCCGAGTGTGAAATTCCATGAGGCCCCCTTTTTGGAAACGCCATTGTCGGGATTAGCTGCGGACAAATCCTTGAGAGAGGATTGCTCTACTGCGTCTAGTATCAAGGTAAAGGGCCCAGGAATAGAGATGGGAAGCGCATTGACAAGCCGGACCGAGACGGAAATGCTATGCGTTGTAAAATCAATGGTCGGTGTGCCAACTTCGATCTCTACTTCATGGCTCAAGTCTCTCCTCAGATTCGTGGCATTCGTACGCGTTGCAAAATTTATCGGTGTGCTAGCCTCGATCTCTACTTCATGGCTCAAGTCTTTCCTGGGACTTGCGGTTTTCGGCTGGCTCGCCATACTCAGGGTCACCGTCAAGTCCTTCGACCAAAGTTGCATCACGCCGGACTCGCCATTAATCCACGCCGTATGAAAGATACCATCAATTCCGGCGCCGAACCCTTGCGTCTCACCACCGTTAGCAAATCGCTCCGCAGGGGCTCGAATCATAATTGCGGGACGCGTCTCGGCTGGAAAGTTGGCGGAACTGATTGCATAGCCAACCCAGTTTCCAAGAGATCCCGGACATGACGGCTGTTCACTCGCTCTTACATTGGGAAGAAACGTGTCCCCTCCGTCGAGGGACACGCCATAGTACAGCTTGTAACATGAATTCTTGGGATCGTCCCTCCGATCATTGAAGACTACGGCCACGGTTCCGTCCTTATTGACTGCGATCGCGGGATTGGATGGTCCACCATCGTTTGTATTATCGTTGACTACGACCGGCTCCGACCACGTCCTCCCCAGATCACTCGAATGTGCGACTTTGACTACATACCTACCAGACTCGAAGTTCGTCCAAGTGAGGTAGATGCGGTCTCGGAAGGAGCTTTCCGACGTATCAATTGCAGCCCGGGGCATAACATCGCTCTCCATCAATCGAAACCAAGACCCTGCTTTAGTGCGAGTCGGCCCCCTATGTGCCCGAGAAAAGGTCAGACCGCCGTCTTCTGAAACGGTGGTCCACCATTGGTCTCCAACCGAGGAAGTACTCCCTTGAGAAAAGGCGTACGTCACGTAGGGAACGACGAGCTTGCCCTGCGAGGTCACAAGCAGGTCTGCTGCCAGAGCCGTCGCCTCGTCACCGTTTTCAGCCGTGGCCTTGAGCAGCCGTCCCTGCGAAAAGGTTCGGCCGCCATCGGAAGAGCTTAGAACCTCAAGAAGAGAGTGCACTACCTCATTGTTGAGATTCCTAACCATCGTCGATGCCACAAGGTACATCCGTCCATTGAATCTACCGCCCGTATTGTCGAAACTTAGATACGGGCGATCATATGGCCCGCCGGGCACAGTGACTGGACGCTCCCAAGTAAAGCCGCCATCGTTCGAACGACTGAGGAGGAGCACCCCCGGCGGCGCTATGCTTCCAAAAAATGCAGTACCGTCGGCATCAAAATACACTACCGGGTCCCAACCCGTGAACATCATAGAATCCCCGTTGATCGTTCGTGCTCGAGACCAAGAATGTCCACCATCTCGTGAAGCATATATCCAGGAAAATTGGGAACCGTTCGCTACTACCATCGAGGATGCGATGAGGCTGTTGGCATTGCCAGGATTCGTAGCGAGGAACGTCTCGAAGAACGGAGCTTTCGGGTTGTCACTCGAGATATGTACACCGGCAGACGCCGTGATACCAGAAAGTTGCGCATCTGCTACTCGGAGGGGTCCAAAACAGACGATAAAACAAGACATTAGCAAAACGGTCGGCGCCAAGTGCTCTCTCACTTTGTGAGCGTTCCTGTTCAGAAGATCAACTTCAATGCAAGTTGGATTGAGCGCGGACCACCAAGCTGATACAAAGGGCTGAAACCTCCCCCACCCACATTTGATCCAAAACCCCCTCCGCCACTGAGACTCTCCCCTAACATCTGAGTAGATACGCCGAACGGGGCGCCACAGAAGGCTCCAAAACATCCACTCGGCGGGCCAAAGTTAGGGTGGTTGAGGACATTAAACATTTCTGCGCGGAATTGCAGCTTGAGTGATTCGTGGATCGGAAAATCGCGGTGGATTGCGAAATCCCACTGGGTGGCCCCGAAACCTCTCAGCGCATTTCGTCCAAGGTTCCCCTGCCGGGCGGGATTGCAAGGGAAGTCGAATGACGGCGGACCTGGATTGCAACCCGCCGGATTAGTGGGCGGATTCGTGAAGGCGGCGGGATTAAACGCCTTCCCACTGGGATATTGTGGACCAAATAGGTACAAAGGCTTTCCCGGAACCACATCGGGTCTAATATTGGTGATATATCCGGCGCCAAACTTAAAAAAGATACTATCAGTAATGTCGACAGGCGTTGCGGAGTGGGCCTGGATGACATTCTGGAGCGACCAGCCACGCAGAATCGCGTTCGTGAAGGCATTCATCCGCGTGGACGGAACGGTGTAGGTCATCCCCACAGAAAATCCGCTGCGAACGTCAAAGTCAGAAGGTCCACGGTTCGCACTTATGCCTGAAGGAGCAAGGATATTAGATCCAATTCCGGTTGAACCGGCCGAGCCCGTATCAATCGAGTGAGACCACGTGTAGGAACCCAGAGCCTGAAGACCGTGCGACAATCGCCGTTGAAATTGGACCTGGAGGGCATTGTAATCTGACGTCCCTGCATTGGTTGCAAGGAACACTTGCGAGAAACTCGGCGGGAGGGGAAACACTTCCACTGTCCCTAACAATCGTCTTCCAATGGAGCCAATATATGAGGCCGATATCCTCTGTTGTTTTCCTAACGCTTGCTCCACTGTTGTATTCCATTGAACCGTATAAGGCAGCTTCAGGTTGGGGTCGAAACCTTCCAGGACTCCTGGATTACTTGGGCTAGGTCGCGTGATAGGAGCAGGTGCGCTGAGTGCAGGGGTTAATGGGAATGTGCTGCTCGGAGGGAAACCGATAGACCCAAACGGGTAGGCAGGAGCGACCCTGTTGCCCACCTCCGAAGAAGCGAGATCATAAAAGATACCGGCCCCCGCGCGAAGCACAGTTTGCCAATCTTGACTCTGAGTAAGTTGATACGCTAGGCCGAGTCGGGGTGCGAAATTGCCCCAAGTGGTCTTGTATGGCGATGTTGCAGTCGCGGCCAGAGCTAGGTTCGACAAGTTGTTCAAATTGAAACCGGTGACTGCAGGAAAATTGGGCGTAGATTGTGGCACGAAATCGATATCCCAGCGCAGACCGTAGGTCAGACTGAGGCGGGACGTAGCTCGCCAAGTGTCTTGCGCAAAGAGACCAAGATTACGAAACAAGAAAGTTGGAGCGAGATTCGATATTATGTCGCTGAATTGGAGATTTCCCTTTCCGGCAGAGGGCACATCGCCAAAGATAGCAAATTGTTTGTATGCGGTTGGCTTGAATTGGGGAGATAGGCGACGGAAGTCCACTCCGAGCTTGACGCTGTGTCGACCTGTTTGGGCAGACAGGCTATCAACAATGTTAATTTGGCGCTGTACGCTTTGCATAGAAGGGCCTACTTGCAAGATGCCCTGCTGCAGGGAATTGATTGAAAAGAAGAGCGTGCCATTGCGGAAAGTGAAACCGTTTGGAAACGGCGACGACGTCAGCGGAACAGAACCTCCGAAGTTGTCCAAGTGGCTAGAGAGCTCTGCGCTCGCCCTACTGTAATTGAATCGAAAATCATTGACCGTTGTCGGAGAAATCCCCCAAGTGGTTCCAATCGTTGCGGTCTGCGTTGTGATGCGAGTCTGGAAAATAGTGTTTAAAGTGGAGTTTCCGAACCCCCGCTGATCAATTTCAGAGGGGGAGTAGTTGTAGCGGCCAAAAATATTAAGCTTGTCTGACATTCTTTGATCGGCTCTCATACTGTAGGCGTCGAGAGAAGCAGGATTAGAATAGCTAGCATTAAACTGAGCGATGCCCGTCGCCATCTGACCTGAAGCGGGACACCCATTCACATTCGGAGTACACTGCGTGAACATTTCCGGACTATTGGGGTTTGGCAAGGGAAACGCGTTCAGGTAGGGCTGCATGGCGGGAGCGGCATTCTGGCGCGAGCTTGTTGTGCCCCCAGGTGTGAAACTCGCATCAGGAACGGTAGTCAATGTCGTTTGCGGCAAGCGAAGACGTAGTCCTTCATAAGAGAAGAAGAAGAAAGTGCGATCCTTAAGTATTGGTCCACTAAAGGTCCCTCCGAAATCATTTTGGCGTTCCTTTGGCTTCAACAGGCCCGCCCTACTCGCAAACCAATTGTTAGCGTCGAGCACATCATTTCGCAGGTAATCGAATAGCGTGCCGTGAAATTGATTCGTGCCCGAGCGGGTAACAATGGAAATTTGTCCTCCGGGCGTACGGCCAAATTCCGGAGCGTATGTGGATGTTTGAATGCGGAACTCTTGCAAGGCATCTACTGAAACCAAACTATTCGTCCCACCCAGGGCACTAAATGAGGCCGCTGCCCCGCCCACGCCATTACCGCCATAACCGAATGAGTTCACACCTACTCCTATGTTGGCGCTCACCCCATCAACCATCCAATAATTGGAAGCGGCGCGCTGCCCGTTGATGCTGAATTGCCCGCTGTCCTGAACGTTGCTTGGTGTAAGAACAACGCCTGGCGTCAGTTGGATCAGCGTCTGAAAGCTCCTTCCGTTCAATGGGAGATTGTCAGCAAACTGCCGGTCAACGACCGTGCTAACCGTAGCATCCTGCGTGTTTATCAGTGGCGTGCCAGCTTCGACGGTCACGCTTTCCGCTATCGAGCCGACCTCAAGATGAAAGTTTTGCTCAATATGATCCTGGACATTTACAATCAGGCCAAGCAAATCGACCTGCTTAAATCCCTGTTTTTGGACGCTGATCTGGTATTGCCCGGGATGAACGGTTGGAAAAACATAGATACCAGCATCGTTCGTCGTTGTCGTTGTCTCCGTCCCACGCTCCACACTTAGGAGGTGCATTTCTGCACCTGGCACGGGGGCACCGGTCCGATCTGTGACCAGCCCCGAAACCGTAGCGGTCTCCGTTTGCCCTGCGACTACGCAAGCAAACGACAAGATCATGAATAACGATGGGCCAACGACCCGCACGAAACGCGGCAGTATCATCATTGAGTGGACTCCCCTTGTCTATGTAGTTGCCGCGATTCATGAAAAATTCGCCATCGAAAATTCAAATCATTTCGATTTGCCCGAGAGTAGCCGGACGGACAATCATTGGAGGATCTTTGTGGTTGAGGAAAACGGGTGAGCGGAAAGGAACCTATGGATGGTTTGGTTGGTTTCCCCAGTAGGCGTAAAGAACTTTCTTCCCATGCGGTTCGTTGTACTGTTTGCTGGCAACTTCTGTTGTTACAAATACTGAATTAATCTTGACAAGTACCCTTGGATCGTCAAACGTCATCACCCAACGACTTTGCCCGTCGTCCTTGTGCAGAATGCCCAGGCTATGCGCCACCTCTTTAACGCCTGCCCTCTCACCCCACACATGAAAGACCGTGTTTGCCTTGAACTGGCCCGGGGCGTCCAAGTCATAGGCATAAAACACGAGTGATTTCCCTTCGATATAAAAAACTCGTCCAAACGACCGTTGCCGCTTTCCGTTTGAATCCGCATCGTAGACATCCACGATGTGCAGGTTCCGTGCGGCCACCAGATCACCCAACTCCACCTTGGCCGACTTAAGATCGTTCTGACGGCGCAGCTCCTCTTCTGTCGTGTCGAGTTTGGCTGCCAGATCCTCCTTCATCTGTTTCTGAATGCCTACTTTGACCTCGGACTGGACTCCGCGAGTCGCTCACTAAGTGCCTCGGCTCGGCTTTGAAGTGTCGCTACCTTATTTTGCGCATCCTGAAGCTCGGCAGAAGAGCGCTCCGACGCTCCCTTCGCTTGGATCGTAAGCGCAGCGAGGTTGTCTTTGGCAGTCGTCAACTCATCGCTCAGCGACTGTTTTTCGCTCCGGGAAGCCGAAAGCTCCTGTTTCAGCTTCGCAAGCGTGCTCTCTAGTTGGGATTTCTGCCCCTCAAGCTGGCTCTGACGGTCAGAATCACCCACTGCCGAAGTGCGTACAGATGCCTCCGTCCTCTGCGCCTGCACTTGAGCTGGTTGCTGCGGTGTGTGCTTGCCTTTCCATACGCCGGCATAGAACGCCGCAGTGCCTACAATCGCGCAAAGCGTCATCACCGCCGCGGAGCGCGACAACAACCCAAACAGTCTTGAATTTGCCCCGGAGAGGACAGGTTCGACATGTCTGGCCTGGTCTCCGCCCTGGTCTTTTCCGAACGATGAGGATGGTAGCTTTTTGAGAAGAAAAGGGTGCAGGCGCGGCCCTACATTAACTTCCTTGACCAAGTCTTCCGAAGCAATCCGTGACAGGAACCTATCGCGCATGCCATCCGGCGGCACAATGTCCGCTGCGGGCGCCCCGTTTTCAGCGAGAAGTGGCATGACTTGCACGCTCACCTGTCCAAGAGACCACAGAAACTCACGGCACGAGTCGCAGGTGGAAATATGTGCGTTCAATTCACTCATTTCTTTCCCGCCAAGCTGGGCCGTGGCAGCTAACGCACACATTTCTTCATAACGTTGATGGCGATTTGGCCACAGCCGGATGGCAGCTCGCACGAGTTTGCTATTGCTTTTCATAGCCGTTCCCAAACGCTGTCCGAAGAGCCGCGAGGCCACGGTACAGATCGTGTCGAATCGCGTGCACAGATTCCCCCAGGCGGTCACCAATTTCTTCCGCTGTTAGCCCCTCGTAGTATGTCAACTCGAGGACTGCCCGCTGACGCGGCTTGAGTTTTCCCAACATCTCTTCCGCGAGCCGCATGACTTCCGGCGATTCCCCCGCCAGTGGGACACTA
>WNFJ01189273.1_pt1 | contig 13869 bp, 16 predicted proteins | sample 5400461 | NCBI WGS metagenome assembly WNFJ01 (sample SAMN13153349, study PRJNA577476) | soil metagenome | isolation source: 115 cm saprolite on Douglas fir-dominated hillslope | place: USA:California | collected 2013-09-17 | reverse complement strand
GGCGCGCTCGGTCGAGCCGAGCAGCTCGAGGAACTCGTTGGCGGCCTGGACCCGCGCGCACACCAGTTCTTTCGCCCGGCTGATGTTCCGCAGATCGCCCACCCGGATACCGCGTCGTCCGTACTTGTCCTCGTAGGTGGGTCCGATGCCGCGACCGGTCGTGCCGATCTTCTCCCGGGCTTCGCGGGCCCGGTCGAGCAGCTTGTGGAACGGGAGGGTGAGGTGGGCGCGGTCCGAGACGTACAGCTTGTGCTCGGTCCGGATGCCCCGCTCACTCAGGGCGTCGAGCTCCGTGAAGAGCGTCTCGGGATCCAGCACGACCCCGTTGCCGACCAGGCATACTGCGCCCTGAATGATCCCCGAGGGAATCTGGTGGAGCACGAATTCCCCGGCGCCGGTGTGGACGGTATGGCCCGCGTTCGCTCCGCCCTGATAGCGCACGACCAGATCGGCGCGCTCGGCGAGCACGTCGACGACCTTCCCTTTGCCCTCGTCGCCCCATTGGGCGCCGACGACCACAACGCAGTGGGTCTTCGGTCCGAACATGGCTCCCCAGCAAAAAACGCCCCGGAAGCGGGGCGTTGGACTATCCTCCGAGGAAAGCTAGACCTGGGCGAGCGCTCGGGCAACTCCCTGCGCCACCGTTCGCACGCCGTCCAGCGTCAAACGCTGAACCGAGTCGCGCGGTGTATGGACGACCCTGGCTGTGCCCCAGTCGCCGCGCATGATTGTGACCGCCTCGCGAGCTGCGCCGGCCAGCAGGAGCCCGTCTACCAGCACAGGCAGCCAGCGCGCCCGCCGGGCGCCGAGTGTTGCCACCACCCGCTCGACGGTGGGCCCGGAGCGGTGCGCCAACGCGATCGTGAAACCGCGGTCGTCGATACCATCGAAGTTAACGATGCACGTGTCGCGGAGCAGGTTGGCCCGCTCGTGCGCAAGGGCCCGCGCGCCGAGCATGCCGTACTCCTCGGCGTCGGGGAAGAGCACCCCCACGCCCGCGTCGGGCGGCAGGGCGTCCAGCGTGGCGAGGACGGCCCCGCCGAGCGGTTGGTCACACGGTTCGCCGCGAGCAACAGGATGCCGGCGACGCCCGCGGCGCCGGCAAGGAGGTCGAGCAAGCCTGGGTGGAGCGAACTGAGCAACGCACGCGCCACGAGCGTGATTAGCTCGAGCGCGCCGAGCGACACGAGGGCTGCGGCGCCGAGACGCGTCGCCATGGAGAGGGGCTGGCCCTTCGAGTCGAAATGCGCGGCGAGCCACACCGAGACGCGAGCCCGAGGGCGGACACCAATGAGGTTGACGCCCTCGAGCGTCGCTCGCCCCCAGTGGTGGAGCAGCGTTCGCCCCGTGAAGCGGTGCTCCATGACGATGAAGCCCCGCGCCGCAAGCTCGCGTTTCAGCACTTCCCGGATCTGCAGATTGGCGGCCGTGCCGCTCAGCCGCGGAATCGCGATGGCGGAGAGCAGCGCGCGGTAATCCGTCACGCAGCGACGAGCTTCGCCACTCGCTCCCGGTCCGAGGCCGCGACGGGCGCGAGTGGCGGNNNNAGCCCTCCCCCTACGGCGTCCATAGCGGCCTTCACGCCGGCGGGCCCGAGCTTCCCAACGATTTCTCGGTCGAGCGGTGCGAGACGTTCCTGGAGCTTCCCCGCGCCCTCGCGGTCGCCGGCGCGGAACGCGGCGAGCAGCTGCGCGCTGAGCGCCGCGGCGAAACACGCCACGGCAAGGATGCCCCCGTCGCACCCCAGCTCCAGGGCGGCGTACAGCAGCGAGCCCGAACCGACGAAGACCGACCACTCCGGGGCCGCGTCGCGGTATGCCGCGAGGTTCTTTGCGTCGCCCGACGAGTCTTTGGCGCCGACGATGTTGCTGTGCGCCGCGAGCTGTCGCAGCAGGCCGGCGGCGAGCTGGAGGTGCGTGTACTTGGGGATGTTGTAGACGAGGACGGGCACCGGGCTGGCGTCGGCCACCGCCCGAAAGTAGTCGGCGAGACTTGCGGGAGACACGGCGGCGGAAAAATACGCCGGAGGCCGCACCAGCACGGCGTCCGCCCCCTCCGCCGCGGCCGCCCGGGTCAGCGCCACCGCTTGCCGGGTGGATTCCCCGCCGGTCCCCGCAATGAGCCAGCGCTTGTCGGGCAACACCTCGCGCACCCACCCGACCATGCGGCGCTGCTCGTCCGGCTCGAGCAGGGCCGACTCTCCCGTCGAGCCCGCCACGACGACGCCGTCGAGGCCCGCGGCGATCAACCGGGTCACGTTGTGGCGCAGGTGGACGGGGGCGACCTCTCCCGTCGCGCTGTCGAACGGTGTGGTGATGGGGACGAGCACGCCCCCGAGCGGCCGCTCCGTCACTGGCCGGGGGTCGCCTCCGCGGGCGTAGCCGTGCGCGGGCGGCGGCGCACGGAGCGCATCTGCTTCTCGAAGTCGGCTGGATTGTGGCTGGCGGCGAGGGCGGTCTCGTACGTCACTACCTCGTCGGCGACCAGGTCCATGAGGTGTTGGTCGAACGTCTGCATGCCGTATTCGTCCCGCGCCTCGCGAATGTACTCGGGCAGATCGCCGGTTCGGCCATCGTCTTTGATCAGCTGGCGCGCCTCGCCGGTGCAGATCAGGATCTCCACGGCCGCCACGCGCCCGTGGCCGTCGGCGCGCGGCAGCAGGCGCTGCGACACGACGGACTGAAGGGCCTCGCACAATCGCAGCCGGGCGCCCTCTTGCTCTTCGGGCGGGAACATCGAGACGACGCGGCTGACCGTGGTCACGGCGTCGGGGGTGTGCAGGGTCGAGATCACGAGATGGCCCGTTTCGGCGGCCTTCAGCGCGGTGTCGATCGCCTCCGCATCGCGCATCTCCCCGATCAGCACGACGTCCGGATCCTGGCGCATCGCCGCGCGCAGCCCGGCGCGGAAGTCGTCCGTATCGACGCCGATCTCGCGCTGCGTGACCGAGCAATTGATGTCGCGGTGCAGGAACTCGATCGGATTCTCGAGCGTGACGATGTGCTTGTTCTGGGTCTGGTTGATGTGGTTCACCATGGCCGCCATGGTCGAGCTCTTCCCCGAGCCCGTCACCCCCGTCACCAGAATCATCCCCCGCTCGGCCGAGGCAATGCTCGCGAGGATGGACGGTAGTTTGAGGGTGTCGAACGTCGGCACGTCGAACGGGATCACCCGCATCACGATCATGAACGAGGAGCGCTGCCGCAGGATGTTGACGCGGAACCGCCCCACGCCGGGCATGCCCCAGGAGCAGTCGTAATCGCGCAGCCGGTCGATCCGGGCACGATCCTCGTCGCTGGGAATCAGGTGTTGCGCGATCGCCTTGGTCTGCTCCGGCGTCAGGCGGTGCTTGGTGAGGGCCACCAGCTTTCCGTCGATCCGGGCGCGGAACACGTCCCCGGCTTTGACATGGAGGTCCGACGCGCCCCGGTCGATCGCCGCCTTGATGATCTGCTCGATGCCCCGCGGCTGGCTGCCGGTGGTGCTCGCGCGGGCGCTCTTGGCCTTTTCTTCCACTAGTATCCGGCCTCCGGGTCGACCGTGTTGGCGAGTGGGGACCCTGCAAGATAGCGCCGGATGTTCTCCACGATCAGCCCCGTCTCGCGCTCCCAGAAGCGTGTCGTCACGGCGGCGACATGCGGACTCACCAGCACGCGCGGGTGGCGCCAGAAGGAGTGGCCCACCGGCAGCGGCTCAACGGCGAACACGTCGAGCGCGGCGCCTCGCAGCCGGGACGCGTCGAGCAGGTCAAGCAGCGCCGTTTCGTCCAGTAGCGTGCCGCGCGAGACGTTGACGACGATGGCCTCGGGCGGCAGCCGCTCGAGCACCGCCCGGCTCACGGCCCCACGCGTCTCCGCGGTGTGGGGCGCGGCAATTACGAGGCAGTCGCTCTCGGCGGCGAGCCGTGACAGATCGCGGAGGCCACCCACCCAGCGGACGCCCGCCGGCCCGCCTCGCGCCGGCCGCCGCCGCACACCCGCCACGCTCATCCCGAGGGACACCCCACGCCGCGCGATGGCGCCACCGATGCCGCCGAGACCGAGCACGCCGAGCCGCAACTCGCCGAGCTCGCGGACGGGAACCTCGAGATCGGCGAACGCCGGCCTGGCCCATTGCGCCGCGGCCTGGAACTCCCGCATCCGATCCAGCGCGCGGGCGAAATACGCGATGGCGGCGATGGTCCAGTCGGCGATCGGCTCGGCGTGCACCGCCGCCGAGTTGGTGAGCACGACGCCGCTGCCGGCGAGATGCGGCAGGCTCGCTCCCACGCCGGCCGTGCCGGGCCACTACTCCCGGCGGGATGCCATAGCCGACGTAGATCTCGGCGCCGCGGGCGGCTGCCACGGCCTCCGGGGTTCCCGAGCCTCCGTCGCCGTCCGAGGCGGCGGGCGCCTCGACGATGACGACCTCCCAGCCGGGCCCCACGGCCTCCCGAATCGCGCGCACGGCCTCGGGAGGAATTCGCCAGGCGGCGAGGGGCGACGCGAGATCGACGACAAGCCGCCGGCGGGGCGTCACTCGCCCGTGGACACGGTCCGCACGCCGGGCTGATGGAGCAGCGCGATCATCACCTCGTCGTGCAGCCGCTTGGGCCCGCGCAGCGTGAAGTCGATCACGAGGTCCACGTTTTCGCGACGGCTCGCCTGCCGCTCGATCTCGAGCCCGGTCCGGCGGACGATCGCTTCCAGCTCGTCCAGCGTGGTGGGGCCGGGGTGCGCATGCACCGACAACGTGCTCCGCGTGGATTGCCGCGCCACCAGGCGCTCGACGCTCCCGAGTCCCCGCAGCACGACCAGGACGAGCAGCGTCGTAATGGCCGCTTCCGAGTAGAACGTCGCGCCCAGGGCGACCCCGATGGCCGCGACGACCCAGATCGTGGCCGCGCTCGTGAGGCCGACCACCGCGCCGCGCGCATGCAAGATCGTGCCCGCGCCGATGAACCCCACACCGGTCACGATCTGCGCGGCGATGCGCGTCGGGTCGGCGTTTCCGGCGGCCATCGTGAACGAAAGCTTGGTGTAGAGCACCGAGCCGATACAGATGAGGATGTTGGTCCGGAGACCGGCCGGCTTACCGCCCAGCTCGCGCTCGAGGCCGATGGCACCGCCGAACAGAGTCGCGAGACACAGCTGGAGGAACAGCTCCAGTCGGAACACATCCACCATCTGTCCCAGGAAGTGTTGCATCAGGCTCCCCCTCCCTCCGCGCCTTCCAGGAACCCCATCCGGCGCCGTACCCGGCTCATGGTGCGGCGCGCGATGGCGCTCGCTTTGGTCGCGCCGGCTCGGAGCAGGTCCGTCACCTTGCGCGGCTCGGCTTGCAGCGCCTGTGCCCGCTCGCGGATGGGGGTGAGCGCGGCTATCATATTGTCCGCCAACACCCGCTTGCAGTCGAGGCAACCCCATCCCGCGGTGCGGCAGTTGTGCGCCACCAGCTTGAGCGTGTCCGGCGGCGAGAAGCCGTGGTGTATGGTGAAGATGTTGCAGATGTCGGGGTTACCCGGGTCCTTCCGGGTGACGCGCGCCGGGTCGGTGGCCGCGGGCTTGAGCTTCTCCCAGATGGTCTCGGGCGAATCGAGGATGGCGATCGTGTTGCCGAGGCTCTTGGACATCTTAGCCTGGCCGTCGAGCCCGAGAACCCGTTTCGTGGTCGAGAGTAGCGCCTGTGGCTCGGGGAGCGAGAACCCGTCCGCGAACCGCGTGTTCCAGCGGCGCGCGATTTCCCGCATCAGCTCCAGGTGCTGGAGTTGGTCTTCACCGACCGGCACGAGTGTTGCTTCGTACAGCAGCACGTCGGCCGCCTGGAGGATGGGATAGTTCAGGAGCCCCGCCGGCACGCTCTCCTGGCGCTGCGCCTTGTCCTTGAACGCCGTCTGGCGCTCGAGCTCGCCTAGCGGCGTGACGGTGTTCAGGACCCAGTAAAGCTCCGTGTGCTCGGGGACGTGCGACTGCACGAAGACGATGGCCCGCGCCGGATCGATGCCGGCGGCGAACAGGCCGATCGCCATGTCGATGGTGCGCTGGGCCAGGGTCGCCGCATCGTAGGGCTGAGTGATGGCATGCAGGTCCACGACGCAGAACAGGCAGTCGTGCTGGTGCTGCAGCTTGACCCAACTCTGAACGGCGCCGAGGTAATTGCCGATGTGCAGCTCGCCGGAGGGCTGGATGCCGGAGAAGACGCGCGCCATGGGCTCACAACCTACGACGGTAGAGGTCGGGGCCGCAAGGTGCGAGAACTCAAAGACTTAGTCCATGTCGCCGCGGAGGCCGCGGAGCGTGCCGCTCGCTTCCTCAGAGGCACCACACCTGCGAGCAGTCGCGACTGGATTGAAAAAGGTCGCCACGATTTCGTGACCGAGGCGGACCGGCAGGCCGAGGCGCTGATCGCCGACATACTCGTGCGTGCAGTGCCGGAGTCCCGCGTGGTGGGAGAAGAGCTGTCCCCGGGGGCGGTACGATCGGGCGAGGTCGTGTGGATCGTGGATCCGCTCGACGGCACGACCAACTTCCTGCACGGGTATCCGCAGTACGCCGTATCGATCGGGGCGCTGGTGGGAGGCGCGCTGAGCGTCGGCGTGGTGCACGATGTGCCACGCGATCGCGCGTATTGGAGCGCCAGTGGACTCGGCGCGTGGGAGGGAGAGCGGCGGCTCCAGGTCTCGGCCCTTACCGAGCCGCGGCAGGCCCTGGTCGGTACGGGGTTCCCGTTCAAGAATCTCCCGCTGCTGCGGCGCTACCTCGATCAATTCGCCGCCGTCATGGGAGCCACCAGCGGTATCCGGCGCGCGGGCGCCGCGGCACTCGATCTCGTGGACGTGGCCGCCGGCCGGCTCGATTGCTTTTGGGAGCTTACTCTCGCCCCGTGGGACGTGGCCGCCGGCGTGATGCTGGTCCGCGAGGCGGGCGGTGTGGTGACGACGCTCGACGGCTCGCCCGACGTATTGCAGCACGGCTCCGTGGTCGCCGGCAATCCCGTGTTGCACCGCTGGCTGTTGGATCTCGTGAGGGCCGCTTGATGCCCGCTCCGCTCGTTGAGTGTGTGCCCAATTTTTCAGAGGGCCGGAACGCCACGATCATTGAGGCACTCCGCACCGCGCTCACGAGCGTGCCCGGGGTCAGGCTGCTCGACGTCCAAGCGGACGCGGCCCACAACCGCTCCGTGTTCACGTTCGTGGCGCCGCCCGACGCGAGCGTCCAAGCCGCGCTCGCCGCCATGCGGGTCGCGGCCGAGCGGATCGATCTCACGCGGCATACGGGCGAGCATCCTCGAATGGGTGCGACCGACGTCGTGCCCTTCGTGCCGGTGCGGGACGCGACCATGGACGACTGCGTCGCCCTCGCCCGCCGGCTCGCCGAACGCGCCGCCGCCGAGCTCCAGATCCCGATCTATCTCTACGCCAAGGCGGCCACCCGCCCCGAGCGGGAGCGCCTGCCCGACATTCGAAAAGGCGAGTTCGAAGGCTTACGGGACCGCATCGGGAAGGATCGGGCCGCCGATCCCGATTTCGGACCCAAGCGGATCCACCCCACCGCCGGCGCGACGGCAATCGGTGCGCGGCCGTTCCTGGTTGCGTTCAACATCTACCTCGATACGGAAGACGTGACGATTGCCAAGGAGATTGCAAAGGGCATTCGCACTTCGAGCGGCGGGCTCCCGGCGGTGCAGGCCTCGGGTTTCGAGGTGACAGGGAAGGCTCAGGTATCGATGAACCTGCTCGATATCGATGTGACGTCCCCTGCGACTGTGTTCGCCGCCGTCGAATCGGCGGCCCGGCGGCGCGGCGTCGCCATCCTGAAGAGCGAGGTGGTGGGCCTGATCCCGGAGCGCGCCGTGCTGGGCGCGGCGGCGGCCTCTCTCAAGCTCCCCGACCCCGAGGCCCACCTGCTCGAGCGGAAGATCCGGGCGGCCGAGGGACCGACGCTCGACGGCTGGCTCGACGAGTTGGCGGGAGGGACGCCGGTCCCAGGAGGCGGCAGCGCCGCCGCGCTGGCGGGGGCGCTCGCCGGCGCGCTGGTCGCCATGGTGGCACGGCTTACGGTGGGACGGAAGGCCTATGCCAGCGTGCAGGGGCGTGCGGCGGAGACCCTGGCCGAGGCGGAAGCCCTGCGCTCTCAGCTACGCCGGCTGGTGGACGATGACGCGGCCGCCTATGGGAAGGTCGGCGCGGCCTATCGGCTCCCCAAGGACGACCCGCGCCGCACGCGCGCGGCCGACGAGGCGCTCGTCGGGGCGGCGCAGACGCCGCTCGCGATGGCACGCGGTGCCGCCCGGCTGGTCGCGCTCTCGAAGGAGATCGGAACGATCGGCAACCGGAACGCACACTCCGATGCCTTGGTGGCCGAGGCGCTGGCCCGCGCGGCGCTCGCCGGGGCGGTGGAAAACGTCAGGGTGAACGTCCAGTCGCTCTCGGAGCCGGGGTTGGGCAGATCGCTGCTGGACGAGGCAGAAGGCCTGGTGAGGCAGGTCGGCCAAACGTAGGGGCGCAGCATGCCGCGCCCCTACCCGTCAGTCCGCAGTGGTCAGCACGCGGGGTGGGCCGCCGTTCTCGAGGATGGCGACGGTATGCTCGAAGTGCGCCGAGAGCGACCCGTCCTCGGTCACCACCGTCCATTTGTCGTCCAGGGTGCGGATGTCCGCACCGCCGACGTTCACCATGGGCTCGATGGCGAGCGTCATGCCGGGCATGAGCCGGGGACCGCGCTTCGGCTTGCCGTAATTCGGTATCTGCGGGTCCTCGTGGAACGCCGAGCCGATCCCGTGTCCCACCAGCTCCCGCACCACCGAGTAGCCCGCGCCTTCCGCCACCTCCTGCACCGCATGGCCGATGTCGCCCACGTGGTTGCCGGCCCGCGCCTGGGCGACGCCCGCCGCCAGGGCTTCCTGGGTGACCGCGAGCAGCCGCTCCGCCTGCGACGTCACTTTCCCGACCGGGAAGGACGCGGCCGAGTCCGCGTGCAGGCCGTCCAGCCAGACCCCGACGTCCACGCTCAAGAGGTCCCCTTCCTTGAGCACGCGGCGGGCCGACGGGATGCCGTGGACGACCTCCTGGTTGATCGAGGTGCACAGCGTGGCGGGGAAGTCGTACAGTCCCTTGAAAGACGGGCGAGCGCCGGGGTGCGAGCGGATGAACTCCTCGGCAGCGCGATCGAGCTGCTCGGTGGACACGCCGGGGCGCACCTGGCGCGCGACCAGGGCCAGCGTTTCCGCCACGATGCGGCCGGCGGCGGCCATGGTCTCGATCTCGCGCGGCGACTTGATGGTGATCATCGCCCGATGACGCGCTGGATCTCGGTTGCGATCTGGTTCACGGCGCCGGTTCCCAGCACGCGGTGCACAATGCCGCGTTGCGCGAAGTGAGCGATGAGCGGGGCCGTATCGCGCTGGTACACCTGCAGNNNCGTCGGACCGACTCTCCTGCGCGGCCCGGGCGAGCAGCCGGCGGACCAGCTCTTCTTCGGGTACATCGAGCAACAGGATGGAGTTCAAGCGCTGGCCGCGCTCCGCGAGGGTGCGATCGACCAGCTCGGCCTGAGCGGCAGTGCGGGGGAAGCCGTCGAGCACCGCCCCCCGCTGAGCCTCGGGCTTCGCGAGCTCTTCCTTGATCAGGGAGAGAATGACGGCATCGGGGACGAGCTTCCCATCGTCCATGAACTTCCTGGCCTCGCGTCCGAGCGGCGTGCCGGCAGTGACCGCGGCGCGGAGGATGTCCCCCGTCGTGATCTTCGGCAGCCTGAGCCGCTCCGCGAGGATCTTGCCCTGTGTGCCCTTCCCCGAGCCCGGCGCGCCTAAGAGGAGGATGAACACCGCACGCCTACATGTACCGCTGCTGGCGGCCGCGGAACTTGACGCGCCCTTCCTTCATGAACCCGTCGTAGTGCCGCAACAGCAGGTGCTGCTGCACCTGCGTGACGGTGTCGAGCGCGACACCCACGACAATGAGCAGCGCGGTGCCGCCGAAACCGAACGGCATGTTGAACGTGTTCGACACGACGATCGGCAGCATGGCTACGATCGTGAGGAAGATCGCGCCCGGGAACGTGATGCGGGACAGGACGTCGTCGATGTAATCCGCCGTGGGCGCGCCGGGCTTCACGCCCGGGATGAAGCCGCCCTGCTTCTTCAGGTTCTCAGCCAGGTCCACGGGGTTGAAGATGATCGACGTGTAGAAGTACGCGAAGAAAATGATCAGCAGCGCGCTCGTGATCAGATACACCGGCGAGGTGACGCTGAAGTACTCGGCGAGATGCTTCAAGGTCTGATTGCCGCTGAAGGCCGCGATCGTCCCGGGCACGATGATGAGTGACTGGGCGAAGATGATGGGCATCACGTTCGCGGTGTTGAGCCGCAACGGGATGAAGGTCTTCTGGCCCTCGCGGATCCGCCCTCGCCCCATCACCTTGCGTGGGATCTGAATGGGGATGCGCCGCGCCGCGACCGTGACCGCCACCGTGCCGGCGACCACCAGCACCATGACCGCGAGCACGATGATGAGCTTCGGAAACGTGAGGCTGCCGGCCTGGAGCGCGTCTATAGTGCGGATCGTCTCGGGCCAGATCCGCTCCACGATCGAGAAGAAGATGAGAAGGCTCGCCCCGTTGCCGATGCCGCGCTCCGTGATCTGCTCGCCCAGCCACATGACGAACACGCCGCCGGTGGTGAGCGTGAGCACCGTGGTCAGGCGGAAGAAGAATCCCGGACCTGCCACGGCGCCCGGGATCTGCTCGGTGAAGAGCCCGTACCCGTACGCCTGGAAGAGGCACAGCACGACGGTGAGGTAGCGCGTCCACTGCGTGAGCTTTTTCCGGCCCTCCTCGTCGCGCTGCATCTTCTCGACGACGGGGAACACCGGCGCGGCCAGCTGGAAGACGATGCTCGCCGAGATGTACGGCATGATGCCGAGCGCGAACACCGTCGCCCGGCCGAAGCTTCCGCCTGCGAACAGGTCGTACAGGCTGAACAGCGTGCCCTGACCCTGATTCCGCAGGAAATCGGCGAGGGCCTGGACGTTCACGCCGGGGGTGGCGATGTGCGCCCCCACGCGGTACACGACCAGGCACAGGAGCGTGAAGAGGATTTTCTCCTTCAGCTCCGGAACTTTGAACAGGTTGGGCAGTCTCGGGGCGGTCACGGGCTCAGCTCGCGATAGTGCCGCCCGCCTGCTCGATCTTCGAGCGGGCCGAGGCCGACACCGTCACGCCCTTCACGCTGAACTTGCGCTCCACGTCGCCCATGCCGAGCAGCTTGATGGGGCGGTCCGGTCGGCGCACCAGCCCGGCACCGAACAGCGTCTCCGGTGTCACCTCGGCCCCCTCGGCGAGCTGGCCCAGGTGACGGACGTTGACCACCTGTGCCGCCTGCTTGAACGGGTTGGTGAAGCCGCGCTTCGGGATGCGGCGGATGAGCGGCATCTGGCCGCCCTCGAAGCCGGGGCGCGTCTGCCCGCCCGAGCGCGCGGTCTGGCCCTTGCCGCCCCGCCCCGCCGTCTTGCCGATCCCCGAGCCCGGGCCGCGCCCCTTGCGGATGCGCGCGCGATGCGATCCGGGCGGTCTCCGCAGGGTCGAGAGGGTGAGGTGCGGGAGCTCGGGCCTGGCCGCCTTCGCCCGTGGCTTCGCCTTAGCCTTCGTTCTCGCCTTCGGTCTCGTCTTCGCCTTCGGCTTCGCCATGCCTATTCCCCTGCCTTTGCCTTCGCGGGCGTCACCTCGACCAGGTGGCGCACCTGATACAGCATACCCCGGAGGGACGGGCGATCCTGTTTCACAACTTCCGCCTGGTGGTGCTCCAACCCCAGCGCTTCGAGCGTCCGCCGCTCGAAGGCGGGCCGCCCGATTCCGGAACGAACCTGCCGGATCCGCAGCTCACCCTTGCCGGGCGGCGGCAACGGCCGATCGCGCCCCGGCTTGCGCTTGCGGTATTTCCGAGTCGGGGGCAGCCTAGCCATGAGCCACTTCCTGGCGCGCCCGGTACGGGATGGCTTCGAGCTCGACACCGCGCTCCTTGGCGACGCGCCGCGCGGTCGTGAGGTGCTGCAGCCCATCCAGTGTGGCCCTTACCATGTTGTGCGGGTTGGTGGAGCCGAGGCTCTTGGTGAGGATGTCGCGCACGCCGGCGCACTCGAGCACCGCGCGCACCGCGCCGCCGGCAATGACGCCGGTCCCGGACGCGGCGGGCTTCAGGAGCACGCGCCCGGCGCCGTGATGGCCGATGATTTCATGCGGGATGGTCGTGCCCGCGAGCGGGATCTCGACCAGGCGGCGGCGGGCGGCTTCGACCGCCTTGCGCACCGCCTCGCTCACCTCGTTCGCCTTGCCGGTGGCGATCCCGACGCGGCCCTGCCCGTCGCCTACCGCAACCGCGGTTGATGGAAATGACGTTCTCGACAAGCCCGTCGCCCTCGCGCTGGCGCTCGCTCGAGTCGCGCCGCTCCCCACCCCGCCCCCGACCCCTGCCGCCCCGGCCCCGGCCACGCCCTCCGCCACCTCCGCCACCTCCGCCACCTCCACCACCTCCGCCACCTCCACCCCCGCCCCCACCACCGCTACCGCCTCCGCCACCCGGAGCCGCGGCAGGGCGCTCGTCGTGCGCCGGTTCGCCACCCGCGTGCGCCGTCTCGGTCGGCTCGATCGTCCCCGGGCTGGACGGCCCGGGCTGGTGTTCGTTGGTCATTAGAGCTCCAATCCGCCTTTGCGGGCGCCGTCGGCCACCGCCTTCACGCGCCCGTGATACTGGTAGCCGCCGCGGTCGAACACGACCTTGGTGATCCCCTTCTCCTTGGCCTTGGCCGCGAGCAGGCGTCCCAGTCCGAAGCTCTTGGCGGTCTTGCCCTTGCCGTCGACCTGGAGGCCCTCGGAGGTGTCTGCGGCCCCGACCAGTGTGACGCCACGTCCGTCGTCCACGATCTGCGCGTAGATGTGCTTCGAGGAGCGGAACACGACCAAACGCGGCCGCTCCGCGCTGCCCGCCACTTTACGGCGCACCCGGAGGTGCCGCCGGTAACGGCGGCTGGCCTGCGTCCGCACTTTATGAATCGTTCGCATGGTCTATTTCGCCGCCTGGGCGGTCTTGCCGGCCTTGCGCCGAACCTGCTCGCCCACGTAGCGGATCCCTTTGCCTTTGTAGGGCTCGGGCGGCCGGATCGCGCGGATCTCCGCCGCAACCTGGCCCACGAGCTCCTTGTCCACGCCCTCGATCTTCACGAGCACGTTGTTGTCCACCGAGATCTTGATCCCCTGCGGCGCGTGATACGGCACCGGATGGGAGAAACCGACCACCAGCTGCACGCCGAACGGCTTCGGCTCCGCCTTGTAGCCCACCCCTTGGATCTCGAGCGCCTTCGCAAACCCCTTGGTGACGCCGTCCACCATGTTGGCGACGAGCGTGCGGGTGAGTCCGTGGAGCGCCTTGTGCCGGCTCTCATCGGACGGCCGTCGCACGACGATCGTCTCGCCCTCCACCGCCACGGCCAGCTCGGCGTGGATCAAGCGGCTGATCTCGCCTTTCGGGCCCTTCACGGTAATCCGCGTCCCGTCGAGCTGGGTGGTTACGCCCTTGGGAATGGGGATTGGCTTCCTGCCGATGCGCGACATGGGCCCGTCCTCCTACCAGACCAGCGCGAGCAGCTCGCCGCCGATGCGGGCGGTGCGCGCTTCGCGGTCCGTCATGAGCCCCTGCGGCGTCGAGAGAATCGCCATCCCGAGGCCGTTCTTGACGCGGGGGATCTCGCGCGCCTTGACGTAACGGCGCAGGCCCGGGGCGGATACGCGCTGCAGCTCGCGGATCACCGGGGCGTCGTTGTGATATTTGAGGTAGAGCCGCAGCAGCCCGTGACGCCCATCGTCCAGCACCTTGAAGTCCTGGACGTAGTGGTTGTCG
>WNFJ01098190.1_pt1 | contig 13870 bp, 16 predicted proteins | sample 5400461 | NCBI WGS metagenome assembly WNFJ01 (sample SAMN13153349, study PRJNA577476) | soil metagenome | isolation source: 115 cm saprolite on Douglas fir-dominated hillslope | place: USA:California | collected 2013-09-17 | reverse complement strand
CCGGCGGGCGAGCGCAAACATATCCTCCGCCGGTTCTGGTTTCCGGCGGTGATTCTGCTGGCGCTGGCCGCGGGCGGCCTGACCGGAATTATTGCCGCCTACCAGCTCAATTATTCGCCGGCCGCCAGTGAAGTCGCGGCACTCGCCACTTACCGGCCCAGCGTCGTCACGCGCATCTATGCCGACGATGGCAAGACTGTGATTGGCGAGTTCGCGCTTGAAAAGCGCATCCCGCTCAAGTTCGAAGAGATTCCAGCCAACATGAAGAACGCAATCCTCGCCGTCGAAGATGCGCGCTTTTACGATCACATCGGCATCGATCCAATTCGCATCGTGGGCGCCACCTGGAAGAACTTGACCAGCGACAAAGTTGAGGGCGGCTCGACCCTGACGCAACAGCTTGCCAAGAACCTGTTTCTGACTCGCGAGCAGACGCTCAAACGCAAAATGAACGAGTGGGTGCTCGCTCTGCAGATTGAGCGCTACTACACCAAGAACCAGATTATGGAGCTTTACGCGAACCATATCTTTCTGGGTGCGAACGCGTATGGCGTCGAAGCAGGCGCGGAAACTTACTTTGGCAAGCAGGCGAAGGACCTGACCTTAGACGAAGCGGCCCTGTTGGCCGGAATTCCGAAAGCGCCGGGCGAGTATTCGCCTACCGCAAATCCGGCGAAAGCAAAAGAGCGGCGCGACCTCGTGCTCGATTTGATGGCCAGGACCGGTTTCACCAGCCAGGCTGAGGCTGATGCGGCAAAGGCCAAGCCGCTACAGCTCGCCGACTCGGCATACTACCAGCCGCCGCAAGCTCTCTCTCCCGCCTTTGATTATCCGGTTGAGTACATTCGCCAGGATCTGGAAGACAAGTACACCACGCGCGTAGCCCAAACCGGTCTGTCGGTTTACTCAACTATAAACGTTGCCGCGCAGAAGAAGGCCTACGAAGTTGTGCGGAATGGTTTGCGCTGGTATGACAAGTCGCACAGCGGTTGGCGCTCTTCTTATCAGACAATCCCTACTGCGGCAAACAATGGCGCGGGACCGCCGACCACACAGGAACTCGCCAGCTATAAGTATCCCGACTGGTACCGCAACGAGTATTTGCCGGGTCGATATTTGATGGGCCTGGTCACGAAGGTTGATCAAGCCAGGGACGAAGCCACCGTTCGGTTTGGCAATTACACCGCCACCGTAAACAGCGCGGACATGGGCTGGGGAAAACGCGCGCCGCGTAATGAATTCAAACCGGGTTATCTCGCGGAGTTCATCATCAGAGAGGTCGATAAGAAAACTCATCGCCTGAAAGTTGAGTTGAACCAGATTCCCGCCGTGCAGGGCGCGATGATGACTGAGAACGCCAGGACCGGCGAGATTATCGCGATGGTCGGCGGATACGACTTTCTCACCAACAAATTCAATAATGCCGTTCAGGCTTATCGTCAGACTGGTTCGGCATTCAAACCTTACATTTACACCGCGGCGATCGAATGGGGAATGACGCCGGACACGATAGTCAGCGGCGCACCCATAAACATCAACGGCTGGCAGCCACATAACTATGATGGCTCACTAGGCAATGGTGACCTGCCTCTGAAGACCGCGCTGGCCCACTCGATGAACGTACCGGCGGTCCATCTGCTGCAAACTGTAGGCATTCAGACTGGCGCCCAGATGGTGCGGCGGTTTGGCATTAAGGTACCCATGGCGCCCTATCTGCCTTCAGCGCTCGGCGCCACCGAGGTGCCGCTCGATCAAATGGTGTCGGCCTATTCTGCTTTTCCCAACAAAGGCATTCGGGTTGAGCCGCACATGATTCGCAAAGTTGTCGATCGCGATGGCGCGGTGATGGAAGAGTGGGAAAAGACTACCTACAAAGTTGTCAGTGAATATGTCGCATTGACTATGGTTTCCATGATGCGCGGCGTGATACAGGGCGGCACTGCGTCCGCTGCGCAGGTTCTCGGTGTGCCCCTGGCCGGAAAGACCGGCACGGTCAACGATCACACCGACGTTTGGTTCCTGGGTTATACGCCGACATACGTCACGGGCGTCTGGCTGGGTTATCCGGGGCGAAAGAAACCACTCGGCAATGACATGACGGGCGCGCACGGAGCGCTGCCCATGTTCATCGAGTTTACGAAGGACTTCTTAAAGGACAAACCGAAGGAAGATTTCCCGAAGGCGCCCTCGATGCCCGAGGACATGAAGGAAATGTACAAGCAGCGTCAGCGTGAACTCGCTTTAGAGCGAGCGCAGATGACTGTTGACGAAGAAGAAAACAAGACTGATCAGAACACTACGCCCGGCACGATTACCACGCCGCGGCTGGAAGATTCTACGCTGCCGCCACCAAAGAGCAACGAGCCACCGCCACCGCGAACTGAAGCTCCCAAGTCGGAACCTCCACCGCAGACCGCGCCGCCACCGGCACAGACGCGACCGCGCGAGACCGAACCGGCAAAGAAAAAAGGTAAGAAGGGTGACGACGGACCACCGGGATAAACGCTCGACAAACTTCAGTTTGTCGTTTTGTAGGTGCCAGCAGGTCAACAACCGACATGAGCACTCAAATAATCAGTCAGGCCGAAGCCATCGTCGAGATGATCGGTCGTATGTCCGGTGACAGCGTGCTTATCCAGCATGGAGTTGGTTGGCACGACTATGAAGAACTGCTTGTTGCGGTAGGGGAAGCCAGCAGCCTGCGCATTTGTTACGACGAAGGAACTTTACAAGTCATGTCACCCTCATCCAAACATGAGCACGTTGCAAAATTGATCGAGCGGTTAGTCGATTTACTAAGTATTCGTCAGCGCATTAAGGTTCTGTTCTACGGGTCGGCGACACTCAAGAAGCAAAGCGAACAGAAAGGGGCGGAGCCCGATGCCTGTTTCTACGTTCAGACGGCGGACGTAGTTGGCACTAAGGAGCAGATTGACTTTAATACTGATCCGCCCCCAGACGTTGTCGTCGAGATCGACCTCCATCACGAATCGATCTCGAAGTTTCCAATCTACGCGGCCTTCGGTGTACCTGAACTCTGGCGCTACGACGGAGGGACGCTGACCATCTATCACCTGCGCGATGGGCAATATGTTTTGTCGAACGCGAGCCAGGCCTTGCCCGTGCTAACCAGCGCGGTGCTGACCGAATTCCTCGCGCGAAGTCCGAAGGAAGATCAATACGATATCGTTTTGGCTTTTGAAGAGTGGCTGAAGCGCCGGGCGGAGTAAATCTACATGTGTGGTGGCTAGAAGATCAGGCCAAAGCCTCTCGAATTGATTCAGCAGACAGCACTCCGCTCCCAGAAAAGAGTCGCTGTAATCCGTCTGGCCCAAGCGATACATCTTGAGGATGACGCATCCTGGCATCCACCATCGCAACCAAGGCGTCAGCCTCAACCAAACACACTTCATTCACATCAGTTTCCATTTTCAATGATCGAATAGCATCATCGTAATCATCTGCCAGACCACTCGAGATAATTAAATAATAGATGTTGCGAAGACCTCGCTTCCGCTTCAATTCGCGGCTCTGCGTAACAATGTATTCTTTGATTGTTCTATCGCCTTAATCTTAAAGCTCGCCAGCGCTATGCTGCCCATTAGGTAATCCGTCATTAGGGGTTTCAGTTCATTCTCGATGACGGACACTCGCTTTTCGTTTAGATCAGCCTCAAGCTCCAAGACCTTGCGTCCATCCGCGTTAGGAGGTGCCAATAAATAGGGGTACATGATTTCGATCGCCTGTCGACGTTGCTCTGTGTTCAGTTGAATCGCCATATCTACTTCCACTCTCTAACCCACAATCAATCCCAAAACATGCGGCAGCATCTTTCGCCACCAGGGCCAGTCATGATTGACGTCCGGCCCCCACAGATCCAGCGTGTGTGGAATTCCTTTCCCTCTCAGAATGTCTGAGAGCTGCTGGCTGCGTTTTGGATCCTCGTAAGATCCCTGGCCTGATAGAATGTAAATCAAGTCGGCGTTTCGCAGCATCGGCAGGAAGTGGTCGTCGTTCAAACCTGAGAGATAGTCGACCGGGTTATTGAAATAGACATTGTCGTCGGAGAAGCCATTCAGGTAAGAGCGAATGTCGTAACTGCCACTCATTGCGATCACCCCGCGAAACAGATCGGGATGCTTGAAGTATTCGTTGGCGGCGAGAAAGGCGCCGAGACTCGCTCCCGTCGTAATCGGCCGCGCGTCTTCTCCATTCTCGTTCCGAATCAACGGCAGCACTTCCTCAGTAATGTATCTGTCGTAGCGCGTGATTAGTTCGGCTTTCAAGTGCGGCGGCATCTGCTCGTTCAGCAGGCTGTAACGATTGACACTGTTGATTGAATAAGCGCGAATCCGACCCGCTTCGATAAATGGCTTGATGGCATCGACCAGATAGAAGCGTTCGTATTCAAGATAGTCCGCAGCCGCGGTGGGCAGCATCAACAAGGTCTGGCCGGCATCACCATAAGCGACCAGCGGCATTTCCATGTTCAGGTTCGGGCTGTACCAGGATGTAGTTCGACGTTCCATGAAACCTCACAAAGGATCTGACTTAAGAGCAATAACTTTTGGCGGCGAGAGATATTCTCGCACTTCCGATTCAGGACGCAAGCTCGCGCGTTTCACTGCGGATTGCGGCGGAGTCGGCCCATGGGTAGCTCTGGATCAATGGTCAAGCAGCAGAAATGACTAGCGGATAGAGGCCGCTTCAGTCCGCACCTGTACCGACCAAGAAAAACCTTTCGGGCCTCAACCGAAAAAGATTGTCTTTTCTCAAGACATCGTGATAGAGTCCGCCCATCTTCAGTTGCAAGATGCGTTGCGGGACGCGCTTACCGACGTAGTGCGCATAGTTTAGAGCTGACGGTAGAACCTCGATGAGGCGGCTTTTCTGGTCTTCGGCCGCACGAGCGTAGTTGCGGGGTCGGCCTCGAGCACGTCTTCGGTTCAGTTCCGGGCTCTTCGCTGGGCGCAGGCAATCTATAACCGGCACATCTTCAAAGGAGCGAAATGAAGGTCAAATCCGTTTCCCTCGGTCTAACAATCATTGGCCTCGTCGCTTGCGGCCTCTGGCAAGCTCGGTTGAGCGAGTTCGCGAGGCCTGCCTGGTTGAGTCAAGCGATCTAAATCTGAAGCCTTAGTTAGTTCGCGGCGCCGAAAGTCATGAAGGACCTCTACGATCTAATCCAGTTCAGTCAGGCTAATCCGAATGCATGGTCGGAGAACTATGTGCTGGCCGTGGTCGTGCACACAGAGGGTCATGCCTATCGTCGCGCCGGCGCGCGGCTGTTGTCGAAGAAGGGTCGGAAAGTTTTTGGCGCCGTGAGCGGCGGCGGCCTGGAAGAAGGCGTCGCCGTCGATGCTGGTCGAATGAGTCCGGATTGTCGCGCTAAGCGCGTCGACTATGATTCGCGGTCCGCCAGTGACCTGATCTGGGGCACGGCCACGGGTGCCGGCGGGTTGGTTTCGGTACTGCTGCAGCGGTGGGATTCACGGAGCGCAAATGTGTGCGCATGGATCAATGAGCGTTTGAGTGCGCGCCGGCCGGTTTTGCTGGCCACGATCATTAACAAAGACGACCAGCAATTGGGCGGGCAAATCGCTATAGACACGTCCGGCGAAATCTTCTCCCAAATTGATTCGGTTCCGATCCAGGCGGCCGTGATGTCGAGGACTGCGGACCTGTTGTCAGAGTCACATGAAAAGCCAAACCGGTATCAGAGTCGCACGTGTGTGGCCGGCCGGGCCGAGCTGCTGCTGGAATACATCCCTCCGCCGATTTCGCTGGTAATCATTGGCGCGGGCGACGACGCCCGGCCGATCGTTGAGGGCGCCAAGAGACTCGGCTGGAATGTTACGGTGATCGATCATCGGCCGGCATACGCTGAACGTGAACGACTTCCCCTGGCTGACCAGGTTCTGCTGACTCAACCCGATTCGTATTTGGATTTGCTGCATCCGGATCCGTGGACCGTTGCGGTAGTGATGACTCATGACTGGCGTCAGGACGCCGCGGCAGTTGCGGCCCTGGCTCAGTTCGATTTGCCTTACGTCGGGATCATCGGGAACGCCACGCGCACTAAAAACATTCTGGCCAAAATGGCGGCGCGTAATAGATCGCGAGTGAACCTGAGGGCCTCGTTCTACTATCCGGCGGGATTGGACATCGGCGCTCACACTCCGGAAGAAATCGCACTGTCGGTGAACGCCGAGATCCAGGCGGTGTTATCAGGCCGACAAGGCGCATCGCTCAAACTTCAAGAAAAATCAGGGTCGGAGTCCATTGACGTCCGGTTCCTCGCGGTTGCTGGAGCTGATCGAAGATAGCGCCGAAATCATAGTCAACGATTTCGGAAAACCAAAGTTTTCGTTTGCTTTTGACCAGCCATGAAACAAATCCCCTCTCCAATGTTCTTCATTGTCGTGTTGCTTGGTCTGCTGGCCTTTACACCGGCCGGCGCGCAAACCGGGTCATCAACGCCGTCGTCTTCACCGCTGCCTTCGCCTACCAGTTCTCCGACACCGGCGCCGGCTCCATCGCCTAAGGTCACGGCGGCCGAAGGGCATTTGGAGCTCGACGACATCATCCGGGTGGAAGTGGATCACTTTACTGAGTGGGCGGCCAAAAACGACCCCACTAAACTCGTTCCTTTCATCAACGGCCGGGCGATCCGCGGTGTTTATCCGGAAGAGATTCATCCGGACAAGAACCGCCTTCATTTTCATTTGGAGATCACGCCGGAAAATAAGGAGGTCTGGACCGATCTGTTGGGGGCGCCACAAGGCATGCGCCATCCTGTCACCTTTAGCGTTGGACTCGAAAGCCAATCGCCCTTCGATAGCGTGTTCGATCAAAGCCATCCGCTTCCACTGACCGTAATTTCTCCGGTGTATGGGGTGATAGCGGTGGTCGTCGTGCTCCTCACCCTGATTCTGTTTCTCTGGCTGGCGCGCACCACTAATTTGATTCGCGAGCCGGGGCCATGTCCGGTGCCGGGAAAGCTGAGGCCCTATAACCTGGGCCGCGCGCAGATGGCCTTCTGGTTCTTTCTAATCTACGCGTCTTACGTGGTCATCTGGTTGATTACGAATGCGCTCGATACGATCACACCGTCGCTGCTCGGATTGATGGGAATCAGCGCCGGCACGGCTTTGGGCGAAGCCCTGATCGATTCCGGCAAACTTACTACCCGGGATGAACAACTAGAGTCGCTGACGGCAGAGAAGCAATCGCTCGAGCAAACCATCCCTGAGATCCAATCACAGGTTAACAGCCTGAACTCCCGAAACAGTTTGACGCCTGAAGATACGACCAACCGCGACAGCCTGAACAAACAGCTACAGGACAACCGCACGCGGCTGGCCCAGATTACTCAGCAGATTCAAACACTCACGCCGTCGGCTTCCGCCGAAGTTTCAAAAGGTTTTCTGCGCGACATTCTTTCTGATTCATCTGGATACAGTTTCCATCGTTTCCAGATTTTCGCCTGGACGATCGTGCTGGGAATCATGTTTATCTCATCGGTCTATAACAACCTGACCATGCCTGAGTTTAGCGCGACATTACTCGGACTAATGGGCATTAGCTCCGGCACCTACATTGGCTTCAAGTTTCCGGAGCAGAAGTGAGATCGCAATCAGTGCAAGGTAGTCATTCCGCGCGCGCAGCCGCTTTGCCTGAGCTATTCGTTCCGGCACAGCCGCAGTTGAGCTGCGCACTGCATCACAAAGCAGACGAATTCCATGGCCGCTACCGAGGGATTCCGATCAAAGGCAAGGCGCCGCGGTTTCTCGCTCCGAACCATATTTTCGCCACGCAACGATTGAAAAACAGCAATCGCCCCGTCGAGACCGTCACTCCACTGGGCACTGCTTTGAATATACCGTTCAATGATGGCGTTGCAGACAAAAGACCCCGCCATTAGGAAGATGGTCAATGCAATTCTCAACGATTACCCCGGCGAGATAGTTCTGATCTGCTGGCATCATGGAAACATTCCCGCCGTCGCCAAAGCTCTGGGAGTTTTGAAGCCAACCAAGTGGGACGGCAAAGTCTTCGATCGCGTCTGGCAGATTACCTTTCCGAAAGGGAAAGCGTCGCTGCAGGATCTGCCGCAGATGTTGTTGTATGGGGATTCGAAGAGTTGATAGCCGCATTTATCAAACGGTGTGGCTTTTGGTCTCAACCACAGAACGCCGTTCAAGAGAAGCGACAAGTTACATGAATAGTTAAAGCATAACGAACCACCAGACGGTTTCGTCCGCTCGGTTAGCGTATCGTGCCGGGTTTCGTTAGGCTGGGAGCCCACTATTGACATGACATTCGTCGGGGAATAGTCTAATGCCCTCTTAAAGTCTCAGGCTGGTCCCAGGCCTACGTAATACCGCGTCTCATTGGTCCAGCCCACGGGAATTCAGTCGAAATTTTGACGCGAGAGGGTAACGTGAGCGGCATTCTCTCTTCCATCTCGGGTTACTTTAGCAAGTCGCTAATCCTTGGCAGCTTCCTACCAGTGGTCGTCTTTATTGTTTTGAGCGCGATCTTTCTGGTGCCCCTTTTTCCATCTGACCTTCCGTTTCTGTCCTCGCTTGCGAGCATCGATAAAGAATGGAAGGTGGTTGCCGTTTCGTTTATCGCAATCGTCTTGAGTGGGCTGCTTTACAACCTGAATATTCCAATATTGCGAACTTATGAAGGGTACCCGTGGAACGACTCCTGGATAGGAAGCAAACTCAGGCGCCGGCATGAGGCGCGATTCGAGGCTGCTCGGTATCGCATCGAAGCGATGCGCGTTGTCCTGCGTTTAATAAAAGCTTCACATGACCGCCTCGAATCCATAAATCGAAACGAGTTGCAAGAAACGTTCGTCAGAGAGGTTTTGACAAAACTGAAGACCTTGGGGCCGCGGCCTCAAGGTTCGACCTTCAAAGAGTTTGACTGGGCCATGATCTGGAACACGTTTCCCGGAAGAGATCCGTTGCGCGAAGTCAAGGATCAGTGGATGGAGATTGACAGTGATTTAGATGGCAAGTTCAGCGCTTATCGAAGAGAAATTCGTCACAGCTATCCAGGTAACCCCGGGCTGATTCTTCCGACGCGATTGGGTAACGTCATACGTAGTTTTGAGTATTACTCCCACACTGAATACAGCATCGATTCAATCGAAGCCTGGCCTCGTCTCGTTGCGGTTATTCCCGAATCCTATGCAGTTTCCGTGGACGATGCTAAAACGACGTTCGACTTCATGATGAATTGTTCGGCGCTGAGTCTGCTGCTGGCGTTCTCGATAGTTTGTGTGGGGCTTATCTTCCCGGCGTCAATGGTTTCGACTATGGCGGTGCTTTACTGGCTGAGTAAAGTGATTGCATTTGTCCTGGTCTCGTATCTGTTCTATCGTCTCTCAATCAATCGCGCGGGCGCATGGGGTTCTCTGGTCAAAGGATCTTTCGATCTATATCGCTGGGAATTGCTCAATAAGCTCGGCTATAACCAAAAACCCAAGTCGCGGCAGGAAGAGCGCCGGTTGTGGGCCGAGATTTCGCGGCAGATGATCTACGGAGATCGGTTCGACAAGAACCTTTTGGGTTACGCCAATGAGGAGCCGCCCGCTTATCCTATCGTCTGCAGCGTGCCGGCTAAGGCGGGACTGGAGGTTAGCAGAGGCGTAAAAACTCATCCTGGAACTCCTGTTGTAAGTGTCTATTTGCGGGTCCGTAACCCGAGCACCAACCTGGCAGAGGCGGACGTCACAATTACCGATAAGCTTCCTGACGATTTTGACTATGAGTGGGGCTCCGCAAGCCTCAACAAATCGGAGGTTCCGGTCACCGGAACGAATCCCTATACATTCAAGATTGGTAACTTGCTAAAAGCTGGCGATGCGCTTCTAACGTACAAGGCCGTGCCTCGCAATAGTGTTTTGGCATTTCCATTTGGCTTTGGCGGAATAGAGATGGCTGATAATCCCAGGACGCATCGCAAGGAGGAAAGTAATCGCAATGGCAGAAAACGAAACAGAGCCAACAAAAAACAATCCCGGCGTCGTGCCTCAACAAGAGAGCGATGAAGGAATCGGCAGCGACCAGTCTGCACCTGAGAGCAAGACATCCGATTTTGTCATGATCATGCTGCGCAAAGAGACCGCAAGTAGATCTTCTTAACGCCCTCGTCATAGGTCTGGGGCAAGTTCCTAGTCCGAGTAGCAGAGAGGCTGACGTCTTTGAAGCTGGGGGAGAGTCCACCATAGGCTCAGACAGATAACCAAAGGCTCTAAGAATTCGTTTGATGGAGGCAAGAGAATGGCAAGCAAGAAAAAGAGTGAAAAGAAAAGTAAAAAGAAAAGAACTATTGGAAAGAAGACGGCCGGCAGTGGGCGAAGACCAGGCGGGCCAGGATCAGGCGGCAGACCAGGCGGGCCAGGATCAGGCGGCAGACCAGGCTGGCCAGGATCAGGCGGTACCGGTGATAGTCCGCCCGGAGATAGCACCATCAGGTCCGACAGGTAAACTGACTCTCTCTAAGGCAAGAATCAAAACCGTTTCCATTGAATAACAACCGCGGTGAAGAAAGGAATCGCTATGAGTGACGATAAGAAACTAAACGATGAGGAAGGAAACTGTAAGGATTCGGAGGGGGAGCGGCGATCCGGAAGCGATGAAGATCGTGGAGGGGACGCGGCAGACAATCGCGAGCAAGCCGGGGACAGCATCACAAAATCCGATCGATAGAATCAAACTTCCAGACCGGAGATATGGACATGTCGACTCGATTACCCAGCAAGCGCCTGACGCAATCACAAGTCATTGGTTACCTTTCAGAGAAGACGGGATTAAAGAGAAGCGAGATCAAAACGCTGCTCGGAGACCTGGCCAGCCTGGCGACCCGCGAGGTCATGGCCAACGATGAATTTCTGTTACCCGGCTTCGGCAAACTGGTTCGCTCCGAGCGGAGATCGCGCGAAGGGCGCAACCCGGCCACGGGTGAGACCATTACCATCCCGGCAAAAACCACGCTCAAGTTTCGATTGGGTAAAGCGATAAAAATCGCAGCTTTGGCAGGTGACAGCACGACCAAGTCAGACAGATAGCGCTCTTCGGTGATTGAAAGACATACTTATGGCCGATTTGGCAACCCTAAATGAAATCGATGCGCTCTCGGTCCTCTTGAGCCGGTGCGGGATCAAAACCCTCGCGGACCTCAAGCGATGCATCGGTTCAGATGCGGACGACGGGATTGGCTGGGTAGCCATTAATTCCGGAGCCTCGGAGAGCCTGTTGTTTGCAGTATTGATTGCTGAAATAGGAGAAGATCCCGGCAAGAAAGATACGCGAAACCTGCTTCGGTATTGGCGCGCTCTGAAAACTTTTCCCGCCGTTCTATCTCAGGTCGCCAGTGATGCAAGGCTTCCTGGGAAACAAAAAGGTGCGCGCAGGGCACGGGTTTGGCGTGTGTTCCGGCAACTGCTGGTTCGTTGCCGGCGCCGCCTGCCCCGGCTGAGAAGAAATTGGCCCGATGTCATTGTGTTTGCGGTCTTGCCGATGATTCTAATAGGCTTGGGCCTGCGAGCTCATTCAATCAGCAAGAGGATCGTGCCCTACGTCTCAGTTAAGGCCGCAGCCAGTCTGCCAATCTTTCACAGAGTTAATGACGAGATCGAAATCGCGACGACGCCGGGTCCAAAGGATGCTTTAACCTCATTGGATGAGGCGCGCAATCGCTACACACTTATGCCAGTTGCGGCAGGCGCGCCGTTAACCAATGACTTACTCTTGAGTCTCGACCTTTCAAACAAAATGCAAAATCGGCAGATTCTCTTCCTGCCGCTAAAACCGGGAAGCTATGACTCCAATCTGCCGATTCCTTGTGAGGCCATACTGATCCTTTCCCCAAGACAGCCCGATCCACAAGTTGCCGAGCCGGATTCTTTCGAAGTTATCGTCCTGCGCCTCCAAGAGAAAGGCGACTCAAGAGTCGCGTCCGTCGCCGTGCCCACGAATAAGTTTGAACGTGCCGCGCGGCTGCTCGCTTCGCGGGACATCTTTCTAGCTCAGGCAATGCGGTGAAGTGGAAATAACTTTCCCCAGTATCGGCCGAGACGATGGTGACGCCGGCTGACGGGTTTCGCTAAGTCGATGCTAAGTATCACGGTCTGACGGCGGACGTTGGATGCTCAGATTTCTTTCCACCGGCAATTCCGGCCGGTGGCTCCAGTCTTCAAACGAGCCATCGTACAGATGCGCTTCATAACCGAGGTAGCGCGCGATGAAGTAGAGCAAGCTGGCCTGTTGCCCGATATGGCAATAAGTCGTAACGCTGTCTCCAGCTGCTTCTCGCCCACCTGCAACAAGACGAGCGAGTCATCGTTGAGATGTTTTGCCAGCCACTCAGTCGAAACAATCAGCGACTTTTGCACCTTAGGATCCCCTGTTGCTGAAACCGACGAGTTGAAGATGAAAACCAGCAAGAGGGCCGGCAAAGCAAGAAAGAGTCTTTTCATAGGCTTCTCCAGTTAGGCCAAAATTTGCGCGGAAGCTACAGTACCGCGGTCTCTTCCAACAGTGTACCGGCTTTAAAACGCTCAACACTGAGTAGGGTCGCGTCGATCAAGTCAGAGTGCCCTTGCAAGATTAGACCGGCGGTGATGCGGCCTGACGCCGGCGAGTGCATCACGCCGTGACCGCTGAAGCCATTAACGAAATACAGGCCCTGCACATTCGGTGAAGGGCCAATGATCGCGTGATGATCGGGAGTCATCTCATAGAGTCCGGCCCAGGCGCGGCGCGGATTCACCTCGGCTTCGGCCAGCACCGGCACGCGTGATGCAGCGTGCGTCAAAATCTTTTCCACAAAACTCGAATCGAATTCAGTTTTGAAGCCAGGCGTTTCTTCCGGATCGTTCCAGGCCAGGAGAATTCCCTTTCCTTCACGCCGAAAGTGAAAGCCGGTCGACATGTCGATCACCATAGGAAACCGTTTCGGCAGTTGATCGAAAGGCTCAGTCGGCACAAGCTGACGGCGCAAAGGTTCGACCGGTAATTCCGCGCCGGCCATGCGCGCGACTTGCGCCGCCCATGGTCCCGCGGCGTTGACGACGATACGGGTTGAAATGAAGCCGCGGGAGGTCTGAACACCAGAGATTCGGCGAGCGTTTAATGCCGGGAACGCGGACGTCCCGTCCGCACTCTGTTTAGACACGGCGTTTGGGCCGCCTAATGCGGACGGGACGTCCGCGCTCCCAGCATCAACTTCAATTCCAGTCACCTGCGTATCCAGCCACAGACGCGCGCCGCGTTCGCGCGCATTTAGCATGAATCCCATCATCACGCTGTGCGGATCGACGAATCCGTCCGTCGGACAAAATGTGCCGCCCAGAATGTCGTCCATGCGAAGCTGCGGCACCATCTTCGCTATCTCTTCAGGCGAAATCCATTCGACGTTAGTAACGCCGAGCGAGTTCTGTCGTTGTTGGTTCGCTTTTAAGTAAGCGAGATGTTTCTCAGTCGTCGCGCAGAACAGATAACCATGCGCGCGATAGTCTGCCGGGTGACCGACGATTTCATCGAACTTTGAAAAGAAGTCGATCGAATATCGCGACATCTGAATGTTGACTGGCGTCGAGAACTGCGCGCGTACGCCGCCCATGCTCTTGCCGGTCGAGCCCTTGCCCTGATGCGCCTCGCGCTCGATCACCAGGACATTGGTGCAACCGGCCTGCGCCAGATGATAAGCGACACTCGAGCCGACAATGCCGCTGCCGATGATGACGACGTCTGCGGTTTCCACAAGGCAAAAGTAAAAAGGAAAAAGGAAAAAGTAAAGACGACGCCCAGAGAATGAACTTCAAGGCTTGATCGTCAGGAGACGTTTCGCG
>WNFJ01157307.1_pt1 | contig 13871 bp, 14 predicted proteins | sample 5400461 | NCBI WGS metagenome assembly WNFJ01 (sample SAMN13153349, study PRJNA577476) | soil metagenome | isolation source: 115 cm saprolite on Douglas fir-dominated hillslope | place: USA:California | collected 2013-09-17 | reverse complement strand
CATTGCCCAGTTCTGGCGACGGGGAGCAGAGTCTATCAGAAAACCGCGCTCGCTCAAAACCAAACCTGGCGCGCGCAAGGGCGGTTGCGCGTTTCTGGAGTTTCGGAGAGAATCTCACTGGCTTATCGCAGATGGGCCGTCTTCCTGGAGGCTTACCAATGGCAGGACAAGACCTTCAACGCCGGGAGATCCTGCGAGTCATGGCGCTCGCCGCCGCCGCTGCGCCTTTCACGGGTTTCTCCAAGTGGGCCTTTGCCTTCGGCCACGGCAGTCACGGAGTGGAGCAAATCCGCCCGGCGCAGTACAAACCGCAGTTCTTCTCCGAGCGTGAATACGCTGTGGTGGAGCGGCTGGCAGATCTCATCATTCCCAGCGATGAGACACCGGGAGCGCGCGAGGCCGGGGTGGCCGAGTTCATTGATTTCATGATTGCTCAGGATCGCGATCAGCAGTACAAGTTTCGTACCGGCATCTCCTGGCTGAATGCGCACGCCGAGCGCCTGCTGGGAAAACCGTTTGTCGAGCTTTCGGAAAAAGAGCAGGTCTCCATTCTTCAGCCGCTCGCCTATAAGGCGAAATATCGCGAAGGGGAAGAGGACGGACGCGAGTTTTTCCGGCGCATGCGGGAGATCACGGTCACGGGCTTCTATACCACTGAGATTGGATACAAGGAACTCGACAATCCAGCCTTGAAGTTTTACTCGGAATCTCCGGCGTGCCCACATACCGGCGACCCAGAACACAAACACCTGCCGCCCCCAAAATGGTGACCAGCTTGCCAAAGCAAATCTATGACGTCATCGTAATCGGAACAGGCGCCGGCGGCGGCACGGCCATCAAGACGCTATGTGAGGCTGGTCTGCAAGTATGTGCGCTGAATGCGGGCCGCAGACTCGACCCCAAGAAGGACTTCCGCAATCACCGCATGCCGTGGGACATGAAATTCCGCGGCTCTGGCGATCCAGCGAAGCGTTCCGAGAACATTGGTTTCATGGACAGCGAATATGTCGAAGGTGTCTGGGACCACGAAATCAAATTCACTACCGCTCCCGGCACCGTCTGGTATTTCCCGCGCTGTCTGGCGGTTGGTGGAAAAACGAACTTCTGGGGACGATCGTCGGCCCGCTTCGGCGACATTGATTTCCGGGCCGCGTCGCTCGACGGTCATGGTATTGATTGGCCGCTCACATACGAAGAAATCGCACCCTTCTACAGTCGCATCGAACGCATGATCGGTGTCGCCAGCACCGTTCAAAATCGACCCAGCAATCCCGATGGCGAATATGCCTCGATCACATCCTGGCCAGGGGCGCGGAAAAAATCGGCGTGCCCTACCTGCCCGACCGCATTGCGCAACTGACGCGGGACCATGAGGGCCACCCGGCTTGCCACTTCTGTAGTTCGTGCACCACGGGATGCGACACCGGCTCATTTTTCTCGACTCCCTGGCGCTTCCTGCCCAAGGCGGAGGCGACAAACAACCTCGAACTGCGGACGAACGCTTTAGCCAAAAACATCCTGGTCGATCACAACGGGATGGCCAAAGGCGTGGCTTACGTGGACCGTACGACCAAACAAGAAATCGAGGTGTACGGACGGGCGGTCGTAGTCGCGGCGACTTGCGTTGAATCGGCGCGCATCATGCTCAATTCGAAATCGCGATTCTGGCCGAACGGCATTGCGAACTCGAGCGGGCAGTTGGGACGGAATTTGTGCGATCACCTTTATGGGGAGTCGGCTCGCGGATATCTGCCCCAGCTTCTCGGCCAGCCGAGTTCGCCGGACAGCGTCGGCGACAACACCGTGGTATGGATGCCCCGCTGGCAGAATTTGAAGAATCCGAAAGAAGAGAAATTCATTCGAGGTTATTCCGTGTACCCCGGGGGCGGTTGCGGAGAGTACCCGTGGTACGCCTCGCAGGCGGAAGGGTTTGGTTCGTCGTACAAGCGCGAGATCAAACGCCGCTACCCGACGCCCGTGAGCTTTACGGTGCAAGCACCGTCCCTACCCTTGGACACGAACTTCGTGGATATCGACCCGGAAGGGAAAGATCCTTACGGCATACCGCTTGCCCGCATCCACTTCCAGTGGGATGAAAACGTTCTGAAGATGTGGGAGCACTCAAAACAGGTGTGCGCAGAAGTGATTCGATCCGCCGGCGGGGTTTACGAAGGGTCGGGGAACGAGCCTGCTTCGCCAGGGTGGAGTCTGCACGACACCGGGACTTGCCGGATGGGAAACGATCCGAAGCATTTTGTAACCAACCGGTTTGGGCAGACGCACGACGTCCCGAACGTTTACGTCTGTGACGCGAGCGTATTTCCGAGTCCAACCGACAAGACGACTACGATCAGCATCATGGCGTTCACGCTGCGCACTTGCGAATACATGATTGATAACTTCCGTTCGGGACGGCACACTCGCGCGTGACCGTCTATTTCAGATTGTCAACAAGCCTTGCTGCAAAAAGACCAAGCCTGCCGCGCCCGCAACACCGCCATAGCCGACTGTTTCCTGAAATACAATCGGAACTTCCCGGCCGAGTAGTATCCGAGTGCGCCGGGCTACTTGGTCCCGGATCGAATTAAGCATCTGCGGACCGGCCGCTGCGATGCTGCCCCCGAGGATCAAGAGCTCGGGATCGAACGTGTGCAGGAAGCCTATGATCGCGGCGGCCAGACACTCAAAGGCGCGATCGAGTACATGGCGCGCGCTTTCATCTCCGTCCGCCGCGGCGCGAAAGATTTCCTCGGTGCTCGGGGGTTGGCCAGCGCTGTCCAAGGATAGTCTTGCCGGCGCCGCGCGGTGCAGGTGCGCCGCATAGTCGGATTCGATGGCCCGCGCCGAAAAGAGCGTTTCGAGACAGCCGTAATTGCCGCAAATGCACAGCCCGCCTCGAAGGTCGAGAGTCACGTGACCCAGATGGCCCGCCGCACCAGAAGCTCCGCGCAAGATCCTGCCATCCACCAGCGCCGCTCCACCAACCCCGGTGCCGAGCGTCACCAGAACGACGTTGCGACGTCCGCGAGCTGCCCCCCAAAGCACTTCGGCAATCAGCGCGGTGCGCGCGTCATTTTCGGCACATACGGGCAGATCACCGGCAGCGATGACCTCGCTCAACAACTGCCCTTCCAGAAAGTGCAGGTCTCCAGGCAAGCTCTTTACGCGAGATGAATCGGCATCAATGATCCCTTTGCACCCAATGCCGACTCCTCGTACCGGAACCCTCGCCCGCTCCAACACGGAGTGGGCGAAGTCCCGCAGCGCAGAAGAGGTGCGCGGCGAGGGAGCGCGAAAGCTCTCGAGGAGATCTCCGCGGATTCCCACGATGGCGGCCTTGATCGCGGTTCCGCCAATGTCAATGCCAATGGCCAGCGGGTCATCGGGATGGGCAGGGGACAGATTGCCGTTCATAAGGTTTGTGCATTATACGCACTTTGTGCAATTCTACTGAGCAATCCGGCGGCGCTTGCAAGACCTGCCGTGCCGGCCATCTTGCTACTTAAAGAGAAGGAACCATCCGTGCCCGATTACACGCCCAGCAAGACGGTTGGCGGCGCCAAGCAGGCAGGGTTGACGTTCTTTGACCAGGCGATCAACCTCTTGCAGGATTTGAGGCGCACACAAGCGGATACCATTCAACGGGCGGCGGAACTGTGCGCGGAGCGGATCGCGCGCGGCGGGCTCATCTTCCTGTTCGGCAACGGCCACTCGCGGATGATGTGCGAGGAAATGACGCCCCGGCAGGGTTGTTATGCCGGCTTTGTTGCCTTGGTCGAGATGGCCCTCTCCAACCATGCGGCGATCGTTGGCGCCAACGGGTTGCGTGCTCCGCTTTACCTGGAGAACTACGAAGGGTACGCCGAACAAATTCTGCGCAGCTTCCGTTTCGGCCCGAACGACGCCTTCATCATTATTTCTACAAGCGGCATTCGGCCAGTGGTTGTCGAGATGGCGATGGGCGCTCAGGAGCGCGGGTTGTCGGTGATTGCCATTGTTTCCAAGGCACATTGTGAAGAGGCGAAGGCGGCGCACTCATCCGGGAAAAAGCTCACCGATTGCGCCGATCTCGTCATTGACAATCAGTGCCCGCCCGGCGATTGCATTATCGAATTGGAGGGGCTTGAATGGAGAACCGGTCCTGTCTCCACGATCACCGGCGCAATGATCATTAATATGATCCGTTGCGCCACGGCAGAAGCCCTGCTCCAGCGCGGAGTGAAGCCGACCGTGCTGCCGAGTCATCAGTTCGTGGGAAATACCGGCGCCGAGGAGCAATTGGAAGCGTTCTACGAAGCGTATCGGAAGAGCCTCAAACACCTGTTCGAATGAGGCGCTGTGAAGCAAGTGCTTCTAATCACGGGTTCGTCGGGGATTGCCGCTGCCACGGCGCGAATGTGGGCAGTGGACGAGCCCGTGTTTGTCGTCGGGATACACCAGGAAGAATGCCGCAGCCTCACGACAGAGTTAGCGGAAGCGGGCTTTGCTGCCGCCGATGTGCGTGACGCGAGCGCCGTTCGGGATGCCGTGGCCGCCTGCCTGGAACGTTTCGGCAGGATCGATGCCCTCTTCAATGTTGCCGGCATCAGCGCGCGCTCTGCCGGCGATGGCCCTCTTCATGAATGCAAACCGGAAGCCTGGGACACGGTCATGGCTGTGAATGCCAAAGGCACCTTCCTCATGTGCCGCGAGGTGCTCGGTGTGTGGACCAAAACCGCGCAAAGGGGAGTGATTCTTAATGCCGGAAGCGTACTCGCGCGGCATCCGCAACGGGACCACTTCGCGGCTGCCGGGTACGCTGCCAGTAAAGGAGCGATCGAGGCGATGTCCGTGGCCGCGGCCGCGTATTACGCTCCCAGTGGCATCCGCATCAACGTGATTGCGCCGGGACTGGTGCGCACGCCGATGACCGCCCCGGGCCCAGGCAAGCGCGCCCATCACCGAATATATGACTCATAAGCAACCTCTGACCAAGGGCATGTTGAATGCGGAGGACGTCGCGAAGACAGCGTGCTTCCTTTTGCGGAGTGAATCCAGCCCGATCACGGGCCAGATCATAACTGTGGACGGCGGTTGGACGGTGAGCGAATGACTCTAGAGACGACGGGCATCACACCGGAAGTTAGTTCAGAGGGCCGAAATCCGATCAAGCGACGTCGTCCTTTGCAGACTACGGTGATCGGGAGCTATCCGTTTCCGGGCTGGCTGGAGTTCGCGGCGGCGCACCTGGATCAATTCGGCGAGGCCGATATCGAAGAAATGCGGACGGACGCCGTGATTGCCGCGGTTCACGATCAACTCGCCGCCGGATTGGATGTAATTACGGACGGTGAGCAGACTCGCTACGATTTCAACCTCTCGTTCTATGGCCGGCTGGAAGGACTCAACCCGTCGCCCGCTTCGCCGCGGCGCTTCGGCCCGCCGGCCCACGATCAACGCGGCAAGTACGAGGTCACCGGAACCCTGCGTTCCCGGCATGGCTTGGGGGCGGTAGCGGAGTTCCAGCTCTTACAAAAGATTGCTCCGTCCGGCCCCGTCTTAAAAGCGAGCGTTCCCGGGCCCTATACATTGAGTGGCCGAATTCATCCGGGTGGCGGCTACGAGAGTCGTTGGGATGTAGCCGAAGCGCTGGTTCCAATTGTGCGTGAAGAACTCGAGCAGTTGGTGCAGTGCGGTTGCCGCGAAATCACACTCGACGAGCCTTCGATGAGCTGCTACGCGCACCGGGAAGATCCGCGCCGTTTTGTTAAGATCTTCACCGAGACGGTCAAGCCGATCACAGGCCGGTGCCGACTTTCCACGCATCTTTGCTTTGGCAATTACAAAGGGCGCGCCGTCGGCCCCCGGCGGTATGCCCCGTTGTTTCCGGCGTTCTTCGACCTGCCGGTGGATGAAATGCACCTGGAGATGGCAAGTCGGGAGTTCGCCGAGATCGAAGTGATTCGGGAAATCGCAGAGCGCGAGATCGACGTTGCCGTTGGAATTATTGACGTGAAGAGCTACTACATAGAGACTCCCGAAGATGTTGCCGAGCGGGTGCGCCTTTGCCTGAAGTACGCTCCTGCGGAGAAGCTCTCCTTCGCGCCCGACTGCGGACTCAGCCAAACCGCTCGTTGGGCGGCGCGCCAGAAGTTGGCAAATATGGTGCGTGGCGTGAACATCGTCCGGGGAGAACTTGGGCTCTCGTGATCCAGCCGATTCAGTCCCACGACGCCCTGCTCGCGGACATTCATGCGTCGAATCGGCGCGACGGACGTTTTCGTTTGTGGTGGCTGGGGCAAAGCGGATTCCTGCTGCAATGGCAGGGAGTTCACGTTCTGCTCGACCCCTATCTTTCGGACTCGCTGACCAGGAAATACAGGGACACGGACAAGCCGCACGTCCGAATGACCGAACTGGCGATCCATCCGGCCCGGCTCTCATTTGTTGATGTCGCCGCCTCCACTCACAACCACACCGATCATCTCGATGCTGAGACCCTGTGCCCAATCCTTGCGGCGAACCCAGGGCTCAAACTGGTCATACCTGAAACCAATCGCGCATTTGTGGCGGAGCGGCTCCAGATTGACCCTGCGACTTTGCTAGGCGTTGACGACGGATCGTTTGTGGAAGTTTCCGGCATGCGGTTCTCTGGCGTCGCATCGGCTCATGAGACTCTGGACCGCGATGAGCGTGGGCGCGTCAAATACCTGGGATATGTTCTCCAGTTTGGCGGCTGGACCGTTTACCACAGCGGCGACACGGTTCGATACGAAGGCATGGTGGCAAAGTTGCGGCCATTCAAAATAGATGTCGCCCTGCTGCCTATTAACGGTCGCGCCGCGGAACGGCGCGTGCCGGGAAATTTGTTCGGACGGGAGGCGGCACAGTTGGCAACAGACATGGGCGCAAAACTGGTTATCCCGTGCCATTTCGAAATGTTCGAATTCAATACCGCCGCGCCCGATGAATTCACCGGGGAATGCCGGAGGCTGGCACAGCCGTTCAAGTTGTTGCGATGCGGTGAACAATGGCACAGCTAGACTGGGGCGCCTTTTCGACAGGAAAGCATGTTGCGTGCGCGCATCCGTTGTTTGCAAGCAATCACGTGCCGCCAGGTTTTCGAAAAGGACGCCGAGATCGTTAGTACCCAACACCGCTTGCGAGATCACCCGGCAATGGCTATAAGCAAACCCTTCCTATTCCCATCCCCTTTTCTGGGCACCAAGATCGGGGAGATCCTCAAGACAAAGGACCGCCGGAGGCCCTTTCTCGCTGGAGGATAGTCAGATAGGCCTGCGCTATTTGGGTGATAGATTCAGGCCGCCCTTGCGAAATCGCGGCAGGGTTCACCAGATCGGTTCCGACACCGAGCGCTGCCGCCCCTGCTCGCAGGTAGTGTGGTGCTGTCTCAAGGGTCACGCCACCCGTTGGAATCAATCGGATCTGCGGAAACGGAGCCTTCAACGCTCTGAGATAGCCAGGTCCTCCCACCGCGGAGCACGGAAAGATCTTTACAAAGTCGGCGCCTGCGTTCCATGCGGAGACCACCTCGGTTGGCGTCAGCGCTCCTGGGATGGAAACTTTTCCCATCTTTCTCGTTCTCAAGATGACCTCTGGATGGAAGCTCGGGCTCACGACAAATTCCGCACCTGCTTCGATGGCTGCAGAAGCTTGCTGCGCATCGAGCACCGTGCCTGCACCGAGGAGTAGGTCTCGATACTTCGTCTTCAGATCCCGCATCAACTCGATGGCGTTTGGAACTGTCATTGTGATCTCGATCACGGTCACGCCACCGAGCCACAAAGCCTCCACAAGCGCGTGCGCCTCCAGGTTGGATTCCGCCCGAAGTACAGGTAGGAGCCCGAAAGACTGCAGCTTCCGCTGGATTTCTTGTGACATAGGTCCTCTCAAGTTGTGATCCTGGATAAGCGTGCGGGAAAGAGCTTGACAAAGTGGAGGGCAGGCGTTACAAGGTCTTCGAAACCGGTTTCGGAAACCGGTTTCCGCACCAGGATCATTATGACTTCAAGGCGCTTGCCCGGCTCTCTTTGCTCTGCCATCCTCGTCGCTATTCTAGTATCAGCTTCCGGCACTTCCGCAAGTGGACGCGTTGATCTCGACACCTCTCGTCCTGACGCAGCTGCCGCCAAACCCTTCCTCGGCCGTTGGGACCTAACCCTGAAGGCCGCCGACCTCGAGTATCCCTCGTGGCTGGAGATTCGGCTGGAGGATCGGAAGCTGGCCGCACAGATGGTCGGCCGCTGGGGAAATGCCCGCCCGCTGCCCAAGGTTGAGATTTCCCAGGGCGAAGTCACTTTCGTCTCGCCTAAGGAAGAAGAAGCAACGCCAACCGACTGGGTCTTCGTCGGAAAAGTGAACGGAACAACTCTCTCCGGATCGGTCACCGGACCAAAAGGGGGCCCCTGGACGTGGTCCGGCGTACCGGCGCCGCTTCTCCAAGCAAAGAGCAAGCCCAAGTGGGGGAAACCGGTATCACTATTCAACGGAAAGGATTTGACCGGTTGGAACATGAGCGACCCGAATGCCACGACGGTTTGGAAAGTCGAGAACGGGACGCTGGTCAGCCCGGGGCATGGACCGGAGATCATCCACGAACAGAATTTCCAGGATTTCAAATTGCACGTCGAGTTCAACTGCGGCGCCAACGCCAACAGCGGCGTCTATGTGCGGGGCCGCTACGAAGTGCAGATCGAAGACAATTCGATTGAGGAGCCGCCCAGTCACCACACCGGCGGGGTGTACGGCTTCATTGCTCCATCGCCGGAGCTGCCTCGCAAACCGGGGGAATGGCAATCCTTCGATATCACCTTAATCGGGCGAACGATCACGGTTGTACAGAACGGGAAAACAATTATCGACAACCAGGAAGTCCCGGGCATCACGGGTGGGGCTCTTGACAGCCACGAAGAACTTCCGGGGCCTATCTATCTGCAGGGCAGCGAGGACAACCACGTCGCTTTTCGCAACATAGTGATTACCCCCGCAAAATAGCAGTTGATGGCAGCGTCACGAAGTCAGATCAACTGGACACTCGAGCGGTATCTTTCGCAAGGCTGTGAATGACTCACTTTCTTCAAGACATACTGCGGCAACCGCAAGAGTTGGAGCGAACTCTCGGCTACCTCTCCGGCGGGGGCCGACACGGATTGCAAACTGCGGCCGATGCGATCCGAAGAGCTCGTCATGTGTATCTGACCGGGATCGGCAGCAGTTGGCATGCAGCGTTCGGAGCGGGCGCAATTTTTTCCACCGCCGGCAGACCCGTGTATATGCAAGACGCCGGAGAACTGGTGCAGTTTGCAACTTTTCCGGCGGAGTCCGTTGTCATCGCCATCTCCCGCAGCGGCCGCAGCGCGGAAATTGTGAACTTGCTGGCGAAAGCTCGCGAGGGCGGAGCAAAGATTATTGGCATCACCAATTCAGCCAACGGAGTGCTCGCGCGCCAAGCGCACTTCCCCATCCTGGTTCCGGCCTTGCGGGATCACGCGATCTCGGTGAACACTTATTCCACCTTGGCCGTTGCGGCGGCAGCCTTGGCATGCGCCGCAGTCGATTCGTTTGACGAGCAACTCGCTGCCACCCTGCGCAGCGTGGCAGCCGAGACGAAGCACAGTATTCCAAACTGGCAGGCGCAGATTGCCGGCAACCACTGGTTTGTACCAGGCAAACTTGTACATTTCCTGGCGCGCGGCGGCAGTTTGGGGAGTTGTCACGAGGCCAGGCTTTTGTGGGAAGAAGGTGCAAAATTGGCGGCGACCTCGTTGGGGGCTGGCAGCTTCAGGCACGGTCCGCAGGAGATGGTCGCGGAGGGAACACGCTTCGCGATGTGGATTGATGGACAAAGGAGCCGGGAGCAAGACCTCTCCGTGGCGCACGACCTCAAACGTCTGGGAGCATCAGTGGTCTTGATCGGCCAGAATCTTTCGCCTGACGCAGGCGATCTGGTCTTTGAACTTCCCGAAGTGTGCGCAGAATGGCAGTTCATGATCGACATCATCCCCGCGCAGCTGGCTGCGGAATATCTGGCCCGGCTTTCAGGCGTGGATTGCGATTCGTTTCGCATCTGTTCGTATGTCGTCGAGGACGAGTATGGTCTGATCGGAGCGGAGGTACCAGTTCGGAAGGATGCGAAGTAGCAATTCCTCCGCAAGCAATACCGCTCTGCAAGAGGACTCAGTAACCGTCCGGAAAAACTACACCTCCTCGGGAGGCTTTTCATGAAGAAGAGTTTCTTTTCACGCCGTGAATTTCTTGGCATTGGCACCGCAGCAGCGGGCGCTTCGCTGGCAGCGAAAACCATCTTGCTCGGTCCAGAGCCCCTCTTTGCATCAGCGCTTCCCGTGTCGCCAAGTGATCGTCTTCGCTTCGGAATCATCGGGGTCGGTATGCAGGGGAATTGGCTGCTGGGCACTGCCATCGAGTTGCCGGGCGTAGAGTGCGTAAAGGCCTGCGATCTATACGACGGGCGCCACACGCTAGCCCGTGAGATCACCAACAAACCGGATCTACCGGTGACGCGCCGGTATCAGGAACTCCTCGCCGACAAGGACATTGATTGCATCATCGCGGCCGTCCCCGATCACTGGCACAAGCAGATCGTGGTGGATACGGTCTCGGCGGGCAAAGATATCTACTGCGAAAAACCGATGTCGCACACTGCGGCCGAAGGTGTCGAAATGGTGGATGCGCAAAAGCGTACCGGCCGCATCATCCAGATTGGGGCGCAACGCGTCAGTTCCCTGATCTGCAAGAAGGCGAAGGAAATGGTCGCGCAAGGCATGATCGGCGATCTGATGATGGTGGAAGGCTGGCTGGGCCGGAACGACCCAACCGGAGCATGGGAGTATCCTCCGCCGTTCGATCTTTCGCCCGAGAACCTCGACTGGGATACGTGGCAAGGCACGGTACCGAAACGCCCGTTCAGTCCTGAAATCTTTGCGCGTTGGCGCTGCTGGAAGGAATACGGCACCGGTGTCGCCGGCGATTTGCTGGTGCACCTGATTAGCGGCATGATGTTCGTCCTCGGTTGGAACGAGCCTCCGAAGCGAGCGATGGCGATGGGAGGAATTTTGCGCTGGAAAGATGGCCGCAACATGCCCGACGTTCACGCCAGCCTGTTTCAATACCGCGACGTCCCTGTTTACATGCGACTAAACCTCGGCACCGAGATGCCGGAGACTTATCGTTTCCAGGGATCGAAGGGCATTCTGGAAATGACCGAGTTCGGACTGAGCTTCACGCCACAATCCGGCAAAGACTCGGCCCCCAGCTACTACGATGGGAGTTTCCCGCATGCCATGCGCGTGGAGTACGAGAAGAAATGGCGCGAGGAGAACACTCCAAAGCTGGGACAAGAACCGATGCCCGAAACGGTCAACTACAAGGCGCCCGACTACGACGACGTGAAGCCGCATCTATGGACCTTCTTCGAGGCGGTGCGCTCGCGCAAGCCTGTCGTAGAGGACGCGGTATTCGGCCATCATGCGGCATTGGCTTGCCACATGGCCAATGAATCGTATTACCGCCAGCAAGCCGTGCATTGGGATGCAACAAGCAAGACGATTAAGAGTTGACCGCGAGTCGAGTGGACGGACCGGGCGTTTGAGCGCCTGGTACCGACTGCTTCAGTGTCTCCGTCTTTTCGCGTTGCGATTCCTGGTAACGTTATGAGTGGGTACTGATTTCTTCATACGTGCTAGCGCAGCCCATAAGGCGCGCGTCATCTAGTTAGCCCTCAAGCTCGTCTTCTGATTTCGATCGGCTATAGATCGGTTATAAAGGACGTTCTTGGAAACTACTTTGCGAGCAGACATGATTGGAGCGGTTGACATTGGCGGAACCAAGCTGGCGGTGGGGTTGGTCGCTGAAAGCGGCAAGGTGCTTGCCAAAAGTGAGACCTTGACCGGTGCCGACTCGAACTATTCCGCCGGACTTGAGAACATCGCCCGCGTGCTGCGCGAGATGGCGCAGAACGCGCGTGTTGAGATCACTGGCATCGGCATTGGATCAACAGGTCCTGTCAATCCCCTCACCGGTGAATTTGGGGAGGTGGATTTTCTTCCCCATTGGCGGCGGCAGAACCCTGTGCAATATCTGGCTAAGCTCTTCGGAGTCAAAGTCGCGCTGGAGAACGACGCCGATGCTGGCGCGTTGGCAGAAGCCGCGTGGGGAACAGGACGGGGCAAGTCGCGGCTGATCTATATCACCGTGGGCACAGGCATTGGCGGCGGCATCATTTTAGATGGACAACTCTATCGCGGCGTGGATGGAGCTCATCCTGAACTCGGTCACCAGGTGATTGATCCCGCCGGCCCGCCTTGCTCCTGCGGATTTCGGGGATGTTGGGAATCGCTGGCCGCCGGACCGGCCATGGCAATTTGGACTCGGAACCAGGTATCGGCGAATGATTCGCATCGCACGGCTGAACAAATCTGCCAACTGGCCCGGGAAGGAGACGAACTGGCTCGCCGGGCAGTCGAACGCGAGGCCTATTACCTCGGCCTTGGATTGGCCAATCTGATCAATTTGTTTGCGCCAGACATGATCGTCTTGGGCGGCAGCATCATGAAGAGCGCTCTTCTCTTTCTCGAAGGGATCCGAAAGACGATTGGTCGGGGCTGCCGCTTCGTCCCGCATGAGAAAACGGAACTCGCTTTGGCTTCGCTCGGAGAGGACGCCAATCTCATTGGGGCCGCCAGAGTCTGGCATCACCGGTACGGTGAGGAAGGGTAGCTGGCGTTGGATGGCGCTGTCTGAGTCAAAGTATTCAAGCGGAAGGGATACAAGCTGCACCAACTCTCTATGCCACGAAACCGTTACATGGTAGCCCTTGTCCTGGTCACGTTTTTCGTGATCTCACTGCTGACCAATGTTGTCGGGCCCCTCGTGCCCGACATCATCAGCAGCTTTCATGTGACCCTGACTGCGGCGGCCTTTCTGGCGTTCTCTTTCTTTATCGCCTACGCGGTTATGTCCATTCCAGCGGGCTTTCTTGTCGAACGGCTGACGGAAAAACCGGTCATGATACTAGCCTTTCTGGCCGGCACAGCCGGGGCGCTCAGCTTCGCTCTCGTCCCGGAATATCGCGTGGCGATCGTCTCCTATTTCGTTATTGGCGCGGGAATGGCGGTGCTGCAAGTGGCGATCAATCCGTTGCTGCGGGTTTCGGGCGGTGAAGAGCACTATGCTTTTTACTCCGCGCTGGCCCAGTTTGTTTTCGGCGCGGCATCGTTTCTAAGTCCGCGCATCTACTCGTATCTGGTTCTTAGCCTCGAAAAGCCTGCGTCCGGCGGCAACCTGCTCCTGCGCGTGCTCGGCCGGCTCACTCCGCGGGCATTACCGTGGGCTTCGATCTACTGGATTTTTGCGGTGTCAACCCTGCTGATGGTCGCCGTTCTCGCCATTTCGAAATTTCCTCGAGTGCAATACACGACCGAAGAAAGCGCCGGTTCGTTGGAGATGTATCTCAGCTTGGCACGGAAGAAAGTTGTTTGGATGTACTTTATCTCGATGCTCGCATACGTGGGCTGCGAGCAGGGAACGGCAGACTGGATTTCCAAATTTCTGGCCCAGTACCACGGCTTCGATCCCCATACAACCGGTGCGGCCGCCGTCTCGTGGTTCTGGGGTTTGATGACAGCGGGTTGTTTAGTCGGAATGCTGCTGCTGAAGATTTTCGACAGCCGCAGGGTTCTGATCGGCGCCTCCATCGGAGCCTTGCTCTGCCTGTCCGCCGCGTTGTTTGGATCGGCCGAAGTCTCATGCCTCGCGTTTCCCGCGATCGGGTTGTTCGCTTCGGTGATGTGGCCGATCGTGATTTCGCTGGCGCTCAATTCCGTAGCTGAGCACCACGGCTCATTTGCGGGAAT
>WNFJ01472061.1_pt2 | contig 13874 bp, 19 predicted proteins | sample 5400461 | NCBI WGS metagenome assembly WNFJ01 (sample SAMN13153349, study PRJNA577476) | soil metagenome | isolation source: 115 cm saprolite on Douglas fir-dominated hillslope | place: USA:California | collected 2013-09-17 | reverse complement strand
CGCCGGCTGGGCCGCGTCCTGGCCCAGATCTTCATGATCGTCGCGACAGCCCTCTGGCTGGTGCCGATCCTGTTCGCGCTCTACATCTCGTTGCGCCCTTATAGCGAGACATCGAAGTACGGCTATGTCTCACTGCCACATCACCTGAGCCTGAGCAACTTCGCCATGGCGTGGTCGCAGTCGGGCATGTGGCGGTTCTTCCTCAATTGGCCAACCTGCAGGGCCAGTTCGTCTCCGACCAGAACCTGATCGCGGCGGCCGCGCTGATGGCGGCCGTGCCGACCTTGATCGTCTTCGTGCTGCTGCAGAAGCAGTTCGTGGCTGGCCTCTCGCTCGGCGCTACCAAAGGATGACGGTGCCGGGAGACCGCGGTAAACAGTTACCGGCTATAGATCGTCGGGGAGGAGCCGGAACCACTTGTGTGGGGTGAGGGGGCGCATCGCGCGGAAGTCGCGCCGGTCGAGTGTAAGCACCGCGTCGGTCCGGTACTGGGCCGCCAGCGCCACATTGACGGCGTCGGCCAGGTCCAGATCCAGGCTCACGTACTGCTGCTGGATCAGGCGCGCGGTGTCCAGGATCTCGAGGCCGGTTTCCGGGATCTGGAAGCGCAGCAGCCGGGCCTGGGCGAGGATGAATTCGATGATCGCTGCCCGGGCCTGGGCTCCGAAACGGGCCTTGGCCAGGTGATCAACCTCAGTGAGCACCAGCGGCGAGATGATCACCGTGCCAGCTTCCCGCAGGACTCCCTGGCACGCGGCTGACTCACGCGCGTTGCGGTCGGATGCGGCGATGATGCCCGAGGTGTCGGCGACGACAATCACCGGGCGGCGGCCCGGGAGACCGCCTCGGTGACCTCATCGCTTGTGGCTGTCTCACCGGTTCCATCGAAGGTGGGCCAGTCGAAGGAACCGTCCCATACCCGGTTGCTCATGGCGGCCAGGTGGATGCCTTCCCGGATGATCTGCGCCTCGGGCACGCCCCGGCGGGCGGCGATCTCCTTGATCAGCGCAAGATCAGCGACGTCGGCGTAGACATTGGTCCTCTTGAGCGACATGTACCGATGCTAGCATACGTCCACGTCCTAGCCTGTCGGTGGGCTGGCCGCTCAGGTACGGCAGGTCACTGCCCATGCGGTGGCGCTGATCTCGACCGGTCCGGCAGGCAGCAGGTGCCGGCACTGTTCACGCAGCGCGCTGAGGCGCTCCGGGGCCAGGGACGCCACATACGCCCCGGCTGGGCCGACGCCGAGCGTGAACGGTTCCCACCACTGCTCGAAGCTGGCGTGCCGGACATTGACGGTCAGGGCGCTGGCCTGCGCCCCGCCGAGCCCGGCCTGCGCGAAGAGCGTGGCCAGATGGCCTTCGCGGACACCGGCCAAGTCCGACTCGCCGGCTGCCGCCGGGTCCAGTTCGCGCACCGCCCGCCAGAACACCGTCAGCGGCCCGCGGCCGCGGCCGTGATCCCACACACACGCGGCTATCACCCCGCCGGGCCGGGTAACCCGGCCCATCTCCCGCAGGCCTGCCACCGGATCGGCCCGCTCCGCCCGGCACGAGCGGATGACTGACTCGCGGTTAGCTGGCGGGCCTCTCCCAGATCGAGACGTGCTGGCGGCTCTCGCTCGTGAAGGGCTCCCGCGTCCACCCGTCCCACCGCTCGCGCAGTCGCAGCCCGGCGAGCTGGGCCATCAGGTCGAGCTCGGCCGGCCACACGTACCGGAAGGGGATCGAGGTGTACTCGCCACGGCCGCCGGTGACCTCGACGTAGTTGGAGCTCATCGCCTGCGTGGCGACGTCGTAGACGTCGAACGCCCACCCCGTCGGGCTCACGTGGAACGGCACGACGTTCTGCCCGGGCGGGAGCCTGCGCAGATCGGGGATCCCGACCTCGATGACGAAGCAGCCGCCGGGCTCAAGGTGGGCCGCGACGTTGCGGAAGCAGGCCACCTGCGCCGCCTGCGTCGTCAGATTCATGATCGTGTTGAAGACCAGGTACGCGACGGAGAACGTCCCGTCTACCCTGGTCGTTGCGAAGTCGCCGATCGTCACGCCGATCGCGTCGCCGCCTGGGCCCGCGACAAGTCAATGCCGTGGACCGGGACGCCGCGGCGCGCCAGCGGCAGTGCGATGCGTCCTGTGCCAATGCCCAGCTCCAGGGCCCGGCCGCCGCCTGCGAGCCCCGCCAGAAGGTCGGCCGCCGCGTCCACGACGCCCGGCTCGAACATGTCGGCCGACGACTCGTCGTACGTCGCCGCGACACGGTCTCCGAAGTAACCGTCCTCGCTGATCACGCCGATGGCGTTCCAGTCCGCAGGCCGTCCCATGACCAGTGGGGCATAGCCGAGCCCGCCGGAACTTCCGCATCCGGGGATGGGTAGGACAACATATCCTCGACCGCCCACTGCATGTAGGTGCGTGAGCGCTAGGCCGGGCACGCCATCCGTCTACGGCGGGCCTGATGCCATGAAACGTTATGGAGCTAAAGGTCTGCCGGACCCAGATTGAAGAGCTTTTTACAGAACGTAAGGCCAGCAGCTGATCAAGTCCTGCGGGTCGCCGCCGAGGACAGGCTGGTGCTCACGCCGTGAGCTGAACATGCGGGCCAGCGTGCATGGCGGGCGCATTCTTATGCGGTGGGGTCAGACTTCGGCGGCGAAGTCGCCGGGTTCTATGCGCGGTACCGGCGGGGGTACCCGCCGGAGTTCGTCGACCTGCTGGTGGAGGCATCTGGGCTGGGGCCCGACGATGTGGTGCTTGACGTGGGGTGCGGGACCGGGCAGCTCACATTTCCGCTGGCCAGCCGGGTCCGCGGGGTCCTGGCATTGGATCCCGAACCGGACATGCTCGCCCTGGCCCGCCGCGCGGCCGCTGACCGCGGTGCAGGCAACATCGCCTGGATGCTGGGCGCCGATGACGACGTGCCCTCGCTCGCCAGCGTGCTGGGCAGGCGGTCCCTGGGCGCAGTCACGGTGGGAAACGCGATCCATCTGATGCGCCCTGAGGGACTGTTCCGTTCAGCCGCGCCGCTGCTGCGCCGTGGCGGAGGGCTGGCCGTGATCGCCAACGGCACGCCATTGTGGCAGCAGCCCGCGCCGTGGTCGCGTGCCCTTCGAAGGGGCCTGGAGCAGTGGCTGGATACTCGCCTGGTCTCCTGCTGCGGCACCGATGTGCCAGCGCGGCGGCACTACCGGGACGCCCTTCTGAGCGCAGGATTCACCGGGATACACGAGGAAGTCACCGACTATGACGCCACTCTGACCTTCGATGAACTGGTCGGCGGCGTGTACTCCGCCATGCCCGCCAGCATGCTGCCCCCGCCGGGCCAGCGGCCATCCTTCGAAGAGCACCTGCGCCGTGCGATAAGTCCAGCCGCGCGGTTCACCGAGCACGTCCACGTCGCCGCGCTCATCGGCCACGCTGCAGAGCGGGCGCAGGCCTGCCCAGGGGGCTCTGGGCTCGCGGGCTGGCTCACGGTTTCTCCTCAATGCCGCTGGGACGGATCGGCGCGCGAGCCACTACCGGGCTGCCTTACTGGGCATGACCTCGCTGGCGGGCGCGGGGCGGGGCTGGGCGGGTGGCTGGATGGCGGGTTCGATGGACAGGTGCGGGAGGATGCGGTCCAGCCAGCCGGGCAGCCACCAGTTCGCGCGGCCGGACAGGTGCATCAGGGCGGGGACGAGGAGAGTGCGCAGGAGGAAGGCGTCGAGCAGGACCGCGGCGGCGAGGCCGAGGCCGATCTCGCCGATGATCTGCTGGCCGGAGAGTATGAACGCGCTGAACACGAGGATCATGATGGAGGCGGCGGCGATGATGACCCGGCCGGTGGTGGCCTGGCCGGTGCGGACCGCATGGTGGTTGTCGCCGGTGGCGGCCCATTCCTCGCGGATCCGGGAGACCAGGAACACCTCGTAGTCCATGGACAGGCCGAACAGGACCGCGAGCATGAGGACGGGCAGGAATGCTTCGACCGGGCCGGCCTGGCCGAGGTTGAGGAAGTGCAGTCCCCAGCCGTACTGGAAGACGGCGACCAGCACGCCGAAGGATGCGGCGGCGGCGAGCAGGTTCATCACCGCCGCTACCGCGGGCACCAGGAGGCTGCGGAAGGCGAGCATGAGCAGCAGGAAGCCCAGTCCGAGGATGACCGCGATGAAGATCAGCAGCTTGTGGGCGATCAGAGTGGCGAAGTCGCCGTTGGTGGCGGTGACGCCGCCGACGTAGACGTGCAGCGTGGTGCCGTGCTCGGCGGCGGGGATCACGCTGTCGCGCAGCTGGGTGATGAGGTGGCTGGTGGCCGCGGCCTCGGGAGAGGTTGTGGGTATCACGCTGATCAGCGTGGCGCCGTGGCCGGGCACGGGCGCGGAGACCGCGGCGATCGCGGGCTCGGTCTTCAGCGCGCCGGCCAGCCAGGTGAACGCGGCCGTGTCAGCGGGGGAGGTGGTGGTGCCGACCAGTTGCAGGGGGCCGTTGAAGCCGGGACCGAAGCCGGTGGCGAGCAGCTCGTAGGCCTGGTGGGTGGTGGAGGAGGCGGGGTCATTGGCTGCGTCGGAGGAGCCCAGCCGCAGCGAGAGCACCGGGATGGCCAGGATGAGCATCACGGCTGCGGCCGCGGCGGCCAGCGGGGCGGGGTGGCGCTGCACGAACGCGGCCAGCCGCGCACGCGGGCCCATCGGCGGCCAGCCGGCGCCGTTCCTTGCGGCTGAGTACCCGCGTCCCGAGGAAGCCGAGCAGCGCAGGCAGCAGGGTGGTGGCGGCGGCCACCGTGAACAGGACCGCGATAGCCGCGGCGATGCCCAGGCCGGAGATAAAGCTGATGCGCAGCACGAGCATCCCGAGCAGCGCGATGCAGACCGTCGTGCCGGCGAACAGGACCGCGCGCCCGGAGGTGTCCAGGGCACGGGCCGCCGCGTCGAGCGGGGACAGTCCCGCCTTGAGGCCGGTGCGGTGCCGGGTGACGATGAACAGCGCGTAGTCGATGCCGACGCCCAGCCCAATCAGGATGCCCAGCGTCGGGCCGGCCGAGGGAATGCTCACCGCGTGCGAGACCAGGCCGACCGCCATCAGGCCCGGGGCCAGCGCGGCGATCGCGACCGCCAGGGGGACGAACATGGCCAGCAGCGAGCCGAACGCGATGAACAGCACGACCGCCGCGGCCGCGATCCCGACGACCGCGCTGATGCCGACCGATGGCCGCAGCGCATTCTCGACCGCTGGACCGCCGAGTTCGACCTGCACGCCCGGAGCCCGCGCCGCCTCGGCGAGGTGAACGACGCGGTTGACGTCCGACGCGGGCACGTTCTCCGCCTGGGCATCGAAGACCACCGTGGCGTAGGCGATCGTGCCGTTCCGGCTGACCTGGGCGGCGCCGCCCGCCGAGTACGGGCTGATCACCGACGCCACCGCGGGCGCGGCGGCGACCTTGTCCAGCATGGCCGTGATCCGGGCCCGTACCGCCGGAGCGCGCACGCTGCCCTGGCCGGCCCGCCAGACGATCGTGTCCTGGTCCCCGGCGTGCCCGGGGAACGCCTTACCCAGCAGGCTCAGCGCGGCGGTGGAGCCGGTTCCCGGCAAGGTGAGGGCGTCCGAGTACGCGGCCCCCGCGGCCCGGCCGGTCACCCCCAGGATCACCAGCAACGCCAGCCACGCCACCAGCACCCACGTGCGCTGCTGAAAGCACCAGCGAGCCAGAGCAGCCATGTCAGTCTCCTGTTCTCAGATCTAAAGAAGTTTCTAAATGAGACTCTGATGTCTCATCTAGAAACGTTACTGTATAGCATCTGGTCAATGGTGTAAACTCTGGCTCATGACCAGGAGCACAGCTATCCACGATCGGGTCGCCGCAGCGATCCTCGACGCGACCGCGGACCTGCTGGCCGAGGGCGGCGAGCCGCCCAGCATGAACGATGTCGCCGAGGCGGCCGGCGTGGCCCGGGCGACCTTGTACCGGTACTTCCCGACCCGTGAGCGGCTGCTGCAGGCCCTGGCCTCCGCCGCCCTCAACGCGACCGCCACCCGGCTCGCCGAGGCCGACCTGGACGCCGTTCCGGTGGCCGAGGGAATCGCCCGGCTGGCGCGCGTAGTCGCCGCGGGCGGCAGCAAGTACGCCGCCGTCATCGACCACCACGGGCCCGGCTATGCCGGTGCCGTGGAACAGCAGATCAAGACGATGATCCAGGCGCTACTGCGCCGCGGCATCGACGACGGGACGTTCCGCGGCGATTTCTCCGTCGACGAACTGCTCCTCGTGCTCGGCAGCCTGCTCCAGTCCGCGGCCCGCATGGCCGCTGAGCACCGAGCCGGCGTCGAGAAAGCCGCGGCCCTCGTCACCTCGGTATTCCTGCACGGCACGGAGCGCCGCCAGGATGCGACCGCAGACGACCGGGCCATGCTGATCTGATCGCGTCGATCGAAGGCTCCGCTCCGTCAGCCCGGGGTTCGGGATGACCCGCCAGTCGGCGTGGGAGCGGTTTTCGGGCGAGGAGTAGGGGAGCACCGCGCCACACCAGGCTGTCACCGGCCACAGCGAGCCGACAGGGGTTAGACCCGGCTGTCAGTCACGGGCCCCCGGGAACCGAGCCAGGCCTGGGGTTTCCAGCTGGTTCGATTTTATGTTTGAATACTATCGTGGCACAGGAGAGACGCTCAGACTGGCCAGGCTTTCCCGGCGAGTGCCCCGCCACCATCCATCGGAACCAGGCACGTGACAGTCAGCTGGCAGCCCTGCGTCTGCCCAGGCCCCGGCTAGCCCTCCCCGATCAGGAGACGACATGCTCGCAGCCGTAGCAGCTGGTGTTGGTCACCCTGCGGTCGCCGGCCTGCTGGGGCTCGGGGCGGCGGGGCTCGCGAGTGCTGTGGTGGCCATGGCCTGGAGCGTGAATGTGCGCCAAATCCGGCTCGCCGAGCAGCTGGCCCGCCGCCAGTTCATCGTGACTGACGAAGCGGGCGCGGCGGGCCGCGCTGTGAACGGGAACGGCCGTCCTGAGGCCGCCACTGAAGCAGTCGAGGGAGCCGTCGGCGCCGGGCCAGCGTCACCGGTGCTCATCGACGGGCCGGACACCGTGGTCACCGGCGAGCAGGCCCGCTATCGCGTCCGGCCATCAGGCAGCCGGAAGGTGGTCTCGTGGGCGGCCGGCGGCGGCTCGGTGGCGCAATCTCCTGACCCAGCCCATCCCGACGAGCTGCTCCTGATCGCTGACCAGCCGGGCAGCCTGACCGTCACCGTGCGGATGCGCGAGCCGCCGTGCCGGACGTGACGGCCGCGCCGCCCTTCACGCTGCGGCTGTTCCTGCACGGGTGGGGGCTGGTGGTCGTTGCTGTACTGATCGTCGGATTCGCCGGAGCGCTCGATGCCCTGGGCAACCTCACGTCCTCCGACTTCATCGCGCTGGTCGCTCCGCTGGCCGCGGTGCTCGGCGTGGTCGCCATCGCGCGGGGAGCGGGTGACGCAAGCAGCCGCCCCGGCAATGGCAGGGGCCCAGCCGGGCCTAAGCCCTGAGCGCCTGCTGCGCTGTCGGCCGAACCACGCACACTCGGCCGGGCTGCCGGTGACCGTGGCGGCTTCGCCGGACCAGGTCAGGACGACCTCCTTCAAGCCTTCTCCAAGCAATCAGTCGGGTTGATCTCGAAAAGTCGGGGTGATTCTCGAAAACCATCGCATCCAGGGAACGGGGCCGGCCCCCGAGACAATACATAGGCATGAACGATGACACCGGCAGCAGTCGCGGCCGCCAGCAGCGGGCAGGCGACCTGACCGGCATCGACCTCCTCCTCACGGCCCGCGGTGGCGGTGGCTCGTCCAGCACAGCGGGGGCGACAGCCCACCAGAAGGCGCCGCGCCGGAGGAATCGTTTTTCCCGCTTTCGCGGTCTCATTTCCAGGCCCCGCATCGTGCTGCCGGTCGCGGTCATCGTCCTGGCGGCCGCGTCAGCCGGGGTCTGGGCTGTGACCCGGTCCACTGCCTCCGCCGCCCCGTCGTACCGCTTGGTCCCCGCCGCTATCACCACCATGCGTCAGGCCCTCTCCTCCACCGGCACCATCGAGCCAGCGACGACCGCGACGCTCAGCTTCGGCGCGCCCGGCCAGGTCACCGCGGTCGATGTCACGGTCGGGCAGCGGGTGACGAAGGGCCAGATCCTGGCCACCATAGACTCCGCCTCGCTCAAGGCACAGGCCGCGCAAGCGCGGGCGAGTCTGGCCGGAGCCCAGTCCCAGCTCTCCCAGGACCAGGCCAGCAGCGCATCCAGCGCTCAGCTGGCCGCCGACCAGTCGTCCGTCAACGCTGCCCAGTCCCAGGTGGGCACCGCCAACGCCGCTCTGGCCGGCACCACGCTCACGTCTCCGGTCAACGGCATCGTTGTCTCGGCCGGCCTCACCATCGGCCAGCAGGTGAGCGGCGGGTCCGGTGGCGGCGGGGGCGGCGAAGGCAGCGGCGGGGGGTCCAGCGGTGGCGGGGGTAGCGGCGGTGGGTCCGGCGGCACAGGCTCAAGCAGCTCCAGCTCGTCGATCACGGTGATCAGTGCCAATGACGTGATCAACGCAAATGTCAACGCCACCGTGGTCGGCCAGATCAAGACCGGTGACCAGGTGGTGATCACCACAGAGGGTGCGGCCGGCCCGGTCCAGGGCAGGGTCGCCTCGATCGGCCTCATCGCCAACACCAGCTCCGGGGTCGCCACCTTCCCCGTGGTCATCGACGTCACCGGCACCCCATCGGGCCTGTACGCGGGGGCCTCGGCGGCCGTATCGATCATCTATAACCAGCTCACCAACGTCCTCGCCGTGCCGGCCGCCGCGGTTGGCTTCTCCGGCGGGAAGACCGTCGTGTACACGATCGTGCATGGCCACCGGGTCGCGAAGGATGTCACCACCGGGCTCACCTCTGAAGGGCTGACCCAGATCACCAGCGGGCTGACCGCAGGCCAGCAGGTGGTCGTGGAGATCCTGGCCAGCGTGAGCGGAGGCCCCGGGGGCACGAACAACGGCGTCTTCGGTCCCGGCGGCAAGGTCATCCTGCAGGTCCCCGGTGGCGGTGCGAGCGCCGTTCCGGTCGGTGGGGTCGGTGGCTGACCGATGAGCCTCATCGAGCTGACCGAAATCCACAAGACCTACCGCAGCGGGTCCCTTGAAGTGGTGGCCCTAGGCGGGATCACCCTTACCGTCAACGACGGGGAGTACGTCGCGGTCATGGGACCGTCCGGCTCTGGCAAGTCGACGCTGATGCACATCATCGGCTGCCTCGATGTGCCGAGCGCGGGCAGCTACCACCTCGCCGGCGAGGACGTCAGCGCGATGTCGGAAGACCAGCTCGCCGCCGTGCGCAACCGGCGTATCGGTTTCGTTTTCCAGCAGTTCAACCTGCTGGCGTCGATGCCCGCCTGGCGCAACGTCGAACTGCCGCTCACTTACAGCGGCATCGGCCGGGCGGAGCGGCGCGAGCGGGCCATCACAGCACTGGACTGGGTCGGCCTCGGCGACCGGGTCCAGCACCGGCCGGGCGAGCTTTCCGGCGGGGAGCAGCAACGGGTCGCCATCGCCCGGGCGCTGGTCACCGAGCCGGACCTGCTGCTCGCCGACGAGCCGACCGGCAACCTCGACTCGGCCTCCACCGCCGAGATCCTCAACCTGCTCGACGAACTGCACGGCAGCGACCGCACCATTGTGGTGATCACTCACGAGGCCGACGTCGCCCGCCGGTCCAAACGCACGGTGCGCATGCTCGACGGCCTGGTGTCCGGAGATACCCCCACCGCGGCGGTGACCCGGTGAACTGGCGGGAGACCCTGCGGACCGGGCTGGATGCCGTCCGCGCGCACCGGCTCCGGTCCGTGCTGACCATGGTCGGCATCCTGATCGGGATCGCTGCGGTGATCCTCACCGTCGGGTTCGGCGAGGGCGCCTCCGCGCAGATCCGCGCCCAGATCAGCTCGCTGGGCACGAACCTGCTGATCATCACCCCCGGGAGCGCGACGAGCGCCGGCGGGGTCAACGGTCCCCTCGGCTCCGCCACCACCCTCACTGTGCAGGACGCCGACGCGCTGGCGTCCAAAGCCGCCGCACCGGACATCGCTGTGGTCGCCCCCATCTCGCAGACCTCGCAGACCCTGACCGCCGGCACCGCGAACTGGACCACCATGGTGGTGGGCACCACTCCCGGCTGGCTGAAGGCCCGCGCCCGCGCGGTGGCGGATGGCCGGTTCCTGACCGCGCCCGACGAGAAGAACGTCGCCGGGGTCACCGTCCTCGCGCCGACCACGGCGACCAAGCTTTTCGGGCACAGTGACCCGCTCGGGCAGACCGTCAACGTCAACGGCGTACCGCTGCAGGTAGTCGGCGTCCTCAGGTCGGCAGGCTCCTCTTCCAGCGCCACCAACGAGGACGACCAGGCGCTCGTCCCCCTGTCCACGCTGGCGCAGCAGATCGGCGGCAGCTCACGGACCTCAGTGGACACGATCTACGTCCAGGCCACCTCGCAGGCCACCCTGTCCGGGGCCTACCAGGAAGCGGACACGCTGCTGCTCAACCTGCACCGGGTCAGCGCGGCCAGCGCCGACTTCACCATCAACAGCCAGCAGTCGCTGCTCAGCACCGCCACCTCGGTGAACAAGACGCTGACCGTGCTGCTCGCCGGGATCGCCGCGATCTCCCTGCTCGTCGGCGGCATCGGAGTCATGAACATCATGCTGGTCTCGGTCACCGAGCGGATCCGCGAGATCGGCCTGCGCAAGGCGCTCGGCGCCACCCCCCGGGTAATCCGGCGGCAGTTCCTCGTCGAGGCCTCGCTGCTGGGCCTGACCGGCGGGGTGCTCGGCGCGGCCGCTGATCTCCAACGCCATCACCATCTCGCCGGCCGCTACCGTCGGCGCGATCGTCATCGCCGTCGTCATCGGCCTCGTCTTCGGTGTCTACCCGGCCAGCCGCGCCGCGCGGCTCGCCCCGATCGACGCGCTGCGTACCGAATGAGGAGCGACGCGAATGGGTAAGCAGTTCCGGCGGATCGCCGTGCTCAGCATCACCGGTGCCGTCCTCGCCGGTGGCGCGGGGACGGCATATGCCGCGATGTCCTCCTCCGGCCCGGCCTACCGGCTGGCCAGCGTCACCTCGGCGAACGTGACGGCCGCCCTGCACGTGGTCGGAACGCTTACGCCGGTGCAGCAGGCCGACGTCGCCTTCTCGGTCAGCGGGTCAGTGGCGGCCGTCGCGGTGAAGCCCGGCCAGCATGTCACCGCCGGGCAGACGCTGGGCTGGCTCGACACCACGTCGCTCAAGGCCGACCTCACCGCCGCGCAGTCCACCCTGGCCAACGCGAACCTCCGGGTCGCCAACGACACAGCCAGCCAGAACACGGCCACGACCACGTCGGCCACTTCTGCGGCATCCCAGTCGGGATCCCAGTCGGCATCGCCGCCGACGTCGTCACTGCGGCCGCTGCAGCAGGCCGTCCTGAGCGCTCAGCGCAAGGCCGACGGCGCGCTGGGGCAGGCCCAGACCGCTCTCGGCCAGGCCAAGCAAGCCTGCGCATCGCCGCCTTCGCCCCGCCCCACCACCACGCCGACCGTGACTGCCACCAAGACCGCGACCACGACTGCGACCACGACTGCGACCAAGACCACGACTGCGACCAAGACCGCGACCACCACCAAGACCGCGACCGCCATCGCGTCACCAACGGACACCGGGCCCACCCACCCGGCCCCGGCCTCTGCGCCGACCTCGGCCACCTGTGCCGACGCCACGCAGCGGGTACTGGACGCCGAGACCGCGGCGCTGCAAGCGCAGCAGGCACTGTCCGGGCGCCTCGCGGCGCTCAACAAAGCGATCTCCCGCGCCGTCGCCGCGGCCAGCACATCCTCAGGCGGGGGCGGTCGCGGCGGCGGCATCGGTGGCGGCGGCAGCAGCGGCTCGGCCGGGCCGGCCAGCGCGGCACAGCTTGCCGCCGACCAGGCCTCCGCAGCAAAATCTCGCCGAGGCCAGTGTCGTCAGCCCGATCAGCGGCACCGTGGTCACGGTCAGCGTCACCCCGGGCTCCAGCACCGGCGCGGGCAGCACCGCGTTCGTGGTTGCCGGGCTGGAAAGCTACCAGGTGGTGACCGCGGTCGCCGTGACCAATATGCCGCAGCTCAAGATCGGGCAGCGGGTGAGCGTGCAACCGGACGGCGTGAGCACCCCGCTCACCGGCTCGGTGGTCTCGATCGGGCTGATGCCGATCACGAACGTGTCGCCTACGAGCTACGCCGTCACGATCGGCCTGACCGGGCAGCCCTCTGGCCTGCACGCAGGCGGCTTCGCCAACGTCACCATCACCATCGCGCGGGCCAGCGGGGTCAGCGTGCCCACCTCGGCCGTGCACAACTCCGGCCACGTGGCCACAGTCATCGTGTACGCCGGGGGCAAGACCCACATCACCCGGGTCACGGTCGGGACCAAGGGGCCGGTCATGACCCGGATCACCTCCGGCCTCAAGATCGGCCAGCAGGTGGTGCTCGCCGACCTGAGCAAGCCGCTGCCCACCAATAACCTGACCAACCAGTTCTCCGGCCCGCGCGGTGGCCCCGGCCTTAGTTGGCGCACCGGCGTCATCATCGGCCCCGGCTGACATCCCAGATACCGGTCCGGTGGTGGCCCGTGTCTGCGTCCGGGAACGGAACTGGCCTCAGAGACAATACATAGTCATGGAGGACGAACGGCCGGCGGCAGGCGAGGGGCGCATTGCGGACCCGCAGGACTTCGAGGCGGTTCATCTCCCGGCGGGTCGGTCCGGCCATCGCCGAGGACCTGGCGGCGGAGACGTTCGCGACCGCATACCGTCGGCGCGCCTTGTTCGAGCCCGCGCGTGGCTCACTGCGTTCCTGGCTGTACGGGATCGCGACCAACCTGGTGCGCAACCGCTGGCGCGCCGAACAGCATCTTCTGGCGCTAGATGCCCGGCTGGTGCCCGAGATCGATCCGCCAGACAGCTCAGATGCGGCCGATCAGCGCGTCACTGCCGCATTGCTCGCGCCGCGGCTGGCCGCAGCGCTCGGGCTGCTGACGCGTGAGCAGCGGGACGTGCTGCTGCTGCACGCCTGGGCCGAGCTGAGCCACGAAGAGATCGCGGCGGCGCTCGGGATAGGTCCTGGCACGGCGCGTTCCCGGTTGTCGAGGGCTCGTGCGTCGTTGCGCGAGCAACTCGGTGACTTCGACTTCGATCTGTGGGTGTTCGACGGGCCTGGCGTCGCCCCGGTACGGGGAGGGCTGAGCCGTGATTGACGACATCGGGTTGCTGCAGCTCTTCCGCGACGAAATGCCCGGGCCGTCCACCGACGCCTGGGCCCGGGCCCGGTCAAAGAACCGCCCTGTCCCCGGCGCCACCCAGGACGGGGCCGGCCCCGGCTGTTCTCGATCGCCGGGGTGGCCGTGGCCGCTGCTGCCGTAGGAGCTCTCCTGGCGGTCTTGCTCCCCACATCGCCGGTTACCAGGGCCCCGAGCGCCGCCAGCGCGCAGCATCTCCAGGAAACGGCCTACGTGGTCTCGCGCGTCGGGCAGGCCCTGTCCGGGCCGGCTCAGCGCAACGCTGTCCAGTACGCCCGCACCGTCCTCCCGTCCGGCGTTATTACGCCTGTGCCCAGCGGCCTGCGCCTTCAGGCCGGGCCTGGCGCCAGCTCGCGGTGGGGTGTCAGCTCCGTGGTCAGCTGGACCTATCGGGGCACCGATAGGATTTCCGCGTTCACCGCCGCCGGGCAGCGAATCCTCGACGAAAGGAACACCCTCGCCGCGGGAGGCGGGTGGATGACCGTCACGGTGGTCTACCGCGACGCCACGTGGTGGCGCGCGGCGACCGGGCCACCTCCGGTGCCGCCCAGGTGCGGCGGTCCCAACGTGATCGTCGGCCACGGCGGCTGG
>WNFJ01294329.1_pt1 | contig 13876 bp, 13 predicted proteins | sample 5400461 | NCBI WGS metagenome assembly WNFJ01 (sample SAMN13153349, study PRJNA577476) | soil metagenome | isolation source: 115 cm saprolite on Douglas fir-dominated hillslope | place: USA:California | collected 2013-09-17 | reverse complement strand
GCTGTTTGGCCTTGCGTCTTTTTGTTTTGCCCGTTCGTCCCGGTGGCCTATAGGGGCTTCAGGGGCTCGCAATCCGCCGGTAAGGAGAAAGCCATGGATGTTCTCTCCGCGGTCCTTCGCTCGCTGCGATTGAAGGCGAGCATCTACTGCGCGATGGATCTGAGCGCGCCGTGGGGAATGTCTCTGCGGAAGTCGGCCTGGGCTCCCTTCCACCTGATCGAATCGGGTTCGTGCTCGTTGGTGACGGGCAAGGGGCGGCGGGTACGGCTGGAGGCCGGCGATCTGGTGGTCCTCTTCAACAGCGAAGGGCACCAACTGTGCGATGGCCCGGGCGCCCGGCCGGATCACCTGGAACAGGTTCTGCAGCACAAGGGTGCGGACGGCGTGGTCCGCTTCGGCGGCGGCGGGGCCCCGACGCGACTCATTTGCGGCAAGTTCGCGCTGAACGACCTCGAGGGGCCCCCAGGGAGCCTTCGCCATCTACCGGACCTGCTGCACGTTCGCCGGGAGACCTGGCCGCAGTTCGCCTCGTTTTCCGCCACGCTGCGGCTGTTGGCGGCGGAAGTTCGCTCCGGGCAGCCCGGCAGCGAGCTCGCGGCGAGTTTCCTGACGGAGGTGCTGCTGATCCAGGTCCTGCGGCTACTGCTGAGTGGGCGCCGCACTTTGGCGACGGGTTGGGTGAAAGCGCTGCGCGATCCGCCCATCGCCTCTGCGCTTGTGGCCATCCACGAAAATCCAGAGGCGCCCTGGTCGCTCGAATCGCTCGCCGCGAAGGCGGGGCTTTCGCGGTCGGTGTTCGCGGCGCGTTTTCGCGAGCGGATGGGCCAGACGCCGATGGCCTACCTGGGCGAGTATCGCCTGCGTTTGGCGTGCCAGTGGCTGGAGGAGACGGATCTGTCCGTCTCGGAGATCTTTCAACGGCTGGGGTACGCCTCGGCGGCGGCTTTCAATCGGGCGTTCAAGCGAAAATACCGCGTGCCGCCCTCGGTTTTTAGACGGGACGTAGCCACCGCGGAGCTGAAAGCCGGCTAAGTCGGGGAGGGAAACGCTGGCGCGCCTCGAGTTGGACAGCGTGCCGTCGTGGGTCGCTCACTTCGAGCTTGCTGGTTTGAAGATGGCTTTGGGAAGCATCACGTGCACCCCCTTGTTGCCGTCGACAAGCTGCGTGATATCGACGTCTCCCGCGATGCTGGTCAGCATATAGGCGTCGTCGCGGCTGAGATGTTTTTCATTGATCAAGAATTCAATCATCTCGCGGATCGCCATCTTGGTAGCCTCAGTGAGGTCCTCGTGAAAACCCATGCTGATATAGTGGCTCGACGTTTCGGCGCGCGGGTATTTCAACTTGATGTCTTTCCGAACGATGAATTTCAGCTTTCCAATCAGCGATGTTTCCAGGGCGGTAATGTCGACCTCGCCATTTCCCTGGCCGGCGTGACCATCTCCGATGAAGAAGAGGGCGCCCCGGGCATGAACGCGGAGGAACAAGGTCGTGCCGGCGACGAGCTCCTTGTTATCCATGTTGCCCCCGTGGACCCAGGGAGGCCCGCTGTTGATCCGGCCGGAAGTCTCGGGCGGAGCAACCCCCATGCTTCCAAAAAAGGGGCGCAAGGGAATCTCCACGGTCGGCCCGAACTTGGCGACCATCCGCTGGATGTCGAGGGGAATGATCCGCATCCGCGCATAGGGGAAGTCTTCGGGTAGAAAGCCCCGCCCCGGAGAAAAGCCGTTGTAGGCATATGGAATGGCCAGGCGAATCTGTTGGATCCGAACCTCGAGCGCGTCACCGGGCTCGGCGCCTTCGACGAACACCGGCCCGTTCAGGATGTGCCCTCCGGGTCCTTTGTTCGTGACCTCCTTGTGAATGTCCCGCAGCGGTTGCTGGACCTGGTCCGGCGCGATCCCGGCTCCTTCCAGGCGAGCGGGGCTGCTGGTAATCAAGGTCTCGAACTCCACCTCGTCGCCGGACGCGACTTTGAGAACGGGGGGCGCCGAGGCATCGTAGTAGCCCCAGGCCACGGTCTTCGGAGTGGCCTTGAGAGTGAAGGTCTGCGGCTGGCGTTGGGCCTGTGACTGCGCCGGTTGGGACTGGGTCTTCCCAGCAAACAGAAGCCAGGGAATAAGGAGCAACCCGAGTGGAATGCCTCGCACGTCGCTTCGGTACTACGTAGGCGACGGGAGGGCAACGGTTTGTGGTTTTCTCGGGTGGGCGGCTTGCGTTGCCAACGCCGAATGGGGCCCGACAGACGATGATCGCGTTCGATCCCTGGCCATCGCGTGCTCGCCTTCGTTAGTACTCCCTGCTCATGACAACTTCTGACAGTTACGTGGTGGATGCGGCTGCACGCCCATTCCTGCGTGGCCGATTCGATGAGGCATTTCCGACGCTCACCGACGCTCAGATCGCGCGGATCCGGCGCTACGGAACGACGCGGCGATTCGCTAATGGTGAGCTCCTCTTCGAGGCGGGCAAACCCAGGCCGGGGATGTTCGTCGTCCTCTCGGGCCATGTCGCGCTCACCGCGCGCGATGGTCTGGGGCGCATCACGCCGGTCGTCGATCAAGGGCCCGGACAGTTCATCGCCGAGCTCGGCACGCTTGCCGACGGCGCGGTCTCGCTCACCGACGGTCGCGCGGAAGGAGAGGTCGAGGCGCTCTTGATCCCGCCCGAAAGTCTCAGGACGCTCATGGTGGAACAGGCGGAGCTCGGGGAGCGCATCATGCGCGCGCTCATCCTCCGCCGGGTCGCACTGATTGAGTTCGAGGCGGCAGGCCCCCTGCTGATTGGGGCCGCGGCGTCGCGCGACGTGGTGCGCCTCGAGAATTTCCTTCGTCGCAACGGACATCCCCAGCGCTTGCTCGATCCGAGGGTCGACCCGGCGGCCGCGGACATCGTGGCGCGCCTTTCGCCGGCGCCGTCCGAGCTGCCGCTCGTGATCTGCCCGAGCGGTGACATCCTCCGGAACCCGAGCGAGACCGAGCTCGCGCACGCGCTCGGGCTTTTGGGAGATCGGCTCTTTCGATCGGCGTACGACGTGGCGATCGTCGGATGCGGACCGGCAGGGCTCTCGGCGGCGGTCTATGCGGCGTCGGACGGGCTTGCGGTCATCGTGCTCGACGCGCACGCTTTCGGCGGACAGGCCGGTGCGAGCGCGCGGATCGAGAACTACCTCGGCTTTCCGACCGGCATCTCGGGCTTGTCCTTGACCGCGCGCGCGTACGCACAGGCGCGGAAATTCGGAACCGAGATCGCGATCCCGGTCAAGGTGAAGGGGCTCGATTGCACGCGTCAGGAAGGCCATTTCTCCGTTCTTCTCGACGACGGGCGCAGCGTTCGCGCGCGCAGCGTCGTGGTTGCGAGCGGCGCGCGCTATCGACGTCTGGCGCTCGAGAATCTCGCGGCGTTCGAGGGACGGGGCATCTGGTATTGGGCGTCGCCCATCGAGGCGAGGCTGTGCGCTCGACAGGAAGTGATCATCGTCGGCGGTGGCAACTCCGCGGGGCAAGCGGCCGTGTTCCTCGCCGGCCACGCCGCGAAAGTCCGGATGCTCGTCCGTGGACGCGCGCTCGCGGCGAGCATGTCGAGCTACCTCATCCAGCGCATCGCCGCTACCTCCAACATCGAGGTGATGACCGAGACGGAGGTCGTCGCCCTCGAAGGCCCGCCGGAGGTCGGGCTCCAGCGCGTCCGGTGGCGCTCGCGACGAGACGGAGCGGAGACGACCGCGCCGATTACCAATATGTTCCTCTTCCTCGGCGCCGATCCGGCGACGAGCTGGCTCGCAGACTGCGGCGTCGCGCTCGATCCGCTCGGGTTCGTGATCACCGGCGGCCACTCACCCCTGGCGTCGAGCGTGCGCGGCGTCTTCGCGGTCGGGGACGTCCGGCTGGGATCGGTGAAGCGCGTCGGCAGCGCGATCGGCGAAGGCGCACAGGTTGTCGCTGAGCTCCACGCGTTTCTCCAGGCCGAGACTCGCGCCTGATGCAGCATGGGCGCCGGCTTTCCGACCGCAACGGCCCTTGAGCCGGAGCAGTGCGTTGGATGAACCGTGCGACATTTCGGGCCTTCGCGGGTACCAAAATGTTGCACACCTCGCCGAGCCAGCGTCCAGAGCTCCTGCCACGAACGCACAGTGGCGGCCGGCGCACCAGGGTCACCCTCGCGGCCAGGAGTCAGCAGCGCGATCGCCAAGCGCTGCGTGCCGGGCAAGCGGCTCGCCTTGTTTTATTTGAGCGCCGCGTCAACCAGCGCCGCCACGCCGGCGATGTTTTTTTCGAGAGCGCCCGGAAGGGCGAATCGCTTTGCGACGAAGGCGCTGTCCTGGTAGCTGGCCCAGACGCGGCCGTCCGAATCGCGCCAAACGAGCACGCGCAGTGGCAGGTCGATCCCCACGAGCGGCCGCGCTACCAGCAACGGCGTCCCCGCCCGCGGGTTGCCAAAGATGAGAACCTGTTCGTCCTGCATGTCGAGGGATACCTCGCGCGCTCCGGCGCGGTGGTCAATCCGGGCGAAGACAGTCAGCCCTTTGCCGCGGACCACCTCCTCGAGCTTGCGCATTGTTTCATCGACTGGGTACCGGCTGGGTCGGGAAATCACTCCGTCGGCCGACGGGACTGCCAATTCTGCGCCCATGATTGCTCCTAGCAGCGAAACGCAAAGCGCGAGACCACCCACTAGGAAGAACGGACTTGGGATCATACACGGCTCCACCTTCCCATCGCGGACTGGCTGTCCGCGAGCGTACTGATGAACGTAGGGACCTGCGCTTTCCTGTTATTGTTCCGCAAACCTTCGTTCCGTTTCAATGTGATAAGGCAGCCGAGACATGAATGAGCTCGCGACAGGCGCGCCCACGGTGTTCATCGTCGATGACGATGACTCGGTGCGCGGGTCCATCCAGAGCTTACTCAAGTCGGTCGGCCTGTCCTCCGAATGCTTCGCAGCGCCGGACGAGTTCTTGCGCAGCAAACGTCCGGATGGTCCCAGTTGCCTCGTTCTGGATGTGCGCCTTCCGGGGATGAGCGGGCTGGACTTTCAGCACAAGCTGACCGAGGCGGGCGTCCACATTCCGATTATTTTCATCACCGGTCATGGCGACATCCCGATGACGGTCAAAGCGATGAAATCGGGCGCGGTGGAGTTTCTCACCAAGCCGTTCAGGGACCAGGATCTGCTGGATGCGATTCAGCAGGCGCTGGACCGGGACCGCGTCACCCGCCAGCAGGACAGTGAAACCGCGCAGTTGCAAACCTGCTACCGGACGCTCACCGCACGGGAGCGCGAGGTCATGGGCCTGGTCGTTTCGGGCATGCTCAACAAGCAGATTGCCTCGAAGCTGGGGACCAGCGAAATCACGGTGAAAATCCATCGGCGGCAGGTGATGCGAAAGATGCAGGCTGGATCGCTCGCCGAATTGGTCCGGCTGGTGGAGAAGCTCAAGCCCGGCAAGTAGCGGTGCAGGCGGTGTTATCGCCCCTATACCAAGATATGATTCTGGCGCCATCTTGATCGCGGTAACCTCGGCTTATGGCCATCGACGGACAACCCACGCTCGTTGCTATCGTCGATGACGACGAGTCGGTCCGCAGTGCGTTGCAGGGCCTGATGAAGGTGGTGGGTTTGCCGGCGCGCTCGTTCGCCTCCGCTGAAGAATTCCTCCAGTCCCGGCTGCACGAGCAGACGGCCTGTCTGATCGCGGACATTCGGATGCCGGGGATGTCCGGTCTGGAGCTGCTGGCGAGATTGAACGCCCAGAATGTCAAGATCCCCACCATCTTCATCACCGCCCACGGCGACGAAAAAATGCGCCTGCAGGCGCTGAGGTCTGGCGCGGTGGAATTTCTGGCCAAGCCTTTTGATGATCAGGCGCTGCTCGACAGCGTTCGCGCAGCTCTGGATAGCTGATTGGGCGGCAATTCCTCCATCGCCTGCTCCAGGCAGCGGATCGCCTCGTTGTAGATCAGCCGTTTTTCGGGGCCGTCGTCATTCCCGCCTGCTCGGGGCTCGGCCCAGCCCCCATTGCTGGAAAACCGGGCCGGACCCACTGCCGGCTCATCCAGATCGAAACCCTTGAGCGAGGAAAAGGGAACCGAGCGGGTCTCGCGTATCAGGCGGGTCTTGGCGAGAATCCGGAAGATCCACGTTCTGAGGCTCGATCGACCCTCGAAAGAGAGAAGTCCGTCGAGCACCGCGGCCCAGGCGTCCTGGACCGCCTCTTCGGCCAGGGCGCGGTTGGGGAGAAAGACAAGGGCGAACCGGACCAGGGCGGCGTGATTTTGGCCCACCAGCTCGCAGAACGCGGACTCGTCCGCTGCCCGTAACCGAGCGACCAATCTGAGCTCGCAGAGCTCGCTCGCGCGGTTGGCCGAGCGCTCCGTGCTTCTCTACGAGGGGAAACACCGACTGGCAGCCGATCGAGTTGCCGAGGAGGTCTTCATGCTTTGGCTGGCATTGCAGCCGCCGCGCCACGGCGAAAGCCGCGATTTTCGTGCGATCACACGAGATCGAGCGCCGTTTGGGCTGTGAACGGTTCGACGCCCTGTCAGCCGGTCGGCCCCAACCCAAGGTGCTTCACTTTTGGATGCTAAAGGAGTTAGGTCAACTAGACTTCAGCAAGGCGGCAAGGATAGCAAGGCGGCAAGGATGGCCAGGGCTGCGCCAATCACCATACCCACCGAGCCCATCGGGAGTATCCCAAGGCCTCTTGATCTCATCGAGAGAGTCGGCAGGAGCGACGGTAACGATCCCGACCTCACTCTTGTCTACGAGACGGCGATTCGGGAGACCATTGAGCAGCTTGAAGCTACAGGCTCACCCGTGGTGACCGACGGCGAGCAGAGGAAATATCACAATTTCGCGTCGTACTGCGTGGAGGGGCTTCCGAACACGGCCCCGGATGGTTTCAAAATCCCATTCTCAGACGGCCACACGCGCCGCCTGCCGCGGCTCACCCGCGGCCCTTTCCGATACGGCCGATATGCCGACAGTTTCCTGGATGTCGCCCTGCGCTATGCGCACGTGCCGGTCAAGCAAGCAGTCATATCGCCTTCGGCGTTGAGTCTGATGTACCCGGCGGAGAGGATTCCGGCTTATTCGCGCGAGCATTTCATCGACGATTTGCTCAGTGAGCATGAAACCGAGATACGGCGCTGCCTGAAAAAGGGCGCCCATAAGGTTCAGGTGGACTTCACCGAAGGACGGTTGGCGGTGAAGATCGATCCCTCGGGCAACCTCCTCAATAGCTTCATTGACTTGAACAATCTCGCGCTGTCGCGGTTCTCGCCGGAAGAGCGCAAGCGCATCGGGGTCCATACTTGCCCCGGGAATGATTTCGATTCGACGCACAGCGCGGATGTCGACTACGCAGAGTTGCTCCCCAGCCTGTTCGAGCTGATGGCGGGAAATTTTTATGTCGCCCTCGCGGGTGAGCCTGACCGTCGCCACGCTCTGAAAATCATTCGCAAATATCTGAAACCGGGCCAGGTGATTTTCGTGGGCGTCACTGCTCCCGTTGACCCCCGTATTGAGACCCCGGAAGAAGTGCGGGACCGGGTCATTGAAGCGGCGGAGTACATACCTGTCGAGCAACTCGGTACGACCGATGACTGCGGATTCTCGCCCTTCAGCGATGACACTTCCACCAGCCGCGACACTGCTTTTGCCAAGATCCGGGCGCGCGTGGTCGGCACGAAACTCGCAGAGGAGCTTCTCGGAGGTCGTCGATGATCGCCAAGGATGAGGAGGACAAGCTGCTGCGGTCGGTCGTCCTGGAGAATGCAAAGAGCATTCTCAGCGCACGCCGGCGCGCCGAGCGGCGAAGCACCGCCTATCTGGCGGAAGCTCAGAGGCTCAGTCATACCGGGAGCTTCGGCTGGAGGCCCTCCACCGGCGAGATCATCTGGTCGGAAGAAACCTTTCGAATCTTTCAATACGATCAAACGACGAAGCCGACGACGGAGCTCTTTCTTCAACGGGTCCATCCCGAAGACGCGGCCCTGGTGAAACAGACGATCGAGCGCGCGTCGGAGGATGGGAAGGATTTTGAGCAGGAATATCGGCTGGTAATGCCGAATGGCTCGGTCAAATGGGTCCATGTGGTGGCTCATGCCTTAAGCGATGATCCGGATGGCCTCGAGTTCGTTGGAGCGGTGATGGACATCACTGCGGCAAAGCGGGCGGAGGGACAAATTCGGCAGGTGATCGACACGATTCCCGCCTATGCCTGGACTTCGCTGCCTGACGGTTCCGTTGATTTCATCAATCAGCGTTTCGTGGAGTTTGTGGGTCGATCCATGGAGGAGCTTCTGGGCTGGGGATGGCGTTCCACGGTTCATCCCGATGATCTGCCCAGGTACGCCGCTGAGTGGCGCGCAGCACTGACAGCGCGGAAGCCGTTGGAGAGTGAAGTGCGGGTGCGGGGGAGGGATGACGATTATCGCTGGTTGCTGATCCGCAACGTGCCGCTGCGCGATGAGCTGGGTGACGTCATCAAATGGTATGGAACCGCGATCGAAATCGAAGATCGGAAGCGTACCGAGGTCCTGCTCGCGGGCGAGAAACGGCTTCTGGAGAGGATTGCCAAGGGTGATTCTCCCGCGCTCATCCTTGAAGGCGCCTGCCGGCTCGTCGAAGAGCTGGCCAGCGGTTCTTTGTCTTCGATCCTTTTGTTGGACCCGAGCGCCAACTGCCTCCGGCACGGCGCATCCCCGAGCTTGCCGATAGCGTACACGAAGGCAATCGATGGCGCCGCCATCGGCCCGTCCGCGGGTTCATGCGGGACGGCCGCTTACCGGGCAGAGCCGGTGATCGTCTCGGACATCGCCACCGACCCGCTGTGGGCGGATTACAAGGGCCTGGCGCTTGGGCATGGACTGCGAGCGTGCTGGTCCACGCCGATCCTCTCGTCCGGAGGCAAGGTGCTGGGGACCTTCGCGACCTACTATCGCGAACCGCGCAGCCCCAGACCGCAAGAGCGCAATGTCGTCGAGCGGATCACCCATCTGGTGAGTATCGCCTTCGAGCGCGAGCAGGCGGAAAAAACGCTTCGCGAGAGCGAGGCCTATCTGGCTGAGGCCCAGAGGCTCACCCATACGGCCAGTTTTGCATTGAGCGTCCCCGGCAGAAAAATCATTCACTGGTCCCTGGAACATTTCCGCTTGTTTGGCTTCGATCCGGAAGGGGGCTTGCCGACGCAGGAAGCAGCTCGCTCGCGCATTCATCCAGACGATATAGGGAAGGTGATCGAGGTCTACGAAAGAGCAATCCGTGAAAAGACGGATTACGCACTGGACTGCCGAATCGTTTTGCCGGACGGCACGATGAAATACATCCGCGCAGTAAGCCATCCTATATTGGACGAATCCGGCAACGTCCGTGAATACGTGGGCACGGTGATGGACGTGACCGAACGCAAGCGGGCGGACGAAGAGCGCGAGAGGTTGCGGCAGGCGCAGGCGGATCTGGCACACGTCAACCGGGTCACCACCATGGGAGAGTTGACCGCGTCGCTGGCGCACGAAGTGAACCAACCGATTGCCGCTGCGATCACCAACGCCGGCACCTGCCTGCGCTGGCTGACGCGCGAGCACCCCGATCTGCAAGAGGCGCGCGAGGCTGCCTCGAGGAGCGTTGCCGATGCCACGCGTGCGGGAGAAATCATTCGTCGAATCCGCCTGCTCTTCAAGAAGGGTACTCCCCAATGGGAGTTGGTTGATCTGAACGAAGTGATTCGAGAGATGATCGTTCTTCTGCGCGGCGAGTCAACGCGGTACTCCATCTCCGTCCGGGCGGAGCTGGCCGACGATCTGCCGCAAGTCATGGGAGATCGCGTGCAATTGCAGCAGGTGATGATGAACCTCATGGTCAATGCCATCGAGGCGATGAAGGATGTGGATCGGGCGCGCGAGCTCATCATCAAGTCGCAGCGAGCGGAAAACGAGCGACTTCTGGTGTCGGTCAGCGACACTGGCCTGGGGCTTCCCTCGCAGCAGGCGGAGCAGATCTTCAATGCGTTTTTTACCACCAAGTCTCACGGCACCGGCATGGGACTTCGGATCAGCCGCTCCATCGTCGAATCGCATGGCGGCCGCTTGCGGGCTGCCGACAACTTTTCGCCCGGGGCGAGCTTTTACTTCACTCTTCCCACCAAAATCGACGCGTGAACAAGGCTGCGACGCTCGAAAAATTGCTCCCCAATCTTCAAACTGGCAGAGCGCTGAGGAGACAGGGGGGATAGCGTCTGGCCCGTCCCATCCCGGTCTGGCCTCGTAGATGCTCATTGATTCAGCATCGACATCAACGTCGACTCCTTGGCTTGGAACCCATGAAACGCTTCGGTTGAGCTGAGGACTACTCCACATAGTCCACTTCAAGTGGGCGTTCACGGAGTTAGCCGAGATGATGTTGCGCACGATCGGAACTGCGGGCCTGTTCGCCCGGGCCGCTGAGCACCGCGCGATGGAAGTCATTTCATGAACCGGCGGGGATTCTTGAAGCTTATCGGTGCTACCGGCGTTGCGGCACTGACCTCTTCCTGTAAGCAAAACAATCCTGTGGCGGGAACTCTATCGAGCCCGGCCAACCTCATTCGATTCCCGGAAAAGACGGAGCTGATCTTCCTCACCGACCGGCCGCCACAGCTGGAGACTCCGATTCATTATTTTCGACAGGACCTCACTCCGAACGAAGCCTTTTTTGTTCGTTGGCACCTTGAAGGGATCCCGACTTCGGTGGATCTTCGAACATTTCGGCTCAATGTCAGCGGCCATGTTCGCCAGCCGTTGCAGCTCAGTGTGGACCAACTTCGATCGCAGTTCGAGCCAGTCTCCATCGTCGCCGTCAATCAATGTTCCGGCAATTCTCGGAGTTTTGGAAGCATGGTGCGGTCGGCAACGCCAAATGGACCGGTGTTCCGGTGAAGTCGATTTTGGATCGTGCCCAAACAAAGGCAGGCGCCGTGGACGTTTCATTCAATGGGCTCGATGCGCCGCCACTGGCTTCGGTGTCGGACTTCGTGAAGGCCCTTTCGGTCGACCACGCACGAGATGGGGAGGTGATGATCGCCTACGCCATGAATGACCAAACGTTGCCGATGGTGAACGGCTTCCCCCTGCGCCTCGTTGTGCCGGGGTGGTATGGAACTTATTGGGTGAAAGCCCTCAGCGGCATCACCGTGTTGCCTCAAGTCTTCCACAACTACTGGACGGATATAGGGTATCGCATTCCCAACCGTCCCAATGGCACCGAGTCCCCGAAGGACTTGGCCAAGGACACAATTCCCATAAATCGATTCAACGTGCGTTCCATATTCGTTCGTCCCGAACCCGACGAAACCGTGCATCCCGGAATACCGAGCGAAATAGAGGGTATTGCTTTCGACTCCGGTCACGGGATCAGGCGAGTAGAGGTGTCGACGGACGGGGGCGGCACCTGGGCGGATGCCCGACTGGAGCGGGAAATCGGAAAGTATTCGTGGCGGCGCTGGCGGGCGTCCTGGACACCCAGAAACCGCGGGCAATATCGACTGATGGCTCGCGCGACAAATTCGATTGGAGAGACACAGAGCAAGGAACAATGGAACCGGAGCGGTTTCATGTGGAATGTCATCCAGCAAGTTGACGTAAAGGTTGGGTAACAACGCATGACCCCAAGAATAGAGAGCGTGCTTCTCTCGCTGGGGATTGCGGCATGGGTCGCCGGCTGTGGGCGTGCGTCAAGCGCCTCCGCGGAACCAGAGCATGGCATCGCAAACGGGAGAATGGAATCGATGCTGGATTTGAAGTCGGACAGCCCGGTTCATACCATCGTGATGCCGCATGACGAGCCGGAGTTTCCACCGGGTCCGGGCCATGATGAATTTGTTACCGCGTGCGTGGTTTGCCACTCACCGAGATACATCACGATGCAGCCGCGATTTTCGCGGACTATTTGGCTCGGCGAAGTCAAGAAAATGAAAGATGTCTACGGCGCACATGTTTCTGAACAGGAGGTATTAGAAATTACGGACTACCTGGTCTCTATCAACGGAAGGCCGGACTCTGGTCAAGCTCCTAAAGGCGTAACGTATGGTGAATAGAATCGGAGCGGAGCATCCGTCGCCATCAAGGCTGCCGATACGCTTGGTGGGTTCCGCACTGCTTCTGGGTACTCTGCTTGCTTGGTGGGGAACGCGCGATGATCGCCGTCTGTTTGGGGAATCGCCGCGCGAACCGATTGCGACCGGGGGTGTGGTTTTCCCTCAGGTCACGCAACAAGAGAGTGCATTGCTTGAGCGCGGTTCCCAGATTTCACAGCTTCAATGCGCGGGTTGTCACGAAATGACCACGCGAACCAGTGCGCCGAGTTATCAGGAAATTGTGATTTTCTATCGCCGTGAATCTCCCGCCTTGGCGGGCAATCGGGCCTCGGCGGGCGCTCTCGATTGGCCTCGGCAGTGACACATCCGCGGCCAGGATGGGGCAATTTTGCACCGGGCCCCTCGGAATCCGGGCTGTCGCTTGATGACCGGGTCGCCGTTGCGAGCTGGATTCTAAAGAGTTTCGATCGAGGGAGGAATGCTGACGAGGTGGCGGGTAAATGACAGATTCTGCAGAACAGTCGTCCGATCGAAATGAGCGAGAGAGCGCTCAGGGCGCGGGTGCGCTTCCGTCGGTTGAATATGGCCTGATCCGTGCCCACGTCTATGCGTCACTCGTCACCCTGGTGTTCTCCGTCCTATTCGGGATTCTGGTGGCCACAAAGTTCACCTTCCCCGAATTTTTGGGAGGCCATGGATGGCTTACCTGGGGCAGGCTTCGGTACAACCATACGCAGGGTATATTCTTCGGATGGTTGGGCAACGCCTTCCTTGCCTTTTTTTATTATGCTGTACCGCGCCTCGCGAATCGGCCGGTTTTGAGCCGTAGGCTTGGATGGTTTCTCTTCGCGATCTGGAATTTTGCAGTGGTGCTTCCCGGCTGGGTACTTGTTGCCGCCGGCTTCAGCCAGCCGCTCGAATGGGCTGAGTTTCCGCTGGTGGTGGACGCCTTCGTCGTCCTCGCCTTCATTTTGATGGTCTTCGAGTTTGTCCTCCCTTTCCTGAAAGCCCGGCTCTCCGACCAGTATGTCAGCAGTTGGTACATTATTGGCGGCATCGTCTTCACGCTGCTCGCCTATCCGGTTGGCAATCTGGTGCCGGAGCTTGTTCCCGGCGCACGAGGTGCAGCGTTCAGTGGCCTGTGGATCCACGATGCCGTCGGCCTCTACGTCACGCCATTCGCCGTGGCCATCGCCTACTACGTTATTCCCGCGACCACGCGCCGGGCCATCTTCAGTCATTTCCTTTCGATGGTGGGCTTCTGGCTCCTCTTTTTTGTTTACCCCTTAAATGGGACTCACCATTACGTGTATTCAGCAATTCCGATGGCCGCGCAGAAGGGCGCGATCGTCGCTTCGGCCTATCTGGGAATGACGGTGGTTCTCGTCGTTACGAATCTTTTACTCTCGTTGCGGGGAAGCAGCGGGACCGTGGGAGGGGACGTACCGCTTCGCTTCGTCTGGTTTGGCGTTATCTCCTACTTGCTGGTCAGTTTGCAGGGAGCGGTACAGGCGTTGATGCCCGTCAATCGCTTTATCCATTTTACCGACTGGGTGATCGGCCACTCCCATTTCGCAATGATTGGCTTTGCAAGTTTCATCGCGCTGGGTGGCATCGCCCATCTTTGGCAGCGCATCCCTGGAACACGCTACAACCCGCGCACGATGAATTGGTCCTTCTGGCTTCTCGCGGTGGGCCTGACGTTGATGGTCGCCGATCTCACGATTGCGGGTCTGGTAGAGGCTCAGGTCTGGGAGTCGAACGCACCATGGATCGATTCTGTGCGGGCGGTCGGAAGTTAT
>WNFJ01109998.1_pt3 | contig 13879 bp, 15 predicted proteins | sample 5400461 | NCBI WGS metagenome assembly WNFJ01 (sample SAMN13153349, study PRJNA577476) | soil metagenome | isolation source: 115 cm saprolite on Douglas fir-dominated hillslope | place: USA:California | collected 2013-09-17 | reverse complement strand
AAAAAAAAAAATAGGGTTACCGGACCTTCAAGCAGCGCCAGCCGGCCCGCCGCGCGCAGAGGAAATCCTCACGCCATGTCCTTGCGCGGATCATAGGGTTTGGCTTCGCGCCACTTGCGCATCAGCTCGTCGAGATCGCGGTCGTCACCTTCGGGCAGCACGATGCGAACACTGGCCAGCAGATCGCCCTTGCGCTCCTTGCCCGGAAAGCCCTTGCCCTTGAGGCGGAAGGTGCGCCCCGAATTGGTGCCGGCCGGTATGGCCAATTCGACCGTGCCATCGAGGGCGCTCCGAGCACGGCCTCGTACAGCGCGACCGGCAGATCGAGCCGCAGATCCACGCCGTCGCGCTTGAACAGCGGATGCGGCGTCACCGAGACGGTGATCAGGAGGTCGCCGGTGCGGCCGCCGGCGCCGGGCAGTCCCTGTCCCTTCAGCCGGATCTGCTGGCCCTCGTCGAGACCGGCCGGGATCTTCACCTCGACCTCCTTGCCGGTGGGCAGCTGGACCCGCTTCTTCACGCCCTTGGCGGCTTCCGCAAGCGTGATGGAAAGCGCGGCGGAGATGTCGCGGCCGGCCGCGGCGCCGAAATCCTCCGGCTCGAAATGGACATTGCCGCCGGCGCGGGCGCGGCCGGCGGCGCCGCGAGCCCCGAACACATCTTTGAGGATGTCCTCGAAGCCGCCAAAGCCGCGCGCGCCGGCGCGGCCGCCCGCCGTGTGGACGCCCTCGGGGCCCCAGGTGAAGGTCTCGAACCCGCCCTCGTGACCGAAGCCGCCGCCGGCGCCCGGCCGCCGGCCGAAGCCTTCGAAGCCCTGGAAGCGCGGCTTGCCTTCGGCGTCGATCTCGCCGCCGTCGAACGCCTTGCGCTTGTCCTTGTCGCCGACGATCTCATAGGCCGCGTTGAGCTCGGCAAAGCGCGCGGCCGCCTTGGGATCGTGCTTGTTGGCGTCCGGATGCAGCTTTTTTGCAAGCCGCCGGAACGCGCTCTTGATGTCCGCGGCACTTGCGCTGCGCGTCACCCCAAGAACCTCATAGGGGTCGCGCATCGTCGTGACCTCCGCACGCTCGCCGTCTCATGTCGGGTATCTCTCCCTCAACCCATTGCCCTCAATGTGGGGGGAGCTTGCCGCAAAGGCAACGCGCAACAGGCGGAAATCCAACGGGTTTTTAGCCGGCATCCGTGTCGGCGCCATCGCGGCTGCTGCTACCGCCTCGCCAATTGCGGCATGACGCGGCGCGCGAACAGCTCGATCGATCCCATCGCCTCGTCAACCGAAAGATCGCCGAAGACGAACTGGCCGACCAGATAATTGCTGCCGGTGACCTCGATCTGCTTGCGCAGCCGCGCCGTGACCGTGTCGGGCGTACCCGCGACGCCTTGACCCACGCCGGCGAGCTCGTCGAAGGTGGCCGGCCGCGGATGCGCATTGATCCGGTTATGCTTGCGGCGCAGATGGGTGAAGCTCGCGTGCCATCGCGGATAGGCGCGCCGCGCGATGGCGAGTGCCGCGGCATCGGTTTCGCCGACCACGATGAAACGCCCGAGCCCCATGAGAGGCAACGATGCGGCGCCGCGCATCTCGCGCCAGGCCGCCCGGAAGCTGTCGAAAGCAATGCAGGTTTCGCCCGGCGGGTCGAGGCTGACCACCCGCAAGCCCTTGCGCGCCGCCCGCGCTGCGCTGTCGGGCGCGTGGACGCCGTACCAGATCGGCGGATGCGGCTTCTGCAACGGCTCGAGCTCCATCGGCACGTCCTCGACATGAAAAAACTCGCCGTGGAAGGTCAGGGTCCGCTGCGTCAATCCCTTGATGACGAGCTCCAGCGCCTCGGCATAGATCTTTTGCGACTTGTCCGGGTCCTGCCCGTAATAGGTCAGCTCGCTCGGCGAGGAGCCCCGGCCGAAGCCGATCTCCAGCCGTCCGCCGCTCATCTGATCGAGCATGCAGATTTCCTCGATCATGCGCAGCGGGTGATAGAGCGGCAGCGCATAGACCAGCGGGCCGAAGCGCAGCCGGACCGTGCGTTGCGCGACCGCGGCCAGAAACACGCTCGGCCTCGGCGCCATGCCAAGCGGCGTCGCGTGGTGCTCGGCGACGTGATAGGCATAGAAGCCGAGCCGGTCATAGGCCTCGATGATTTGCAGCCGCGCCCGATAGTAGTCGCCGAGCGGCTGGTCGTCGCGATCGAGGTGATCGAAGACGCCGAACTGCATTCACGGTCACTCGCAAGGTCACTCGTCGGTGACGTCGATCCAGACGCCGCCCGGATCCGCCATCTGAAACTTGCCGCCGGCCTGCGCCGCCAGGAAGGCCCTGCGGGCATCGGCCTCCTTGCTGCCGCCCAGACGCATGGGTGCCACATAGGGATTCATCCCGGAGGTCACCTCGACATGCTGCTTGAACGCCTCGATGCTCTCCACCTTGAAACCGATATGATCGGGGCCGGGCCGCTTGATCGACATCTTCTCGAAGATCGGAATCGACCACGGCAGGATCGAGAGCGTCACCCTTCCGTCGGTCAGGTGATGGCCGCCCGCCGCCGGATTCATGTTCTTGTTGCTGGGCTTGAGCTCGAACACGAACTGATAGAAATCGGCGCACCTCTCCGCATGCATGGTCCTGATGGCGAATTTGTTGAGGTAGCGATCCTGGCTGCGGCCTTGGGCGGCCTGCTCCGCGTAGACGCCCACGAGCTTGTCGCCTTCGTCCTTCTGGGCGAGGTCGAATATGTTGCCGTCCGGATCATGGGCGCTGTAGCTGGCGAACGGCCGCGTCGACGGTCGCTTGACGATGCTGGCCTGGGGAAACTTGATGCGCGCGCGTTCGATCACGGCGTCGATATCGTCAACCACCAGGCCGAAGTGATCGAGACCGCCGACATAGCCGTCGCGCAACGGATTGATGTTCAGCCCCACATAGCCGTCGCCCACGGTCACCGCGTTCAATGGCCGGCTGATCTTGCCGGAGCGCTGGAGACCGAAATAGGCTTCGTAGAAATTTGCCAACATCGGATAGATCGGGCTGACCATGGCCATGTGATTGATCTTGGCGAACATCGCTCTCTCCTCCGCGGCTAGCGGCCGGCAGCCCGCACGGGCAACGGGTGACATAGCACGAATTGCGCGCCCGGCGGCTGCCTGTCAGTGTGGCTCTGCTGCCTGCCGAAAACGGAAGCCCCCGCCCCTTCCCTCCTTGCTTTTGAAGGAGGACCGGGCCGGGGGCTTGCCTTAGGTTTCCGGCAAAGCGACGGGTCGCCCTGCCGAGAGAGGCTTCAGGGCTGGCGCGACGCCGCGTAGGAGGCGAGCGCGATGATGTCGTCGGTATCGAGCTTGGCGACCACCTGCTGCATCAGCGTGATCCAGGCGCCGGTGCGGCTGCCGCTCTTGATGTCCATGAGCTGGCGCGTGAGGTACGTCGGATCGCGGCTTGCGAGCGACGGCACCTCGCCCAGGCCCTTGAGGCCTTCGCCGTGGCAGATGGCGCAAGGCACGGTCTTGCCGCCGCCGCCGGTCGTGGCCAGCGCCTCACCCTTGGCGATGCTGCCGGGCGGCACATAAGCGAGGAATCCGGTATGCGGGTTGCGGGACTTGGCGCCTTCCTCATCCTGCGGCACCACGATGATGCGGCTGCCGATCGGCTCCTTCTCATTGCCGGCGGAGACGAAGCGCATCGCACCTTCACCCACGTAGCTCTTTGGCACCTCGGCCTGCTCGACAACCTTCATATAGCCGGCGGCCGGCTTGCGGGCGGCGAAATACTCCGCAGCTTCCCGCATCTCGTCAGGCGTCATCCCCTTGGCGATCGTCGCCATGACAGGGCTGCGGTTGTTCTTGCGGCGGCCATTGGCAAACTCGCGCAGCGCGCGCTGGATATAGGGGGCGCTCAGTCCCGACACGTTGGCGGATTCCGGATGGCCGTCCCCGGTGGTCAGATGACAGAGCGAGCAAGCGCGCACATCGGGCTTCTTTCCGGTGGCAACGACGGTCGGCATCGGAGCGTGCTCGTTCGGGAACCAGTCGGCCGGGCCGAACGCGTCGTTTGCTGAAACTTCATTGTAGGTCTTGTCGCTGCCCTGAACCTTGAGGATCTTGTTCGCGTCCCGCGCCGGTGCTCCCGGGGGTGCTACCGGATAGGCCCAGTCCGGACCTGCATTCTGCGCGAGCGCGATCGTCGGCAGACAAGCGAGCGCCAAAAGCCAGAGCAGTTTTCTCATCGTCACCTCCCAACAGCGTTTCTCGACCGAGACATCGAAGACGAAGGACAATATGGCTGTTCAAACCGCGGGACAAGCCCGTTCGGGGCTGATCCACCGGGACGCCTGATCGGTCGGGTCGCAGCCTCCCGGCCGCTGACTTGACGTTGGCACGGCGGCCCGGCTAGCTCAGCCGACCCGCCCCGGCCCTTCTCGCCGCGGCGCGATGCCGTAGGAGCAAATTCATGCGCGCTCTTCGATCTGCGGTCGGCCTCTTTGCGCCGGCGCTGCCGATGGCCCTCGCCGCGACCCTGATGGCTCCGGCACCGGCCGCCGCGCAAGCCGACTTCTACAAAGGCAAGACCATCGATCTCGTCATCAGCACCGGCGTCGGCGGCGGTCTCGACGCCAATGCCCGGGTGGTGGCCCGCCATTTGGCCGACCACATTCCCGGCAATCCGACCATCGTTCCGCGCAACATGCCGGGCGCCGGCCACATCCGGGCGGCCAATTTCGTCTTCAGCCAGGCTCCGAAGGACGGCACCGTGATCGCGACCTTCATTCCGATCTTCGTCATGGCGCAGGTGCTGGACCGCAGCAAAGGCATTCAGTTCGACCCTGCCAATTTCAACTGGCTCGCCTCCACCTCGTCGAGCAATACGACGGTCTATGTGTGGCACACATCGAGCGTGAAATCGGTCGAGGATGCCACCAAACGCGAGGTGCTGATGGGCGGAACCGGGGTCGGCTCCTACACCATCATGTATCCGACCGTCATGAACAGCGTGATCGGAACCAGGTTCAAGCTCGTCACCGGCTATCAGAGCACCGCCGAGATCGGCTTGGCGATGGAGCGTGGCGAGATCGAGGGGCGCGCGGGTAACAATTTCAACAGCATCAAGGCGGAGAACGCCGAGTGGCTCAGGAGCGGCAAGATCAAGCTGATCACCCAGGTCGGGCTGGAACGCGATGCGGAGTTTCCCGACCTGCCGCTACTAACCGATTTCGCCAAGTCCGACGACGATCGGCAAGTCCTGAAACTCTTCTCGACCGATGTGGTGATCGGCCGGCCCTTCGTCACCTCGCCGGGCGTGCCGCCAGACCGCGTGGCGATGCTGCGCAAGGCGTTCGACGAGATGCTGAGGGATCCGGCCTATCTGGACGACTCGCAAAAGGCCGCTCTCGACGTGACACCGATCGCGGGCGCAAGAGTCCAGACCATCGTTACGGATCTGGTACACACTCCGGCCGACATCGTCGCCAAGGCAAAGCTCGCGATGGAACCGAAGAACACCGTCGAGAGGCCGAAATGAAGAAGCTGCCGCTGTCGATCGCGACCGAGGATTACGACCACTTTCGTGATTTCCGTCTCGGCACCGTGCAGGCGGAAGGCATCGAGCACATCTGGCTGATGCCGGAGCTGCACGAGATTTTCGCGCGCTTCACGTTCAATCGCGAATGGGACGTGAGCGAGCTGTCGTTTGCAAAATTCAGCACCCAAGTGACGCGCCAGAACCCGGACATCATCGCGCTTCCGGTCGTGTGCTCGCGCCATTTCCGGTTCTCGGCCTTCTATGTCAACCGCAAGAGCAAGATCAATTCGCCGGCCGACCTCAAGGGCAAGAAAGTCGGCTCGCCCGAATGGGCCCATACCGCCGCGGTCTACATGCGCGGCTGGCTCCAGGACGAGGCGGGCGTCAAATTGCAGGACATTCATTGGTATCAGGCCGGCACCAACGAGCCCGGGCGAACCGAGAAGGTCGAGCTGAACCTGCCCAACGGCATCAAGCTCACCCGCGTCGACGACAATTCCTTGAGCCATATGCTGGCTCAGGGCGAAATCGATTGTGCGCTAGTCGCGCGTCCGCCCGATTGCTTCATGAAGCGGCACCCGGACGTGGTTCGGCTGTTTCCGGACTTCCTGGAGATGGAGGAGAAATACTACGCACGGACCAAAGTATGGCCGATCATGCACGTGATCGCCATGAAACGGCAAATCCTCGAGGACCATCCCTGGGTCGCCGGCAGCCTCTATAACGCGTTCCTTGAATCGAAGAACCGCAGCATCGAGCGACTGACCGAGCAAAGCGTGTCGCGCTATCCGCTGCCGTGGCTGGCGACCTATGCGCGCCGGATGCGCGACCTGTTCGATGGCGACCCCTTCCCGTTCGGCATCGAGGCGAACCGGCCTACCTTGGAGCAGTTCCTCCGCTACACCCACGAGCAGGGTATCGCCCATCGCCACGCCAAGGTCGAGGAGATTTTCCCGCAAGGGATGATGGTGTCGGTCCACACCTGACGGAATGCATCGGGCAGCTTTCGAGCGCGCTTCCGATTTGCTTGATCCGCCCCTCGTGTCATTACCGGGCTTGTCCCGGCCATCCCGCTCAGGTCGACACCGCCTTACGTTCCTTGCCGAGATTGCCGGGACATAAGGGCGTTTACGCCCGTCTTCGCGGGCTATGCCCGGCAATGACAACTCGAGGGGTCTTGTAGTTCCGATCCGACCGGCTCAAGATGATGCCGCGCAATGTCCTCAACGGACCGGGGAACGGGCTTCTTCACTGAAACAAGCCTACAAGTTGGGAGGAACATATGTCGTCACATCGGTTTTCCCGCAACCTCAGCCGTCGCGTGGTACTCAAGGGCGCCGCGGCGTTGAGCGGCCTGCAACTCGCATCGCCGTTCATCATACGCGCCCGCGGGGAAACGCCGCTCCGTATCGGCATGGTCGATCCTTTGACCGGCGTCTATGCCGCAGTGGCGCAGAACGAGGTGAGCGGCGCCAGGCTCGCCGTCGAGCAAATCAACGCCAAGGGCGGGATACTCGGCCGCCCGATCGAGTTGCTGGTCGAGGATTCGGCGAATGACGTCGGAACCGGCGTTCAGAAGACCCGCAAGCTCATCGAGCGCGACGAGGTGCCGTTTATCATCGGCGATGTGAATTCCGGCATTGCCCAGGCGATGGCCCAGGTCACCGCCGAGAAGAAGACTTTGCACATTGTCGCCGGCGGTCATACCGACGGCATCACCGGCAAGGATTGCAAGTGGAACGTCTACCGCGTGTGCAACACGACGCGCATGGAGGCAAACTCGGTTTCCGACCTGCTGTTCACCAAGTACGGCAAGAAGTGGCACTTCGTCACGCCGGATTATGCCTTTGGCCATACGCTTCAAGAAGCGTGCGCGGAGAACCTGAAGAAGCTCGGCGGCACGGTGACCGGCAACGAGCTGACACCGCTCGGAACCAGCGATTTCTCCGCCTACCTCATCAAGGCCCGAGCCGCGAAACCCGACGTGCTGCTGCTGCTCGTGCAAGGCTCGGATATGGTCAATTGCCTGAAGCAGATCGTGCAATTCGGCATCGACAAGCAGATTCACGTTGCGGGAACGCAGCAGGAGCTGGAATCGCTCAATGCACTGCCGCCGGAAGCCCGCATCGGCGTGTGGATGTTCGAGTGGTACTGGAAGCAACCGAATACGCCGCATCTCGCGGAATTCGTTTCGGACATTCGTAAGCGCACCGGCGGCAAGGTGCCGACGGCGCGCACGTGGTTCGGTTATACGTCCATGCACAGCCTGGCCCTGGTTGCAAATCGGGAAAAAACCATCGACTCGGTCAAGCTGGCGCGGGCGCTTGGCGACTTTGAGCTTCCGGACGAAGTCAAGCTGCAACCCAACAAGTGCTACTACCGCAAGGGCGATCATCAGCTCATGACCTCGGCGTTCGTCGGCGAGGCGCTTTCGAAGGGTGCCGGCGATCCGGAGGACCTGTTCAGGGTCTACACGATCGTGGCCGGCGACAAGACCTCTCCGGCCGTCTCGGAGACTGGTTGCACGCTGCAGTGGCCGGCCTGATCGCCTTAAGCTTAGCGCGCAGCAGGGCTGGGCCTGCCGCGCGCAACTTGTCTCCGGAATGCTCCGGACGCCCGCACGGCATCGCACGCCTCGATGACGCAACTCCTGCTCTTCAACGTCACCAACGGGCTGATCATCGGCGCATTCTACGTGCTGATGGCGCTCGGCCTGTCGCTCATACTCAATCTCAGCAACGTCATCAATTTCGCGCATGGCGGTTTCTTGGTCGCGGGCGGATACATCGCCTACTCGATTACGCCTTACGTGGGGTTTTGGGGCGCGCTCCTGGTCGCGCCGCTCCTCACCGCCGCAATCGGTCTCGCTGTCGAGCGGGTATTGATCCGGCCGCTCTACGGACGCGATCCGCTCTACGGCCTCCTGCTGACCTTCGGTCTGGCGTTCATCTTCGAGGATGGCACACGATTCATCTGGGGTGCACAGGGCAAGCCGGTCACTATTCCGGCATTTCTGGCTCAGCCGTTGAGCGACGAATTCTTCTTCATCACCGGGTATCGGCTTTTCATGGTTGCCATGGTGGCGGTCTCCGTGGCGCTGCTCTTCGTGCTCTTGCGCTACACCCGCCTTGGCATCCGCATTCGCGCCGGCACGCTCGACCTCGAGACGGTGGCCGCTCTCGGCATCAACGTTGCGATGCTGCGCTCGCTCAATTTCTCGGTCGGCGTCTTCCTGGCAGGCCTTAGCGGCGTTTTGGCCGCCGGACAGCTGGGTCTCGAGCCGACCATGGGGTCGGGACTTCTGATGCCGAGCTTCATCGCCATCATCGTCGGCGGCGTCGGCAGCCTTCCCGGGACCTTGCTGGGTGGATTGCTGATCGGCGTGGCGTCGGGTGTGACGGCGGTTTTCTTCCCGCAGGCAAGCGAGGCCATCATGTACGTTATGATGGCCGTGGTGCTGCTGATCCGACCGCGCGGACTGCTCGGCGAAGAAGGCATGATGACGTGAGCACATCACGGCGCGGGCGGAAACTCTTGGTTCTCGCCGCCATCTGGGCCGCGCTTCTGCTGGCGCCTTATTGGATGCCGCCGCTCGGCGGTTACACGGCGCTCGGCACGCGCGTTCTGGTGTTGGGGATCGCGGCAATGTCGGTGAATTTTCTGTTGGGCTTCACCGGCGTTCTGTCCTTCGGCCACGCCGCCTATTTCGGGCTCGGCGCCTACGGGGCCGGGCTGACGCTGAAATTTCTGGCGGCGAGCACGCCGCTCGCGGTGATCTGCGGCACGCTCTTGGGCGGCGTCGCGGGCGCCGTCCTGGGCGCGCTCATCGTGCGCCGGCGCGGCGTCTATTTCGCCATGGTGACCATCGCCTTCGGGCAGGTGTTTTATTACATCGCGTTCCAATGGAGCTCGCTGACCGGCGGCGACGACGGCTTGCGCGGCTTCTCGCGGCAGCCGCTCGACTTCGGCCTTTTCTCGATCGATATCGCCGCGAACGCCCACCATTTCTATTACTTCGTCCTGTTCTGCTTTGCGCTCGTCACCGGCGCCATGGCGTTCGTGTTGCGCTCGCCTTTCGGCCACACCATGCTGGCGATCCGCGAGAACGAACGTCGGGCCCGCTTCCTCGGCATCCCCGTAGAACATCACATCTGGATCGCGTTCACTCTATCCTGCGTGTTTGTCGCCTTTGCAGGAGCCCTTTATGCGCTGATCAACAACTTTGCGGATCCCAGGGGCTTGCATTACAGCCAGTCGGGCGATTTCGTGATCATGGCGGTCATGGGCGGGATGCGAACCTTTTGGGGGCCGCTCCTGGGAGCGGCGGTGTTCGTCGTCCTGCAGGATTATCTTTCGAGCATCACCATCAACTGGATGTCCTTCATCGGGTTGATGTTCGTTCTCGTCGTGCTGTTCTTTCCGCGCGGCCTCTTGGGGGTCATTCGGCTGAGGGGCGAGACATGAGCGTGCTCGAGGTCAGAAACGTCAGCAAGACCTTCGGCAGCCTGGTCGCGGTGCGAGACATATCGCTGACCGTGCAAAAGGCCGAGCTGCGCGCGATCATAGGTCCGAACGGGGCTGGCAAGACGACCTTCTTCAACGTCATCAGCGGATTTTATCTGCCGAGCGCGGGAACCATATGGTTCGATGGTCGTGACATCACCCCCTTGCCCGCACACAAACGGGCAATGCTCGGCATGGCGCGCACCTTTCAAGTCACCGAGATATTTCCGGAGTTGTCCGTATTCGAGAACGTGCGGATCGGCACCGAGGCAGCAGCCGGCTATCGCCTGCACCCATGGATCGGCCGCACCGCGACGGCGGATATCCACCGCCGGGTGGAGGAGACACTCGCGCTGGCGGCGCTGGACTCGAAAGCCGACCGGCTGGTCGGCGAATTGGCGCACGGAGACCAGCGGGCCGCCGAGATCGCCATGGCCTTGGCGCTGCGACCCCGCCTGCTGCTGCTCGACGAGCCGACGGCGGGCATGGGTGACCAGGAGACTTATGAGATTACCCAGCTCATCCGCCGCCTCCATGCCGACCGCAACTATACGATCATCCTGATCGAGCACGACATGCGGGTGGTCTTCCACCTGGCGGACCGCATCAGCGTGCTTGACCAGGGAAGCCTGCTTGCAGAGGGCACGCCCGCGGAAATAGCGAGCAACGAGGCGGTGCAAGCGGCCTATCTGGGTAAAGCCGCATGACCGCAGCACTGACCGCCGAGGGGCTCCATACCTTCTACGGCAAGAGCCATATCCTTCGCGGCGTCGGCCTTGAAGTCGCCGCGGGCGAGATCACGGCGCTGCTGGGCCGCAACGGCGCCGGCAAGACCACGACGCTGCGCAGCCTCATGGGTCTCACTCCCGCACGCGAAGGACGCATCACGATCTTCGGAGCCGACACGGGTCATTGGCCGACCTACCGGATTGCCGCGAGCGGCGTCGGCTATGTGCCCGAGGGACGCCGCATCTTCGCCAATCTTAGCGTGGACGAAAATCTCAAGGTGCCGCTGCAACGCGCAGGACCGTGGACGAGCGAGCGAATTTACCAGCTTTTTCCCCGCCTCGCCGAGCGAAAGCAGAATCGCGGTCGTCAGCTTTCCGGCGGGGAGCAGGAAATGCTGTCGATCGGTCGCGCGCTCTTGCTCAATCCCAAGCTTTTGATTCTCGACGAGCCCTCGCAGGGGCTGGCCCCGCTCGTGGTCCGCGAGGTTTTCCGCGTGATCTCCCAGATGCGACAGGATGGGATTTCCGTTTTGTTGGTCGAACAGAACGCCAGGATGAGCCTGGAGATTGCCGACCGCGCCTATGTGCTGGATGACGGCAGCATCGTTTATTCAGGTCCGGCGCGCGAGCTGGTGGCCGACGATGCACGCGTTCGGGCACTCGCGGGGGCGAGCGCGGAGCAATGGGCGCGCGTCTAGGGCTTGGCGCTTACGTGCGCTGCTGCCAGGGCTTGAGGGTGCGAACCTCCCATTTGCCCTTGTTGGCGCGGCAGGCCTCACCCTGCATCCACGACGCGCTTCCTTCGCGCTCGAAGCTCGCGAGGAATTCGTGGCAGGTCAATCCGTCCTCGCTGCGGGCCGTCGCGATCGGCGTCACCGTGCCGCGCGCCCCGGTCTTGGGATTCTCCCACGAGACGCTGGCATCCTTGCCGCCCTTGCTCATGACCTCGCTGACCGCCGCCCGCGCGATGATGAGATCGCCTTCCGGCGGCAGACCGGCGACCGGTTTTACCGCAGGAGCGGCGGGCTGTCGCAGCGAGCCGGTCAGGCTCGTGTCGTCCTTTTTCCCGGACAGGTTGTCGAGCTGATAGGAGAAGCTGCAGCCGCCCACCGACAGCGCCAGCATAAAGGTGAAAGTCGCAGCCGGTAGCCGGCGCCATAGGCGCGCCGTCGGGCATCCTCTATAAGAGCGCATATGCGAGCGCAGCACGGACACGCGACCTGGCACTCCTGCGATCACTTGGAACTCCGAAATGTCCGAATCAGCTTCGATACAACACCCGAGCGGGTTAACGAGCGGTGATTTCACCGAGGCCGACGAGCCCTTGCGGCTGTTCGCCGCCTGGTTCTCGGACGCCACCCGGTCCGAGCCCGCCGACCCCAGCGCCATGACCCTTGCGACCGTCGATTCGGACGGTTTGCCGAATGCCCGGATGGTGCTCCTGAAGGGCTTCGACGAACTGGGATTCGTATTCTACACGAATCTGGACAGCCAAAAAGGGCGAGAATTGGGTAACACACCGAAAGGCGCCCTGGTCTTTCATTGGAAGAGCTTGAGCCGGCAGGTGCGGCTGCGCGGGCCGTTGGAACGGGTCGAGGACCATATCGCCGACGCCTATTTCGCCACCCGCCCACGCCTCGCCCAGATCGGCGCCTGGGCCAGCAAGCAGTCAGCCCCGCTCGAAAGCCGGATGGCGTTGGAGAAGGCGGTCGCCTTCTACATGGCCAAATTCGCGGTTGGAACGATCCCGCGACCGGCGAACTGGTCCGGCTACCGGTTGCTGCCCCTGATCATCGAATTCTGGCAGGATCGGCCTTATCGGCTGCACGACCGCCTCGAGTTCCGCCGCGGCGGAGCCGGCGAGCCGTGGAGCAAGACGCGGCTCTATCCCTGAATCCCCGCTGAACCACTATATCAAGGCTCGAGGACACCGATGGCGACGCCCCACGACAATCACCCACGCCGCGCCCTGCTGCTGACCGGGGCCAGCCGCGGCATCGGCCATGCCACGGTGAAGCGCTTCTCGGCCGCCGGCTGGCGCGTCATCACCTGCTCGCGCCATCCGTTCCCGGAAAATTGCCCGTGGGAAGCGGGCCCCGAAGACCACATCCAGGTCGACCTGGCCGATCCGCAAGACACGCTGTCGGCGATCGCCGTCATCAAGGAGCGGCTCGAGCACGGCGAGTTGCATGCGCTGGTCAACAACGCCGCCATCTCGCCGAAGACGGCAGGCGGAAAGCGGCTGTCCTCGATCGAAACCACGATCGATGTGTGGGACCACGTCTTCCGGGTGAATTTCTTCGCACCCATCACGCTCGCGCGCGGCTTGCTCGACGAGCTCAAGGCCGCCAAGGGTTCGGTCGTCAATGTGACGTCGATCGCCGGCTCCCGCGTCCATCCGTTTGCGGGTACGGCCTATGCCACCTCGAAGGCGGCGCTGGCCTCGCTCACGCGCGAAATGGCGGCCGATTTCGGCCCGCTCGGCGTCCGGGTCAATGCCATTGCGCCGGGCGAGATCGACACGCCGATCCTGTCTCCCGGCACCGAAAAAATCGTCGAGCAGATCCCCCTGCATCGCCTTGGCACGCCCGACGAAGTCGCCAAGATCATCTATGTCTTGTGCACGGACACATCGTCATACGTGAATGGCGCCGAAATCCACATCAATGGCGGCCAGCACGTGTGAGCGCGGACCGCAGGCCGAACTACTGATTTGTCATGGCCGGACCTGTTCCGGCCATCTCGCTTAGGTCAGTGCAGCCGTGCATTCCTTATCGAGATTGCCGGGACATAAGGGCGTTTACGCCCGTCTTCGCGGGCTATGCCCGGCAATGACACCAAAAAGCCGATTCAAGATCACCGGAACACGCCTCTAGGCTGCGAATTCGGGGACCATGTCCTGCAGCCATCGATCGGGCTGGCGCTCGCTCGAGGCATGGGCAGGGGCCTTCGCATCGCCTTGATAGCGCATGGCCGCCACCACGGCCGATATCCCAATCTCGCCGTAGCGGACCTCGAGATTTTGGGCCTCCCGGCCCATGGATTGGGTGGTTTTCGCCGATTTCATTGCAGTCTCCTCGGAACTATTCTGCGCTTTCTCTCACGTTTCTTGGGTCGGACGGGCTTGAAATGGCCGGGGAGT
>WNFJ01205755.1_pt2 | contig 13881 bp, 11 predicted proteins | sample 5400461 | NCBI WGS metagenome assembly WNFJ01 (sample SAMN13153349, study PRJNA577476) | soil metagenome | isolation source: 115 cm saprolite on Douglas fir-dominated hillslope | place: USA:California | collected 2013-09-17 | reverse complement strand
TCCAGATTCTGAACACCGCCAAGTTTTTCCGGAAAGGGGATGTGATCCTTAAGCGAAAGGACGACAAGATCGAATCGTTGGGTCAATTTCGTCGGCTCCTGGCACATTCCCTAAAAACCGGCGAAATCGACTTCGAAGTCGAAAGGGCCGGAAAAACCTTGCGGATCACTCAAAAGCTCACGAAAGAGTAAGCAAGCCGCCGAAGGTAACCGCACAGGCCATTCGACGAACCATCCCTTCTCCACCCATCTCAAGAACCGATTCGCGTTGATTCCATCCTCCCATCGTGTTATTTGTTCCCGTAACATTCTCATGGAGGAGAGGCTTGGACTCTCCCTATTACGTGCATCCTTCCGCCTATGTCGATCCGCCCTGTGAAATTGGCGAAGGCACGAAAATCTGGCACTTCAGCCACATCATGGCGAATAGCAAAATCGGCCGGGGCTGCATCCTTGGGCAAAATGTGCACGTCGCCGGCGGAGTGGTCATCGGCAACAACGTCAAGATTCAAAACAACGTCTCGCTGTATACCGGGGCTATCATCGAGGATGACGTGTTCCTGGGGCCTTCTTGCGTGTTGACGAACATCACCAACCCGCGGAGCGAAATCGTCCGCCGGCACCTGTACGAGAAGACCCTGATTCGCAAAGGAGCCAGCGTGGGTGCCAACGCCACCATCGTGTGCGGCATAAGCATTGGCCGCTTTGCCTTCATTGCCGCCGGCGCCGTGGTCACGCGCGCTGTTCCCGCCTACGCCCTCATGATGGGGGTGCCGGCGCGGCAGGCGGGCTGGATGAGCCGCCACGGTTATCGCCTCGGCCAGGCTGACGGCCAGGGCATCATGGTTTGTCCCGCAAGCGGACTGCGCTATCAGGAAAAGAATAGGGGTGTACTCGTTTGCCTCGATCAGGAGGAAGAGTCCCCCTTGCCAAGGAAAAACGAGGCGGCCTGAGGATCGTTTCATGATCGCACTGGGCATGATCGGGGCCGGACGCTGGGGCAGCAACTGGATCAAGACCCTGGCCCGGCTGGAAGGCGTGGAGCTGCGCTGGTGTTGCGATGTGAGTCCCGCTTCTCTCACCAAAGTCCGGGCCCAATTTCCCATGCTCCGGACCAGCACGCGCCTGGAGGATTTGCTGGAAGACGATGGTCTGGCCGGCGTGGTCATCGCCAGCATCGCCCCCACCCACTTCCCGGTCGCCGAGCGCGCCCTGCGGGCCGGCAAGCACGTCCTCGTGGAAAAGCCCATGACGCTCGCCACCCTGGAAGCCCAGCAGCTCACGGAGCTGGCACACCGACAAAACCGCGTGCTCATGGTCGGGCACCTCCTGGAATACCACCCCATCGTCCGCCACATCAAGAGCATGATCGACAGCGGCGAGCTGGGCGAGGTCCAGTACCTGTACTCGCAGCGCCTCAATCTCGGCACCATACGGTCGGATGATAATGCCTGGTGGTCGTTGGCGCCGCATGACATCAGCGTGGCCTGCCGGCTTCTGGGTGACACCCCGGTGTCGGTCCAGTGCCGCGGCCAGAACATTGTCCAGCCTGCCATTGCCGACGTGGTTTTCGCCACCCTGGAGTTCCCGCGCGGCCGCCTCGCCCACTTCCACGTGAGCTGGCTCGATCCGCACAAGACCCGCAAGCTCACGGTCATCGGCTCACAAAAATGCGCGGTCTTCGACGACACCGCCGACAACAAGATCGTCGTTTTCGACAAGGGTTACCAGCGCCAGCCGGACCCGGCCGGCGGACCGGATATTATTTCCCTCCGCCAGGGAGTCGTACACAGTCCCAGGGTGGATACGGCGGAGCCCTTGACCGTGGAGGCGCAGCACTTTGTGGACTGCATCCGCCGGCAGAAACGGCCCATCTCCGACGGCGAATCCGGAACCATGGTGGTTGCGGTCCTGGAATACGGCCAGCGCTCGCTGGACAGCGGCGGGTCGGTCATAGCCATTCCGGCCAGCGGGGTAGAGATGCGGCGCTCAGCTTGAAATTACAAAAATCAAAAAACAAATGCCAAACAAATTTTCAAACTTAAGAACCCAAACCAAATGGTTTGGTTATTGAAATTTGCTTTTTGAAATTTGTTTGATTTCTGTGTTTTGAGATTTGTTATTTCCGTCCGTCACACGCGTGATACTTTGAAATGGAGGCAAAGTAATGGAAAATGACACTCCCATTCCCATGCTCGATCTGGCGGCGCAATACGCCCAGATCAAGCCGGAAGCGGATGCCGCCCTGATGCGCGTAGTCACATCGCAGCATTTCATCAACGGGCCGGATGTCGAGGCCCTGGAGCAGGAAGTCGCCCGCTATTGCCAGGCCAGGCATTGCATCGGCGTCTCTTCCGGATCCGACGCTTTGCTGGCGGCGCTGATGGCCCTGAACATCGGGCCCGGCGACGAGGTCATCACAACGCCGTATACGTTTTTCGCCACGGCGGNNNTCCGGCCACCTTCAACATCGATCCGCGCGGCCTTGCCGACAAAGTGACCGCGCGGACCAGGGCCATCCTGCCGGTGCACCTTTTCGGCCAATGTGCCGACATGGATCCGATTCTGGAGGCCGCGCGCAAACACCATCTGGCCGTGGTGGAGGACGCCGCCCAGGCCATCGGCGCCGAATATCAAGGCAGCCGGGCCGGCTCCATGGGCACCTTCGGCTGCTTTTCATTCTTCCCATCGAAAAACCTGGGCGGCTTCGGCGACGGCGGCGCCGTTGTCACCATCCAATCCCAAGTATTACCACAAGCTCCTGGGAGGCAACTTCCCCCTGGACACCATCCACGCCGCCGTGTTGCGCGTCAAGCTGCCGCACCTCGATTCCTGGTCCGCCCGGCGTCAGGAAGCCGCCGCCCACTATACCAGCCTGTTCGCCGGCCTCGGCCTGGGCGACCTGATTCAAACCCCGCCGGTGGTCCAATCACGCCACATCTTCAATCAATACGTGATTCGCCTCGAAGACCGCGACGGCCTGCGCGAGCACCTGAAAAAGCACAAGATCGGCTGCGAGGTGTACTATCCCCTGCCCATGCATTTGCAGGAATGTTTTGCCGGCCTGGGACACAAGCAGGGAGAATTTCCGGAAAGCGAGCAGGCCGCCCTCACCACCCTAGCCTTGCCGATGTTCCCGGAGCTGACCGCCTGGCAGCGCGAGCGCGTCGTGGACACCGTGGCCGGCTTTTTCGAAGCCCGCGGCGGCCTCGGCCTGCGCCGGGCAGCATGAAAGGCATGCTTCTTGTAAATCCTCCGTCCGGCCATGACTTGCATTGCGCTTGCGAGTTTTGCACACACCCACACACCGCCAGAAGGAGATGGGTCTGAGAACCAACCAGAGTTTTTGCCATAACATATTGAAGTAATTCATCTTATTTCATATCAAGACGTAAGAAACTGCTGGGCTTTGTCTCAAACCCGGGTTTTCCAAGTGAAAGTGAGAGGACGGTCTTGGTTCGATGGAGGCACCGATTCGTTGCAAATTGGTTGCAAATCGCTCACCCCCCTGTGCAACAAGATGTCCACCATGCAAGAGCTTTTTGAGACAGTTCCAAGAAACTGATATCGTTGATGTTGCGTCCTGTCGTTTCGTAACGTTTTGCTGTCTTGATAGTTAATTCATTTCAGCAAGATCTCGCCTCGTGAAATGAAACAATCTATTGTCCACCCCCTTGCCAGACGAATCCGCGGATGGTCCAATAAGCTGCAACTCCCGCTGGATGTGCAATGGATACCGTGTGGACGCTGGCCAAGATCGTTCTTGGGTTGGAAGTGGTTGTTCTCTTCCACCTCTTGGGTCATTTATTGGCCGCTAAATTATTCCGGGTGCCGGTGGAAATCCGCATTGGCTTTGGGCCCGCCATTCCCGGCTGCCGGTTTTCGCGCGGCCGGACGAGCTATATCCTGGCCTTCTCCCTGCCGGCAACGGCAGGCGCCTCTTCCCGCTTCCCGGCGGCAACCACGTACGCCAAGGTCCCCCTGCCGGCAACGGAAGCCGCTGAGTTCCCACCCATCTGGAAACGGCTGTTCGTCGCTTTCGGCGGCGTCATTATGAATGTAATCCTGGCCTGGCTCTGTTTTTCGCTATGTTGGGGGCATGGGAAGGAACGTAGTGCCGCGGTAATTAGTCAGGTGGACGCCGGCTCTCCCGCTTGGAAAAAGGGTTTGCCCACCGGTGCGGTCATTCAGCAAATCGGCGCTGTCCAAAATCCATTTTTCGAGGACCTAATGACTCAGGTCTTGGGTACTGTGGAAAACGAGAAGTTGCGGCTGGTGTACTCAGTTCCAGGAGGGCCAAAGGGGATTAGCATGGATATTACGCCCCACCTTAGCCGGGACCAAACCCGTCCGATGCTGGGAGTGTCGCCTGCCCTGCGCACGGTGCTGGCCGCCCAGCGCGACCTCCCTCCGTCGGTCAAGCAGCCGGTCTGGCCCCATTCCGTAGCTGCCCTTGCTGAAAACATATTCCAGTGTGGCGACCGCATCATCGCCATCACGGACCCAGATGCCCCCGCCAAGATCAAGGACCTGCCCAGCGATCCGCGTCACCCGGAACAGCCAGATTATTTCAAATACCTTCGCCGGATGCAGCGCTTGGCCGGCAAAGAGGTCACCCTTCGGGTGGAGCGTGATGTCGAGGGCGGGAAAAAGACGGTGGACATTAAGGTTCCTCCCGCTTTCCACTACACCTTCGGGGCCCGCATGCAGATGGGGCCGATCGTCGCCCTCCGGGAGGGTTCCCCCGCGGACAAAGCCGGTGTCCGCGCCCGCGACCCAGAAAAGCACCTGGAGGGCGACAGGATTCTCAAAGTGGAAGTCAAGGAACCCGATGGCAAAATTACCCGTTGGGGAGAAGGCATTCCCCTCGATCCATTACGCTTGCCCGACGATCTGAAGCAATGGGCCCGGCGGACGGCCAAAAAAAAGGTTCCGGACTGGAAAGTGACTCTGCACGTGCAACGCCACAGGGCCCAGGGAGGACTGCAATTTGAGGAACTTGACGTAATTCTGGATTGGGACAATGACTGGCAGTTTGACCGAGTTCTTCCTTTCAATTCCGGCTCCCCCCAGGCGATTGCCGAGTTGGGACTCGCCTACCGGGTCCAGAACACGGTAGCTTACGTCTCCCGCGCTGATGCCGATGGCTTGAGGGAAAACGACGACATCATCAAGGTCCGTTTTTTTCAGCTCATGGATGAGGGGATGTGGAAAAAAGGCCCTTGGGTCGAGCTTGAGCCCGAGGAATTCGCCTGGGTTTTTTCCTCCTTCCAGTTTCCCGGCTCCTTGGCAACCAAGAAAATGACCGCCCAGGTGAAGCGCGACAATGAAATCAAGGAAATCGAGATCGAAGCTGCCAGGGACCCGACGTGGCCCCTGGCGGACCGGGGCCTGATCCTGGCCCGGGACATGCGTGTGCAAAAAGCCGACAACATTCTGGATGCATTAGGTCTCGGTCTTGGCAACGTTGGCAAGTCCCTCGGCCAGTTAGTTTCCAATCTGCGCGGACTGGTGATGGGTCGGATTGCCACCACCAACCTGGGCGGCCCTGTCACGGTCAGTCGGGTGGCCTACCGGTTCGCCGATTACGACCTGGTCGAGTTCCTCTTCTTCCTGGCCATGATCAGTCTGAGTTTCAGCGTCCTCAACCTTTTGCCCATTCCGGTTCTGGATGGTGGCGAGGTGCTATTGTTGGTTGTCGAAAAATTAAATGGCAAACCGCTGGCAACCCTGGCCCGGCCGCTTGCCTATGCCGTTGGCTTGATTTTGCTAAGCGCCTGGATGCTTTATGGCGTGGTTATCGATTTGCAGCGGTGATTTTTGGGCACAGACCAAGGAAACTGTTTCCGCAGCCGGTTTTCTGGTATATTCCTGAAGTCGCCTATTCATTCCTCCGGGAGTCTCTCATGGCCAGCGTGGCATCTGCGGAACGCCTTGTTACCATCGAGGAATATCTCCAACTCCCCCCCAACTTGGATCGGCCCACCGAATTGGTGCGCGGAAGGATCCTTTCCATGAATCCGCCTTATCCCTGGCATGGTTACGTGTGTGGTCGAGTCGTTCTGTTTGTGGGAGGATTTATCGAAGCCAATGATCGGGGCTATCCGGCTTGCAATGATTGCGGCGTGGTGACGGAACGCGATCCGGATACTTTGCGGGGTGCGGGCTTTGCCTTCTACAGCTATCAGCGGGTTCCGAAAGGCACCTTCAAGCAGAAAGGGTATCTTGCGGTCGCCCCCGATCTGGTCATTGAAGTAAAATCACCCCATGAGCACTGGAAGGAAATTCTCGCCAAGGTTGCGGAATACCTGATTGCCGGCGTGACGGTAGTCTGTGTTCTGGATCCCGAACGGCAAACGGCTACAATTTATCAACCCGACCAACCCGAACAGACTCTGACCGCCGATCAGACGTTGACCCTTCCCCAGGTCCTAAACGGGTTTTCCGTGCTGGTGAAACGCTTCTTTGAATAATGGTTTCGTCGGATTCCCGGCGGAGCCACTCCGGTCGCTTACTCTCCCGGCTCGCCATTTAGCCGAAATCCACGGCAAACTGTTGCGCCCAGCGGATCAGGTTGACCCAGCGCCAGGGGCGGAAGTCGAAGGCTGTTTGGCTTTTGATCAAGGTTTGCCACGCCTTCGTCAAGCCCGGCACATGAAAGGCGGGAATGTCTGGGGCGCCTTGCAGGGTTTTTTCGACCCAGGGCCGCAGGCTGGTGAACCATTGCTGCTCGGGGGTGGCGAAGCCGATCTTGTCCCGGCGATCGAGCACCGGATCGGGGACGATGCCGCGCATGGCGTCCCGGAAAATGCGCTTGCTGGTGCCGTCTGGTCCGATGAGATAGTCTTCCGGAAGTTTCAGGAGGAAGCCGGCCAGTGCCGGGGTCAGGAAGGGAACGCGGCTCTCGATGGATTGGGCCATCGAATTGCGATCTTCGTAGCGCAGGAGCATGGGCAAGCTGGTTTCCACCAGGGTGCGGTGCAGATGGCGGCGGAGGAGGTCCTTTGGTCGGGACTCGGCGATCGGCCCTCGGCTTTCGCCGACAGCCGAAATCCGAGAGCCGACAGCCGAGCGCCAAGCGACGCCGCGTTTTTCAAACCAGGGTGCGTTCAGCCAGCAGGGCATGACGCTATTTTGCAACCATTGCTTGCCCAGAAATTTGAACTTGCCGGGGAGGAGAAAGCCGGCACATTGGAGGAGCAGGCGGACGCCGCCGCCGGTGCCGGGCAGGCGGCGAACGCGCTCCAGGAAGCGCAGGGCATCGATCCAGTTGCCCTGGCGCAGCAGCGAAGCCAGGCGGGCCGCCAGGTAGGGCCGATAGCCGCCCAGCATTTCGTCCGCCCCCTGCCCGTCCAGCATGACGCTGATGCCGGCTTCCCGCGCCAGGCGGAACACCCGGTGCTGCACGTAGATGCTCGTGCTGCCGAAGGGCTCGTCTTGCTGATAAATCAAGCGGTCCAGATCATCGACCAGGTCTGCCGGCGCGGTCCGGATCTTGTGGACGTGGGCGCCGGCATGATTGGCGGCCAGGTCCACCCAGGTCTCTTCCGATAGCTGTGGCGTGTCGGCAATGTAGCTGAATGTGTGCAGCTCCAGGCGCGGCTCCAGCTGCCGCATGGCGCTGACAATGGCCGAGGAATCGATGCCGCCGGAAAGGGCCGCCCCCACCGGCACGTCGCTGCGAAGGTGAAGGCGGACGCTGTCGAGAAAAAGATCCCGTAAGCGTCCGGTCGCCTCCGGATAGGAAATGTCCAGGCGCTCGCTCAGATCGACGTTCCAGAAGCGCCGGGGCGGACCGGGTTGCCTGGCATCGAGGCTTATTTCCAAGCAATGGGCCGCCGGCAGCTGATGAATGTCGGCAAAAAGAGTTTCCTCACCATGATCGGTCAAGCCGCTGGCGAGATAGGAATACAAGCGCTGGGGATTGACCCGCCGGGAGACGCCGGGCACGGCCAGGAGGGCCTTGATCTCCGAGGCGAAGGCGAAGCCGAAGGGAGTGTGCGCGTAATAGAGGGGTTTGATGCCGAAAAAATCGCGGGCCAGGAAGAGCTTGCGCTCCCGCCGATCCAGGATGCCAAAGGAGAACATGCCGACCAGCCGCGTCAGGGCGCCCGGCCCCCATTCGGCATAGGCATGCAGCAAGACCTCCGTATCGCCATGGGATTTGAAAACGTGGCCGAGAAATTCCAGCTCGGCCCGCAGCTCGACAAAATTATAGATTTCGCCGTTGAAGACGATGAAGAAGCGACCGTCCGGGGTGCCCATCGGTTGCCAGCCGGCCTTGGAAAGATCGAGGATCGACAGCCGGCGGTGCAGGAGAATGACCTCGGCATCCATGGCCGGCAGGGTGCCTTTGCCCAGGCGCGCATCCTGTCCCGAAGAAACCAGCCAGCCATGATCGTCGGGGCCGCGATGGCGGAGCACCTGGAGCACCGCCTCGCTCAGGCGCTGTCCCTGCTCGTTTTGTCCGCAACGGAGAAAACCGGCAATGCCACACACGGCGTCCCATCCTAGTTTCGGCTATCGGCCCCCGGCTATCGGCTTTCCGAAAGCCGAGGGCCGAAAGCCGATGGCCGATAGCCGAAGCGCCGGGCCGCCCTCCCTAATTCTTCGTGGTTTCTAACCTCCTTTACCATGGTCAACAAGGGCAAATATTTCGGTTATTCCGATCAATGTTGCATCTCGGCGACCCGATAATTCCATGGCAGGACCAGCAAGCCCGGGCTTGGCGGCCTGGGCCGATGGCAAAGGGGGCAACATGCCAAGGTCGGGAAATCAGGGTTTGCAGTCGTCGTCCTTTTCTGGGCGAGCGGCAGCGCCCCGGCTCAAGGAAAGTTGCCGCCGCTTGCGCCCGCGCCGCCAACTTCTTTCCCCTCCTCTCTTGTGCGGCCGATTCTGACCGCCCAGTCCGATCCACCTTCCCAGGAAGTCAAACAAACCCAACTATCGGATTGGCCGCGCGCGGAACTTTCCCTGGACGTCCTGGTGGAACAGGTTTTGGCCCGCAATCCAACTCTGGCGCAAATGACCGCGGCCTGGCAAGCGGCAGAGGCCCGTTATCCCCAGGTGACCTCCTGGGACGATCCGATGGTGGCCGCCACCATGGGCCCCGGCTCGTTTGGGTCCAACAATGTGGACATCGCTTACCGGCTGGAGGTGTCGCAGAAGATTCCTTATTGCGGAAAGCTGGGTCTGCGCGGTCAGGCGGCCCTGGCCGAAGCCGGCGCCGCCGGCCGCGAGCTGGAGGACATGCGCCTGCAGCTCATTGAGGCGGCCAAGGACGCCTTCTATGAGTTTTTCCTGGTCGATCGCGCCCTGGAGGTAAACGCAGACCGGCTCAAGCGGCTGAAAGAATTGCGCCAGAACGCCGTGGCCCGGGCCAAGTTTGCCAAGGTGCAGCAGGACATTTTGCAAGCGGATGTGGAGATCGCCAATCAGGCGGAGCGCCAGCTGGACCTGGAGCAGCGGCGCAACATCATCCGCGCCCGGATCAACACCCTGATGCACCTGCCGCCGGATCATCCCGTGCCGGCGCCGCCCAAGGAGCTGGCCGTGGCCGAGACATTGCCGGCTGTGCTCGACTTGCGTGCCGCCGCCCTGGCCCAGAGGCCCGACCTGCAAGCCCTCGCCGGCCGCCTGGCAGCCGACCAGGCCGCGCTGGCACTGGCCTACAAGGATTATTACCCGGACGTGGAGGTCATGGCGGCTTACGATGCCTTCTGGCAGGGTGTGGATCGGCCTTTGCAGGCCCAGGTCGGCGTGCGTCTGAACTTGCCGGTGCAGAAGGCCCGTCGCGGCGGGGCCGTTGCCGAAGCCCAGGCCCGCCTGGCCCAGCGCCGCGCCGACCTGGAACGCTTGACCGACCAGGTGAGCTTCCAGGTCCAGGAGGCCTTCGAAAAAGCCCGCAAAAGCCGGCAAGTCGTGAACTTGTTTCAAAAGAGCATCTTGCCGGCCGCCCAGGCGAATGTGAAGGAAGCCGTCTCCGCTTATACCAATGGAAATATACCCTTCTTGGCCCTGGTGGAAGCGCAGCGGAACTTCGACAACCATCGCGACCGTTATTATGAGGCGCTGGCCGACTCCTTCCGCCGCCTGGCCGCCCTGGAGCGCGTCAGCGGCGGGTCGCTTTCAGAGGTCGGTCGCTAAAGGGAGCCCGAAGCGCCAGCGAGGAAGACCTCGCTGGCGCTTCGGGCTCGCGCTGCAACTCCCGCGGCTATTTCATCACCTTACTCCCTGCAAAGCCCGCATCTTCCAGAACACGGACGACGGCATTTTCGTCAACTTGCGCCGGCTCGGCGCGGAAGGTGGCCTGCTTGCTGGCGCTATCCACCTGTACTTGCTTTGCCCACGGCAAAGATTCGAGTGCTTTTTTCACTCGCGGCGGTCAGGCGGTGGGTCAGGTCATGCCGGGGATGGCGACGGTGTAAGGCAGGCCGTTGCCCGCGTCTCCTTTCGGATCGGCGGATTCCTTTTTGCAGCCGGCCGTTGTGCCCAGGGCGACAACCACCAGCGCCAGAGCCGGCCACGCCAGAATGGTACCAAAGACTTTCATGGATTCCTCCTCGTTAAGACTGCTAGGCATGTTCTATTTTTTCCTTGCCCTGGTGCAAGGCAAGCCAGCGGGCGCGGCGCACCCAGTAGAAGCGCACCGGCAAGAACAGGTCCACGACTTCATCCGAGATCAGCAAGCCGCCCAGCACGGGCAGCGCCATGGGCGCCAGAATCTCGCCGCCGACCCCGCTGGCAAAGACCATGGGGAAGATAGCGATGATGGCCACCCCCTCGGTCAGCAGCTTGGGCCGGAGGCGATGGACCGCTCCTTCGATGACCGCTTGCCGCAGCTCATTGAGCGATTGGATGTTTTCCAGCCCGCCGCGCTTGGCGATGGCCTCGCGCAGATAGACGAGCATGATGATGCCGGTCTCAGTGGCCATGCCGAAACAGGCGATGAAGCCGACCCAGACGGCGACACTGAAATCCCAGGGCGGACTGTCCCAGCCGTTCATGATCTTGGGGAACAGGAACAGGAAAAAGGCGCCGCCTGCAAGGGCTTCGGGAACGGCCAGCATCATGAGGAAGGCGTCGGCCAGGTCCTTGTAGGTGAGGTAGAGGATCACAAAGATGAGCACGATCACCACGGGAAAAATGATGCGCAGGGTATTGGCGGCGCGCTCCTGGTGCTGGTACTCGCCGGTCCATTCAATGTGCACACCCTCCGGCAGGGGTACTTTCTGGGCCACCAAACGCTTGGCTTCATCGACAAAGCCGACACTGTCGCGGCCTTTCACGTCCATGGTCACGTAGCTAAGGAGCTTGCTGTTTTCGCTCTTGATCATGGCGGGGCCTTCAACGATCTTGATAGTGGCCAGGGAACTCAAGGGGATCAACGGCGTCCCCTTGGCGGCATGACCCGGCGCCGCTTGATGGACAGGGTTGCCCGACCGGACATTGGTCCATTCATGGAGCTGGAGGGGACCGTTAGCGCCATCGGCCTGGCCATGCTTCCCGGACTTACCAGGAGGCGCTTGACCGCCTCCTCATCTTCCCGATTGTCGCGCGCATAGCGGACCCGCACCGGGAAGCGCTCGCGCTTCTCGATGGTGTAGGTGATGACCCGGCCTCCCAGAGCGACCTCGATTTCGTTCTGGATGTCCTCGACGCTGATGCCGTAGCGGGCCGCCTTCTCGCGGTCGATGTCGATCTGCAGGTAACCTTTCCCCTTGGTGTCGAGCGCGGCCAGGACATAGCGGGCCCCCGTGATGGGTTTCAGGACGGCTTCGATGTCTTTGCAGACCTGGTCGATGGTTGGCAGATCGGGGCCGAAAACCTTGACGCCCACCGTCGTGCGAATCCCGGTGGAAAGCATTTCAATGCGATTGATGATCGGCTGAATAAAGTTGTTGCCCCAACCGGGCACTTGCAAAACTCGGCCCATCTCGTCGTCCACCAGGTCGCCCCGGGGCCCGCTCTGGCGCTGCCAGAAGAAGACCCGGCTCTGGAAAGGCTTTTCCAATTCTTGCCGTAAGGCCTGGAAAGGTTCGAATGCCGAGCGGCCGGCATCCTTGTCGCTTTTAGCCCTGAACGGATTTGCCGTCCCTTGGCCCAGTTGCGATTTGACCGCTTCCTGGGAAAAGCGCTCGGACTCTTGGCCGCGTGATGCGCCGCTTACCAGGGCCGAGCTATTGGCGCTTTTGACAATTTCTTCCAAAGCATACCAGGTATAAGCCTCCACTCCGCGGTCGAAAAGTTCCCAGTTGATGTCGGGGAGGCGCTGGCGCCAAAGCTCGAGGCGCTGGGCTTCGGTCGCCTTGAGTACTTCGCCGGCAAAGGTTTTTGGGGCGGCGCCCAAAAATTCGCCGGTCACGGAGAAAAACCAGGGCAAACCACTCTCCTTCACGGCCAGGGCGTCGCCGGCTTCCAACTTCGTCCGGCCATGTTGAAGCAATTTATTCCGATACATCGTTAAGTTTTTTTCGCCGAGCACGGCTTCCACGGCCTCAAGATACTCGTCCTCCGACGCATATCTGTTTCCCTTCAACTTGTTCAAGCGGTCAATGGGAACACCGTCTGCTTGCAGGGCCCGCAGAGACGCTTCCGTCAGCTCGAACCAGGACGGGAAAGCGTTTTCCTTGGCCAGCTCCCTGGCAATGTGTTGGGTCATGCGCGTTATGTCTTCCAGGGCGGGAATCTTGGCCAGCCAGGGGCCAAAATCGCCTGTCAATTCCTTCGTGAAGCGCTCGACAAATTCTTGGTGCTTCTCCCGGGAAAGGTCGGGAAGGTCGCCCGCCTCGTGAAAGCGGCGCATCGTTTCCACAACAACGAAGCGCGTCAGGAGCGGACCGAGCTCTTTTTCCAGCTCCCGAAAGCGGAGCAAGGCCAATTCGCGCATGGTCTCATCGAAGCGTTCCAGGGCTTTCTGCGTGGCGTCGTTGATTAGGTTGTCGCGATCGTCCTCATGGCTGGTGCGCAACACGAAACCTTGTTCCTCCAGGGCGTGCAAGACCGCGCGGCTTTGCCGCACCGCGTCATTGAATTTCAAGACGCGCTTGGGCCACAGGACTTTGGGCCGGAAATTGATAATGGTTTCAAACATTTCCAGCGGCGCCGGATCGGTGGGCGTATTGGCCCGGCCGGCCTTGCCGATCACCGATTCCACCTCCGGAAACCCGCGCAGCAGGCCGTCGCGATGTTTGAGATCGTCGGCGGACTGGGTCACACTGGCGCGGGGCACGGTGCTGGGCATGTCCAGGGTCGTGCCTTCATCCAGGGCGGGCATGAAGATCACGCCGATTTTTGGGAAATGAAAGGCCCACAAAGCCAATAGAACCAGGCTGGCGCCAGCCGCCGCCTGTGCGGCAAAACCACGGCTGAAGATCACCGTAACCGCAGTTACCAGCGCCAGAATGATCAAGAAGAAAATGCGCCACGCCGTTTCCGAAGACCCATATCCAAAAATCGCCTGCACGGGAAACAAGCCGGCGGCGAGGATCAGCAAGGCAGCAAACAACCACATCACCAGATTCCAGCGCGGCAAGGCCCATTGCAGGACCGGCTTGTAAATATTGATGAAACTGCGGACGATCCAGTTCTCTTCCTCGCGGCGCAGACGACCGCGGATGAAAAGCGGGATCAGCGCCGGCACCACGGTCACCGAGATGATGGCCGTGCCGATCAGGGCGAAGCTCTTGGTGAAGGCCAGGGGATGAAAATATTTTCCTTCGCGGCCGCTGAGCATGAACACCGGTATGAACGACAGCAGCATGATCAGGACGGAGAAGAAAATGGGCCGGCCCACGGTGCGGCAGGGAGCGATGACTAACTCGCGAATGTCGCCGGTCACCTTCTTGTCGCCGAAATGCTCCTTGAGATGGTGCGTGGCGTT
>WNFJ01205721.1_pt1 | contig 13883 bp, 10 predicted proteins | sample 5400461 | NCBI WGS metagenome assembly WNFJ01 (sample SAMN13153349, study PRJNA577476) | soil metagenome | isolation source: 115 cm saprolite on Douglas fir-dominated hillslope | place: USA:California | collected 2013-09-17 | reverse complement strand
GCGGCTCGTATTGGGCGAGGACCGAGCGGCGATCGCCGAGCAGGCGTTCGGTCGCTTCGGCTCCGCCCTCTTGGCAATGGTCGGCGATGGCCTGAAGCAGCGGCCGCACGGCTTGAAGCGGAGAAGCTCCCCCACCCCCGTCGGAGGGCAGGAGCGACGACTCGCTCGTGATCGTCTGCATCCATGATCCGGACAATAGGCGCGTTACTTCCATTGCGACGCGCGTTTTGCCCACGCCGCTCTCGCCGGCGAGAAGTGCAAGCGTCCCCGAACCGTCCGCGGCGCGCTCACGCAAAGTATTGAGCTCGGCGATGAGTGCCTCGCGGCCCACTAGGCGCGGGCGATACAAGTACGACCGCGGCGGAGGAAAGTCTGGCAATCGATGGACGTCGTCGCTCAAGCCCGCGAGCAGCGCGGCGACTTCATCCGCGTAGCCGAAGCGCGCGGCGAGGTCCTTGTCGAGCAGCTTGAGCATCACCCGTTCGAGCTCGGGCGGCACGTCGGTGACGAGCTCCGAGGGCGGAACAGGCGTCTGCGACAAGTGCCCGCTACGAATCGAGGCGGGCGGCCCCTCGAAAGGGGGCGACCCCACTACGAGCTCGTACAGCATGCAGCCGAGCGCGTAGAGATCGCTGCGCGCGTCGACGAACTCGCCGCGGATCTGTTCGGGAGACATGTACGGAACGGTGCCGGACGCGCCCCGCTGCGCTTCGAGCGCTTCGCGACCCGAGGCCCCTGGATATTGCGACGCCAGCCCGAAGTCGATGATGACCGGCTGCCCCTCGAGCAGCACGATGTTCTTCGGCTTCAAGTCGCAATTGACGAATCCTTCGCCGTGGAGAAACGCGAGCGACGCGCAGACGCGTCGCATGATTCGCAAGACGGTACGAAGCTCTCCGGCGGCCGCTCGGAGCGGTCCGTCCGCTTGCAGCCGCAGGTCGATGGGCGCCTCCGCCGTGCGTGAAGGCGGGACAGCGAAATCTGCGGGACCCCCCGCCGTTGCAGTAGGAAGGACGGGCGGATGCGGCATCCTGCGAAAGGGACTCCAGATTCGCTCGGCGAAGTGTCCGAGGGTCTCACCCTCCAAGAGATCCATCGCGTACCACGGGCGCCCTTGGTCGACGCCGTGGTCCACGATGCGCACGATGCCCGGATGGCGTATTCGCGTGAGGGCGTGGATCTCGCGGCGAATGCTCTCGAGCCACCGCTGGGCCGGCACTTTCACGGTCTTCAGCGCGACAGCACGTTCGGAACTGATATGTCGCGCGCGGTAAACGACTCCCATGCCACCGCTGCCGAGTGGCGCGAGAATGCGGTACGGACCGATCGCGCTTGGTTCCATTTCCGGGATCTGCCCCGAATCGCGCGCATCCTTTGCCTTTGGGCGCTCGCCGTCAAGATGGAAGAGCTCGCTGTTGCGATCGATGTTGCACTCCCGCGCGTTCAGTGTTGCCCAACGCTCCGGTATCGATCGCGCAGCCAAGAGCGCGCTTGCGTGACAAGGCGGTTTCGGCGGGACCTCGATGGCCATCATCTGCGCGATGGTTAAACGAACTCGCCCCCGAATCTTTCCCGGGGGCGCATAGTCATTTCTTCGCTGCGACACCTTGCAATCGCTCTTGCCTTCGAGGCTCGTTACAAGGAGGTCGATGGCAGCATGCTCCAGCGGCCCGCCAAGCGGAACGCGACCGATCCACAGCAAGAAGGTTTTCGAAGAAGTCGCGCGCTGTTACGGGCGCGACCTCTTGGCGACAGCCCGCCAGCTGACGCGCAACGCGGACGACGCGCACGACCTCGTGCAGGACACCTTCGAACGCGCGCTCCACAGCCATCCGGATCTTGGCCCGAAGGCCCTCGCGGGTTGGATGTTTACAGTCATGCGCAACTTGTTTTTCGACCGCTGTCGTCAAGATCAAGCGCGCTTGCGGGGGCTGCGCGCTCTGCATGCGTGCCCGGCCAGGCTGCCGCCGAGCACCGACGAAACCTTGCCGCAATCTACGCGCCTCAATTCGGGCCACCTGGCCACGGCGATAACTCAGCTCGAAGCCCCATTCCGCGAGGTCTTCGAGCTGTCGGCGCGTAACCTGTCGCTATCGCAAATTGGAACGGCGCTCGGCATTCGGGTCCCGACGGCGGGGACGCGTCTCTTCCGCGCGCGCCGAAAGCTGCGCGCGATTCTCTCTCGCGCTCAGGATTCGGGACAAGCGAGCGATCGCTCGTGCGCTTGATCCGTACGGAACTCCTCAAGGATAGGGGACTATCGGGCCCTCCCCTGGTTCAACAAAAGCAACGCAGCTCGACAGCGCAGCGAATGAGCGCGTAGCGGCCGCCGATGCGCAGCGTTGTGAAGACCGACGAGAATTGGCGAGCTACCGTGTGCACCGACGTTGCTCGAAGCCTCGCGATTTCCTTTCGACAGTCGCCCTCGATGAGACACTGAGCGACTTCCTGTTCGGCGCGAGTCAATGTCGCCATGTGAGTGGTAACTGGCCTCGGAACGCTCACGATCAGCGCAAGCTGGCCGCGCTGTTCGAAGACGGCGGTGCGGGCGGTCGGGACCCGTGCGATGCCTGCCCAGCTTTGGGCCGCCAGCACTAGGGCCAGGGGTACGGTGCGATTGGCGAGTTCGAGCTGGTCGAGCGACCGCAGACACCGGCCCGAAGCGGTGGATGTGGCGATTCCGAGCTCGGACGCAATTACCTTTTGCGGTTCGCCGCAAAGCACGCGCACGAGAACCGCGGCGTCGTCAGCGCTCAAACTAGGGCGGGAGCGATTGAGACGAGCGATGAGGTGGATCCGATCGCGCATGATAGTTTGGCACCAAGGCCGGAGCCGCCCTCGCGCGAGGTCTTCCCAGACGGCGCCAAGCGCGTTTTCAGGTGCGCTTGCTTCGACAGCCCTCAAGGCCGCGCGCCAGAGCGGGTCGTTCGGATCACGGGGCGGTGGTCCCTCGAAGGGGCCGACAGGCGCCAGTGCAAGGACAGGCGCGTTCCAAGACGGGTCGTACTCTTTGGCAACAGCAATTTGGCTGGCGGATGACATGCGCACCCATTACGCACGTATCGATCCACCGTTGGCCCCGCTACAAATGCTTGATTTCGCTGCGAGAGCCCCAGGCTCGACCGTCAAACAAATTTGACGGTGGCTACTGCGCTGGACGGATAAATAGTTATGCCGACTTGGGGCGCCGCTTTAACCCGTAGGCTCGAATCAAGTTGTGAAGGTGAGCGCGCGTCAGGTCGAGCGTGCGGGCGGCCGCGGTTACGTTCCAGTCCTCCGCTTCCAGCGCGCGGAGCACGACGCCACTCTGGAATCTGCGGGTCTCTTCTTGGAATGTCAGCGGAGCGCGGACCACAGGTCCGGGGGAGCTCGGCTCTCGAAAGATGTGAGCCGCTTCGATGGTGGTGGCTCCTTCGCCTGCGGCCCGGATCGCCGCGGTCTCGATCGCACTGGCAAGCTCGCGGACGTTGCCCGGCCAGTCGGCGGCCTCGATGGCCCGCAGCGCGCCCGGTGACAGCACCGTGTGCGCAAGGCGGTTCGACCGGATAATGCGTTCGCAGAGGTGCGTGGCCAGCGGCGCGAGATCCTCCGGCCGCTCGACCAAGCTCGGCATCCGAATGGTCAAGCCTTGCAGACGAAAAAAGAGGTCACTGCGAAAGCGCCGTTCGTTGATGGCCTCCTGAAGATCCACGTTCGTCGCAGCGATGATTCGTACGTCGGCCTTGAGAGGCGTGGAACTGCCAAGAGGGTAATATTCTCGCGATTGCAGAAACTGCAGCAACTTCGCCTGAACGACGGGAGAAAGCTCCGCCACTTCGTCCAGGAGCAGCGTGCCCCCTTGCGCCGCTGCCACGCGCCCTTCCATCTTTCCCTTCGCCGTCGAGTGGCCGCCGGCAACGGCGCCAAATAACTCGCTTTCAAAAAGGGTGTCCGGGAGCGCCGCGCAGTTAATCTCGACGAAACGCCGCCCCCGCCGCGGGCCGTTTTCGTGGATCGCACGCGCGAGGCGAGTCTTTCCCGTGCCGGTCTCGCCCATGATGACGACGGAGACGTCAAGCGGAGCAACAAGCTCCACCTCGCGCAGAACCGCTGCGAGCGCGGCACTCGTGCCGACGACGTCGTCGAGCGCGAGTCTCTTCTTGAAGGGTGCAACGTGGTCGGCCGGCTTGTGGCGAGAACGGATGAATAGCGTTTCGACGAGGGGCGCCAGGTGGCGCGCGCATGTCCGAGCGCGGTCGACCTCCGTGTCGGAAAAGCACCCGCCCCCGCGGCGGCCCTGCAGGTAAAGGACCCCGACGGGTGTTCTCTGGATGATGGGAACGCAGAGCACCGCCTCGATCTTGGAGGCTTGCACGCTCGGCCGGTCACGGAACATAGGATCGAGAAAGGCCGAGGCAGAAGTGATGACCTCTCCCGAGGCCATTGTGGCCGCGATGATGCCGCGCGAGACGAGGGTCCGAATCACCCCGACCTGTTCGTCGGAGCACCCGGCCGCGCGCCACCAGGTAGGCCCCTCCTGAGGGTCCGACAGCTCCAGATACCCTTGGTCGACGCCGAAGACGCGAACGATGAGCCCCAGAGCCTCTTCAAGAAATGCCCCGGGATCCTCGCGATTGCTTAGATTGAGAAGTCCCAGGTACAGATCGCGTTCAAGCTGAACACGTTCGAAATCGGTGCTGGGGTCACCGTGGATCATGGGCGACTGCTCCACAGCAAGCTAGTCACGTTGCGGGAAATGAGTAGTAGTCAAATCCCCGGGGGGGCCGAGGAAAGCAGCCAAAGGGTCCGAAATGTTTCGGGCGCGCGACACTGAGGGGCCACCGAGGAGCCGAGAGCCATTGAGGCGTATCGATCTTGACGAATGAGTAGGTGTATGATCAGCGATAGGGATGACTGCCTACCCTGACGAGCGCACGCCACCGTCGTCAGGTCGCGACGACTCGGGGGGAGATGTGCAAGACGATTCGCTCGGAGAGGGAAGGCCGGCGTCGGTACAGAGGGCCGTGAGAGGGTCTACCAGGCCATCGGCAGCAGCTGACGCGAAAGGTGCCACGCAGGATCGATCGCGCACAACGCTGGATACGGAACGGTACAGCGATTTTCGAGTCATTGGACGCGGTGGCTCAGGGATCGTGGTGCGGGCACTCGACAACGACATCCTCCGGGAAGTCGCGATCAAGATCTTCGACCCCGATCTTGCCGATGATGGCTCGGAGATCGATCGCTTTGCGGAAGAGGCCCGCATTACGGGACAACTTGAGCATCCGAATATCGTACCCGTATACGAGCTCGGTACCGATCAGCTCGGGCGGCGGTTCTTGAGCATGAAGCTCGTGCAGGGGGCAACGCTCGAACAAACGCTTCAAAGGCTGGGCGACTCGCGGCTGGACCCCGTGCATCTCGCAGAGTTTTTGCAGGTATTCGTCAAAGTATGCGACGCCGCGTCGTTCGCACATAGTCGCGGGGTTCTGCATCGCGACATCAAGCCGACGAACATCATGATCAGCGATTTCGGGCAAGTCTATGTCCTCGACTGGGGAATCGCGAGGCTGCGCGCGCGCGACACCGGCGACGCCGGTCCGCGCGTACGGGTGAGTGTCGACCTCGCGGCGCAATCCGAGCCGGATCCCCCAGGTTCGCTGATCGGCACGACATGTTACATGGCCCCGGAGCAACTCCGCGGCCAGCACGATGCGCTGGACGAACGGACCGACGTATTCGCGCTTGGCGCTACGCTCTATCAGATTTTGACGGGACAGCCGCCGCTCACGCCGGAGATTGCACGGGCGATCTGGATGCATAAGGATCCCGCCCCCATCTCGCGCCCGGAGGCCGTCGCCCCTGGAGCCGCCGTGCCTTTGGAACTTTCACGCATTGCACTCCGGGCGCTCTCCTACGATCCGCGCGAGCGCTACGCGTCCGTGACGGAGCTAAAGCGGGACATCGAATCATTTCAGCGCGGAGCGTGGGATTTGCCCCGACTGCGACTGCCCGCGCGGTCGGTCGTCATTGCCGAAGGCGAGCCGGGCGACGCAGCGTACGTCATTCTCGAAGGGCGGTGTGTTGCGTATCGCGTCGAGAACGGAACGGAGATCGAGCTGCGAACGATGGTGGCGGGCGACGTCTTTGGCGAGACGGCCGTATTCTCTCACAAGCCGAGGACAGCCAGCGTGAGGGCGGCCACGGAAATCGTTCTCCTGGTAGTCACGCGCGAGGTCCTCTCGAAGGCGCTCGGCCTTAATTCGTGGATGGGGGCTTTTGTCAAAGCGCTCGCGGATCGATTCCGCGAAGCGGACGAGAGGCTGCGCGGCGTCAAACCGGCGGGTACGATCTATGTGTCCGGGTCGACGGCGGGCGAGGCTTCCCTCCCCGATCCGCGGGACCAAAACGACGTCCTCGCGGATCTGCTTCGAGACGTTGCCTCGTCCAAGAAGGGCGCGGCGGATGTGCCGCGCGTCTCGCTGCCAGCAGGCGCTGTCATCGTCAAGGAGGGAGATCCGGGCGAGGCTGCCTTCGTCATTCTCGAAGGGCAATGTGTCGAGTACCGCGGCGAGGGAGCAAAGCAAGTTGACGTCCGAGCCTTGAGCCCGAGCGAAGTCTTTGGCGAGACTGCGGTATTTTCGGGCAAGCCCCGAATCGCAAGCGTAAGAGCGGTCACCAATGTCGTCCTGCTCAAGGTGACGCGAGACGTGCTGACGAATGCTCTCGGTCTCAATTCCTGGATGGGCACCTTTGTGACGGCCCTAGCGGATCGGTTTCGAGAGGCCGAGGAACGGCTCCGGGCGCTGGGTTCCACCAACCCGGGAGTGGACGAGCCGCCCGTGGATCGGGGCGCAAACCCTCGCGAATAGCTGGGCCTCTCGGCTTGCCTATGTGCGCCAGAGTGGGCTACAAGCGACCTCGGGTGTGGCTTCGGACGGCGTGGGTCATCCCCAGGAGGAGCGATGGAATCGACCGAGCGCCGGCAGCTCACGTTCCTTTTTTGCGACATGGTCGGGTCGACCGCTCTTTCCGAGCGTTTGGACCCCGAGGATCTGCGGGATCTTCTCACCAGCTATCAGCGCGTGTGCCGCGAGTCCATCGGTCGATACGAGGGCCACATTTCTCAATTCCTCGGCGATGGCGTGATGTCGTATTTCGGATATCCCATCGCTCATGAGGACGACGCCGTTCGTGCCATTAGCGCGGCGTTGCGAATACTCGAGGGCATCAAGTTCGCAAACGAAGGCATAGGGCGCCGTCTCCAGGCGGAGATTCACGTCCGCGTGGGCCTGCATACGGGCGTCGTTGTCGTGGGCGACGTCGGACCCGGCGGAGCTCATGACAAGCTTGCGGTCGGAGAGCCCGTCAACCTCGCGAAGCGGATCGAAGAGTTCGCGCAGGTCGATACGGTGCTCGTGTCGGCTTCGACGGCAAAACTTGTCCACGGCCATTTTGAGCTTCAGTCGCTGGATGAGCAAATGCTCAAGGGATTCACACGGCCTGTGGAGATCTTTCGCGTTCTGCGGCCGACAGGGGCGCGAACGAAATTCGAAGCCGCAGCGCGTGGGAGACTCACTCCCCACGTAGGGCGTGAAAAAGAATCGGCGGAGCTCGCGTCCGCGTGGAAAGAAGTGCAAAACGGAGCGGACCGAGTGGTCGTAGTCCGCGGAGAAGCCGGAATCGGCAAATCGCGCATCGTTCATCAGTTTCGGCACGCGGCAATCGAGGAGGGGGCACTCGTTCTGGAATGTTTCTGCTCGCCTCTCACTCAGGCGACCGCGCTCTCGCCAATTATCGAAATGCTCAACGGGCGCGTGGCCGAGCGCGCTCAGGAGAAGACAACGCCGCAAGCAAAGCTTGAGGCTCTCGGAAGCATGCTGGGCGAGCACTCGCGTTTCGGTAAGGACGCCCTTCCACTCATGGCGACTCTCCTCTCCATTCCCGGAGCCGACGAAGGGCCGCTTCAGGAACTATCTCCCGTTCGTCGGCGTGCTCGAACGCTCGAAATCATGCGCGCATGGATGGCATCGTCCGCCGAGCGGGTTCCGCTCGTGCTTCTCGTCGAAGACGCTCACTGGACGGATCCGTCGACCCTCGATCTTCTGGACCTGCTCGTTCGCCAGCCCCCCGGTGGACGAACGCTCCTGTGCGTCACCGGCCGTCCCGAATTCCTCGTTCGCTGGTCGCAACCCCATGTCCGAACGATCGAGCTACCTCGCCTTAGTGCGATCGAGGCCGAGGCGATGGTGACACACGTGGCAGGCGGTCGTCCGCTGCCTCCCCTTGTGGCAAGGCGGATCGCCGAGCGCAGCGAAGGCGTTCCTCTCTTCTTGGAGGAGGTGACGAAAGCAGTGCTCGAGTCCGGTGCCCTTCGCCTCGATGCCAATCGCTACGAGCTGGCGCGCGCGTTTGACGAGCAGGTCCTGCCGCCCACCGTGCACGGATCGCTCGTGGCGCGCTTCGATCGGCTCGGCGACAGCCGAGGGGTCGCCCAGCTCGGCGCGGCCATCGGGCGGGAGTTCACGTACCCGCTGATCCGCGCCGTCGCGGGGATGACCGATGACGCGCTTCGAGAACACCTCGATCGCCTGAGCCGGAGCGAGCTTGCGTTCGTCCACGGCGACCCTCCGAATTCGGTCTACACCTTCAAGCACGCGCTGATACAGGACGCCATTTATGCAACGCTGCTCAAGAGCGAGCGCGCGCGTGTGCACGAACGGATTTTCAGAGCGCTACAAGAAAAGTTCCCCGAAGTCGTGGCGGCTCGGCCCGAGATGGCGGCTTACCATGCGGAGAATGCGGGCCAGCGGGAGGCAGCCGTACCCCTGCTGAAAGAGGCGGGGATGCGCGCCTTCGGGCGAACGGCCATGGTCGAAGCTGTGAAGCACCTGAGCCACGCGATTGAACTGGTGGATGCTCTCCCCGAGCCGGATCGGAGCACTGCAGAAATTGACCTTCAGGCCATCATGGGGCCGACGTACATGGCAACCATTGGCTGGGCGGCTCCAGAAGTGGAGCTCTCATGCGAGCGCCTGCGCGATCTCGCGACGCTTCGGGGAGATGGCGCCAAGCTTTACCAGGCGATGTGGGGCCTTTGGACCGTTCATTTCTTGAGAGGTCAGTACGACCCCGCGCTCGATGTGGCGCAGCAGGTTCTTGCGATGGCCGTCCAGACGGGTGATCCGATGCTCCTGGTTACGGGGCATCATGCGGTCGGGTACACGCATCTACGCCGCGGCGAGTACGCGGATGCGATTCGCCATGCGGACGAGGGGCTCGCCCTCTTTGACCTCGATCGCGAAAAGCAGCTCGTGGCCATCTTCCAGCTCTCCTCGAGTTGCGCAATCTGGTGGTTTCGCGCGCAATCGCAGCTGGCGGTCGGGCAGATGGGCAAGGCGTTCGAGAGTCTCGGTCGCGCCCAGGCGCTCGTCGACGAATTGCGCCATGCCCCATCGCGCGCTTACCTGTTGTCTCAGCAGTGCTTGTCCCTCGCCGTCGAGGGTGTCGAGCAAGTCGAGGCGCTGGCTCGGACCATGCGTGCGCTTTCGATGGCCGAGGGGTTCGCCCTCTGGGTGCCTTACGCGGACATCTTCCTTGCGTGGGCAAACGCACGTCGGGGAGGCGACGCGGCTGCCGCGGCCGAGAAAATGAGGACGGCCACGGCTCTCATACACCAGGGTCGCTCCCACATCCAAGATGTCGAATTCGCAGGCATGTTGGCTGAAACGCTGCTCCTGGCTTCTCGCCCCCAAGAGGTCTTTCGAGAGGCCGAGGCCGTCCTGGCTGAAGCGAGCGTTGGCAAGCAGCGGCACCTGGAATCGGAACTGTTTCGAGTTCAAGGCGAAGCGGCAAAGGCGATGGGCGACGTCAGTCGCGCTGTAAGCTTTTACCGCCGAGGCATTGAGAGTGCCCGGGCCATCGGTGGCCGGCTCCTCGAGCTGCGCTCTCGATTGGCGCTAGCGCGGCTCACGGGTGGGGCCGAAGAGCGCGCCGAGTTGAAGAGCCTTCTCGATGGATTCATCGGAGGAGTCGACCATGCCGATTTGAAGCAAGCGTCCGCGTTTCTGACCGCGAAGGACCCCGGTGAAATGAGAGAGAACGCGCCGGCCTGAAACAACGCGGTAACGCCAGTGTACCCGACGTCTATTACCGGAGCGGATGCTCAGCTGGCCACGGTGCTCGACCGGCCACGGGGGGAGAAATGTGTATTGACGCTCCCATCCGTAGTGGACGATGGTGCGTGCGTTCCCCTGGAGGGGGGACGCGATGGCTGGTTACTCGCCGGCGACAACGTACTCGCGCAACTCGAACCCGAGTTCGGGACAGGCGGCGCCGTGCGAACGATCGATGCCAGAGCTGAAGCTGGCCGCGAGTGTGGCCCTGTTTCTCGAGGCGACGCAGTCGGCCGGTGAAACGCCGGACGGGGTGCGCCTCGACTTGCGCGTGCACGGGGAAATCGATGGTCCGATGCTCAAGGGGAAAGTCCCTTCGCTATCGGCCCACATGCTCGTCGACGTCGACGGCATTGGAACACTCGCCGTTCGCGCCCCCTTCGTTTTGAACGATGGCGCTGTCCTCGAGATCGAAGCGACGGTCCGATACGACCTCGGTCCGGATGGGTACCGAAAGGCTGTTGGTGGGGACCTACCCGATTCGGTCGTAGCGGGTTGTCTGCGCTTTCTCACCGGGCACCCGCGCTACCAGTGGGTGAACCGGGCCGTGTGCCTGGGGGTCGGCAAGCTTAACTCCCGAGCAAAGCGCATCGATTATGACGTATTCGTTATCGAACCACGGCTCACCACTTCGGGGACGGCGGCGGGCGCGGTGCCCCAGGTGCCAAACCAAGCGTCGCTTTACCAACGTTTGGGCGGACGAGATGGAATCAGTCGAATCATTGACGACTTTGTGAACGGGTTCAGCTCGAGCGCCCAGCTTCGCCAGCAGAACCCGAGAATCGCCCTCGCGAGCGGGCGGTTGAACAAGAGCCGAGTAACCGACTTCGTTTGCAAATACATCGGAGGCCCTTGCGAGTACAAGGGGCGCTCCCTGAAGCAAGTGCATGGCCCCATAGGCATCACCGACGCCGATTGGGCGATCGGGGCTGAAGAACTCCTCAAGGCGCTGAACAGGCAGAGTGTCAGCAAAGCGGATCAGGACGAGTTTCTCCCGATGATCGTGCGGCTGAAACCCGACATTGTCCAAGGGCGGTGAGACAATATGGCCAATCTTCCGAATGGGTCGCCTTGGGCAGGGCACGCGGTGTCGGATCTTTTGACGCAGGCATCCGCCGTGTTGAGCCGCGAGATGGCTCGGGGTTCCGTGGGGCCGCAGGCGCAGGGTCCTCTAGCCTCGTCCGCGATGCGCAGCGCTGCTGACCCCCTTACGGGAATAGCGGGCCGCACTTGTCCCGTCACCGGGGCCGCGCTCCCCGTAGCTACACCGGACGCAGGTCGTCTTCGACAGCAGGCGCACGAACTTGTCGAGACGTTGTTCGCAACGTTGGGCCAAGCAAGGGGCGAGCAGGCTACGCACTACGGTGCCGCGCCTTACGAGGACCGCGTTCCCCTCCTGCAGTGCGTCGCGCCCGTTCAGGCAGGCTCGGAAGCTTCTGCGACGATGAAAGTCGCGAACGACGAGAATACCCCGTCGGATGTAACGCTTTACTGCACCAACTTCGTCTCCGACTCTGGTTACGAGATCCCGTCACTGCGCGTCACCGTTTTGCCACGTAGAGTGTGACGATCCCCGCGAAAAGTGAAGCGGGGTTTGAAATCAAGATTGCGGTCCCGCAGCAAACGCCCGTCGGCATCTATTCCGGCCTGATTCAGGCAATGGGATGCAGGTACATAAAAGCAGTGCTGTCGGTAGAAGTGTTGTAGTTAGCCCTTACCGCGCGCGGGCGGTTTCGCCTCGCGTGAGGCATGAGACTCGAGGAGAATCGATGGACCCCGCTCTTGAGAATATCGGTTGGACGGAAGAGCACTGGAACCGGATCTGTACCACCGTAACGGAGGAGGCGCAGAAGGGACGCGTGGCTGCCCAAGGGCTGCCGGTATCGGGCCCCGAGGACGCGAACACCGTTGCGGTCCCAACTTTCCGGCTCTTCCCGCAGGCCAACGTTGGTCCTCCCCCGATTGCTCGTCTCGCAATCGACAGCAACCCGAATCTTCCGATCACAACGATTGCAATCAACGTGCAGCTTCGTACGCACGAGGTGGCCGAACCCGCGCTAAATGCCGCGCTCGGAATGTTTCGTCGGGCCGCAAACCATATCGCTCGCATCGAGGACGCTCTGGTCTTCAACGGCCGCCCATTTCCCAATGTTCCCCCTTGGGGAACGGGAGGCGTGCCCAATGTGTTCACGGTCCGAGGAGACAGCTTTGCTCCCGGATTGTTTTGGCCTCCTAACAGGCTCTTTTGGTCGAACCGACCCCCACCGTCTCGCGGCGTACAGCTCGTCAACATCATCCAGGATGCAGTGGGCTTTCTCGAGGGCCGGGGTCAGCTTGGCCCATTCGCTTGTTTTCTTGGTCGTCGCCTTTTTGCCGATGCGCACGATCCAACGACTAGCCTCGTCCTTCCTCGGGATCGATTTCTGCCGTTTCTACAGGGGCCCTTGCTTCGCTCAAGCGCGATTCTTCCCCGCTGGGGAGCGGTTGTGGCGTTAAGTGGAAGTCCCGTCGAACTCGTCGTTGCCAGCGACATCAGCGTGAAATTTCTTCAAGCAACACCAGAGCCACGCTATGTCTTTCGCGTATCCGAGCGCATAGCACTGCGAATCAAGGAACGCAGAGCCATCGCGGTTCTGTGTCGAGTATAGGAGATCGCGATGCCTGATTTCACGGAAGAGCAATTCCAGTACATTCGCGAACTACACGAGGCACACCTCCGAGCGCAGGCCGAGGTGGCTACGGGCGAGGACGCATATGAGCGAGACAACGCCTGGCTATTTCTCGAGGAGGACAGACACTTAGTGCGATTTGATGCACTGCAAGAATTCCGTTATCTCCGCCGCGCTTACCCAGCTCCGGCGGCCTGTTTCCTGAGGTTCATCGCAAGCATCATAGCGTCTGGTCAGACTGACGACGACGAAGACTACTCCACGGGGAAGGAATACTCAGGTGTCCCCGAGCAGGCCGTGTATTGGCGTGACATGTTGCATCATTGGAGCTGGCAAGTTGACGCCGGAGTGCGACCGCCTCGAACCGAAGGTGTATTGACGAGCGCGAGCGCCGGCGCACAGCCAAAGGCGGCGGTCCAGGCTGTCGTGGAAGTAATCGGCGCAGTCTTAAAGGATATTTCGGCATCCAGAGATACGGTGCTGGTCCGAGCGCTTATTCAGCTTAGGGAGACAATCCAGACGCGGCCATCCGAAGGTGAGGAGTCAGAGAATTTGGACGTCGATTGCTGTGAAAGGCTCGTCCAAGCCCTCCGAGAATTTGGGCGTAGCCAAGCGCCATCAGAACGTAAGGACGGGTGAGGTAGCCAGTGGCAGCAATACAACCAGTCGACGAAACGACAGCCTCTCCCTTTGGTACGGCACCCCCGACGCGCCTGCACCTTTCGACGACGAGGTTGTGCCGCGACGCGGCGCTTCGCTTGTCCTAGGGGTGCACCCCGCGAACCCGACGAACTCGGTTCACGTTCGCTACCGAGTGAACGGCGGAACGGTTCAGACTGTGCCAGGGCGCGAGATACGCAATGACTACGATCGCAAGGTCCAATATTTCGCCGTTGCGTTTCCGGTCTTCTCGACCGGTGATGTGGTCGAATATTCCCCGATGCTGGCTTGCGCCGGGAGGCAAGTTCCCCCGGCGCACCTGGCCGACCGCTTCCGATCCCGGTTCCGTCTGGAACCGCCGCAGGCACCTGCGGTGCAACCCGTCCGCTCGACACGCCCC
>WNFJ01241853.1_pt1 | contig 13884 bp, 18 predicted proteins | sample 5400461 | NCBI WGS metagenome assembly WNFJ01 (sample SAMN13153349, study PRJNA577476) | soil metagenome | isolation source: 115 cm saprolite on Douglas fir-dominated hillslope | place: USA:California | collected 2013-09-17 | reverse complement strand
AGAAAATAAAGGTCATGGACAGCGATAACGCAGTTCCAGGCAATGGAGTGGCAGCGGGAGAGCCCCCGGGGTCGCGCTGATTCGGGATAGCCGCGCGGAATACGTCGCCCGCATGCACCGCGTGCTCGAGTACATCGACCGGCGGCTGGACGACCAATTGGAGCTCGATACATTGGCCAAGGTCGCAAACTTCTCGCCGTTCCACTTTCATCGGCTCTTCACGGCGTGGTTCGGCGAAACGCTAGGCGATTACGTGCGCCGGCGACGACTGGAAACCGCCGCCCTCCGACTGGTCGCACAACCCCGCCTCCCGGTCCTGCAAGTTGCTCTCTCCGTCGGCTTTGGTTCCACCGAGGCGTTTGCCCGCGCGTTCAAAATCCGCTTCGGCTCCACGCCGACTGCATGGCGGGTCTCGCAAGTCAGCAATCGCGATCAGCTGAAAAGCAAGCTCGATCAGGCGCCTGCCGCAGCGTCAGGAAATCATGGAAGCATGAAAGTAACAATCGTTGACAGACAACCGACCACCGTCGCTTACCTCCGTTACGTCGGGCCCGTTGGCAAACCCGTTTCAGACTTCTGGATCACGAAGGTGGATCCGTGGATGCAAACGAACGGCCTCTACGGCCGGTCGCGGTACGGCATCAGCCACGACGACCCAGGCATCACGGCACCCGAGAAGGTGCGCTACGACGCCGCTGTGGAAGTGCCCGAGAACTTCGTCGGCGCGGGGGGTCACCAGATCACCGTGATCCCTGGCGGCAAGTACGCGGTCGGCAAGTTCAAGGGCACCGACAGGCAGATCGGTGAGGCTTGGGACTGGCTGTTGCGCGATTGGCTCCCGGGCAGCGGCATGCAGCTCGATTCACGCCCATCCTTCGAGCACTACCCGATTGACGCGAGCTTCGACCAGAAGACGGGCGTTTTCGAAAGTGAGATCTGCATCCCGGTCACTCCCCTCTGACCCGCACCGATTGCAGCCACGGGAGCTGACTATTTGCGGCGCCGGCCACATGACCGGCGCCGCAACCTGAGAGTTGATACTCCTCTCGTTCGAGCCGTGGAATTCTCGCGACCGCACGGTCTTTCATCAGCGTGCTAGCGTCTGGTTTCGTGGCTGAGCCACTTCGACCGGAGGACATCCTTGTGGTCCGGATGCTGGCCGACCCTGCCGTCTCTCCGGCAGGTGACCTGGTAGCAGTCACCGTCATCACCCAGGACCCCGACGCCAACCAGCAGCGCAGCGCGATCTGGGTCGTCCCCGCTGATGGATCCGCACCGCCGCGGCAGCTGACTCGCGGTCCGCGGCGGGACCATCGCCCACGTTTCTCGCCCGATGGCAAGCGCCTCGCCTTCCTAGCGAACCGCGAGCAGGAGTGGAGGAACGATCTCTACATCCTCGACCTCGCCGGCGGCGAACCGACAAGGGCTGCCCGACTGCCTCGCGGCATTCTTGAATTCGATTGGTCGCCAGACGGCCGCCGGCTGGCCCTGCTCGGGCGTCCGGACTGGCCCAAGGACCCGGACATGCCGGCGGCAAAGGATGAAGAAGAGGCTCGCAAACGGTACCAGGAGCGGGTGCGCTATCTGGTCCGCCGCTTCCGCTACCGAATGGACGGGTTGGGGCAGCTCGACGACGAGGAACCTCAGGTGTGGCTGGTCGACAGCTCGGGTGAAAACGAGGGGCTCCGGCAACTCACTGAAGGCACATGGCCGGCGGCACGGCCGCGGTGGACGCCCGACGGTCGCATCGCTTACCTGGCCAACCACGCCGACGACTGGTGGCAGTCAGAGGTGGTCGACATCTGGACGATCGACCCAGGAGGCGGTAAGCCAGAGTGTCTGACGCCGGGGGGCGCGACGGTCACGACCTTCGCCTTCGCCCCGGGTGGCACCCTCGGATATGTGGCCATCGGCCCGGGGCCAGGTTCCATCTCCGCGCGCAACCAGCGTCTCTTCGTGGCCGGCGAAGACCGGACAGCCGGCATCGACCGATCGGTGTGGGCAGGTGTCATGGCCGATATGCTGCCGCCGCGCGAGGTGCCAGAACTGGTCTGGACGGATGATGGCGAGTCTCTATACACGCCCATGACTGATCGCGGCCGCATCTACGTCGACCGTGTCGCGTGTGGCGGCGGTCCCCCCGAGCCGGTGTTGAGCGGCGATCGAGTGATTCCGGCCTTCAGCTTTGGAGGTGGCCGCCTGGCCTTCCTCAGCACATCCTTCGACGACCCGCTGACGCTGCGGATCGCCAACGGGGATGGCAGCGACGAACGTGTGCTCTTTGATCCGAATCCGTGGATCCGGGAGCGCGCCCTCGGGCAGGTCCGCGTCATGGACTTCGAACATGAAGGCCGGAGGACCGACGCCTGGGTTCTCCTGCCACCGGGATACTCCGGCAGTCGTGTGCCGGCCATCCTCAACATCCATGGCGGCCCCCACGCCGCGTGGGGTTGGTCCTTCTCGCACGTGATGCAGACGCTGGCCGGCCAGGGGTACGCGATCCTGTTCTGCAATTCGCCTGGAAGCCAAACCTACGAGCAGGAATACTCCGTCTGCCTCACAGGGAGGTGGGGCGAGCTCGACTTTCCCGTCTGGATGGCGCTGGTTGACAAGGCGATCGCCGAGGGCATCGCGGATCCCGAGCGGCTCGGCGTCACCGGCGCCAGCTATGGCGGGTACTCCACGCTCTGGGTGATCGGCCACACCGACCGCTTCCAGGCCGCCATTTCAATGCGGCCTGTCGCCGACCTGCAGGCCTTCTACGGATCGAGCGATATTGGCTGGAACTTCGGTGAACTCTCGTTCGACGCCGAGCCATGGGAGGAACCTGAGCTGTTCCGGCGGTTGTCTCCGGTGACCTATGTGGACCGGATGACGACACCGCTCCGGATCATCGCCTCGACGGGTGACCTTCGGACCCCGCTCGAGGAGGCTGAGCAGGTCTACACGCGTCTGCTCAAGCTCGGGCGGGAGGTCGAGCTCATCATTTTCCATGGCGAGCCTCATGCGATAACGGTCGTGGGCAAGCCGTGGAACCGCGTGCGGCACATGCGCGCTGTCATCGAATGGTGGGAGCGGTACCTGCGCTTGCCGGCGACCCCTGCCGCCACGAGAGAAAGCACGACTGCGAGGACCCGGTGACGCAGTGGTTGAGCGACCAACTCGACAAGCTCGAGAAAGCGGAAGAAGTGCACATCGCGTCAGTCCGGCGCGACGGCACGCTGGGTAAACCGGTAACGGTGTGGGCAGTCCGTCACGGCGACGACCTATACGTCCGATCGGTTAAGGGGAGCAGTGCTCATTGGTTCCGGGGTACGCAGGAGAGTCACAAGGGTCGAATACGGGCCGGCGGTGTTAACCAAGACGTCACATTCATCGACGCCGACCACGACATCGACGACGAAATCGACTCTGCCTATCGGGCCAAATACCGTCGATACGCCGGAAGCATCCTCAACAGCGTGCTGACTCCTGAGGCGCGATCTACGACGCTGAAACTCGTCCGGCGCTCCACCGGCGCGTAGTTCCGAGGACGCATTCTTGAGACCAGGACAGGCCTCGTGCGCGCTCGCGCCGTGGCTCGCCAATCATCTACCCCGTCGCCCGCCGAGTTCGATTGCGGATTCTCGGTATAACGACGGTCGGGGCGAACGTGAGGAAGGTCCCGACGGTCAGCACACCAAGCAGGGCGCCCGTCCAAAAATCGAAAGGGGCGATCTGCCCGGCTAGGAGGCCGTACCTCACGAGGAAGTAGGCCATGATCCAGTAGATCACGCTGGTCACAAGGCCTGGGGAGAGATTCCTCTGCCGGATGGTCCAGAAGAGGTGCACGGTGAGGCCGTGTAGCGCGAAACCAAACGGCCAGATAAGCGCCAGGATCACCCAATGACCGCCGAGCAGGTCATAGAGCAGATTGCTGCCGGTGATCGCCAAGACAGCGCCGCCGTTGAACCAAAAGTTCATCTGCGAGGTGTAGGTCGGCCAGAAATTCGACTGGATCCATCGGATGAACCCACCATTCATCGTTGTCTCGTCGACGATGTGGATCGCATAGGACGCGAGGAAGGCCCACAAGAGAGCATCGAGGCTGATCATTCAATCTGACTCCGTCATTTCAGCCTGCCGCAGGCGGCCGTGCAGGTGTCGCGGTCAGCTCGTTGAGCTTTCGCATCGTGTTGGCGCTGCGGATGGTGATTTTCTTGTACAGGGGCGTGCCGACCAGTCTGTTCATCTGGCTCCTGCCTACGTTCTTGCGATCGACGCGCCAGACGACAGCACCAGGCGTGTACATGAGCTCATCGACGCCGGGCTTGATCGGGAGACGGTCGAGGATCCCGCGATCGTGGAGCTCCTTCCACAGCAACAGGACATAGGTCCGCATCGTTTTGTCGTCGACCCAGTTACGCGGAATCGCGTCGACCGTCTTCTTCAGGGTCTTGTGGTCCATGACAAGCACCTTGATCGCCATGCCGGTGTGCTGCTCGAGCGCCTTCTCGATCCGGGCCGTGAGCTGCCGAGGTTGATGTAGGTCCGTACATCTGACAGACCGAGGGCGACGAGAGCCTCTTTGATGGCCGCCATCGAGACGATGCTCTTGCCTCCGACGTTCACGCCCCTCAGAAAAGCGACGTACGTCATCGACGCTGAGTTTGACTGCAAACAAACAAGACAGTGGTGCTTGCGCAGGGAGTCTCATAGGGTGTCTGCGTAAAGGTGTCAATCAAGGTGCGGAATATGTCCAGGTTTGGGAGTCGGAGGCACTCTTGGGTCGGCAGCTGACCCGGCGATCAGCCCAACTCGGCGGCATCCGGCTTGCCTTCAGTGTCTCGGCTCATCGAGATGCGTCACTTGTCCTCCTCCACGGAGGATCCGCCACCCGCGTCGGTCCACGTTTGATCGATCGCATCGATCATCGCTGGCAGTGCTGGGCTCCGGACCTGCGTGGACATGGCGAGTCATCCCATACACCCGGTCATTACGCGCTCGAGGAGGTCGCTTCGGACGTCCCACTCCTAATCAAGGGCGTGATCGGATCCCCGGCTGCGGTGTACGGGCACTCGTTCGGCGGGCACGCTGGTCTAGCTCTTGCCGCCGAATGGCCCGACCTTGTCCGGGCCCTGATCCTGGGCGACGCGTCACTCTCGTTGGAGACGTTATCGCCACACATCGACAGGAATCGGCGAATGACTTCGAGATGGCGAGAGCTCGCGGCTTCCGGGGCAGATTCAGCCGAGATCGCCCGACAACTCCGTGACATGCCTGAGGTGGTGAGCGAGGTGGAAGCCGGGTCAGCGTGGTTCGAGGCGATCGCTTCGAGCCTGGCCGGCCACGATCCGGATTTCCTGGACTCGGTCCTGGACAGGCTGGATGTCTCCCATCGCGCGCTCAGGGGAGGGGCCATCCTCAGACGAATCCACTGCCCGGTGCTCCTGATCCTAGGCGATCCTGCGCGCGGCGCCCTGATGGGCGACGCGGACATCCGGCTCGCAGCTGAATGCCTCGCGAACTTCGATGTCGTCGATCTCATCGGCGTCGGCCACGGTCCGGACGACGATCGGGTCGCCACGGCAATCAATCGCTTCCTGGCGCGCCTTGCAGTTCCCGGCTTGCGGCGGCCAGCCACTTAGGTACATCCGCCGCGTGGTAGCGGTGCTCCGAAGCTTCGATCTGGTCGAGGAAGGATCGGTATACGAGGGCATTACGGAGCGGAGCGACGGGCGCAAGCAGCTCAGCGGCTCGGGCCGGCTCGCTCCCGGGAACGGCGGCGGCCCACGCCTGCATCCACTCGTCGCGGACACGCTGCTTGTTCTCTCCGGCGTGTTCGAGCATCGCCGTCATATCGAACAGAGGGTGTCCGATGAAGCTATCGCCCCAGTCCATCAACACCAAAGAGCCGGCTTCCCCGCGGAAGTTACCGGGGTGAAAGTCACCGTGAACGGACTTCGGCCAATCGATGAGGTAAGCCGGAGATCAGGAGATCAAGGGCGCGTCGCTCGTTGAATCCGATCTCGGTGCCGCAGCGCGCAACCAGGTGAGCAAGAGCGGGCCCCAATTTGGGTGTTCGCCAGTCGGGGAGGCCAAGCGAGAAAAGGTCAGGCAGGCGGCCCATCCACTTTGCTTGCAGCCTGACCAGAAACGCCACCATCTCGAGCATCAAATCGAGGGGAGCATCGAAGCGATCTTCACCAGGAACGTCTCCCAGAAGCGCCCGGCCTGGCTCTGTCCCCAAAACCTCGGGAACGAACGGTGGGCCGATGGCGCCGATGACAGCACCCTCGTGAGCGAAGAACGGGGGTACGGCTTTGAGCCAGGTGTCTCCCTCTCGGGTGGGGAGGCGCCACACGCTCGAGAGGTTCCACGTTTTGATCTGCTCGGCTGGTCCCGACCGACGTCTGCGCATTGAGTGCAGTATTCCTTCGGCCCAAGTCAGGTCCGACGCCGGCCCCCCTGGCCGCGCCCACGCCGCCCGCCTGGGATCCTCAGTGATGAGTCCTGACCATGGAAGCAAGTTCGGCGGCAGCGCAGACGTTTCCACTGCGTAAGCGACTGAGCCGCCCATACGTCACTTCGACCTTGTGCAAGTCCCGGGCGCCGGCCACTACTGGAGCCGCGTCGGGCCACCATGGAGTGGCCACCTCAAAAGGAGCCAAAGCCCCGATCGGTTCTCCAGAAGGGCCCACAAAGACGAGCGTCACTGTCCGCGGCATGAACCTCCCCCGTTTACCACGGCAGTCTGTACGTTTTCAGCCGCGAAGCCGACGAGCTCGACGCCCGCGAACGCGGCCGCTACAGCCTTGACACGACGTTCGATACAACCGTATGGTTGTATCAGTGCAGATCGCTCCGCCCGACTCCGACCGCGTGTTCGCCGCCCTCGCGGATCACACACGCCGCGACATCGTCCGCCGCGCGATCAGCGCTGAGGAGGGTGTCCTCGAGCTGGCCAGCCATTACCCGATGAGCTTTGCGGCGGTCCAGAAGCACGTCGCGGTTCTCGAACGCGCAGGCCTGATCACGAAGCAGCGCATCGGCCGCCGTAGGGTCGTTCGCACCAGCCTCCAGGCGCTGCTCGTCGCGCGCCGCCTGCTCGACCAGTACGAGGACCTGTGGCGGGCTCGGATCGACCGCATGAGCGAGCTCATCGCCGAGACGGGGGGCGCTGTCGACACTATGGAGATAAAGGAGAGCAAACGATGACCGTCACCGCTGTCCGCAAGGATCCACAGAGGCTCACCCTGACGGTCGAGGCCGAATTCGATGCATCGGTCGAGCGCATTTGGCAGCTGTGGGCGGATCCGCGCAAGCTCGAGCGCTGGTGGGGGCCGCCGACTTACCCTGCCACCTTCACTAAACACGATCTGGCGTCCGGCAGTCGAACTGAGTACCACATGACCGGGTCCGGGGGCGACCAGCCGCACGGCTACTGGGACGTCCTCGAGGTCGAGCCGCCGCGTCGCATTCTCTTGCGCGACTGCTGTGACAACCCGGACGGCACGCCCAGGCCGATAAACACGATCCGCGTCGGCATCGAGGAGGTCGCCCAAGGACGCACGCGCATGTCGATCGAGATCGTGTTCCCCAGCGCCAAGGCCATGGTGCAGGCCCTGGCCATGGGTACGGACGAGGGACTGAGCCAGGCTGTCAGCCAGATCGATGCCATCCTCGCCGAAGAAACAATCCGGCGCTAAATCCAGAGGAGGGAGCTACGACCATGAAACTGACGACCATCACGATGGTCACCGTCGACGGAGTGATGCAGGGACTCGGCGGGGCGGACGAGGACCGCAGGGGCGGATTCGAGCGCGGCGGATGGGTCGGGCCGCTATTCGACGACGAGGCCACGACGTCTCTCAACCAGGTCTACCAGCGCGCCGACGCGTTCCTGTTCGGCCGGCACACCTACGAGATCTTCGCCCGCTCCTGGGGCTCGGCGGAATGGCGCGCGCGTGCAGGGATAGATGTGGCCACCAGCGCCATCGCTGCGGCCTTGAACACGCAGCCCAAGTACGTCGCATCGACCACGCTCACGGAACCGCGGTGGGCGAACACGACCGTACTCTCCGGTGACGTCGCGAGCGCCATCGGCGAGCTGAAAGCCAAGCCGGAGGGCGAGCTGCAGGTGCACGGCAGCGGCGCTCTGATCCGCTGGCTGCTCGACAACCAGCTCGTCGACGAGATCACCCTGTTCATCTGCCCCGTGGTCATCGGCCAGGGCACGCGGCTGTTCCCCGACACCGGCCCGGACGAAGCGCTCGAGCTGGTCGACTCGCGAGCCACCCCGAAGGGGGTGACGATCCAGGTCTACCGGCCCACCGGCCGCCCGCAGTATGCAACCGCCACCGCGACCTGAAGCACGTGACATTTGGGCTGAAAACATCGGTCCCCCGCTGGCACCAGGTTGGTGAACAGCAGCGCTCCGCTGGAACTTGCTTTTGGCGTCGGTCGCTTAAGAAACCAGTCAGGACGGGCGCCTTTCTTTCGCCACCGGCTTCAGATCGCCCTTGAGCGCATCCTCATACGCGGCCCACAGCACTCCGTACGCCGCCAGCAGACCTTCGGGCCGGGGCTGGCTCAATGCCACTTCGAAACGCTTCGTGTATTCGTGATCGCCTAGCTCATCTCGCAGCAGGGCTTGAGATTGCGACTCCCATTTCGACGCCGACGCGAGGTCCTTGCGCTTCTCAATAATCTGTCGGCCGCGGTTCATCATCTCCTCCAGGCGCGCCACGAAACCGTGTCGGTCGAATCCCTTCGGCGCGCGGGGCGGGCCCTCGCGGCTCACCGTCTTCCATTGGACCGGGCGGCTGTATAACGGGGCCGACGCGGAGGGGCGCCAGCCAACGGCTGTCCGCTGTCGGTCGTAAGCCGCGCGCTTGGCGCTGTTGGTCAGAACGTCGTGCGCCAGGTTGATCAACTTCGCGTGCTCGAGCGCGTCTGGATGGTTGCCGCGGTCGGGATGCCAGTACTTGAGCTGCCGGCGCCAGGCGGCGTGCAACTCGGTCTCCGTGGCGTCAGGGGGGACGCCGAGCACGAAGTAGTAGTCGGCTAAGGGACGGCGGTCGTTAGGCGAGGCCGCACCTCCTTCATTTCAGACGCGGAAATTGGGCCGTTGGAAGCGCAGTCTCGCACGGTGGTGAGGGCTTGTAGCAAGCCCCTCGCCGCGGGGATAATGATTATCGAGACAGGGGTTTTTGCAGCCCTTTTTCCGCAACGCGTTGCGGTCGATTTTGTTCACCGCCGTCAAGAGCTCTAGCTCGATCAGGACCACGCTCATTTCCGTTAGCCGTCTCAGAGAGGGATGAGGGAGGTCAAGCAAACTCGGATTCATGACGCAACCGTCTCACGGAGGCTAAGGGAGTCTCCCGGCCTTGAGGCCCTCCCGTTGAACCGTGGATTTCGGCAGGGGATCAGCCACTCAGTGGACACGACACCAGTTTGATTCCGAGGTGGTGCTCCAGCGTGTAGGCCTGCCACGACCCGGGCTTGAGGGAGAGCATCTGCCAACTGGCCCTTTGCAGCACCAGGTCCGGATCCCTCGACTCCTGTATGCCATCGGGTCCAGTTCCAACCGTGGGGGACGTGCCGGCAGGGATCGAATGAAGATCGGCAACACCGTTTATGTGGCCGAAGAGTCCGTCATATTCGACAGGCAGCGTCGTAACCGTGACCCAAGTCGTCGTTTTCGGAACGACCGTGAACGATTGCGAAAGGATCCACGGATCGAGCGTCGCGTTGAGCTGTGTCGTACGGGCGTCGGCTGCGCAAACCTTGGGCCAGCGGCGACCCCATACGCGTCGTTCGTCGTCTGCGCAATCGTGTCGTGGGGGTGTGCTCGCCGAACGCGGGTGCTGCAGGCTAGTGATGCCGCAACTAGACCCGCAAGGGCTATGGCGCAAAACCTGGTCGGCATGGGGCGATGGTAGCGTCCAGCCCTCATTGCCAGGAAGCGTCAGGACGTGTCACGAAAGGGCTTCACGTATTCGGCGCGCGACGCGTTTGTGCCACATAGCGTTCTGGCGTGTTACAGACTGTCCTGAGTAAGCTGTCAAATGGGCCGTCACACGACGGCACCCTCCAGAACGAATGACGCTGTTACCCGACCAGACCTACGTCGGACCACCGATTGACGACCCGACACTATTGGCCAGGCTGCCTAAAGCGCTGGCTATGTCTCTCGAGGAGACGAATGGCTTCGTCGCCTTTGGCGGTGGCCTTCACGTCCGGGGCATCTGTGCGGCACCAGCATGGCACTCGCTGGCGCGTTTCTGGTCGGGCGACGATGCGCTCCACCGGACCTACACCTCAATCCAGCCGGACGACGTGCCATTCGGTGAAGACGCACTCGGCGATCAATTTTTCCTCAGGGGCGCGGACTGTTGGCGGCTAATAGCCGAGGTAGATGACGTCGAGGCTCTGGGCTGCGGCTTCGACGAATTCATCAGCCGCGCACTCGCGGACCCTGTTGAGTTCCTAGGCCTGGAGCCGCTAATTCAGTTCCAGCGTGAAGGCGGAACGCTGAAACCCGGCGAGCTCATAAATGCATACCCGCCGTTCAGCACCGTGGAGGCCGCCAACGGCGTCCGCTTAGCCGCGGTACCGGCGCATGAGCAGCATTACTTCCTCGCGCAGCTGGTCACGCAACTTCGTGGAACCCCCGGTGCATCGAAATTCCGAATTAGTTTCGAGTAACTCCGCAGCCAAACTCCAGTCCGGGAGCGGCTAGGGTGTCGGACCTTGTCCGCATCCCGCAGCATGTTGGTTCCACCTCACAACGGAGACGCCCGGGGCATACTCGACTTACAAAGTTTCAGGGCGTGTCAAGTTCCAACGGCAACCGGTCGGTGTCAGTGAGGCTCGGTTGATCGAACGGTTACTCGCCAACGCTGGCGCAAGCTCAGAGAGGCGGGCATCAGACGACACGATCAAGGCGGCCGAAAAGGCCTTGGGAATGCGGTTGCCAGAACCCTATTGGCGGCTGCTCAATCTAAGCGATGGGCTTCGGTTCCTTGACGGACACCTTCGCTTGCTCGGAACTTCGGATATGCAGACTTGGAACGATCCCGAAACGTGGAAACACGCCTGGCCGCGTCCACCCCTCGACTTCATTTGTTTCGGCGGCACTTCGATTGGCGATCAATGGGCGTGGCGGAGAACCGACCTTGAAATCAGCCAGGACGCACCTGTTTCTCTGCTCGACGGCTTCGAGCTCAGCCGGACCCCACTCGCAGCCAGCACCACGACATTTCTCGACGAAGTTCTTCCCAGGCTCGCTACCACACAGATCGATGACCTCGTCGCGCTTGCGCGCGAGCGGTTGGGGCCTTTATCAAAGGGCAATCTCCTCATGGCAGCGCCCCCGGCGCAGTTCGGCCTCCAAGGATTAGTCGATCGGATGACCGTGATGATGGACAAGACCGTGATGACCGCATTGGGTGATGTTGCGCGTCAGCTGGGGGAGCGACCTGGCCTTCCGGTGAAACGATTCGACACAGTGTTCGATGATCGTGGCAGGCCTCGACTCAGGCTCATCTTTGAATGAGATCGATCCCGCGATCGGCCAACCCACGGTTTAATAACATGACGTACAGTGCCACCGCGCTTCGAAGGGAGCGAGCCGTCCCGGCACCTCGCTAGGGGCTAAGCCGATTGCCATGCAGCCCACCTCTGACGCCGGCCAGCCGGTCGATCCGTCGCCCAAATCGTCGAGGTCCTTCGCGAGTTGCGTGGCGTTCTAGAGCCACACGCTGCGTCGGTCCCTGATCGGCAGAACCGCTGGCAGCCTGGCTCTCACATAGACTGGCCCGGCGAATGGGCGTCGACAACTGGCAGTCACGCCTGGTCGGGCGTGACGGCGACTTGGTGGTAATCGACGCGCTCCTAGCGCATGCCAGCAGCGCTGGCCGAACGCTGATCGTGAGAGGCGACGCGGGGATCGGTAAGTCGGCCCTTCTGGACGAGGCAGGCGAACGCGCTCGAGCCCGAGGCCTGCGAGTATTGAAGACCGCCGGAGCTCAATCCGAAGCGAATCTGCCTTTTGCCGCGCTGCAACGACTTCTTCGACCCCTCATGGCGCGTGTCGATCGGCTTGCACCCGAACAGTGCATTGCACTTCTGTCGGCGCTCGGCGTGGGCGAATCAAACCGCCCTCCAACGGCCTTCTTGGTGGGCCTCGCTGCCCTTGAGCTCCTTGCAGACGCAGGTGGTCAATCCGGCGCCGTCGCCTTGGTTGACGATTGTCAATGGTTGGACAGCGCCACAGTAGATCTTCAGCCCCAGGATCTCGAAGAGGACTGGGCGCATCGCGTTCTCCTGTCCCGTGGCGACCGGCGGAAATTTCTCCCGAGAAGGTTAACTCTTAAACGACGGCTTTGGAAGCTGGCGTGCTCGCGCGTGGCGTCGGTTCGGCCGCGGTCGGTCTGGACTAGGTTGACTATCGCAATCGGCGCTCGGTTCAGCGGCATCGGTGAGGCCGGCGGGAAGACGCTCCTCGAGGAGAACCAAGGCAACGACTGGACGATTGTCAGCTGTCCCAATACGACTTAATTCGTGGCGGTCAGGTTTCAGACAAGCAAGCCGTTGGCGGCGGGAAGGTCCAACGAGTTATGACGCAGCGCGTGATGCAGGGGATCAATTCGGAAGCTGTCAGATAAGCTGTCAAATCGCGCGCGATTCTCGCGCGATCCCCACCGAGACCTCGATTCGTCGCCAATTGCCGCGACAGCGGGGCTCGACAAAGCATTTATGGTGCTCGTATGACCTTCGGATGATGTGTCGCGGAGCTACTTCGGGTGCTCGCGCAGGGAATCGAACCCTGAACCCTGGGGATTAGGAGAAGATTGACCGTCCTTGTCAGGATGTGTCAGGAGAGGTCAGGACGTGTCTCGCGTACTCAGCGGTCTGACGCGTTCGTGTCACCGAGCGTCCTGGCGTGTCACAGACTGCCCCGGCTAAGCTGTCAGCCGCTGACAATTCAGGCTGGAGATCTCCAAATTAGTGAGGATCAGCCGTTGCCTGTTGAATCCGGACGGGCGCCAATCGGAGCCGTGAATGGCCGAGCTTAAGGGTCCGCCTCTCGACATGCTCAATCCGGACACCGCCAGCCTCTGGGCAATCGCGTTTAGGATCGCAGCGACCTTCGTGGGGGGCGTGCTGGCTTTGGCGCTTACGCTCACACTGGTACCTCGGCTTTTTCCTGGGCTACTCAGCATCCACCTGGGCACCACCGCCTATGCGGTACTCGCGGTGCTGGCGATCCTGCTTGCGCTGGCTGTTATCGGGTTGGCGCAAGCGTATATACGCAATGTATCGATCCAGGTCTGGGCCGACGCGCTTGTAGTCAGCGATTTCAGAGCATCGCGGCGTACGCTCGTTTTCGACGGCACATTGTCTGCGGAGCGTGTACCCGTGGTATTCGAGTGGCTCTTTTTCAAGCTCCGGTGGAAGTACGTTGTCTTGGTACGGGGTACTGGCACCTGCGTTCACGCACTAGACATGGCGGAATGGTCCGAGCCCGCGATGGACCGCCTTTTCAACCGGCTTCGCCTGGCCGACATTTCAGTTCGTGGCGATTGGGGAGATAAGTCGCTGGATCTCGTCTCGGGCCTCGGGAGGCGTTACCCAGGGGCGACGCGGCTGCGGAGCGGACCTTTCTCCCTCATCGCTGTTTCGATAGCCATCCTGATCTTCGGCGCTGGGATTCTTGCGACCCTTCCGTTCTCGGTCCGCTGAAGCGCGCACACACTACATGCTGTTGCTCGGTCTAGAACTGACGGAGATCGCTAACATTGGTGCTCGCGCAGGGAATCGAACCCTGAACCTTGGGATTAAGAGTCTCTCGACACCGAGTGCCAGGGAGTCTCAGCGAGGATCAGAGCGTCTCAATCG